>Ga0210056_1000287_pt1 | contig 39294 bp, 45 predicted proteins | sample CryGeyCG2014_080_2_FD_183965 | JGI IMG/M metagenome (GOLD analysis project Ga0210056, IMG submission 183965) | Groundwater microbial communities from aquifer - Crystal Geyser CG07_land_8/20/14_0.80 (SPAdes) (version 2) | ecosystem: Environmental > Aquatic > Deep subsurface > Groundwater | place...
TTGATCAGGCTCTCCTCTTCCTTCTCCCGCCTCCTCCCATAGGTAATCAATTCCGGACAGAGATAGATCGGCACGGCGGAGGCGTCCTGCGCCTCCAGCAACCGGTAAAGGGTCTCCTCGACAAAGAGGTTTTCAAAGAGTTCGGACTCCCCAAGGTGGATGATGGAACTCTTTCCCGCCAGTGTGAGCTGGCTCAGATAATCCATCCTGGTAGAATGGACAACGGTTTTCCTCAAGATCCGGTGGAAAAGATGAGACAGGATTACCCGGATGGCCAGCGGATACGGCTGCCAGGTGATCATATTGATGCCGTGGCAGTAAACGGGCGGGGGAATCCCCTTCCGCATGGAGAGTTCGCGGAGAATCAAGCTGTTGAGCTGGCTCTTGTTCTTCAGCGCATAGACGACGACGCCCTTCTCCGCAAGGGATTTCAGCCCTTCCGCCGTCTCATCGGAGACCAGGACCTTCGAGAGAACCTTCCGGACCAGCCAGTAAAGGGGAAAATTCTCCTCCCGATACAGACTCCCCGCATGGTAGATGCCGATTTCCGTTGTCCAAAGGGGACACCTTGCGGCAAGGTGTCCCCGTATAGCCGACAGGATGGACATGCTCTCTTAGGCCCTCCCCATCGCCGAAAATGTTTGCAGAACAACCGTGTATCTCTTCAACCGCATGAAAATCGCCCCTTTACCCCTGACCCATTTTCCGTTTTCACGGACCGTTCACCGGAAAATCTTCGGGAAACCGTTTGCGCATCGCCGCTCCGACAAATGATCGGATTTCCGACGTGGAGGAGAGGGTCATCACCTTCTTCAGGAGCGCCTTCGATTCCTTCAACGTGGCCCCCCGGATGATCTTCTTCACCCGCGGGATCGCCAGCGGATTCATGCTCAACTCATCCAGTTCCAGCCCCAGCAGGATCATGGTATAGGCCGGCTCCCCCGCCATCTCCCCGCACATCGCCACCCGGATTCCCGCCTTGTGCCCGATATCCACCACCTGTTTGATCAGGCGCAGGACGGCCGGGTGGAGGGGTTCGTAGAGGTAGGTAACCCGCTCATTGATCCGGTCGATGGCCAGCGCATACTGGATCAGGTCGTTCGTCCCGATGCTGAAGAAATCCACTTCCTTGGCCAGCTCCTCGGCAACGATCACCGCGGACGGGACCTCGATCATGATCCCGATTTCGATCTCCTTTCCCAGTTCCGTCCCCTTGGCCAGCAGCTCGTTTTTCACCTCGGTAAAGATCCGTTTGGCCTCGCGGATCTCTTCGATCCCGGAAATCATCGGAAACATGATCCGGAGCTTTCCCTGGACGCTCGCCCGGAGGATGGCCCGGAGCTGAACCTTGAAGAGCTCCACTTCCTTCAGACAGAAGCGGATGGCCCGAAGTCCAAGCTGCGGGTTCAGCTCGCGGGAAAGCTTCTTGTCCAGGAAGAACTTGTCGCCGCCCAGATCGAAGGTGCGGATGGTCGCCCAGGAAAGCCCCTTGACCCCAACCACGGAGCGGTAATGGGCGAGATGGTCCTCCTCGTCGGGCAGTTGCTCCCGATTGATGTAGATGAATTCCGTCCGGTAAAGCCCGATCCCGTCGGCGCCGTGAAGAATCGCGGAGGGAATCTCTTCGATGAACTCGATATTGCCTCCGATCTCCACAGCGTAATGGTCCTTTGTCACCGCCGGCAGACGGGCGCAATCCAGCAGATCGTCCTGGGCCTTCTCGTAGAGCCTTTTCTTCTCTTCGTAGCGTTTGCGGATCTCCGGATCGGGATGGACGATGACGACGCCGGCGGAACCGTCGATGATGATATCATCGTTGGTCCGGACGGCCCGGGTGATGCTCTCCAGACCCAGCACGGCCGGGATCGCCATCGACCGGGCCACGATCGCCGTATGGGATGTTTTTCCGCCGACATCGGTGGCGAATCCAAGCACCCGGTCGATCTTTAGTTGCGCCGTATCGGCGGGCGACAGGTCGGAGGCAATGATGACGACCCCTTCCCCCATGTCGATGGCCGCGCGTCCCTTTCCTGCGAGATTCGTGAGAATCCGCTGCCCGGCATATTGGATGTCGCTGATGCGCCCCCGGAGATAGTCGTCCTCCATCCGGTCGAAGATCTCCCGGTATTTGTCCACGGTCATGCGGACCGCCCATTCGGCGTTTACAGACATCTCCCGGATGTTCTTCAGCGTGCGGTCGATGAATTTGCGATCCCGCATGATCATGATGTGGACATCGATGATGTAAAGCGGCTCCATGCCGCCGCCCAGATCGCCGAGTTTGTTCTTCAGCTCGAGGAGCTGCTTTTCCGATTCCCGCAGGGCCTTGCGGAAACGCTGGACCTCCGCGGAAATCAGGCCCGGATCGTTAAGGTTGTAAAAGGGAACCTGCGCATCCTGGCGGTCGAAAAGATAGGCCCTGCCGATGACGATGCCCGGCGAAACACCGATTCCCTTGATAACAAACGTTTTCTTCTGATCATCCGCCATAAAATCGATTATCCTCTGTCTGCATATCCACTTAAAGCGGCGAAAGGTCCTGCCGCCGTCACGTCTCTCCGAATTTCGCCTCGATTAGTCCGGCGAAGGCCGCCATCGCCTCCCCTGCATCGACTCCCTCAACACGAATGGTTAACCGACTTCCCTGGGGGCAATAGAGCGTGAGAATTCCCAGGATGCTTCGTCCATTGACCTCGACGCCGTCTTTTTCCAGAAAAGTTTCCGCCTGGAAGCGATTGGCCGTTTCCACAAGCTTGGCGGCCACCCGGGCGTGAATTCCCAGCTTGTTCGTAATTTCAAACGTTCCTATTGCTACCATATCTCTATCGAGAGCGCCATGCACAAGAGGCTCATTCCGTAAAGGATCTTCACCGCAGAGATACCAAGGCGAACCCCTGCAAAAACAAGAAGGAGTAAAACCAATCCAACCGCCCCGCCCGGCATTCCGGGCGAAAAGTTCCAGGAACGGCCGGTGGTATCGACGGCCACGGCCGCCAGGATACCGATCAGAATAAGCGAAAGATAACGGATCTTTATGGACTCTTTCGGGAGATCCAGCGCCCGGATAAAACCGATCCCGTTCCGGCCGCACCGGTAACCTTCGAGAAACCCCTTCACGCGAACCCAGAGTTGAGCGGGGGTGTAGAGCAGCAGAAAAGCGAGCGGCGCCAGCAGGGTCCCCGCAAGAGCCAGGATCACGGCCCCGACGGCAGAAAATGACCGGAGCGCCCCCCAGAAAAAGGAATCGCCGATCGCCGCGTAAGGACCCATGAGCGCCTTTTTCAGATCCTCCGCCGACTCCAGTGTGCACGCCGTTTCCTCGATCCGGGCCACGGAACCGGTGATCGAAGAGGCGAGGTAGGGATGGGTGTTGAACATCTGCAAGTGTCTCGCAAGAAAAATCCCCATCTCCTTCCGGTCCTTCCGCTGTTTAGCGATCAGCGGGAACATCGCAAAGGCAAAGCCCAGGTTCTGCATCCTCCGGAAGTTGAAGGAAACCTGAATGGTCAGTGAGCGTATAAAAATGCTGAACAGCGTCGATCTTTTCATCAGAACCGCCATGACCGGGTCCGCCACCCGTTGATGGCGTTGCCTAACATGAATGGCCCGTGAAAGTCAATCTATTCGCCGCCCAAGAAGCAGCCGTTTTTTTCGCGATTTCGGCGAGATATGATGGGAACGCTTTGGATTTCGAGTACGTCAAACGGTTGTAATAAATATAATTTCCATCGCAGCAGCCATCTGCATTTTTTCCTTGACATCCATTTTATATTCTGATAGCAAGGCACGCCTTTACGGAAAGGGAATGACCGACCTGACTTGGCCATGAAGATGGTTTTGGAAGCGGGTCGGTTTTTTTGAATTCAACCAGTCGACCACGGAAGAGAGAACAAAGAGGAGAGAACCATGATTTGTCAGACGATCAAAAACGGCATCGAGTGCGGCTTCATGACGAAGAAAGGCTGCGGATTCAATGGGGGCAGTTGCAATGCCATCATCGACAAGTGCGAGGGATGCGGCAAGGTCATCGAATGCGCGACGGGAAAGTACTGCCGTGTTTATCCGGACCCGGCAGGAAAGTGGCGTACCGGCAAATGCCCAACGGCCACCCATTTGAAGCTCGAGGTCAAGGAAACGACGCAGAAGGTCAACCCGCTGAAGGCATCCAAACGGGCAAACAAGAAATAGCGGCGGGATACGCTGCTTTTCGCTCACCATGAAAAGGCCGATCGGAACCGGAGGGTTTCCATCGGCCTTTTTTGCTGACCCCGCGGGCATAAATCTAACTTACGATTTCCCTGATCCGGCGCAACCCCTTCTCGATTTCATCCAGCAACTTTTCGCGCGGATCCCGTCCCGTGACCGCCTCCTCGCCCCGCATCCGCTGGAGCTGTTTTCTGGCCCCGTTGATGGTGAAATTCTCCTCATAGAGGAGTTTCCGGATCGTCAGCAACTCCTCGACATCCCGGTGTCGGTAGAGTCTCTGATCGGAACGGGTGCGGATCGGTCGGATCGTTTTGAATTCGGACTCCCAGTAACGGATTACATAGGGCTGCACGCCCAATAATCTGCTGACCTCGCCGATGCGGAAAAAGGACTTATCGGGAATTGACTTATCCATCATCCAATCCCAATATCATGAGTGATGTCCCGGGTTCCGTCCCCGGCATGGGGTCCGCCGCCTTAAGAATGCGGACCGGTCCGGATTAATCGTTCAGCGCCTTCCGAAGGACCTGGCTTGACTTGAAGGTCAGCACCCTTCGCGCCGAGATGGCGATCTCGGCGCCGGTCTGGGGGTTTCTCCCCCGCCGGGATTTTTTCTCCTTGACGACAAAATTTCCAAACCCGGAAATCTTGATCTTCTCGCCCGATGTCAGGTTGTCCTTGATGATATCGAATACGGACTCAACGATCCTTGCCGAATCCTTCTTCGAAAATCCGAGCTTTTCGTACACATCCTGAATAATGTCGATCTTTGTCATTTCCTGCCTCCTCCGATGGATTGATCCGTTCTTATCTGATTGACGCCCCCGACGCATGAACGATCTTCTTCACAATCCGCGCATGGACCTCATTCACCTCGTCATCCGTCAAGGTCCGGTCCGCACTGCGATATGAAAACCGCAATCCCAAGCTCCTCGTCCCCACAGGGATATTTTTGCCTTCGTATACATCAAAAATTTTAACTTTTTCAAGTAATTCTTCAGCGGAATCCGTCGCTGTCCGGAGCAGTTCTCCGGCCTCCACCCCCAGGCGGACCAGAAAGGCCACATCCCGCGAACTCGACGGGAACCTTGGGATGGCGCGGAAGGTCGTCTTCGCGGAATATTTTGCGGTCAGCAAATCGAGATCGATCTCGCACACAATAACGGGAACACCTTGCCGCAAGGTGTCCCCAAGCGACATGCGGGAGAGAATATCCGGGTGCATCTCGCCTAAAAATCCAACCTGATCCTCCCCGCTGAAAACGCCACAGGATTTTCCCGGATGGAGGAAAGGCTCATGAACGCCGGCCCGGAATGAGAGGGCGGGTATCCGCAAGAGATCCAGGATATTCTCGACACACCCTTGAAGATCATGGAAGTCCGCCCGCAGATCCGAAAAATGCCACCGCTCTTCATAGCGCCGGCCGGTGATCAGAAAGGCCGCACGGTTCTGTTCCCGCGGCTGCTTCCCCTCTCCCATCGCGATGAAGGTCCGACCCGTCTCGAAGATCTTCAGGTCAAAACAGCCGACATCGGCGTTTCTCACGGCATTGCGCAGCAGGCTGTAAACCATGGTGGTTCGCATCACCGCTTGTTCTTCCGACAGCGGATTTCGGATCCGGACATGACGGCGCCGCTCGTCCGCTGCATCCAGGCCGAGCTGGTCGACGGCTACGGGCGGGATAAAGCTGTAGTTGATCACCTCCGTATAACCGGCGCCGGTCATGATCTCCCGAACCCGCGCCTCCGTCCTCCTTTTTTCGTCGGTCCTCCCGGCAGCGCTCACCGAAATGGCGGGAAGGGTCGGCGGAACTCGGTCATAACCATACAGCCGAACAATCTCTTCAATGAGGTCGATCTCCCGGGCGATATCCACACGGCAGGTTGGGGGCGTGACGCGAAGGATTCCGTTAGCGTCCTGGTCGATCTCCATCTCCAGGCTTTTCAGGATGCGGACGATCACGTCCTCCGGAACCGCCGTCCCAAGGATATCCCCCACACGCTTCACGCGCAGCGGAATGTCTCTAACTGTCGCGACGGTTCCCGGGTATTGATCGATCATCCCCCGGCAAACCGTTCCTCCGGAAAGTTCCGCCATGAGCCCTGCCGCACGGTCAAGCGCCCGGACAACCCCTTCCGGATCGATCCCCCTCTCGAAACGGAAGGCGGCGTCGGTTCCCATCGCCAGCGCGCGCGCGGTCCGACGGATGGAAACGGGGTTGAAATAGGCGCTCTCTAAGAGGATCGTCCCCGTCTCTTCCTTGACCTCGGAATTGAGCCCGCCCATGACCCCGCCGATGGCCACCGGCTTGACGCCGTCACAGATCATCAGCGTATCGGCCCCCAGGGTGCGCTCCTTTCCGTCGAGCGAAACGAACGTCTCGCCCGCACGCGAACGCCGGACCACGATCCTCCCTTCGGCAAGGAAGCGGAAATCGAAGGCGTGCAGGGGCTGCCCCAGCTCCATCATCACGAAGTTGGTCACATCCACGATATTGTTGATCGAGCGGAGACCGACCGCTTCCAGCCTCCGCGTCATCCAGAAGGGCGACGGTCCGATCCGGACATTTTTTATGATCCGGGCCGTGTAACGCGGACAGAGATCGGGATCCTCGATGGAAACCGATGTGATCCCGCGGACCTCCTCGTCATTTTCCATGACGACGGCAACCGGATAACGCAGCGTCTTCCCCGTGATGGCCGCCACTTCGCGCGCCACGCCAACGATGGAGAGACAATCGGACCGGTTCGGGGTCACGCTGATATCGAGAACCGCGTCCCGCAGGTCGAGCGCCTCCGCCAGCCCTTTTCCCAAAGGTAAATCGGACGGGAGAAGCATGATCCCCGAGGCGTCGCCGCCGATTCCGAGCTCTTTTTCGGAACAGAGCATCCCCGCAGAAACCTCGTCACGAATCCGGACGCTCCGGATGAGATCTCCGCTTGGCAGGGCCGCGCCAACTTGCGCCAGAGGCACGATATCCCCGGCGTGGATGTTCTTTGCGCCGCAAACAACGGGATAGGTTGCATCTCCCGTGGTCACCTCACAGAGGGACAATTGATCGGCATGAGGGTGGGGCTTGATGGAAACAATACGGGCGACCCGGACCCCACGGAAGGCGGGTTCGACGCGGTTCAGGGAGTCCACTTCCAGACCGGACATGGTGAGCCGCTCCGCCAGCTCTTCCGGTGAAAGATCGACATCCACATAATCTCGAAGCCATTTCAAACTGACTTGCATATTAAAACTGTTCCAGGAATCTCATATCATTATCGAAAAAAAGACGGATATCCGAGATCCCGAATTTGAGCATCGCAATCCGTTCCAGACCGAGCCCGAACGCAAAACCGGTAAATTCGTCCGGATTGTAACCGACGTTTCGGAACACCTCGGGATCGACCATACCCGACCCCAGGATCTCCAGCCAGCCGCTCTGCCCGCAGACCCGGCATCCCCGGCCGCTGCAGATGACGCACCGGATATCAACCTCCGCGCTCGGTTCCGTGAAGGGGAAAAAGCTGGGACGGAAGCGGAGCGCCGTATCCTCGCCGAATATCTGCTTGAGAAAAATCGTCAGGACCCCCTTTAGATCGCCGAAGGTGACGCCCCGGTCCACAAGCAGGCCCTCGATCTGGTGGAACATCGGGGTATGAGAAATATCCGAATCGCGGCGATAGACACGGCCCGGCGAGAGAATTCTCACCGGCGGCCTCGTCTTTTCCATGATCCGAACCTGGACCGGGGAGGTGTGGGTGCGCAGGACGATATTGTCCTCGACGTAGAAGGTGTCCTGCATGTCCCGCGCCGGATGGTCCTTGGGAATGTTCAACGCCTCAAAATTGTAGTAATCCAGTTCGACTTCCGGCCCTTCCACGACCGAGAAGCCGAGACCGGCAAAGATGCGGCAGATCTCTTCCCTCACCTGCGTGACCGGATGGAGCCGCCCATGCCGGACGCCCCTCCCGGGCAGCGTGACATCAATCCGTTCGCCAAGGAGAACCTCATCTTTGTTGGAGGATGCGAGTTCCGCAAGGAGCTCATCGATCCTTGCGGAAAGTTCCTCCTTGACCTCGTTGCACTCCTTGCCGAACTGGGGTCTGTCCTCGGGCGCCACATTTGCGATATTGCGGAGCAACCCTGTCAGCAACCCCTTCCGGCCGAGATAGCGGGTACGGATGGCTTGGAACGCCTCTTCCGTTCCGGCCTGCTGGATCTCCGCCTCCGCCTGTTCCCGAAGGACCATCAACTCGCCGGTCATGCCTGCCGCTCACCCTTTGCGATGGTTACGATCTCCGAAAATCCGCGTGGTTCATGAACGGCCAGATCCGCGAGGACGCTCCGGTCGATCTCGACGCCCGCCTTGTGCATCCCGTCGATCAGGCGGCTGTAGGATATTTCATTCATCCTTGCGGCTGCATTGATCCTTGCGATCCAAAGCCGCCGGAACTCCCGCTTTCTGACCCGTCTGTCCCGGTAGGCATAGGCCATCGCGTGGCTGACCGCCTCCGTGGCCGTTCTCAACAGCTTGCTTCTGGACAGCAAAAATCCCTTGGCCGCCTTGAGAATCTTTCTTCTCTTCTTTTGAGCCGTCACGCTCCTCTTTACCCTCGGCATTGCTTATCTCCTCATCTTTTCTTCGATCTACAGATACGGAATCAGTTTCCGGATCGCCTTTTCATTGGTCTTGTCAAGAATGGTCGCTTTTCTCAGGTTTCTCTTTCTTTTCGTCGTTTTCGGCGTCAGGATATGGCTGGTATTGGCCCTGCTCCTCTTGATCTTTCCCGTTCCCGTCACGGAAAATCGCTTCGCCGCACCCCGATGTGTCTTGATCTTTGGCATTCCATCACCCCTTTTGTTAAGATACTGAGCCCTCCGCTGGCCCAGGCACGAAACCCTTTACCCTTACCCCTTTACCCTTCCTTTACCCCATCATGACCGATCCCATCACTTCTTCGGCGAGACGATCATGATCATGTTTCTCCCTTCCAGTTTCGGCTGCTGATCGATCACACAGCCGTCGGCGAGGGTATTCTTGATATCCTCCATGATCTTCCGGCCGATATCGGTATAGGCGATCTCACGCCCCCGGAACATCATGGAGATCTTTACCTTGTTGTGCTGCTCCAGAAACTTCTGCACGTGCTTGATCTTGACCTCCAGGTCATGTTCCTCCGTCTTGGGCCGCAGGCGGATCTCCTTCACCTGGATGACGGTCTGGCTTTTCTTCGAGACCTGAACCTTCTTGCTCTGCTGGTAGCGGAACTTGCCGTAATCCATGATCCGGCAGACCGGCGGCGCGGCCGTAGGCGATACCTCCACCAGATCTAGACCTGCCTTGACCGCTTCCGCCAGGGCATCCGTCAGGGAAATGACACCCAACTGCTTCCCCTCCATATCGATCACCCTGACCGACACGGCCCTGATCTCCCGGTTGATCTTCAAATCCTTTGCGATGGGTCACCTCCAGACATCAAATAAACTATCGATATTGTGCACACTGTTCACGCACAAGGTCGATGAATGCCTCCACGTCGATGGAACCGAGGTTCTTTCCATCTCGCTGCCGTGGAGAAACCTGACCGGAGGCCGCTTCCCGGTCGCCAATCACGAGCATGAAAGGCGTCTTCTGCATCTGCGCCTCCCGGATCTTGTAGCCCAATTTTTCGTTCCGGAAATCACCCTCCACCCGGATCCCCGCATCGAGGAGACGCTTCCTTACCTCCTCACCCCAGGGGATGTGCTTCTCCGTCACGGTGACCAGCACCGCCTGGACCGGCGACAACCAGAGCGGAAAAGCGCCGGCATGATGCTCGATGAGCACCCCCATGAAACGTTCAATGGCGCCCAGGATCACCCGGTGGAGCATGACCGGGCGGTGCTTCTCGCCATCCTCGCCGATGTAGCTCAGGTCAAACCGTTCCGGCAGCGTGAAATCGCACTGGATGGTTGCACACTGCCACTTCCGCTTCAGCGCGTCCTTCAGTTTGAAGTCGATCTTCGGCCCGTAGAAGGCGCCGTCCCCTTCATTGACCTCGTAGGTCATGCCATTGTCCCGGAGGGCGCCTTCAAGGGCGCGGGTGGCGAGCTCCCAATCCTGATCGGAGCCGATGGAATTATCCGGTCTCGTGCTGAGTTCAACCTCATATTCGAAGCCGAAAATCCCCATCGCATAGCCGACGAAATCGGCGATCGCCCGGATCTCGCCGTTGAGCTGCCCCGGCGTACAGAGGATATGGGCGTCATCCTGAGTAAACTGGCGCACCCGCATGAGGCCGTGCAGCACCCCCGCCTTCTCATGGCGGTGAACCGTCCCCAGCTCGAAATAGCGCAGCGGCAGGTCGCGGTACGAGCGAATCTTTGACCTGTAGATCAGCATGTGGGCGAGGCAGTTCATGGGCTTGATCCCGTAGGTCTGCTCATCCACCTCGGTGAAATACATGTTCTCCCGGTAATGATCGAAATGACCGGACCGCTTCCAGAGGTCCACCTTCAGGATCTGGGGTCCGATGACGAGGTCATACCCCCGCTTGAGGTGTTCCTTTCTCTCCCAATCCTCGATGATCGTCCGCAGCATGGCGCCCTTCGGGTGGAAGATGACGAGCCCGGGACCCACCTCGTCGTTGAGCTGGAAGAGATCCAATTCGCGGCCGAGGCGGCGGTGGTCCCTCTTCTTCGCCTCTTCCAGAAGCCGCAGATGTTCATCGAGCGCCTCCTGCGTCGCGAAGCCGGTCCCATAGATGCGCTGGAGCATTTTGTTGCGCTCGTCTCCCCGCCAGTAGGCGCCGGCCACGTTGAGGAGTTTGAAGGCGCGGATCATCCCCGTCGAGGGGAGATGGGGTCCGCGGCAGAGATCGACGTAGCCGTTCTGGGTGTACAGGCTGACCGTCCTCACCTCCGCGGGCAGGTCGTTCAGCAGCTCGACCTTGTAACTTTCTCCCTTACGCCGGAAGAGGTCGGCGGCCTCTTCGCGACTAACCTCACGGCGTTCGAAAGGATAATCGGCCGCGGCAATCTCCCGCATCCGCGCCTCGATCTTTTCGAGATCCTGCGGGGTGAAGGTTTCGGTGTACTCGAAATCGTAATAGAACCCGTCTTCAATGGAAGGGCCGATGCTCACCTGAACGCCGGCGAAGGAGTCCTGAACCGCTTGGGCCATGACATGGGCCAGGCTGTGCCGCAGGATCGAGAGACCCTCCGGCGAGGCGGCGGCCAGCGGCTCGACGACGGCATCCCCGGTCAGCGGATGACTCAGGTCAACCGTCACGCCGTTCACCTTTGCCGCCACCGCGGAAGGGAGTTTTCCCCCGCCCGCTTCCGCGAGGGTTTCCTTCACGGTGATTCCGGCCGGATAAAAAGCCTCTTCCCCACCCTTCAGGGTTATCTTTATCTGTGCTGTCATATTTAAAGCTTCCTTACGAAGAAAGGGCATCAGCACTATGCGATGATGCCCTCATCATGACCCCTGCCGCGTACGCCATTACGGGTACGGCACACCCCGCCTTCTGCCTGGGAGGGCGGCGTGATAATTAAATGGTAGGCACGCAGGGATTTGAACCCTGGACATCCACCGCGTCAGGATGGCGCTCTCCCCCTGAGCTACGTGCCTACAGATGGTCTTCCCTTCGGAAAGGGCGTTTTATCTAACAAGAAAATACAGTGATGTCAAGGCAAATATCACTTTTTTGTATCGTGATTGATGAGCTTCAGGCCCCTCGCCATGTAATGCAAACCAGAAACAATGGTAAAGAGGGCGGTCACCCAGTAGAGGGCATGGAGCCACAGCGGCTGGACCGCCTCCGGCAGACAGCGGGCGAAAAGCGCCAGCAAAACCGTGGTCAACTGCAAGGCCGTCGTGATCTTGCTGATGAACAACGGGCGGATTTCCACGGAAAACGACATGATGGAGAGAACGGAGATCCCGAGCAGAATGATGAAATCACGGCTGATGACGATCACCGTGAGCCATCCGGGAATGACGTGCTGGACTGAAAGCGTTACAAAGGCGCTGGCCAGAAGCGCCTTGTCGGCTATCGGATCCAGGTAGGCCCCGAGCGCGGTCTGCTGGTTCAGGACTCGCGCGAGGAATCCATCGAGGGCGTCGGAAAGGCCCGCGACGATAAACACGATCAGCGCCTTGGAAAAAGAACCCTGGATGAGCAGGATGACGACCACCGGTACGAGAATGATTCTTAGCAGCGTGATGAGATTCGGGATATTCATGCTTCAACGGTACCTGCCGGAATCAGATTTCTCGATCCCTTGCTTTATTCCACTCCACCCATTCATCGCGGTCTTCCTGTTCCGTGAAATCCCGCGGTTTCTCCGGAACCCCGTCGGCGCCGATCCTCACCTGCTGCATCGCCTTGATGATGACCGTCCACTCCTCCATGCTCACCTTGTGCGGACCGGGGATCGGCGTCGGTCCCAAAATCCGGGTGGGCGGCCCGATCGGTTTCGGCGCCTCCACGGCCTTTCCGCCGCCGGTGACGTGAACCGTCCCGTCATAAACCCGGACCAGGGCCGAACGGTCCCGCTCGACATCCATCCGATAGACCGTCCCCCGGACCCCGGCAACCGCCGTATTAGAGGAGACCGCAAAGTTCCCCTTCGCCCCTATTGTCTTTGTAACGTTGGCCCACACCTTTCCGAGGGTAACGTGGACGTTGACATCCCTTGGGACCGAGGGAGCGCCGGCCTCCATCCGGACCACCTTGAACTCGGAATTGCCGGCAAACCGCAGGCGGCTGTTGTCGGCCAGGAGGAGTTCCATCTGCGCCCCTTCCTTCGTACGCACCTGATCGCCCTCCTCCAGGGCATCATTGGGTTTCAGGGAGGTCCAAGGCCCCTTCCCCAGCTCAAGGATTTCGGCGGAACCTTTCAGAAAACTGACAGTGGCCGAACCCTTCCCGATATCGAGCGTTGCGACCCGTTTGGCCTCCGCCGGCGGGAAGCCACAAAAAAACAAAAACGCTATCAGAAACAGGGTCTTGGTTTTCATTGCGCGAAACTCCTCATACGCCTTTTTTCAGTTTTTCGATCTCCTCGCGGATAACGCGCTCGGCAATATCGGGGATGATCTCCCGGGCAACCTTTTCCGCAATCTCCTGGGCCCGCTTCATGATCTCGTCATGCAGTCCCGTATCGACGAGCGCCATTCTCGGTTTTCGCTCGACGACCTCGACGACATCAACGACATCAACGAGATCATAGATGATTTCGGGTCCGTCCCGCCGCTCCCGGGGAGCTTCTTCCCGGAATCCGGATACGGCGTCGAGGATATCCACAAGGTCATGGATCCTGTCCTCCGGTTTCAGCACACGCCCCTCGATCATCATGACCCGGTCCCTGTCCTCTCCGGATAAACCTTCCGCCACGTCCGTTCCTCCCTCGCCTTACCGTCAAAACGGTGGGTTCCCCGCGGATTTTATCCTTGTCCGCGGTTCTCCATTTTGCCGCTGTCCGTTATCACAGCTCTGCGGCCAGTTCAAGAAAATAGTAAGAGTTTGTAGATGCGCCTTCGTGAAACCCCGGTTTCCTGCGCAATCCGCTCCGCCAGATCCCGTCGGGAGGGTTCTTTGCCTCCTTCCCTCCGTAGTTGCTCGCAACGCCGGGTAATCTCCGCATCAGAACACTCCTGGGCCTCCCCGGATCGGCCCGCAACGATCAGGGTCACTTCCCCCCGAATCGTCCCCTTTCCCAATCCGTTCCGAACATCGCCCGCCGGCCCGCGCAGAAACTCCTCATAGACCTTGGTCATCTCCCTGGATACAACAACCTCCCGTTCGCCCAACAGCGCCGCAATATCGTTCATCGACGCAAGCAGCCGATGCGGTGATTCGTAAAAGATGAGCGTCCTTTTCTCATCCCGCAACGAGGTCAGCAACTGCCGCCGCCGCGTCGATTTGGACGGCAGAAAACCCAGGAACAGGAAGCTGTCCATCGGCAGACCGGAGACGCTGAGTGCGGCGATCAGGGCCGACGCCCCGGGGACCGGCGCCACCCGTATCCCGAGGAAAACGGCTTCCCGGACCAGAATGTAGCCGGGATCGGAAATCCCCGGGGTTCCCGCATCCGAGACATAGGCCACGTCCTCCCCCTTTTGCAGCCTCGCGATCAGAAGCCCGCTTTTTTTCGCCTCATTCTGGTCATAGAGGCTGGTCAGCGGCGTGGAAATCCCATACTTCGCAAGAAGAATCCGTGTCCGTCGCGTATCCTCGGCCGCGATCAGGCGGACCCCCTTTAGAATACGGATCGCCCGGAGGGTTATATCTTCCAGGTTGCCGATCGGGGTCGCCACCACATAAAGCGTCCCCGCTGTTTTGGGTTCGCCCGCTTCCGGTTTGGCGGTCAGTTTTTCGATGATCGGCGGATCCTCGACCCTCTTCTTCCGACTTTCCTCCCCATGTTGATGAAGGTTTTTTCTCATAAACCGTGTTCTTTCCCACGAAAATGGGTTGCAAGAACGATAATTTGATTGACAGATAAAATCGCTCTGTGGTTTATAGCAGCGTAACGGGGGAAATGCCAGAAAAACAAAGTACCCCGGACAACAACATGTAGGGGACGCAAGCATCCAATCGATTCATTTACTCTTTTGAGGGACAGACGACATGAAACGGATTCTGATCACCGGCGGCGCCGGCTTTCTTGGATCGCACCTCTGCGAGAGGCTTCTCGCGGAGGGAGAGGAGCTCCTTTGCCTCGACAATTTTTACACCGGCAGCAAGGACAACATCCGCCATCTGCTGGGAAATCCCCATTTTGAATGCATCCGTCACGACATCATCAACCCGATTTACCTCGAAGTCGATCAGATCTACAACCTGGCCTGTCCGGCATCCCCCCTCCATTACCAGCACAACCCGATCAAGACGATCAAGACCAGCGTCATGGGCGCCATCAACACGCTGGGGCTGGCCAAGCGGGTGAAGGCCCGGATCCTCCAGGCTTCCACATCGGAGATTTACGGCGATCCGGAGGTCCATCCCCAACAGGAGGGCTACTGGGGCCGCGTCAACCCGATCGGGATCCGCAGTTGCTACGACGAGGGGAAGCGGGCCGCCGAATGCCTGATGATGGATTACCGCCGCCAGAACCATGTGGATGTGAAGATCGTCCGGATTTTCAATACCTACGGACCGCGAATGGCGGTTCATGACGGACGCGTCGTCAGCAACTTTATCGTCCAGGCCCTCAAGGGGGAGGAGATCACCGTTTACGGCGACGGTTCCCAGACCCGCTCCTTTTGTTATGTGGACGATCTGATCGAGGGATTGATCCGGATGATGAACTCCCCGGAGGGATTCACCGGCCCCGTCAACATCGGCACGCCGCGGGAATTTACCATCCTGCAACTGGCGGAAACCCTGATCCAAATGACGGGCTCCGCTTCACGGATCATCTTCAAACCCCTCCCCCAGGACGATCCGATCCAGCGGCGGCCGGACATTACGCTGGCCCGCGAAAAATTGGGCTGGGAGCCCCGGATCCAGCTTTCCGAAGGACTGGAGAAGACCATCGCCTATTTCCGGACGATGATCTGACGAACCTTAATTCTGTGAGGATGCGATGACGATGGAAAAGAGGATTCTCTGTATCGGCGCCGGTTATGTCGGCGGCCCCACGATGGCGATGATCGCCTCCCAATGCCCCCGCTGCCGGGTGACGGTGGTGGACATCAACCCCGAGCGGATCGCGGCCTGGAATTCCGACAACCTCCCCATTTACGAACCCGGGCTGGATGAGCTTGTCCGGGCGACGCGCGGCAGGAACCTTTTCTTCAGCACGGAAATCGAGCGGGGGATCCGGGAGAATGATATCATCTTTGTCAGTGTGAACACACCGACCAAGTCCTTTGGCCTCGGCGCCGGGATGGCCGCCGATCTCCAGTACTGGGAAAAGACCGCCCGCCAGATTCTGGAATTTTCGGAATCCTCCAAGATCGTCATCGAAAAGAGCACTCTCCCCGTGAAAACCGCGCTCGCGATGGAAAGAATCCTGAACTGCCGGGAGAACGGCATCTGCTTCGACATCCTTTCCAACCCCGAGTTTCTCGCGGAGGGAACCGCCGTCCACGATCTGGAAAAGCCGGACCGGATCCTGATCGGCTCACGGGAAACAGACAGCGGTCGGAAGGCCAGACAGACCTTGGTGGACATCTACGCAAACTGGGTTCCGAAAGAGAAGATCATCACCTCCAACATCTGGAGCAGCGAGCTCTCCAAACTGGTTTCCAACGCCTTCCTCGCCCAGAGGATCTCCTCGATCAACGCCATCTCCGCCCTCTGTGAAAAGGCGGAGGCGGATGTCGTCGAGGTATCCCGGGCCGTCGGCATGGACAGCCGCATCGGCCCAAAGTTTCTAAACGCCAGCATCGGCTTCGGCGGTTCCTGCTTCAAAAAGGATATCCTGAACCTCGTTTACCTCTGCCGGCATTACGGCCTCGACGAGGTTGCCGATTACTGGGAGAGCGTCGTTAAGATCAACGCCTACCAGCAGGAGCGCTTCATCCGGAACATGCTGGGGGCGATGTTCAACACCCTGGCCGGGAAGAGGATCTGTCTGTGGGGTTTCGCCTTCAAGGCGAACACGGGCGATACCCGGGAGAGCCCCGCAATCTTCATCGCCCGGCGGCTTCTCGAGGAACAGGCCGAAATCGTCGTCTCCGACCCGAAGGCCTTGAAAAACGCCCGCACCGACCTGACCGGAATCGAGGGCCGGGTCCATTATGTCGAGGATCCATCCCGCGCCGCAGAAGGCTGCCACGCCATCGCCCTGCTGACCGAGTGGGACCTGTACCGCAATCTCGATTTCCAGAAGATTTTTGACAGCATGGCCAAACCCGCCTTTATCTTCGACGGCCGGAACATCCTGGACCACCGCCGCTGCTTCGATATCGGCTTCAATGTTTACCCGGTCGGGAAACCGCCCCTGACGCACTTTTAAATGGATCGCTTCAACATCACCACCATTGGCGAAAAGATCACGGATGTTGATATTCAGCCGAAGGCCAAATCGAATGCATTCCGGATGAGTTCGATTCGATGCCCTGCGGGCAGCAGCTTCACCGCTACGACATCAAACCTTGCCAAGCGGTGGTGCAAATGGCGTTCCGTAAGATAATGGACCGATATCATTGAAATCTTCTTCTGCTTCTGATGACCGACGGCGAGTTGCGGATCTCCATACGCATCGGAGCGCCTGCTCTTGACCTCGACGAATACCAGCGTCTCCCCCTCCTCGGCCACAATATCAATCTCACCGAAAAGACATCGGTAATTTCGTTCAATGATCCGATAACCGGCTTCCGCAAGATAGGCCGCCGCCAGTTCTTCGCCCCTTTTCCCCGTGGAGATTCGCGTGAGCGACATGGTTGACTTCCCTAAAGTCAGAGCTGAAGCTTTTCATTGACCGGCAGATCGTCGATTCCGGAGACCCGGAAGGAGCGGCGGTGAATCTTGGAACGGCCGTATTTGAGGATCGCCTCCCGGTGCTCCCGGGTGCCGTATCCCTTGTTCCGGAGAAAATTGTACTGCGGAAACTGGCGGTGATACATCTCCATCAGCCGATCCCGCGACACCTTCGCGACGATAGACGCCGCGGCCACGGAAAGGCTCTTAGAATCGCCCGAGATGATGGTTTCCTGAGGCGTGTTGAGATTGATGCGGTTCAGACCGTCGATCAGTAGATAATCGGGAGACGGCAAAAGAGCGAGAACCGCCTCTTTCATCGCGGCGAGCGTCGCCTGCAGGATGTTCACCGCATCGATCTCCGGCGCCTCGACGACGCCGATGCCGACGGAAACCGCGTCCCGCAAGATGATCTCGTAGAGCTTTTCCCGTTTCCGGGGAGAAAGTTTTTTGGAATCGGTGATGGGGACGCCTTGCAGCAAGGTGTCCCCTTGTTCATATCCCATCGGCAGAATCACGGCGGCGGCAACCACCGGTCCCGCCAGTGGACCGCGACCCGCCTCGTCGATCCCGGCCACAAACCGGTAACCGCCCCCCTGGGCCTTGCGTTCGAAGCTGTTCATCCCTCGTGCCCGCCCCGCCTGCAATCACAACCCTGTGGCAAGACCTTTGAATTTCTGCCGAAACCTGGCAAATCGTCATTCCTGCGGAAGCAGGAATCCAGTCCTTTCAAGACCTTCTGGATTCCCGCTTTCGCGGGAATGACAACGTGGGGTATCTTTCAAAGGTCTCACAGCGTGATTCCCGGAAGGCGTCAAGACCTTCCGGCTTCCTTGATCTTGGCCTGCTTGCCCCTCAGACTCCGCAGGTAATACAACCGGGAACGTCTGACCTTGCCCCGGGTGACCACCTCGATCCGGTCGATGGAGGGGGAATGAAGCGGAAAGGTCCTCTCGACACCGATGCCATAGGAGATCTTCCGGACGGTGAAACTGGACCGGACATCTCCCCTTCTCCGGCGGATCACGACCCCCTCAAAGGCCTGAATCCGCTGCTTCTGACCCTCCACAATCCGGACGAACACCTTGATGATATCCCCCGTATTGAAATCGGGTATGTCCCCCCTCATCTGCTCTTTTTCCAACATTTCCATGACATTCATAACGGCAAACTCCTTCTTAACCTATACTTTATGTTTTATATTTTATGTTATCGTTTTTACTTATCAAGCCATCTTTTTTCTTCGATCGTCAACGCCCTCTCGTTGAGCAGATCGGGCCTCTTTATACGCGTCCTCTGGAGGGCCTCCCTTCGCCGCCATGCCTCGATCTCCCGGTGGTTCCCGGAAAGAAGGACCTCGGGAACTTCCCATCCTCGATACTGGGCGGGCCTTGTGTAGTGGGGATATTCCAGAAGCCCCATCGAAAACGAGTCCGATGAGGCGGATTCGCAATTTCCGAGCACCCCCGGCACGAGCCGGGAAACGGCGTCCACGATCACCAAGGCCGACAGCTCGCCCCCCGTCAGCACGTAATCGCCGATGGAGATCTCCCGGGTCGCCAGATGCGTCCGGACCCGCTCGTCCACCCCCTCGTAATGGCCGCAGATCAGAATGAGTTGCGGATGTCCCGCCAGTTCTTCCGCCGTTTTCTGGCAGAAACGTTCGCCCTGGGGGGTCATCAGGATGATCGGCACATCCTCCCCGGTCACCGGAACGGACTGGAGGGTCCGGTCGATCGGCTCGACCTTCATCACCATGCCGCCGCCGCCGCCGTACGGCGCGTCGTCGGTCATGTGATGCCTGTCTTCCGCATGGACCCGGATGTCATGCAGATGAATGGCGATGAGCCCGCGATCCGCGGCCTTCTTCAGAAGGCTGCAACCGCAGGGAGATGCGAACATCTCGGGGAAAACGGTCAGAATATCGAACCGGATCATGATTCTTTTAAAGCCCCTTCAGCAGCCGGACCACCATGACACCGCGCTCCGTATCGATCTTTCTGACCACCTCTTCGATGGCGGGCAGCAGGATTTCCCGCCCCCTTCCCCGGCAGACATACACATCATTGCTCCCCGTCGGAAAGACGGCTTCAATCCGGCCAAGAATCTCATCTTCCTCGGTCAGGACCTGAAGCCCGATGATCTGGTTCCAGTAATACTCGCCATCCGGGGGTTTCACTATTTTTTCGGAGGAAATCCAGACCGAGGATCCCCGAAGCCGTTCCGCGGCATCCCTGTCATCGACTCCGCTGAGTTGCAGGATGAAAAAACCCTTCCCTGTTTGCACGGCCACGAGCGGAACGAAAACGGCATCCTGAACGCTGCGGCCGACAAACAGCCCGGAGACGTCGTGCAGCGTCTCGGGCGATTCAAGATACGACACCGCCTTCACACGGCCTGTCAAACCATGAGAACGGACAATCCTGCCTATTTCAATGAGCTCCATGGGGGAACTATTCGATGATTTCAAGAACAGACCGCTTGCGAATCTTCGTGGATGCCGCGCTCAGGATGGTCCGCATCGCCTTGGCCGTTCTGCCCTGCTTGCCGATGACTTTCCCGAGATCTTCCTTGGCAACCCTCAGTTCCAGGACGGAAGTCTGCTCCCCGACGACTTCAGAGACCTCGACCATATCGGGGTTGTCCACCAGAGCTTGAGCCATGTACTTGATCAACTCTTTCATCGTCACAACCTCCACAGTCCCCAAAAAAGCTAAACCCTGATCCCTTTCTTTTCCAGCAACTGAGATACCGTCAATGTCGGTTTTGCACCCTTCGCAAGCCACTGCCGGACGCGCTCCTCTTTGAGGGTCACCGTTGCGGGGTTTGGGTTCGGATCATAATTACCCAATATTTCCAGGAATTTTCCATTCCTGGGGCACTCGGAATCGGCCACAACCACCCTATAAATGGGCTTGCCTTTTCCACCTATCCTTGTCAGTCTCATTTTTACCGCCATCCTAGTAACGATCACCTCCTGATAATTAATTTTTTTTGCAGATTGTAACATCTAACATATCTCCTTCCACATTAAAAGGGGAAATTGCCCCTCCGCAGGGATTTTATCCCACCCTGGGTCATACGCCTCATCATTTTTCGCATTTCGCTGTAATTCTTCAGCAGACGGTTGACGTCCTGAACGGTCGTCCCGCTGCCCCGCGCGATCCGCTTCCGCCGGCTGCCGTCAATGAGCTGATGGTTCTGCCGTTCCCGGCGGGTCATGGAATCGATGATCGCCCCGATCCGTACAAGCTCGCCCTCATCCGGCGTCATCTCCTTGAGGGCCTTGATCTTTTTCATCCCCGGGATCATGCCGAGGATATCCTGGAGCGGCCCCATCTTCCGGATCTGGGTCAACTGGCTTCGAAAGTCTTCCAAGGTAAATTCATTCTTCCGGATCTTCTGCTCGAACGCCCGCGCCTCCCGTTCATCGACCGCCCCCCGGGCCTTTTCCACGAGGGTCAGGACATCGCCCATCCCGAGGATCCGGGAGGCCATGCGTTCGGGATGAAAGACCTCCAGGGCCTCGATCTTCTCGCCGACGCCGATGAACTTGACCGGTTTGCCGATGACGGCCTTGAGCGACAGGGCCGCGCCGCCGCGGGCATCCCCGTCCATCTTCGTCATGATCACGCCGTCGATCCCCAGGAGTTCATCGAAGCGGCCCGCCACATTCACCGCATCCTGACCCGTCATCGCGTCCGCCACGAAGAGGATCTCCGCGGGATGGATCAACGTCTTGATTCTTTTGAGCTCATCCATCATCGCCGCATCGATGGCGAGCCGCCCCGCGGTATCGATGATGATCACCTCATAACCGTTCCGTCTGGCCTCTTCCATGGCCTGCACGCAGATCGCGACCGGATCCTGCGAACCGGCGGCATCGAAGATTCCGGCCCCGATCTGCCGACCCAGAATCTTCAACTGTTCCATCGCGGCGGGCCGGTAAACGTCCGCGGAGACCAGGTAAACCTTTTTGCCCTGGGCGGCGACCAGGCGCGCCAGCTTAACCGCGGTCGTCGTCTTTCCGCAACCCTGAAGACCGGCCAGCATGATCGGCGCCGGGATGCGGCTGCCGAATTTCAACTGGCTGCTCACCCCGCCCATCAGTTCAACCAGTCGGTCATGGACGATCTTGACCACCTGCTGTCCGGGGGTGATGCTCTCTATGACCTCCTGCCCGACGGCCCGCTGCCGGATCTCGTCGATGAAATCCCGCACGACCCGGAAATTCACATCGGCCTCGAGCAGGGCCATGCGGATCTCCCTCAGGGCCGACTGGATATTCTCCTCGTCCAGACGTCCGCGCCCCTTCAGCTTCCGGAAGATGCCGTCCAGTTTATCGGTAAGATTCTCAAACACGTTTCGCTCTCATAACGGACCCGTCCCCTGTTGATTATCCAATCCTATTCTCATCCTACTCCGTCAGATAATCCCATCCCCCTCCCGCCTCCCCTTTGAAGGGGGAGAAACCCAGCATTTTCCCTCCCCTTCAGGGCCGGGGTGGGGGTGAGGAGCGGATCACGCACTTCACACCGCGGATTTTTCCGGCAATCTGATCGGCTGCCGCCTTCGCCTTTTCCCGGTTTTCAAAACCACCGACGATCACGCGAAACCACGTCCCCTTGCCGGGGAGCTCCTTCATCACGACCCGCGAGGTAAAACCCAGGGGGCTCAATTTCTCCCTCATCTTTTCCGCTTTTCGGCTCTCCTGGTAAGCGGCCACCTGAACCTCAAAACGCCCCTTCTCCGGGGTTGCCCCCCCATCCGTCGGTACTCCTCCGGCCGGCATGGCCGCCAAAACCTTTGCCCCGGACTCCATGGCCGCTCGCTTTTCCGGCAGCGGGTTTGTCTTCTTCCCGTCCCCTTCCCTGCCGGGAACCGGGAGATTGGTATTTCCGATCGTCCCGCCGGCGAATGGAGCCGACGGCGCCGGCATCGCGGGTTTCCCCGTCAAAGCGGGGGGTGGCGTGGAGCTCTCCGGCGGCATATCCTTCACAGCGCCATCCGTTTTACCCGTCGGCGTTCCCCCTTTTTTCCCTGCCAAGGTGTCATAAAACGTCAGGCCGAAGGTCTCTTCTCCGCCGGCAGGTTCGCTCTTTGCGCCCGATTCAGCCGACGGCGGCACCCTCCCCCCCTGTGGCGCGGACGCAAACAGGCGATCATAAATCATCTCTCCCATGCCGGCGGAATACCTCTCCGGATAGGCCTCCATCTGCTTGCCGACAAGGATCCCTAACAGGAACATCGAAAAGAGCAGAATGGAGATCCCGCCGATAAACAGGATCAGCCCCAGTTTGCCCAGCCTGAGTTCGAACGTGCGCCTATTTTTCGCCGCCATTGTTATCCCGCTACATTTTCTCCGGTGTGGAGACCCCCAGCATTTTCAACGCATTCTTCAGAACCGTGAGGACGGACCTGACCAAAAACAACCGCGCGCCGGTCAGGGCGCCGTCTTCGGATATGACTTTGTTTCGGTTGTAATAACTGTGAAAAATGGCCGCCAGATCGTTCAGGTAGAAGGTCAGGCGGTGGGGCTCCAGCGTCCGCGCCGCCCCTTCCACCACCTCGGGGAAGCGGGTGATCGCCTTGATGAGGTCGGTCTCCTCCGGCAGCCGCAGAAGCGAGGCATCCGCCTCGCCGGCCGCCGGCGCCGCAATCCCCCGTTCGGCCGCCATCCGGAGGATGCTGCAGATCCGGGCATGGGCGTACTGGACGTAATAGACGGGATTTTCGTTCGACTGCCTCTTTGCCAGTTCCAGATCGAAATCGAGGTGGCTGTCGGAACGCCGCATCAGGAAGTTGTAGCGCGCCGCATCCCTCCCCACCTCATCGACCACCTCGCGAAGGGTGACGAACTCCCCGGAGCGGGTGGACATGGCCGCCGGTTTGCCGTCCCGGAGGAGATTGACGAGCTGCACCAGGATGATCTTCAGGGCCTCCTTCTCATGCCCAAGCGCCTGTACCGCGGCGGACATCCGGGGGATGTACCCGTGATGGTCGGCGCCCCAGATGTCGATCACCGTCTCGAAACCCCGCAGGAACTTGTTCCGGTGGTAGGCGATGTCGGCGGCGAAATAGGTCGGGGCCCCGTTTTGCCGGACGACGACCCGGTCCTTCTCGTCCCCGAAGGCGGTGGTCCGGAACCAGCGTGCCTCGCCTTCCCGATAGATGAAACCCTTCTCTTCCAGATCCCGGAGGAGCTTTTCGACGCCTTCGTCCCGGTAGAGCTCCCTTTCGCTGAAGTAGAGGTCGAACACGACGCCGAAGGTCCGCAGGTCCTCTTTGATTCCTTCCAGGATGGCGCCCGCGGCATAATCGGTGAAAAGCGGAGCGACCTTGGCCGCGTCCTCACCCAGATGTCTCTCCCCGTCCCGTTTGAGCAGTTCCGAGGCCAGGTCGCGGATGTAATCCCCCCGGTAGCAGCCTTCGGGAAACTCCGCCGTCTCGCCCAGCAGCTCCCGATAGCGCAGCAGAACCGATTTTCCCAGGTTGTTCATCTGGTTTCCCGCATCGTTGATGTAATACTCCCGGAAAACCTGATAGCCGACGGCCGCAAGGATGTTCGCCACGACGTCGCCCACGACGGCCCCGCGCGCATGGCCGATATGGAGCGGCCCCGTGGGGTTGGCGCTGACGAACTCCACATGGACCCGCCGTCCTTTTCCCAGATCCGACGATCCGTAGCGATTCCCCTGCCGCAGGACGGCATCGAGGAGCGTGGTCAATCCCCCCTCCCGGACAAAAAAGTTCAGAAAGCCGGGACCGGCGATCTCCACCTTATCCAGCACCCCATCGCGATCCGAAATCCCTTCCAAAAGGATCTTCGCGATCTCACGGGGATTCTTTTTCACCTGGGAGGCGAGGATCATCGCGATGTTGGAGGCGTAATCGCCGTGGCCGGGATCCTTCGTCAGCTCCACTTCGATCCGGGGGGACGCCACCAGAGGCAGGCGCCGCGCCTCCATGCCCGATTGAATCGACTTTTCAAGAAGCTTTACCAATGCCTGTTTCATGCCGGACCATTCCTAACATATGAAAAAAGTTGGCCGCAAGGCCAACCCGTCGCCTTATCCCATCACCAGAAGCCGCCCCGCCCAAAGCGCGTCGCCTTCTAAAGTTACGGGCCACCTTGAACCGCCGGCTGCCCGGCCCCGCCTTTCACTCGAAAATGCGCCTCAAATCCCCCTCTATCCCCCTTTTTTAGAGGGGGACTTGATGATTCCCCTCTTTGGCAAAGAGGGGTTAGGGGAGATTTTCATCCCCCGTTGTGACGGCAGGCCGTCATGAGGGTTTCACCTGACAATCGACAGCGCTGTGCTTCACAGAGGGAGATCACGCCGGGTCAGCTCTCCCGGCATGCCCTTTCCGCAGCGTCGATATCCTTTTCCTTGATGGAGATGTCGCGTGAATAATCGGGACAGCGGACGCAGCCCGATGCGTCGGTCGTAATGCTATACCGCTTCTGGCAATTCTCGCGCCATGCACAGATCGAGCAATATCTCTTCTCCGTCCCCATGATCCTTTCACTCCCTGAGCAGGCGTTTCCCGTTGCAGTTCGGGCGCTACCCTATCTTCATCCGGATTTGAAGTCAAGAAATTTGATGATCGCTCCTTACTCGAGGGAGGTGTCTTTCCATGAGGTGAGGCGGACCGTTTGGAGCGAGCCGATGTTGGCCAGATTGGCCAGGGCCTGGCTGCTGAAATTGAGGCCGGTATTCCCCGTCGTATTGAAAGTCTTGCCGCTGTCATGACCGATCGTAATGACAGAGCCATAGAGGTTGAAGGTTCCCGCGGAGAAAGTTGAATTGCCGCCGACCAGAATAATCAGACCCTCAAAGGTGGCGGTGCCCGTCCATCTACAGGCGCCTCCGTCGAGGACAATCAGGATGCCTGCGCCGTGGCTGTTGCCGTTAAAGGTCTGACCGGAAGTCACGACGTTGATGGTCGGAGCGGTTCTCGTTCCCTGAGTGGCGACGGCAAGATTGTTATTGACGATGTTATTGACAAAATTCAACCATGTCTGTTCTGCGTTCGTTCCACCCCCCTGTCTCCAGTTGGGGCTGCCATATGCAGAATTGCCGACTATCCCGCTACCGGAGACACTGGCCCCCTGGGCGGCCGTTTCCGCCGAATAGACTCCGGCTACGGCCGTAGCAGGTCCGGCTGTTGAGGGACTGCATGAACTGCCGGTACAATTAAAATTGGCCGGCACGTTCCAATCCGTCCCGCGGATATCGCCCGACCCCCCATTTGAAAATGTCGGATTATTCCCATACATGGCCACCGCGCCGTCTGTTACGGGGGGGACGGACGAGGCCATTGTAAAGATCGTCTCGACGGTCTTCCCGGCGCCGTTCGCGGCGTTGCCCTTTGCGGAGAGCCGATACCGAGAGGAACTGATGTTTGTAAGCGTGATGTTGCTGAAGGAAAAACCGGAGGGGACGGTGATGGTCGGCGTTGTCGTCCCGCTGGCCGGCAGCGTCAACGTCCCGGCCTTCAGAAGCCCTATCGCATAGTGGAGCCCGGCTTCGGAGTCATAGAGCGCCTTGACGCCCTCCCGATAGTTGCCGGCGATCTTCATGTCCGTCGTCGTCGTCATGATCGCGGTCGATCCGAGGAGCACAAGCACGGCAATCAGGAGGAGTGCCACGACAAGGACGATCCCCTTCTCATTTCCAATCTTTTTCTCCGCCTTTTTCTGTTTCATGAAACACCATCGCCTGTTGATTCTCAAATCTCTTCCGTAAACGTCAACGGAATTATCCCAGCGGGAGATTCCTCGGCGTCACATAGGACGTCAGTGTGTAAGTCCGGTAGCCGTTGTTGGACGTATAAAGGGAATCGGGTCTTGCCGTCCTCGCCCGGATGCTGATCTTGATCCGGCGGATGGAGGCGATCGTCGCCGTCTCTGCGCCGCCGGCGTCATAATAGGTAAACGTGAGATCTTCGATGTTCTCGGCAAAGGGCTGTGCGCCGCCGCCCGTATTGCGCGTGATCCGGTAATTGGCGCTGTCAAAGGCGTAGGTGACGTTCTCGTTGGTGTCCGTCGTTACGCCATTCTCGTCAAGGTCCGCGGTAAACGTGAGAGAGGTCGCGGAGATGGCCGTTAACCCCGCTATGGCGGTGGCGCCTCGATTCGGATCGAAACCCGCCATTGCGATCTCCTGGACCATCTGATCCATCGAGGTTCTTGCGATCTGCTGCATTTCGGCGATCTGTTCCTGGTTGGTGAACTGTCTGTTCTGGATCGTAAAAACGGTGTACATCGCCCCGAGAACGACCATCCCGATGGCCAGGGAGATGAGCAGTTCGATCAGTGTGAAGCCGCAGGCCCTCCACCGTCGTGCTAAAATTCCCCCGGGAAACCGCTCCAGTTCCCCGCCACGACCGGGAATTTTCATTTTTCCCATCACAGGATATGCCATGTGGTCATCACCGCTTTCACGAACTCGGCCTCGAAACAATGGTGTTGAGCGTCACATTGTGGCTCTGTCCGTTCCAGGTCCAGGTCACCGTTACCGTGATTTTCTTCATTTGAGTCGTGTCGTTTTCCGGGGCGGCTGCCCCGACGGCCCCCACCGTCCACTGCCGCGTATAGAGGGTTTCCACCGTATCGCTCCCGGAGGCAAGGGCATCATAACCGGTCGCGGTCGCCCCCGCATGCTTGATCTCCTCCATCATATCCTTGGCCCGCGTCGTCGCCGTGGTCAACATTTTACTCAAGTCGTTTCCCTTGATCACCGAGACGGTCACGGAGGCCAACCCCACCAGGGCGATGACGAGCAGAAAGATGGCGATCAGGACCTCGATCAGCGTAAAGCCGCCGCGGTTTTCATCCTTGAACATGATCCTTTTCATTCCAACGCCTCTGTCTGCCATGGAATCCATGGGTTATGGGGTATCGTCGATCTTCACGCGACCGGTCGACGCCACCTTCACGTATTTCGAGACCCCGGTTCGCGAGCTGGTCAGGGTTACGGTTGTACCCCAGGCCGTCCCTCGCGGGTAAAAGATGGGAGTCGTCGGGGGACTCGCGGAATTGTCCGGATCGCTCAACGTGACGTCGAAATAGTCGTTCCAGATGTCCCGGAGCTCAGTCGCCTCCCCGGTGTCCGTCGCGCCGTTGCCGTTGTCGTCGTCGAGGATGGTATATCCGTGGCGATTGGCATCAAAAATGACCCTGAATTTGTTGTTCTGGGTTACCGCCTTCTGTCTGGCCGCCATCAGATCCGACATCACCATCCGGGCCGCGCCGTTGAGCCTTCTCTCTGCCATATAATTCATGAAATTCGGCGCAGCGATCGCCGACACGATCCCCATGATCGCCAGAACGATCATCAGCTCGATCAATGAAAAACCCGTTCTATTAAACATTTTCATAAAGAAACCAGCCCTTGTGGGCATCATAAGGGATATCCCGGCGCAATGTCAACAGAAAACCTGATGCCAAAGTGAACTTCATCACACTTTCTTTATGATTTTCTTCACATTCGCCGCACAGAGGGAGGAGATGGGCCCTGTTTTTCAAATCCGCGGGGAGAGGAAAAGCGCGATCAGGTCGCCTCCGAAGAAGAGGTAGACGACGGCCGCCAGACAGAGGAAAGGGCCGAACGGAACCGCATACTTCATGTCCTTGCCCTTGAACAGGATGAACGCAAGCCCGACGACGGCCCCGAGAAGCGAACTGACGAGGAGGACGAAGAGAAGCGATTTCCAGCCCAGAAACGCACCCAGCATGGCGAGCAGGTTGACATCCCCGCCTCCCATCCCTTCCCGCCCCGTCAACGCCTCATAGTAAACGGCCACGAAATAGAGGATGCCGGCGCCGATCATGACGCCGAGAAAGGCGTCGATGACCGTAAGCCCCATGAACCAAACGGCCAGAACCGCGAAGACCGGAATCCCACTCAGGGTAAGCACGTGGGGGATGATCTGGTGATCGAAATCGATAACGCTGATGACGATGAGCGCGCAGATGAAAACGAAGACGGCGGGAAAGGCGGGCGTTAGGCCGAAACGCCGGAAGAGGAACCAGGCGAAGAGCGCCGTCAAGAGCTCGATCAGCGGATAGCGGAAGGAGATTTTCCCCCGGCAGTCCCGGCATTTTCCCCCGAGCAGCAGAAAACTGATGACCGGGATGTTATCGTAAAAGCGGATCGGATGGCCGCATTGCGGGCAGCGGGAGGGGGGGGTAACGATCGAGAGGCCCTCCGGAATGCGGCCGATGCAGACGTTGAGGAAACTCCCCACGGCGGCGCCCGCCAAGGTAATGAAGACCGCCAGCCACACCGTTGAAAACATGTCGATTCACCTTTAAAAATAGTGCTGAGTGTAAAAAAAGTGCTAAGTGCTGAGCACTCAGCACTTAGTATTTAGCCGTCCTTTCGCCCCCAGTCGTAGGGGATATCATTTTCATGGGGATGAACCCGGAATTCATCCGGTTCCCGGTAACTGTATGGCTCCGTCGGGGTATTGACAACGATCGCCTCTTCCGTGGAAATGCACTTGAAGCCGTGATAGACGAAGGGGGGGATATGGACGAGGATCGGGTTGTGGACCCCGGCGCAGAACTCATTGACCTCGCCTCGGGTCGGGGAGTCCTCCCGGCCGTCGTACAGCACGATCTTCATCATCCCCTGGACGACCGCCATGTTGTCGGACTGCCGTTTGTGGTAGTGCCACCCCTTGACCACCCCCGGATAGGCGGTCGTCATATAGACCTGTCCGAAGCCCTGGAACATCTCGTCGTCGGCGCGCAGGATCTCCATCAGCCGGCCCCGTTCGTCGGAAATAACCTTCAGCTTCTTGACCATCACCCCGTCGATCATCTTTTTCCCCTCTAAAAATAGTGCTGAGTGTAAAAATAGTGCTAAGTGCTGAGTGCTGAGGACTGGGTGCTCAGCACTCAGCATTTACCTTGTTCGCCCCGGTTTTGGCCACCATGTTACTGGCGTACTGGAGGGAATCGAAGGTCCCCGCGTCGGTCCACCACCCCTCCAGGACGTCCCAGGCGATCTTTCCCTCCCGGATGTAGAAATTGTTGACGTCGGTGATCTCCAACTCCCCCCGTTCCGAGGGCTTCAGAGTCTTGATGAAATCGAAGACCCGGCTGTCGTACATGTAGATCCCGATCACCGCATAGTTGGAGGCGGGGGCGAGCGGTTTTTCATCGATCCGGACGATCTTCTCCCCCTCGAAGAGCGGCACGCCGAAACGCTGGGGGTCGGAAACCTCCTTCAGCAGGATGCGGGCGCCCTCCTTCTGCGCTTGGAACGACGCCACGGCGCCGCGGATGTTTCCCTCGATGATGTTGTCTCCGAGGATAACGACGAGTTTGTCGTTGTCAACGAAGTACTCCGCAAGGCTGAGCGCGGCGGCGATTCCCCCCTCTCCCTCCTGGTAGGCGTAGTTGATATGCCGGAGGCCGAACTCTCTCCCGTTTCCGAGCAGGCGGAGAAAATCCCCGGCGCTGTTCCCGCCGGTGACGATGAGGATCTCGTCGATCCCGGCGTTTACCAGCGTCCGGATGGGGTAATAGATCATCGGCTTGTTGTAAATCGGCAAGAGATGCTTGTTGGTCACCTTGGTCAGCGGATACATCCGCGTCCCCAGACCTCCCGCCAGAACGACGCCTTTCATGCAATTCTCCTTTCAGCCCCGTGGATGGATGGCGCACCCATAGCACATTTTCAAAAGGGAGCACAACGAAAAACCGTTTACATCCTCCATAGTCATGTTATAAAAGACCGACAGCAAACCGGGAGAGGAAAATCATGGCAGAGGGAAAAATCCGTTCGACCGATGAGAAGTTCATGCGCCGGGCCCTCATGCTGGCCCGGAAGGGAGAAGGACGCGTCAGCCCGAATCCGCTGGTCGGCGCCGTGATCGTCCGGGAGGGCCGGATCATCGGCGAAGGCTGGCATCGCTGCTGCGGTGAAAACCACGCGGAGATCAACGCCATCCGAGACGCAACGGAAACCGTCGCGGGGGCGACCTTCTACATCACGCTGGAACCGTGCAGCCATCATGGCCGGACCCCCCCGTGCGTGGAGGCCCTGATCGCGCAACGCCCCGGCCGTGTGGTCGTCGGCGTCGTCGATCCCAACCCCCTCGTCTCCGGGAGGGGCATCGAGGCCCTCCGGCAGAGCGGCATCGAAACGGAGGTCGGCATCCTCGAAGAGACCTGTCGGGAGAGCAACCGGATCTTTTTCAAATACATCCGGACCGGCCTTCCCTATGTCACCCTCAAGTTCGCCCAGACCCTCGACGGCCGAATTGCCGCCGCCTCGGGCGACTCGCGCTGGATCAGCTCGCCCCCATCGCTCCGCTTCGCCCACCGTTTGCGGGCGGTCCACGATGCGATCCTCGTAGGCGCCGACACGGTCCGGATGGACAATCCGGAGCTGACCTGCCGCCTCGTCCGGGGCCGGAATCCGCTGCGGATCGTCGTCGATTCCGTTCTCAGACTTCCGCCGGATGCGACCATTTTTTCAGACGGAAAACGGACGATCGCGGTTGCGACCCGCCGCGCACCTGCGGCGAGTCGGCGTCTTTTAGAGAAGAAGGGAGTCGAGGTCCTGGAGATCGGGGAGGATCCGGCGGGACGCGTCAATCTCCGCCAACTCCTGGCCGTTCTGGGAAAGCGGGAGATCTCTTCCGTTCTGGTCGAAGGCGGCGCCGCCGTGGCCACCGCATTTCTGAAGGAAAACCTCGTCGACCGCCTGCTGATCGTCCTCGCCCCGAAGATCGTAGGCGTTGGGGTCAACGCCGTCGGCGACCTGGGCATCCGGCGGATGGACGACGCCCTCGGTTTTTCCTTCCAGCGGGTCGCCTGCTGCGGCGCCGATCTCATCCTCGACGCCCGGCTTGGCCACCCAAAGATAAAATCAGCCGCTCCGCCGCCCGGATCCCGTCGAGGGCGGAGCTGATGATCCCGCCGGCGTAACCGGCCCCCTCCCCGCAGGGATAGAGTCCCGTCAGGTTTATGCTCTGCCCGTCCTCGCCCCGGGTGATCCGGACCGGCGAAGAGGTCCGGGTCTCCACGCCGATCAAAATCGCCTCTTCGGTGATGAATCCGGGCATCTTCCGTTCGAATTCGGCGAACCCCCGTTTCAGCCCCTCCACGACAAAGGGAGGAAGAACGTCCCGCAGCTCTGCCCCCTTGACGCCCGGCAGGAAACTGCACCTCCCGATCGGCGAATGATTTTTCCCCGACAGGAAATCGGTCAGCCGCTCAGCCGGCGCGCAGTAATCCGAGCCTCCCGCCAGAAAGGCAATCTCCTCCCAATGCCGGCGGAAGGCCAATCCCGCGAGCGGTCCTTCTCCCCCAAGGTCCTCGGTCCGGACATTGACAACCACCGCACTGTTCGCCCAGGGGCTCTCCCGCCGGAGACGGCTCATTCCGTTCGTGATCACGCCGCCGGCCTCCGCACTGCACCCGATCACCTGGCCGCCGGGACACATGCAGAAGGAATAGCAGGAGCGGTTCAGCGCCTTGACCTTCGCCGTGAGGAAATAATCCGCGGGGGGCAGGTCCGGATGGCCCGCCCATCGTCCGTACTGGATCCGATTGATCAGTTCCTGGGGATGTTCGACACGAAGACCGATCGCAAACGGTTTGGGCGCCAGCGCAACCCCCCTCTCCGCCAGTTTCCAGTAGGTATCGGCGGCGGACTGACCGATTGCGAGAACGAGATGGTCCGTCCGGATCTCTTCGGAATTGTTAACGACAATACCGACAAGGCCCCCCCTATGGATCCGAAAGTCGGTCACGCACGCGCCGAAACGGACCTCGCCGCCCAAACCGATCAGCCGCTTCCGGAGATTGACGACAACCTCCCGCAGGCGGTCCGTTCCAATGTGAGGACGGGCGTCCACGAGGATGTCCGCCGGCGCCCCCATATCCACAAGAACCCGCTTGACCCGGGAGGTGAAGGGGTTTTTGACGCGGCTGGTCAGCTTGCCGTCGGAAAAGGTTCCCGCCCCGCCCTCGCCGAAGTGGACGTGGCTTTCGGGATTCAGGATCCCCTGCTCCCAGAAGGCGCGGACATCGGCAAGCCTCTCCGGAACGGCCCTGCCCCGCTCCAGCAGAAGGACGGAAACCCCCTTTTCGGCAAGGGTCAGGGCGGCAAAAAGCCCCGCCGGCCCACAGCCGGCCACGACCGGCCTTCGCTCGAAAACAGCAGAGCCGCTGGACGCTCCCCGGGATTCATCCGGTTTATCCACCTCCTCGGTCACGCTGATCCCCGCCCGCTCCCGTTCCGGAGCCGACCGCCAATCCACACCGTCCGTTAGGCGGACAGCGAGCAGATAGACAAAGCGGGGCGGACGGGTGCGCCGCGCATCGATCGACCGCCGGATCACCCGGATATCGGCGATCGCCCCGTCGGGAAGGCCGAGAAGGGAGGCGACCCGGACGGTCAGCAGACCCTCCCGCTCGCCGAGGGCAAGTGTCAAGCCGTTGATCTTCAAGACCATTGCGTTTTAACCCTTGAAAAATGGCAATTCCTGTAATAGACAACAGGCGGAATCGCGGGAAAAGCGGATGAATACCCGTGGAAATTCGCCCCTTCGTCGCTGCCGCGAAAGCAGAATCCCGTGAAGCCGCCGATGCAACAGGCTTCCGGCTTTCGCGGGCATGGCCGTACCGCAAAGGTCACGGGCAATTCAACGGTGCTTGCCGCCCCACGCCAAAAGGAAAATCGATGCCCTGGTATGCCGTCCATACGCGAAGCCGTCACGAAGACCGGGCCTGCCTCGGCCTTCTGCAAAAATCCTTTCACGCCTTTCTACCCAAAATGGAGGTGTGGAGCAAGCGGAAAGACCGGCGGAAGAAAATCATGATCCCGATGTTTCCGGGGTATCTTTTCGTTGAGCTCCCCATTTTGAACAATGAAATCAAGGTGGACGTCCTGAAGACGTTCGGCGTCGTACGCATCCTCGGGAAGCCCAGAAGCGCGGAACCGATTGCGGTCCCCGACGACAAGATCAATGCCATCCGGCGGATCGTCGATTCGAGGGTGGAGGTGCAGCAACTCCAGTACCCGAAGGTCGGGGAACCGGCCCGGATCATCGACGGTCCCTTCAAGGGGGTTGAAGGTCTGGTCCTCGATACGGATTATGACAAGGAACTCTTTGTAATCTCGATTGAACTTCTCCAGCGCTCCGTGGCAATCAAGGTGGAAGGATTTCAGATCACTAAACTCTGATCCGGATACGCCCCACACCGGATGAGCTCAGGCGCTTGTTTGATTTTTCCTTGACATTCCCCCGCGGATGCGCCAGAGAGTGCGCTCGTGCGCGGGACGCGCCTCTTATTTTTATCCATGGCGTCGGGGGAATGGTAGAGCCTGATTCCGGGGACAGATTTGGAATCTGTCCCCGGAATCAGGCGAAAAGTTCCCAATCGGAGAGATCGGCCGCAGTTTTTTTAGGAGACAGGAGCGTTGAAAGGACATATCATCATCGACAGGGAGCTGTGCAAGGAGTGCCATCTCTGCATTCACGCATGCAAAAAGGGGTTGATCACCCCCTCAAACGCATACAATTCCCGGGGCTATCGGCCGGTCTGTTTCAAGGAAGAGGGGGACGAATGCACCGGTTGCACCCTGTGCGCGATCGCCTGCCCGGATATCGCTATCGAGGTTTACCGTGAATAAAGTGCTGATGCAGGGAAACAAGGTCATTGGAGAGGCCGCCATCCGGGCGGGATGCCGCTTTTACGCGGGCTATCCCATCACCCCGCAGAACGAGCTCCCGGAATACATGGCGGAGAACCTGAGGAAGGTTGCGGGAGGCGTTTTCATCCAGTCGGAAAGCGAGATCGCGGCCATCCATATGGTGGCCGGGGCGAGCGCCGCCGGCGCGCGCTCCATGACCTCTTCGTCGAGCCCGGGGATTTCGCTCAAGCAGGAGGGGATCTCCTCGCTGGCGGCCTGCGAGCTCCCCGCCGTGATCGTCAACATGATGCGGGGCGGTCCGGGGCTGGGCAACATCTGTCCCTCCCAGGGCGATTATTTTCAGGCGACCCGAGGCGGCGGCCACGGGGACTATCGAACCATTGTCTTCGGCCCGGCCACGGCGCAGGAGCTGGCCGACCTGACGATGGACGCCTTCGATTTGGCCGACGAATACCGGACGCCGGTCATGATCCTCGCTGACGGCATGATGGGACAGATGATGGAGCCGGTGGTCTTCAAGGCGGCGAAGCCGAGGATCTATCCGGAAAGCTACGTCATGAAAGGCGCGGGAACGGGCAAGAGCAAGATCATCCGGGGGCTGATCCTTGACCCGCTGGACATGGAAGAGCACAACTGGACGCTCGACCGGAAGTATCAGGTCATCTCCGGGAAAGAAACCCGCCATGAACAGTATAAAACCGAAGACGCGGAACTGATCCTCGTTGCCTACGGGACGGGCGCCCGGATCGCCAAAGGCGCCATCAAGCGGCTGCGAGAAACGGGCCTGCGGATTGGGCTTTTCCGCCCCATCACCCTCTGGCCCTTCCCGACGAACGAACTTCGGGATCTCGCAAAAAAAATTGAAAACTTTCTCGTTTTTGAGATGAGCACCGGTCAGATGGTGGAGGATGTTCGGCTGGCCCTCCAGGGGCGCGCCCGGATCGGTTTCCACGGCCGCCCCGGCGGTGTGGTGCCGACCCCCGTGGAGCTGGCGAACGTCGTCCTGCGCAAGTATGACCGTAAGGAAGGACTCACCGATTATTATTAGTCATTCGCCGTTCCAGTAAGGACGGCAACGACGGAAGCAACCAGGGATTTGAATGATGAAAAAGGTTTTTGGCAGACCGCAAAGCATGAAGAACAACATCTTTCACTATTGTGCGGGATGTGGTCACAGCATCGCCCATCGCCTGATCGCCGAGGTGATCGATGAACTGGGCATCCGGGGCATCACGATCGGCGTCCCGCCGGCGGGATGCGCCGTATTGGCCTACAATTATTTCGATATCGACATGATCGAAGCGCAGCACGGCCGGGGACCGGCCATGGCAACCGGAATCAAGCGGGTCCTGCCGGACCGTGTCGTATTTTCCTACCAGGGGGACGGCGATCTCGCCGCCATCGGCATCGCGGAGAGTTTTCATGCGGCCAACCGGGGGGAAAACATCACCGTCGTCTTCATGAACAACGCCGTGTACGGCATGACCGGCGGCCAGATGGCCCCGACTTCCATTATGGGCCAGAAGACGACGACCTCGCCGATGGGAAGAAACAATGTTCTGGACGGCTATCCCATCAAAGTCTCCGAGATCTTCTCCCTGCTGCCCGGGACGGCCTACATCGAACGGTGCGCCGTCAACTCCCCGGCCAACATCCTCAAAACCCGGAAGGCCATCCGCAAGGCCTTCCAGTATCAGATCGACGGCCACGGCTTTTCCCTCGTCGAGATCCTCTCCCCCTGTCCGACGAACTGGAAGATGACGCCGATCGAATCTTGTCGGTGGATTGATGAGGTGATGTGCAAACCGTTCCCCCTTGGCGTCATCAAGGATCTCCCGGCGGAAGCGGGTGACGAACAGAAGAAGGGGGACAAACGTCATGCTGGTTAAGACCATATTATGCGGCTTCGGCGGTCAGGGGGTGCTCATGATGGGCTATACCCTGGCCCACGGCGCGATGAACGCCGGTTATCACGTCACCTATCTCCCTTCCTACGGGGCGGAGGTCCGGGGCGGAACGGCCAACTGCACGGTTGCCGTGTCGGACGACGAGATCGCCTCCCCCATCGCCTCGGCGCCGGATCACATCGTCGCGCTCAACACCCCTTCCCTGTATACGTTTCAGAACCGTGTGGCGCCCGGCGGCGCCCTTTTCCTGAATTCCTCCATCATCGCCGTCGAACCCTCACGACGCGATGTCCGGGTCTTCAAGATCCCCTCCTCGGAGATGGCTGAAAAGTTGGGGAACCCGCGTACGGCCAACACGGTGATGATGGGCGCTTTCCTGAAAATCACCGGCCTCGTGCCGCCCGACATCTATCTGCGCGGCATGGAGACGGTGATGGGAAGCAAGAAGAAATCGGTTATCGAGATCAACCGCAGGGCCTTTGCGGCCGGGTATGAATTTCTGGAAAAAGCCGAATAATACATGGAAGCGATCCTATTGGAGGAGTCAATCGAACATGGCAGTCAAGCAAATCTCCGTCCTGCTGGGCAACGTGCCGGGTACCCTTTCCCGGCTGACGAATATCCTGGACAAGGAAGACATCACGGCGAAGGCCCTGCTCGCCGCCAGCGCTGAGGAAAACAGCACGGTGCGGATGGTCGTCAACAACCCGGAGCGGGCGGCGGCGGTCCTGGAGAGCTTCGGGTTCAATTACGAGGTCACTCCGGTCCTCGCCGCGGAGGTGCCGCTCCATCCCGGCGGGATGAACGCAATCCTGAAACCCCTGTCCGACGCGGAGCTTAACATCCTCTATCTCTATACGACGATCAACCGGATCGGCGAGGAGACGATTGTCATTCTCGGCGTTGACAAGATCGACGAGGCGCGGGAGGTGCTCCGGCGGAACTGGATCCATCTGATCGAGGATGAGATCTATTCCCTCTGAGTCGTATCGCCTTCCGTGATGCCCCCAACCCTTGAAGTCATGACCATCTCTCAGGAAAAAGATACGGCGCTCCGGGAACGGATGGAGCGCCTCGGCGTGCGGGAGGAGGATTTCCGCGAAACCTTCATCCGTTCCTCCGGTCCCGGGGGGCAGAAGGTCAACAAGACCTCCTCGTGCGTTTATCTCGTCCACCTGCCGACGGGCCTCGCCGTGAAATGCCAGCAGGAGCGTTCCCAGGCGCTGAACCGCTTTCTCGCCCGCCGCCTTCTCCTCGACCGGATCGAGAGGCTCCGGACGGGGCTCGTCAGCGCCGAACGGATGCGCGTCGAAAAGATCCGACGTCAAAAAAGGCGGCGTTCACGCCGGGCGCAGGAGAAGACCCTGGAGGCGAAACATCTCCAGGCGGGAAAGAAGGCCCTGCGGATAAAGATCGACCCGGAAAAGGGATAAAAAAGTTGATCTCATCCTTTTCTGTGATCGCGCTCAATCCGCAGGGGGCTGTCGTCCTTTTTCTCCTTCAGCGCCGCCAACCTCCGGCGGCGTTTCCATCCCGATGGCTCGGCCATCCGTACCCTCCGGGACATCCGACTTCCCGGCATCACCCGTCGTCTGCGGCGGCGTCCTGGTTCCGGGCGGTTCGTTGAGCAACTCTTCGTATTCCGGGATGACGATTCCCCTGCGGACCATGATCCGGTAAACCGCCTCCGTCCGGCTCTCCACATACCGGCCTCCCTCCACGGGGTGGTAGCGCAGCGGGGCAGGCAGAACCACGGCGAGCGCGGCCGCCTCGCGCGCCGTCAGGGCATCGGCGCCTTTCCCGAAGTAATGGCGGGCAGCCGCCTCGATCCCGAAGATCCCCTCCCCCCACTCCGCAACGTTCAGGTAGAGCTCGATGATCCGCCGCTTGGAGAGGCTCCGCTCCAGGCGCCAGGTGACTACCGCCTCCTTCAGTTTCCGGACGGGGTTTTTCGCGGGGGTGAGGTAGAGATTCTTCACGAGTTGCTGGCTGATCGTGCTCCCCCCCGCCTTGAAGCGCCTCTTCTGCAGGTCCTTCTCAATCGCCTTCTGGATCGCCCCGAAATCGAACCCCTCATGGGACCAGAACTTATCGTCCTCGGCGATGATGACCGCCTTAATCGCATAGGGGGAGATCCGGGAGAGCGGCGCCCACTCCTGGCGGATACGCCTTTGGAGACCGGCCTTTCGCCATTGACCCTCCCGATATATCATGAAGGCGGTTTTCACGGGGCGCTCCCGTTTGAGTCGGGAGACGTCAGGATAGACAAGATAGAACGCGATGTTCAATAAAAAGGCCGCCGCCAGCAGAATCGCGGCTCGCCGGGTCCATTTTTTCCACATTTCTCACAATCCTCATCCGGCCCGGTACATGTCGCCGGATCACCGGGAACATACCTCATTTTAAACCCATTGGGAAGCGGAAGAATGTCTGCAAATACAAGCAGAAAGAAGATCCGGGAAAATTTGGTTTGACTTCCCGCAACAATTCCGCTAAAAGGCGGGTCAGTTCCCGTGCGCAGGTTGTCATCCACCGGCAGAAACTGTGCACCGTTTTAGCAGAGGGAAAGCTCCCGAATACCCATGAGGAGGAAGCTTCATTGATGAGACGGCGGATTATTATCTGGATGGGACTTAGCGTCCTCTTCACGTCCCTCGCAATCTGCGGGGATCTCCTGGCCAAAGAAACGTATAAGGTTCAGCATGGGGACACCATCGGCGGTATTGCCAGCAAGCTCGGCATTGCCCCCGGCGCGCTGAAGGCGGCCAACCACATGAAGGGCAGCATCCTCAAAGCAAATCAAACCCTCATCATCCCCGCTCCGAAGATCAAAAATGTCTCCAAATCAAAACCGTCCTCCCTCCAACGGGGGGAATTTTATGTGGTTAAGAAAAGGGATGCGCTCGCAAGTATCGCGCATAAGACGGGGGTTTCCGTAGCCGAGTTGCGGGAGATTAACCGTCTTCACGGAAGCGCACTGAAGATCGGGCAGAGGCTCTCCTTGAAGAAGCCGGAACCCGAAGAACAGCCGGAGTTGCTTGCCGAATTTACGGGAGATGAACCTGAAACGGATGGGGCGGACGGCGCCATTCT
>Ga0210056_1000290_pt1 | contig 39157 bp, 45 predicted proteins | sample CryGeyCG2014_080_2_FD_183965 | JGI IMG/M metagenome (GOLD analysis project Ga0210056, IMG submission 183965) | Groundwater microbial communities from aquifer - Crystal Geyser CG07_land_8/20/14_0.80 (SPAdes) (version 2) | ecosystem: Environmental > Aquatic > Deep subsurface > Groundwater | place...
GGTTGCGTATTGCCACTATACTACACCCGCAAATTTACTTTATCATAACCTGCCCGTCTTTCCATTTAAAGTTCGGCAATAAAATAATTACTTTGGCTTTTGATTTTACCTCTTTCAGCCACTCATCAAAATTTTTATTCTCCAACAGCAATCTACTGGCGAGAATTTCCTGTTCTGCCTGGGGTTTTAAAAGTCTTTCTTTAAATTCATCAAGGGATAAGTCATAAAGGATTTTAACTTCTTTTTCAATGTTCTTTCCTTTTATGGTTTCCTCAATTTTGTTTTCAACCATTCTTTCAAGTTCATTATTTTTTAACCGCTTCCTTAATTCCTGATGAATTAAAACATTTTCAATTAATTTATCAAACACGGCCCGTTCAATCTCTTGTTTTACCTCCGAAGAATTAATGACGGCTATATCATTTTTACTGTAAGTTTCAAGGGCTTTTTGGTAGTAATAAATTGCCGCAGCTGAATCTTTTTTGAAAGTTTGAAAACTAATCAACTGCCAGTTGACGAGGGCAACGGGGTAAAATTGAGCTACAATAACGATGACTATGACAGTAACGATGACAGAAGATATTAAAATAAGAATCCTTTTTTTGTTCATGGCACAATTATCATCATTTTTTCATCCGGTTTCCGTAAATTAGACCTTGACCGCAGCTCTTTTTCCAAATTTTCCGGATGGGAAAAATATTCAATGTCTGATTGAAGGTCATTATTTTCTTTTAATAAAGAGTCAAGTCGGCTGCTTAAGCCATTCAGTTCAGTCTTCAACTGATTGCGTTCCTTTAAGATAAAATAAACCTGAGTAAAGACCGCCATTAAAATTATTGACAAAACTATAACTATTCCCAATTTCATTCTTTTATTTTAGCAAATCTTGAGATATTTTTAAAGGAGAGGTATACTACTGGTTATGCTTCCAGAGCCGATTAAAAAATTTATTGAGATTTTTTCAATCCTGCCGGGCATCGGCATTCGCCAGGCCACCCGTCTGGCTTTTAAACTGATAAACAGCGGCCGGAATAAAATAGAAGAGACAGCTGAAGCGGTCTCTGATTTGAAATACTTAAAAATCTGTGCTCAGTGCTTCTTTGTCCATCAGAATAAAGACAGCCTCTGTGATATCTGCCGCGATTCCAATCGCCGGCAAAATATCATCGCCATTGTTGAAAAAGAAACTGATTTAATTTCTTTAGAGCGGACCAGAAAGTTTAAGGGACGATATTTAGTTTTGGGCGAACTTACCAAAACTGGCGTTCTGGAAAGTGTTCAAAAATTAAGATTGAATCACCTGAAAAACTGGATAAAGAAAGAATTTGGTCAAGCCGAAGAAATTATTATTGCCATTAACCCCACCACTTTTGGCGACCTTAATGCTTCTATGATTGCCAAGGAATTTTCACCTTTTGCCAAAAAAATTACCCGGTTGGGCCGCGGGATACCAACCGGCGGAGAAATTGAGTTTGCCGATGAAGAAACATTGGGACAGGCAATTGAACGAAGAAATTAATGGTAAGCAAATATCACGAGTGAAGAGAGTAAATATCTATTTAATATCTAATATCTGAATTTCCGTATAAGATTGCCGATGCCCTTTTTTCTTTTGCTCTCGTGTTTTTTGACGATATCTAAAGACAATTTTCTTTTTCTCTCTTCCCTGCTTTAAAATTTGGGCCTCAACTTTAGCGTCTCTGATATAGGGGTTGCCAATTTTTATTTCTTTTTCACGAGCCACTAATAAAACTTTGTCAAAGAAAAAATTTTCGCCTTCTGGGGCGGTTAATTTTTCTACTTTAATTTTGTCGCCGCTAGCCACCTTGTATTGTTTGCCACCGGCCTTAATGACAGCAAATTTCATATTAATTAACATTAACGATAACACTTATTATGATTAAAATCAAGATGCTGATTAACAAGCTTACAAAAGTAAAAATATAAGAGAGAAAGCGCTCTCTGTTGTAAAGAAAATTAGATAAAAATAAATTAATTAAAATTATTACCAAAGCGGACAATAATATTCCAAAAACATCCAGCCGGCTGCCTAAAAAATCAATGCCTTTATAAGCGTCAAAATGAATAATTAACGGCGCGGTTGTTGAACCGAGCGCTAAATAAAAAATCACCGCAGTCAAAAATAAAATCAAAAAACTGACGGCCGCAACAACTCGAAGATATTTGTCTTTGATAAGGCTGTGAAACACTATATTAAGGATATTTGAAGACAGGGATTATGTCGAGTGCCTAATTGAATTGTGCGCCGCTTACGGGAATCGAACCCGTGTTTCAAGCTTGAGAAGCTTGTGTCCTAAGCCACTAGACGAAAGCGGCGACTTCTTCCACTATCTTTTCCAGTCCCACGGCTCTTGAGGCTTTTATTAAAACTAAATCGCCTTTTTTCATTAACTCTTGAACGCTCCGGCCGGCTTCCGCGGCAGTATCAAAACTTAAAATTTTATTTTCAGCCAAACCGCTGTTTTTTGCCGCCTCAGCAATGAATTTTGCCCGCGGACCAACTGTCACCAAAATCTCAATTATTCCACTAACCAACTGGCCAATCGCTTCATGGGCTTCAATAGAATACTTCCCCAATTCCAGCATATCTCCTAAAACCGCGATTTTTCTCGTTGCCGGAAGGTCGCGAAGCGTATCAAGCGCTTCCTGCATGGAAAGCGGCGAAGCATTATAAGTGTCATCAATAATATAAGTGTCTTTTATGCCGGCAATCAAATTCATTCTGCCTTTTGCGGGCTGGTAATTATTTGAAAGGGCTTCGGAAATCTCCACTAAATTTAAATCAAAAATCAAACCAACGCAAGCGCTGATTGCCGCGGCATAGGCCTGGGCTTTGCCAAAAGAATTTTTTAAAACCACTGGCACAAAACTCCCGCCATATTCTATTTTAAACGAAATTCCCACTGGTTTATCGTTTTCTGAGCGGTTTTCAAAATTAGTGATTTTTAAATCCGCGCCATCGCCAAAGCCGAAAGTAATCACTCGAGCCCGAGTTTGCTCTCGCATCTTCATTACAATCTCATTATCAAAATTAAGAACGGCAAAACCATTAGCCGGCAAATGCTCTATTAATTTTGATTTTTCTCTGGCTACGGCTTCTGGCCCACTGAAAAATTCCACATGAACCGGAATCTCGCCTACGGTGGTAATGATTCCCATTTGCGGACGGCTAATTTCCAGAAGCTCTTTAATGTCTCCGGGCTGGTCAGCCGCGTATTCTAAGATTAATATCTGCGGATACGCGGAACGACGCTGAAACAAAAAGCGAAATTTTGCGAATAATATTACTTTTAGCCAAAAAAATAATTTTTTTATTTTTTTCTCCCCTGGCGGAGTGTCTCGGCTGACTAATTTTAATTCTTCCTCGGACCAATCACCGATAATTGTCAAAGGCATTCCTAATTCATTATTTAAATTGCCGGATGATTTTCTGACGCGATGATGCTTTTTTAGAACAGCGTAAATCGCCTCCTTGGTTGAGGTTTTTCCCGCGCTGCCAGTAATCCCAATCACCTGCGGCTGAAACCGCCAAATAATCAATTTAGCCAGTTGTTTTAATATCAATTTTAAAATTTTTAATAAAAGATGTTTCATGATTACAACTTGTCCGGCGCTATATTATAGTAATTTAAAAGAAACCGCGCCAGTTCGCGGAAAGCCGGGACCACAGTCTGACCAGCCAAGGGACTGCCCTTGGGTTTATCCAATTTTATTAAAATAACAAATTTGGGGTTAAAGGCAGGAGTAAAGCCGACATAAGTGTTAATCACTTCATCAGTATAACCTTTTTTGTTAAAATCCGGCACAAAAGCGGTTCCGGTTTTTCCGGCAACTGAGTAATTAGATATAACAGCGATTTTATTTTTTTCCACAGCTGAAACCATCATTTGAGTAATCTTTTTGGCGGTTTCTGAAGAGATTACTCTTCTGGTAACTTGCGGTTTTTCATCAGTCAAGATTAACGGTTTCATTAAAACGCCGTCATTAGCAATGGCGGAAATCGCGCTGATTAGTCCAATCGGCGTGACTGCCACTCCTTGGCCAAAAGAAGCAGTGGCAAAATCAATATCCTGGCCATTTTTAAGATTATTAATATTCCCTTTTACCTCGCCGGGCAAAGCAATGCCGGTTGGCTCATTAAAACCAAATTTTATTAAATAATTATAAAAAATATCTGGGCCGGTTTTCCGTTGAGTAAAGACCGCGCCAGTGTTAATGGATTGCTCTAAGACGCCGGTCATTGTTTGAAGTCCGTGAGCTTTTAAATCCCAGTTTTGGATTGTTTTACCATTAAAGGTAACCGAGCCGGTGTCGGTATAGGTAGTTTCCGGCGTGATTTTTCCGCTGTCAATACCAGCTGACATCGTAATCAATTTAAAAACCGAACCCGGCTCATAAACCAGCTGGACCGCTGGATTGAGAAATGTTCCGATATTAAATTTTGAATAATTATTAGGGTCAAAATTGGGAAAATTTCCCATTGCCAAAATTTTGCCGGTTTGGGGCTCCTGGACAATGACTGAACCGCTAGTGGCTTGATAGTCTTCAATAAATTTTTTTAGGACTTCTTCGGCCTGGGCTTGAATATTTCGGTCAATAGTTAAAATTAAATCTTTTCCGGCCTCGGGCTCAATAATTTTATTCTCTTTTATTTCGCCGGCTTTACCGGAAATCATTTCATTAAAATACGATTCTACACCATAACGGCCATTTGTTGTTTCGCCGGCCGGACCCACAAAACCCAAAACATGACTGGCTAAATCTTCAAAGGGGTAAAAACGCAAAAGATGACTGCCGATATAGATTCCTTTAAGATTTAAATTTTTTATTTCTTTTATTTGTTCGGGAGTGGCTTTTTCAATTAATAATTCATAAAGGTCATTAGGTTTAGATAATATTTTTTCTAATTCCTCAACCGGAAGATTAACAATCGGAGCCAATTTTTCCGCGTAACTCTGCTTGACATCTCCCTGCACTTCTGCGGGCACCGCATAAATCATCGAGTAGTCTTTATTTAAAGCCGCTGGAATAAGATTATTATTTCTGTCAATAAAATAAATATTGCCTCTTGGCGCTTCAAAGACGCCGCTGGCCCGTTCCTGAGTTTCTGCCTTGGTCAGATAATAAATTCTTTTCTCAATTTGGAGATTATAAATATTAAAAATCAAAAGTAAATATAAAATACTAAAGAAAAAGATTAAAATTCTAATCCGCCAAGTTCGCATAGCTCAGTTTAGTGGTTCTTATATATTCCGGGTTTTTATCTAAAATTAATGATTGGCTATCTGTTGAAGATTTCAGATTTTTGGCATCAATGATGCTGTAAAGATTATTTTTCAGTTCAGCATTCGTCACTTCGGCCTGACGGAGATTATTCTCTTGACGCTTTATCTCATGGCGGACATTAACCAATTGGTTATAAAGAAACACTCCCCATAAAGCTGCTGAGATTGAAGTTATTAATAAAACTGAAATTAAGAAACTCGTTTTGTAATTGTTTTTATTGGGTTGAATGATGGTCATTACATTACTATTGCCCTTAACTTAGCCGACCTTGCCCTTGGATTTTGCCTAATTTCCTCAAATGTTGGTTTTATCGGTTTTTTGGTCAAAATTTTCGCTTTCCCCTGCCTTGCCATTTCCCGAAAGTAATTTTTTACCAAGCGGTCTTCTAAGGAATGGTAAGAAATTATTGCTACGCGACCTTTATTTTTTATGATTTTTCCTAGGTTTTTTAATAGTTTTTCTAAATTTTCCAATTCGTCATTGACATAAATCCGCAGGGCCTGGAAAACTTTGGTGGCGGGGTGTAAACGACTACGATGAAATGAAATGGCTTTTTGGATAATTTCCACTAAATCAAAAGTTGTTTTAATCTGCTTTTTCTTTCTTTCTTCAACAATTCTTTTAGCAATTCTTCGGCTAAATCTTTCTTCGCCATATTTAAAAAAAATATCCGTTAATTCTTTTTCGCTAAAACTATTTACCACCTTCGCTGCTGTTAATATTTGGGAAGTCCGACCTCCCAAATATTGACCGTCAATGTCAGGAGGTCGGACTTCCTGAAATTGATAGCGCATATCAAGCGGCTCATTTTTCAAAAAACTGAATCCTCTACCCGACCGCTCCAGCTGCTCAGAAGACATTCCTAAATCAAGAAGCAGGCCATCGGCTCTCCCAAGTTTCTTCTCTCTTAGGATTTCCGGCAAATCCGCATAATTACCATTTACCAAAATTACATTCTTGCGATTTGCGATTTGCGATTTGCACTTCGCAATCGCTTCTTTGTCCCAATCAATTCCCAAAAACATTCCGTTCGGCGAAATTCTTTTGATAATTTCAATTGCGTGTCCTGCGCTCCCGACTGTTCCGTCAATAAAGAATTCAGCCGGCTGTGGATTTAAAATTTCAATTATTTCTTTTAAAAGAACGGGAATGTGTGCCATTAAATCCCAAGTTCAGATAATTTTTCCGCTATTTCGTCTGACTGACTTTCTGTTTTTGTTTTATATTGTTTCCACGCTTCGCTGTCCCAGATTTCAATACGGTTATATAGGCCAGCCACTATCGCCTGTTTTTTCAAACCGGCATATTCTCTTAAATAATCTGGAATTAGAATTCTTCCCTGTTTGTCCAATTCCACATCTGTGGCGCCTGCCAGCATTAAACGAACAAAGGCCCGGGAATTCGCCTGAGCCAATGGCAGGGCAATCAGTTTCTGGGCTAAAATTTCCCAATCTTTATTGGTAAAAACAAAAAGACAATGGTCTAATCCGCGCGTGATAATCGCGCCACCAGTTAATTTTTGCCGAAACTTTGCCGGAATGGCCATTCTGCCTTTAGAATCTAAATTGTGACTAAATTCTCCTATAAACATGAATTAAGAGTTATATCTCATTAATCTACTCTTCCCCTATAAATGTCCGATATCTTTTCGTAGTGAGTATTGCGGAGTCGAATAGAAAATCTCTGAGCGAATAGAGAAAATGCCGGGGACACGCGTAGCAGGGTGGCATTTTCTCGTAATGAGCGAAGTTAGATTTTCATTCGGCGGAGCACCTACGAACGAGAAAAGATATCGGACCATCCTGAGTTATCCCCCACTTTAGGTACTTATCCCCATACTTATCCACTTTTCCCCACTTAAGTTCATTTTCTCTTATTTTATAGGTCAGAGTCAACACTTTAAAATAGGCGCTGGAGTAAATTTGAAACCCTTTATTTAAGCCATTTTTTAAAAATTAGGTTAAAATTTATGCACAAATTATCAACAACACGGATTTAGACTGATTAGAACACGGATTTACACGGATAACGGAAACAAAAAATCACCGCAAAGAGCGGTGATTTTTAGATACGATTTTACTTGTATCTCTGCCACTTTACTTTTGTGGCTGTTTTAAAATTATTATTCCAATCAGGTTTTTTTGCCAAAATTAAATATTTAAATCCCCTCAAAAAGAAATTAAATTTTTGAGCCCGGTAGTGCCAAATTCTTGTATTTGAACTTTGATTTCTACGAGTTACGCAAATTAGGTCAATTGGTTCAAATTTTACATTATCAACCAACATCTGATAAATTTTAAGCCCCACTGGGGTAAATTTCCTTTTAACCCATTGGTCGCCAATCAACCAACCTATTGCTTTACCGGGTTTCAAAATTCTGTAGATCTCTTGGGCAACTTTTTCCAATTCTTCATAAAATTTAGGGTCCTCGGCAGAAATTTTTCCAATATCTGCGGCTTCATTAGAATAACTAACATTATCGCCATAGGGCGAATCTATAAAGACCATATCTACCGAATTATCAATAAGAGGAATTTTGCGCGAATCATTTTTTTTGACTTTCGGGTGTTGAGGGTTTATATCGTACCCGATTGCTTTTCTTCCTTCTTCCTCGCAGACATCAATTGTTGTCCCGCTTCCACACATTGGGTCAATCACTAAATCGCCCGGTTTGGTATATCTTTGTATCATATTCCAAATAATAAAAGCTGGCGTAACACCTTGAAACTTATTATTGCCTTTTGGTTTCTTGCCGTAGCTTTGCCTTGAAAAATCCCAAAGAGTGGTAGTTTCAAAAGGCGGTTTTTCTTCCTCTTGCTTTATTACTTCTTTATTTTTTACTTCTCTTGGCATAGATTAATTTTTTTAAATCAATAAGAAATTTATCAAATTTTTTGACTTTGTTGCTTTCTTGTATTTCTTCTTCGCTCATAACATAACTTCCATCTGTATCTACTTCAACTATTGCCCTACCTTTCTTTGCAGGTTTTCTAATGCTTAAAGTTTTATCTTCGTCAGGCGTTACGAAGAAAACTTTAATATGTTTTGTAATTTTATCTTGGCTGAGTTTAATTTTCCAATAACCGGTTTGGGCGATTCTTTCTCGTAGCGTTACTTTACTAGAAAGAACAGCGATAACTTCACGGGTTTTTGGTTCGTAAATGATTATGTCAACATCGGGCAAATGAGAACCAAATTCTCCATAATCAATTAAAAGATTTCTTTTTACGCGATTTAATTCTTCCGATAGATTATTACTATTTTTTCTTTCCAAAGTGTTGCCTTCAACAATTTTCAGGCCCAAACTTTCTACTTCATCTTTGATAATATAAATAACAAGTTTTTCTAAATTTTTGCCTTTGAACGCTCGCCAAGATTGCTCGTGGTCTTTATTTGGTGTCGGGGATTTCTGCCAATCTTTTTTGTGTAATTCTTTGGTCTCTCTTAATAGTTCTGAAATATGTTTAAAAGCATCGGCCCTGTATTGTTCTTTCTTTTTCTCGTAAAGTTTTATTAAATCTTGAAATTTCATAATTTTAAATAGTTTCCATATCTTTAAGTTTATCAAATTTTCTTTACAGGGGCAAATTTATTAAATTTCTCCCGCAAAATATCCAAATTATCGCCGAAATAAAGAGTGCGGTTTTGGAACATAAATTATTTCAAATCATTAAAAATATTATCAGCGTAAATAATCGATTTTTGAGTAATATTAGAAATATTATTTATAGAATCTGCATAATCACATTTATTTCTATCATTTCTCAATCTATCCAACTTCGGACTCAATAATTTTACTTTTAGAAAACTTCACGCCATGATTAGCGGCAAATAATTTTACCCTATGGAATGTGGCATAATAAGCCCTACTTACCGCAGAACGCATTGATGCTTCATCTTGAATTGTTGCAAGTTTTTTAGCGATTATTAAGCAACCGTCACATGGAAACATAAATTAGGAAAACTCTAAATTTAAATTAAATTTTCCAATATCTTTACCGACTTTCTTTAACAACCAGTCTTTATCAATTTGATTTAATTTCTCAATAGCTTTTTCAGGCGTAAAATTAGTTCTAATATTCAAAAATAATTCTCCCTCGCCTTGTTCTATCTCTGGATCAAAAAATAATTCCAAACATAATTGGATATCTCCAAAATATTGAAGAATCACATCGGGAGATTCGTATAAGTAATTAATAATATTGGCATGAATCTTTAAAAAATCGGTGATTTCTTTTTCGTTTACAATCTCACAATTTTTAGATTTCAAGAAAGAGAAAACTTTTTCTACTGGATCAATTAAACCTTGTGTTATTATTTGCTCTTTTTCGTCCGCTATCTCAGTTTGCCAGTAAGATACGAATGACAATGGTGTCGCTATTCCACTTACTACGTCAAAATTTTTTAAATTAGAAATAGATAAAGAAGTCATAATTTAGTTAAATAATATTTTTACTTTTTCTGTTAATGCTTTTTCAAAAATACTTTCAATATTTTGATGGGCAGCTTCAAGCCATTCATCTACCTTCTCTTTTGATATACTATTTGGTTGAGTAAGAAAATAATCAATGTCCAAAATAAAGAATATTCTATCTACACTCGATGATTTATTAACTAATTGAACTTTTGCACTGTCGCGGTCATCTTCAAAAGTAAAAATTGTTCCAACCATAAAAGATGACAATTCTTGTGGTAGTCCGCCCAACATAACAGGACGTAAATTAAAATATTGTTCTATATCAAAAGACCCTAAGGGTATTTCAAAGTTATTAATATAACGAAGTCCAATTCTCTGTATAAATTTCGCTTTTATATTTTTAGTATAAGAATTAAAGACTAATTTTATCAATGGAGAAAATCCGCTCCATGACTGATAGGGCTTTAATTTATGAATAGATAGTCTTTCTTTGTCTATTTGAATCAGTGTTTTTTCGTCTTCTGAAAAAAATTGGTCAAATTCTCGGATAATTTTACTACTTATTTCCTGTTTTTTTTCTTTGGCGTCTATTTTAAACTCTGCTTGATAAAATTGGCCTTTTTTCTTTTTGGGAAATTTTTCTTTGATTTCTTCGTAAATTAAATCTATTATTTTTGGGTCAAAAGCAGTTTCTAATTCAAACCTGAATTCGCACACCGCTTCAGTTATTGGGGGATTTTTATATTGTTTATTCATATTTTATTTAATACCAAAAATAAAATAGGAAATGATAGCACCTAACACCGTCCCGATAGTTCCGCTGATAATACCTATAAATATTTCTCTACTGAATAATTGTCCTTTTTTCTGAATTTTACAAGAAGTAGCATCCCCTAATTCCTGAAAACCAGTTATGGAGCCCATAGATACATTAGACGCTACTTGAGGAAAATCGTTTTTATTATGGTTTAATGTCGAATTACCGACAGAAATGATTTTCTCTTTTTGTATAGGATTATCTTTCTTGTTAAAAGAATTTTTTATATTGATATTATTGATATTTATTAGATTAAATTTCATATCTACTTCCACCCCTGCCCGACAGGTCGCCAGACGACTTGTTCTTGGGTAATTGGAATTGGACCCTGGGGCGTTTGTTGAACAACATTAACCTGTTGTTTTTTATATTCAATTGAAAGCTCAAAATAATTCTCTAATTGCCAACTATCAATAAAGGCAATTTTATAATTTTTCCTATTTTGTGCCGCATTTATGCCGAGTTCAATTTCCGGATTCCAAATTGTGCCAAGCTCCATTTCTTTTGCATATTCTTCAAAAAGCCCGGTCATTGCTTTGGATAAATTTTCATCGGCATCAACAACACTTTTGACGCCTAAATCTTCTTTAGCTTCTTTGCGGCCGATAAAATACTGGTGCGAATAAAGTTTTTCTGTGAAATCGTCAACGATTTTTTCAATTTCATCGTCTTTCATTGGCAATTTATGACTTTTCAAAAGCCGGCGCGCCAAAATGCGAATTAAATTATGAGTTCGGTTTATGTTGCCTAATGCCAAAGGATGAATTTGAGGATTTGATTCTACGAATTTATTAAAAATTTTAGCCAAATCATCATCATTTTTAATGCCGAATTTATTTTTCGCCAGGTCAAAATATGCCATCACGTCTTCAACTGAAATTGGAATTCTGTTTTGCGGATTTTGCGGGTCTTGCGGATTAAAAACATTGGCTGTTGAGGGGTCAATCGGCGAAAGTTCTGAAAGGTCGCTCATTACAATTTCGTCAGCGCCCAAAGCAATCATTGTTGCTGCGCTATGGGCTTTATATGGCACAAGTACGGAAAATTTATCGCAATATTCGCGAATCATTGAAACCAAACGCCAAGGCACCATTGTGTCTCCACCGGTGCTGTAAATAAATAAATCAATATTCTGGGTCTTGCCAATACTTCTTAATTGCTTACTGATTATCGGAATAATATCCATCGCTATTTTAGCATTAACCACGCCTTGTCTATCGCTGGTTAAATAGGTAATAACTCGCGAACCGCGAATTCGTTCAATTTGTTGAATAAGTGATTTTTTGTCCATAATTCAATTTATTATACTATATTTTAATAATTTTGCAATAAATACCCCCTCCTCTTCCCGCTCGTCAACCTTTCTATCGCGTATCTTAACATTACCCGGGGCATTTTTGAAGTGTGCTTTTTGAGGAATTTTTCCAAAGTAGGTTGCGACTGCTTGCCCACTTCCCTTAGCATCCAGCCAACTGCTTTATGTATTAAATCGTGTTTATCATTCAAAAGCATTTCGGAAATTTTCAGAGTTTCGGCAAATTGATTATTTTTAATAAAAGCGAATGTCGCTATTATTGCAATCCGTCTTTCCCAGAGATTTTTTGACTTAGCCAACTTGTAAAGAATCTGCTTGCTTCCATTAATGGAAGCAAACCCCAAGAGATATTCCCCCACTATTTTCGGCGCTGACCCATCCACTAAATCCCAATTGTTAATGTATTTGGTATTTTTTAAATAAAAATTAAAGATTTTGTGCCTAACTGATGTGTTATGCTTTAGCATAACACCTTGAAATTGATTAACCAAAATCAAAAGCGCTAATAATCTTTCTTCATGAGTTTTGGATTTCAATAATTCCTCTATTTCTTTAAATTTTAAATCTTTATATTTCTGCGCAATTCTCCTTGTTTCCGGCACAGAAAGACCCAAAAACACATCCCCTTCTCCGTATTCTCCTTTTTCGGTTTTAAAAAATCTTTGGAGAATTTTCGCCTTTTTAGGATTGGCTTTGGCTTTTAATTCTTTACGGAGATTAGCGAAGGTGGACATAGAAAGTAGGCTTCGTGCGTGTTAGTTGAAACCAAATTATAGAGATGCTAAAATTTTTTGTATCAATGGAATGTCTGCTTCAGCAAAGTCAAAATTATTAAACTCATTCAAGGATATCCACCTAATCTCGTCGTGGGCGTTTAATTTGAATTCACCAGATATATACTTGGCACGATAACCCAATAATCTAATCTTTCTATCTCCATAGTCAAAAACGTTTTCAGCTACAAAATCTGCTATCTCTGCAATAATACCGAATTCTTCTTTTAATTCCCTAGTTAAACATTCTTGCGGTGTTTCTTGCTGTTCGATTTTCCCGCCAGGAAATTCCCATTTATTTTCTAGGTGTTTTCCCTTTTTTCGTCTCGCAATAAGAAATCTACCGTTATTTTCAATAATTGCGGCGGTTACATTGATAGCTTCCATAGATAAAAATGGATACAAATAGATTCTTGTGGGCACAATAGGAATCGAACCTATACTCTTCGCAATGTGAATGCGACGTTTTACCATTAAACTATGCGCCCCTTTACCAATAGTATAAATAAAAAAGACGCCTTTTCAAGGGCGCCTTCTTTATTACGCTAATTCTACTGTTGCTCCTACTGCTTCCAATTTTGCTTTTAATTCTTCGGCTTCCGGCTTTTTAAGGCCTTGTTTGACCGGCTTTGGCGCTGCCTCAACCAAATCTTTAGCTTCTTTTAAGCCAATGCCAGCTGCTTCTTTAACTGCCTTAATCACGTTAATCTTTTGGTCGCCAACCGCTTTAAGAATAACGTCAAAAGAAGTTTTTTCTTCGGCAGGCGCGCCACCGTTTGCCGCAGCAGCAGCCGCCACCGGCATTGCCGCGGAAACGCCGAATTTTTCCTCTAATGCCCTAACTAATTCGGATAATTCCAAAGCTGATAATTTTTCTATTTTTTCGATTATTTCGTCAAAATTTTTTGCCATATTTTTATAAATTTTATTTCTCGACCATTTTTGATTTTTCGCTTAAAACATATAAAAACATTTTAATTGGCGCCGATAACACCCTGACCAACTGGGAAAGCAGAACTTCTCTTGCCGGCAGTTGGCCGATTTTTATTATTGTTTCAGTGTCAATAAAATTTTTAGCCGACATATCGTAAGCACCTAAAATTTTGAAACCTTTCTTCTCAACTCCTTTCGAAAATTTATAAACCGGAGCGGCAATTTCCGAAACGTCTTTATCGGTAAATATTATGCCGGCTTGCGATTCAAATTGTTCGGGATTAAAATTAATGCCTTCTCTTTGAAAAACGATTCTCATCAGTTTCTTTTTAATTACTTTTAATTTAGCGCCGAAACCCTTCAAAATTCTCCGCAGTGATTTCAAATCCTCAACGCCGGCTCCGCTAAAATCAACAAAAACCAAACTTTTGTTTTCTTTCAAAAGTTTGTCCCCTTCTTCTATTTGTCTGGCTTTTTGCTGATGAGTTTTCATATATACAAAATAAAAAACGGGCTTTAACCCGCAGAAATTCAAAGATACATATATCCTCGAGAGGAATTATTCCCGCTTTGCGGGATGCCTCCCCCGACGTTTTTAAGTCGGGGTCCCGACTCTTTGACGTCGGGATTGTCTGCGGATTTGTCTTAATATTATGGCATTTAGTTAATAATGTCAAGCCTTTTCGGTAATTAATGGCACAAAGCTGAATCCGAAATATTCTTTTTGGCTATATTTATTTCTGCTAATTTTTTCAATCACAATAACGCTGTTTTCCACAGGCGCCACAATCCGGCCGCCGATTTTCAGCTGTTTTCGCCAATAAATGGGCACGTCGCCGCTGGCCGCGGCTCCGGCAATTATCTTATCATAGGGCGCTTCTTTTCTATAACCCTTGGAACCGTCAGCGCTAATAACTTTGACAATCCCCTTTTCAAGAAAATTATATTTAGCCACATTTTTTTCTGCCATTTCTTTGAGTTCGGGAATGCGTTCAATAGCAATTACGCTGCCAGTGGTGTTTTTAACTAAATAAGCTAAAAGTGCGGCTGTCCAGCCAGAACCAGCACCGATATCAAGGACTTTTTCGCCCGGCTTTGGTTCTAATAATTCCAACATAAAAGCCACGGTCAAGGGCTGGGAAATTGTCTGGTCAAAACCAATGGGCAAAGGCGCATTAATATAGGCGTCGCTTTGATACTGTTCTAACACAAAATCAGCTCGGTCTATCGCTTTAAAAGCTTCAATAATCCCTGGCGTCTTCAGATAACCATCTTTAATCAAAGAATTAATTAAATTTTCGTATTCTTGAGTCATTGACAAAATTTCTTAAAATATGTTATTATTATATTAAAATTTGGATTAAATTGCCAATTTTTAGGTCATTAACTTTTTAATATGGAAGGGGGTGGAAAAAATGAGATGTCCAATTTGTAAATCTAAGTTTTCTACTGATTTTAACGAGTCTGAGATTCATCAGGGCGGGAAAAATGAATTCTGCCCGCAATGCAATTGGCTCCTCTGGATTCCCATTAGAGGGAGTCCGATGCCTGTTCCAATTCCAATTTCAACTTCAATCCATTTCGAAAATTCACTTTAATCTGGACAGGAGGAGGGAAATATGTCTACAGCATGGCTTATTAAATGGAAGAGGAATCGGGTTCATCGCGGGCAAAAGATTGTCTTTTCAGAAACTAAAGCAATCAGGCTCGCCGACAAAAAAAGAAATCAGCATTGTAGAGTTTGGGTGGAAAAACTTGAAGATGGCGATTCCCGACTACTCGCGCTTCTCGCTCAGTAGTAGTCCCAATCCTTCGTTAATTTATAAACCGTTTATAAAAGCCCCGCTGGTCTTTGTTATGGTCAGCGGGCTTTTTTTTAAATAGAATTACTATCCTTACGGACGATCGTCAAAAAGGATAGTAAAAGTAGTTAAGAAAAATACCTCCAGTATTTTCTGCGGTGTGTATTTGAAAATATCCGAACTGATTTTGCGCGCGATTGGCTCGGCGGGCGGAAGGGCAAAGACTGAACCCCCCTTCCGCCCGCCTCGCCCAAAAGCGGAAGCGAAAAGGACGATTTCAAGTTTTTCTAATTCGCCTTGCAAACTACTATGATTCTAACAAATTTTAGTTTTGGCGGCAAATTCTTTTATAGGTTTCCACTTAATTATTATTCATTTGACATTATTTATTTTGTTTGCTATATTGAATAACGATAACGCTATACGATAATTATAAATGCAAAATAATATGATACGCGAATTTTTCCTTGGTTTTATAAAAATACATATTCTTCATCATGCTACTAATCAGCCAGTTTATGGGCTTTTGTTAATAGAAGAATTAAGCAGGCATGGATATAAACTCAGTCCCGGTACACTCTACCCGATACTCCATTCATTGGAAAAAGAAAAATATCTTAAATGTCATCAGAAAACTATTGAAGGAAAAAAACGAAAATATTACAAGACAACCCCAAAAGGCAAAAAAGCGCTTATTGAAGCAAAAGAAAAAATCAAAGAATTAATCAAGGAGGTAATAACATGAATAACACAAATAATATGACTCAAAAAAACAATCAAGGGCTTACTACAAAAGAAGCCCAAAAAAGGCTTTTAAAATTCGGTCCCAACCAGATTTTTAAAGCGGCGAAAATTAGTTTTTGGGGTATCGCTAAGCATGAAGTGACAGAACCGATGATTCTTCTTCTGTTGGTTGTCGGTATTTTCTATAGCCTCTGGGGAAAACTTGAGGATGCCATTACTATTTTTGTAGTGATTTTTTTATTAGTTTTGGCAGAAGTCTATAACGAATTTCGGGCAAAAAAAGCGATCGCTTCTTTGGAAAAAATTGCCGCGCCAAAAACAAAAGTGCTAATGGACGGCAACATTATTGAAATTGATTCGGAAAATGTTGTGCCGGACGATATTTTGATTTTAACCTCGGGAACCAAAATTGCCGCTGATGCAAAAGTGGAACAAAGCATAGGTTTACAGATCGACGAATCTTCATTGACTGGAGAATCTTTCCCGCAGGAAAAAAATAATAATGACAATGTTTATGCCGGGACTGTGGTTGTCTCTGGTGAAGGACAAGCAGTAGTCTTTGCCACTGGCAAAAACACAAAACTTGGCAAAATTGCCGCTACTCTTAAACAAATTAAATCTCCAAAAACCGCTTTACAGCTTGCGATGAAATCGCTAGCTGGAAAATTGGTATATCTTGCGGCATTCTTCTCTATCCTCATTCCTGTTTTAGGAATTTTGCGAGGTCAAGATTTTAAAACTATGGTTTTAACCGGCCTTTCCCTTTCTTTCGCCACCATCCCCGAAGAGCTGCCAATTATTATCACTATGGTTTTAGGGTTGGGCGCTTATACGCTTTCTAAAAATAATTTTCTTGTCAAAAAAATTAAGGCCGCTGAAACATTGGGCAATGCTACAATCATTGTCACTGACAAAACGGGAACTATTACTGAAAGTCAAATGAAAATTATTTCGCTTTATCCCGATAACAAAAAAGAAATTATTGAAAAAGCACTCGGTTCCATTTCTCAATATTCTTTATCGCCCATGGAACAGGAGATTAAAAATAAAGCCATAGAATTGAAGATAACGAACATACCGCCGGAAATAGTTCGCCAAAGAAATTTTGGCAACGGCCGAAAATCAAAATCAGTAATAAGGAAAAAAGAGAACGAATACGAATTATTTACCAGTGGCGCGCCTGAAGAAATTTTCACCATGTGCCGTGATATAAATAACGATATTAAAAATGGATTGACCGAACAAACATCTAAAGGCAGAAGAGTCATTGCTGTTGCTTATAAAATATTAACACCTGCGGAAAGAAATCTTGATTTTACCAAACTTGAAAAAGATTTGAATTTTGCAGGATTAATAAGCTTTGAAGACCCGCCAAGAAGCGGAGTCAAAGAAACGATTGCTAAAGCTGTCGAGGCCGGCATCAGAACAATTATGGTTACCGGCGATCATCCTTTAACCGCTCGCTTTATTGCTAAAGAAGTTGGTATTTTGAAAGAATTTGACAAAGTATTAACCGACAGAGATCTAGATAGCTTGTCAGACGAAGAATTGCAAAACACCGTAAAATCTGTTTCGGTTTTTGCTAGAACTACTCCCCATCACAAATATCGCATAGTTCAAGCACTCCAGAAAAACGGAGAAGTAGTCGCAGTAACCGGCGATGGCATCAACGATGCTTTGGCCCTAAAGGGTGCGGACATAGGTATAGCTATGGGTATTCGCGGTACGGATGTTGCCAAAGAGGCAGCAGAGGTCGTTTTGGCGGATGATAACTACATCACCATTACGCAGGGTATTTTTGAGGGCAGAAAGTTTTTTGATAATTTACAAAAGGGAATTAAATATTATCTCTCTGTCAAAGTTGCCCTGATATTAATATTTCTTCTGCCTGTTCTTTTAGGTATTCCCTTGCCTCTTGCCCCGATTCAAATAATTCTTTTGGAATTATTTATGGATTTAGCGGCCTCAGTCGGTTTTGTCGCCGAACCCAGAGAAAAAAATATCTATTCTCGGCCACCGCGCAATCCGAAAGAAAACATAATGAATAATCGTGTCATTAAAGATATTTTAATTAAAGGAGCCGCCTTGTTTATAGCCGTAACTTCTGTTTATTTCTATGCCCGCTCTCAAAATTTAAGTCTTGTTCAATCACAAACTTTTGCTTTTGCGGCTTGGATTTTTGGCCATATTGTTCTGGCTTTTATTTCCCGCTCAGACAAAGAATCAATTTTTTCTTTAGGAATGTTTACTAATAAAATCATTAACCTCTGGGCGCTTACGGCGATTACCTTTCTTATTTTAGGGATTTATCTTCCATTCCTGAAAGAAAGGCTTAATCTTTTTTCGATTAGTTTCATACAATTAATATTTACTGCCTTAATGGTGTCGTTCATTGTTAGTTTTTTGGAATTAAGAAAAATGTTTAATTTAAACAAAAAATAAAGAAAAGCCCGCTTCTGGCGTTCCGCTTCGTGGAACAAAGACAAAAAATTCAATTTTGCGCCTAAAATCGGCTGGCGAGCCCGCGTAGCGGGCGAGCCAGAAAGAACTTTTACCGACTGGCGGGGGTACCAGGATTCGAACCTGGAAAGCGGGATTTGGAGTCCCGCGGTTTGCCAATTAGCCTATACCCCCACAATTACAAAAATCCGAAATCCTAAAGAAGTTATTTTTTAGCTTCTTTATGGATTGTATGTTTTTTGCACCACTTGCAATATTTTTTTAATTCCAATTTTCGCTCCAGCGTTTTTTTCTTGCGGGTGTAATAATTGACCCGCTTACAAACCGAACACCTTAATCTTATTAAATTTTCAGAAAATTTTGATTTGGGCATACCCAGTAGTAGACCCGCGATAGCCAATTTATTAAATTTAACCTATCGCAAAGTTTACTTTAATATTAAATCAATAACCTCTGACTTTTATTATTGCCCAGTAATGAATAAATTGGGTTAAATTTTATCGCGGGCTCACTACTGGGCATATGTGGGCGGTATAGGATTCGCACCTATGACCTCGTCGATGTCAACGACGCACTCTAACTACTGAGCTAACCGCCCTCCTTTTGAGCCGATGCGCACCTGTCTGCCGGCAAGGCAGGAATTTGCACCCTGACCTCCCCGCCACTTTCTCTTGAGCCAGAGGGGAGAATTGAACTCCCGACTTCTTTCTTACCAAGAAAGCGTTCTACCACTGAACTACTCTGGCACATTGAAGATTGAAGGAGCCACCCGTCAGATTTGAACTGACGACCTACTGTTTACAAAACAGTTGCTCTACCGCTGAGCTAGGGTGGCAAGTGGGTGCGCAGGGAGGGATTCGAACCCCCGTAGCCACTAGGGCGCCTCTTTTACAGAGAGGTGCGTTTGTCCACTCCGCCACCTGCGCATTTATTCTTTGGAATCGTTATCAAACAAACTCGGTTTTTCCTCCCCGTTCTTTTGACTATTATTGTTTAATTTATATTTTTTAACTTTATCCAAATAACTGGTGGTAAAATTATCCAATTTCATCAATAGCAATTTTACTTTTCTTAATAACTTCTCAACAAAATTATTAAATATTACGTCAAACTTCTCAAATCGCGAAGAAGAAAATAGCCGGTCAAATCTGGTTTTTGGCCTGACAATTTCCTCGCTTGCCTCATCGCCGACCCGAGGAACCTGCCGGGCAATCAAATAAATCATTGTTCCCAGACTCAACATTATAGCGATTTGAAGGATAAAGTTATACATTTATATTTCATAACGGCAGAAGCGCTCGACTCGAATATTCTCCCCTACCTTAGCAATCGTTTGCTGGATTAAATTATCCACTTTTAACGCTTCATCTTTAATATACAACTGAGCTAGTAAATCATCAACATCTTTGGGGTCCATGGCGGCAATCTGCATGGCTAAATTATGGGCCAATTCTTTAAATTCTTTTGACCAAGCCACAAAATCAGTTTCACAACGAAGCTCTAATAAAACCCCCACTCTTTCATTATGAATATAAGATTTCAAAACTCCGGCGCCAGTGATTCTTTCTTTTTTCTTCTGGGCCAAAACCTCGCCCTGTTCATGAATAATGGAGATTGCTTTTTCAAAATTGCCACCCGCTTCTTTCAGGGCTTTTTGACATTTCATCACTCCGGCACCGGTTAATTCTCGAAGTTTTTGAATTTGGTTAAGCATTATGTGGTTAATTTCTCGCTTATCTTATTCATTATCCAATCAATGCTTATTTTAGCATGGTCGTTTGCCGGAATTGGAAAGTTGACCGAATCCGGGTCATCATCACTGTCAAGAACAGCCACTATGGGGATTTTTATTCTCCGAGCTTCGCGGACAGCCGTCGTATGACCCTTGAGAGACAGGTCAACAATGAAAATCACATCCGGCAGTTTCGTTAAGTTTTCCAATCCGGTAAACATCTTTTTCATCCGGTAGATATTACGGTTAATCATTACCCGCTCTTTTTTGGTGTATTTGTCAAACTCTCCCCTTTCAAAATCCAGCTGAACTTTTTTAAAATATTCAAGGCGCTGGGAAATCACTTTAAAATTCGTCAATAAGCCGCCGATCCATTTCTCATTAATATAAGAAAAATTAAATTTCTTTGCCAGATTTTCTACGGCTTCTTTGGCGGCTGGCTGACTGGCTACCAATAAAATCAATTTTCCCTCCTTAATCTGACTTTTAATGAATTCAATTGCTCGTTCCAAAGCCGACAGGGTTTGAGCCAAATCAATTATTTCAATTTCGTTCCGGGTAGTATAGATATAGGGCTTAAATTTAGGATTGGTTTTTGATTTTTTGTGACCGTACATTAACCCGGCCTTCATCATTTCCCGAATAACTTCTAAATTCGCCTCATCTTGTAAATCTTGTGTTTCCATGATAATTTAGTATGCCATAGTCGATGGTCTGCGGTCAATGGTTATCTTTTATGCTGTTTAGCGCGTCGCCATTCTTTAATTTTTTTATGATTGCCGGAGAGTAAAACTTTCGGTACAGAATATTTTTTGCCTTTAAAAATAAAAACTTTGGGCCGGGTATAATGAGGATATTCAAGCAGAAGATTAAAAAAGGATTCCTCTTTTAAAGATTCACAATTTATTACTCCCGGTAGAAGACGGGCTACTGCCGATATTACCGCCATCGCCGGCAGGTCGCCGTCGGTCAAAACATAGGGACCAATGGAAATTTCTTCGGCTTTAAGAATTTGCTTCACTCGTTCATCAATTCCTTCATAACGGCCGCTAATCAAAATCAGATGATTTAATTTTTTAGACCAATCGTAGGCCATCTTTTGATTAAATTGTTTTCCCTTTGCCGAAAAAACAACAACTTTTCGCTTCTTATTTTTTACTTTTGATTTTATAAATTGGCCCGCCCGTAAAATCGGCTCGGCCATCAAAATCATGCCCGCCCCTCCGCCGTAGGGTTTATCGTCTACTTTTTTATATTTATTCTTGCTAAAATCCCGCAAGTTATAGATTTTAATCTGAATCAGTTTCTTCTTTTGGGCCCGCTTCAAAATTGACTCATTAAGATAAGAGTCAAAGGCATGCGGAAAGATGGTGACGATGTCAAAACGCATATTATTTTTAAATATAACATAAAACCCCGACTTTCGTCGAGGCTTTATGGATTTAATTTCAGATTTATCCGCTTCTAGAGTTTTAAATCTTCAACTGCTTTATCAACCGCACTTCTCGCTTCCCTAACAGATCCTTCCGGTTCAATGATTTTAAGATTCACTCGGGCATTATTTTTTATGCCGACAATTCTTAAAAGCGACCGGATAGCCTGAGCAGTTGAACCTTTCCTACCGATAACCTGACCCATATCCAGCGGGTTGACTTTCAGGGTAAGAAGGACTCCCATCTCGTCTACCTTGCGATCAACCTTGACATCATCCGAATGATCAACAATGGATTTAACGAGAAATTCAAGAAATTGCTCGTCTGTTGCTGCCATATCTAAATAATCAATTAATTAACTGACACTTTCGACCTTTTTCTTTTTATGGACCGGTCTTTTCGGACCGCCAATCACTCCTGATTTCACTAATAAATTATACACTGTATCGGTGGGTTGAACGCCATTTTTCAACCAATACCCTACCCTCTCTTTTTTAATATTAAACTCTTTGGTTTTCGGATTCAACCAACCGAGGTCCTCGACATAACGACCGCCGACTTTTGACCGTTTTTCTGAGATAATTATCCGAAATGAGGCCTGATGTTTTTTACCGATTCTTTTAAGTTTGATAGCTAACATGTAAATATAATAAACCATAATTAAACAAAAATCAATGACAGCACCTTCGACGTTCCCTCTTCTCCCATTGTTATTCCGTAAAGAACATCGGCTGCTTCCATTACGGCCCGATTGTGGGTCACTATAATGAATTGGGTCTTTTTAGAGAATTCTTTAACAAGGTTGGCAAATCTTTTGGAATTATTCTCGTCTAAGGCGGCATCAATCTCGTCCAAAACCAAAAACGGCGGCGGACTAATTGAAATTAAGGCAAAAAGAGCGGCAATAGAAACCAAGCTTCGCTCGCCGCCGGAAAGCATTTCTAAAGTGGAAATTTTTTTCTTAGGCAAGCTTAAATCAATATCAACTCCTGTCGAGATTTCATCATTGCCACTATTATTAGGTTCTTCATTACTATCACGCGTGATAGTATCATTATTAACAGAAACTTTTAATTTTAAACTTGTAACTTTTAATTTCGCATTGCCTCCGCCGAACATCAACCGGAAAAATTTGTTAAATTCTTCATTAATTAATTTTAGCGAGCTGTTGAATTCAAAATGAATTTTTTCGTTTAATTCTTTAATGAGATTTTTTAAATCAATAATGGCCTTGTCTAAATCTTTTGATTGGCTGGTTAAAAAATCATAATGATTTTCCACTTCCTGAGCTTCCCTTACCAGGGATTCGTCAATTTCGCCGATAGCGGCGAGTTCGGCTCTAAGTTTCAACATTCTTTTTTCAATTTCGGGAAGTTCAACTTCCGTATATGGAAGTTGAACTTCCATAGATTGAAACTCCTCTAATTTTCTCCCGATTTGCCGCAATTGATTTTCTAAATCTTGAAGTTTTAGATTTAATTTTTCCTTCTCAAAAAGAACTTTATTTTTCTCTTCTTCTAAATTTCTCAATTCTTTCCTTTTGGCCTCTACTGATTCAAAAGCCTCCTGAAACTTTTTATTAAATTTCTCCAAACCAGTGGTGAATTTTGTTTCCTGTTCTTCTAATTTTCTTAATTCTTTTTCAAGATTGTTAAATGTTGTTTCTAAATTATTTTTAAGTTCTTCTAAATCGGTTAATTCTTGAGGTTTTAAAACATTATTCTCGTCGGGACTTAAAAAGTCATCAATTTTTTTAATAAGCGTTTTAACTATTTCCTTTAGGTTTTCAAAATTTGACTGAACTAAGCATTTTTCAAGCAAGTCTCTGGTCTCATTAATAAGGCCGAGCAACTCCTCGTTTTTAAAAACAAGACCCTGAGCCTTTTGAGGACTGCCCAAAAATTCTAATTTTGCTTCCAAGCGGCCGAGTTCTTTTTGAATCTGGGAACGCTCTAACAGAAGTTTACTTTGTTGATTTTTTATTTTTTTAATTTCTTGATATTCCTCTTTTGGCTGAGACTCAATTTTTTTAATTTCTGATTCCAGGATTTTTAATTCTTTTTCTTGTTCATCAATTTGAGCTTCTAAAGATTTTAGAATAGGGTTAATTTTTGACTGGCCGGTTTCAATTTCATTCAATTTATAAGAAAAATAATTATTTTCTAATTCTTCCAATTCTTTCTGGAGGTCTAATCTTTTTAGCCACTTATTTGTCTGGCGCTTCAGCATCCGCAGGCGCGGAGCAACTTCGCCAATCATTGCTCTTACTTTTTCTAAATTAAACGAAGTGTTTTTTAATTTTCTTTCCGCCTCAATTTTTTTAATCTGATACTCTCTCAGGCCCAAAATCTCTTCAATCATAATCCTTCGCTCTTCAGGAGAAGCCTTAACAAAAAGGTCGCTGTCGCCCTGATTGATAATTGATAAACCTTTGGTGCCCAGACGCGACCGGCTAAAAAAATCAATAACATCTTTAAGCCTAACCTCCGCTTTATTAAGAAAATATTGAGAGACTCCGTCTCGGCCGACTCTTCGAATAATTGAAACCTCTTTGAAGTCCACCGGAAAAAATCCGGAATTGTTGTCAAAATGAAGCCCGGCCTGGGCCAGACTCATTCTCGGCTTTTTGGGGGTACCGTTAAAAATTAAGTCCTCGGCTTTGGCGCTTCTTAAATTTTTGGCTTCCCGCTCGCCCAAAAGCCAGCGAATAGCGTCAATTAAATTTGATTTGCCGGCGCCGTTCGGTCCGACAACGGCGGTAAGGCCGGCTGGAAATTCCAAAAGCGTCTTTGAAGCAAAAGACTTAAAACCGTTTAACTCCAGAGATTTCAAAAACATGTTACTTTTAGTGCGTTCTTTGCCGCTTCAATTTCCGCTTCCTGTTTAGAATATCCTTCTCCTTCGGCAACTAATTTATCTCCAAAATGAACTCCCATCTTAAATATCTTTTTATGGTCAGGTCCCCATTCTTCAAGCATCTGATAGGTGGGCGTTAATTTCATTTTTTCCTGGACAATTTCCTGAAGATGGCTTTTTGGGTCTTTATATAGGCCGTTCTCAATAACTTTATTCAAATTAGGATTAACAATAAACTCTTCAATTATTCTTTTAGCTTCTTGATAGCCAGCGTCCAAATAAACGGCGCCGATTACCGCTTCCATCGCATTAGCCAGAATTACTTTTCGAGCCCGACCAATATCCTTAGCTTCGCCCCGGGACAATAAAATAAACTCGTCAAAGCCCAAATTTTTAGCTACTTCAGCCATTATCTGATAATTGACTAAGGCCGCCCGGAAGCTTGTTAATTGGCCTTCGGGATACTGAGGAAATTGATTAAAAAGAACTTCGGTTACCGCCAATTCTAAAACCGCGTCGCCTAAAAATTCCAGGCGCTCATTATGGGAAATGCCCCAGGAGAGGTTTTCATTAAGATAAGAACGGTGAGTCAGGGACTCCCTAAGGAGATTCTTGTTTTTAAATTGTATTCCAAGTTTATGCTCTAATTTGGATAAATCTGAAATCAAGATATTCTCTACGAATTACGAATTTCTTACGAAAATACGAATTTATTTTTCGTACTTTCGTATGTTTTCGTATTTCGTAGCAAATAATTATACTCTTCTCACTTTCGGCGGTCTTGGGCCATTATGAGGAATGGGCGTTAAATCTTTAATTGATAAAATATTAAATCTCTGATTAGCTAAAGCTCTAACAGCAGAATCGCGGCCTGCGCCGACGCCTTTAACAATAACTTCGAGGTTAGAAAATCCAATTTTTTTCAGTTTTTCGCTAATTACCCCCACCACTTTAGAAGCGGCAAAAGGCGTGGCTTTTTTAGGGCCGGAAAATCCTAGGGAACCGGCTGAAGCCCAGGCCATCACGTTGCCTGCTCGATCAGTCGCCGTTAAAAACGTATTATTATAAGTGGCATTAATATAAATTCGGCCGCTTTCTATTCTTTTAGCGCTAACACCTTTTCCAGCCGCTGCCTTAGTGATTGCAGTTTCTAACCTTTCCTTTTCTTTTAATATATCTTCTTCTGTTTTTTTTATAATTTTTTTCTTACCCAAATTTTTCTACGAATTACGAAATCAATACGAAATTACGAAACTACGAAATTTAATTGTTTTTATAATTTCGTATTTTCGTATTTTGTTCGTATTTCGTAGCGTTATTTTAGTTCCGCTTTCCTTTTTCCGCTGCCGACTGTTTTTCTGACATTTCCCCGAACCGTTCGGGAGTTGGTCTTGGTTCGCTGCCCTCTTATCGGCAATCTTCTTAAATGCCTGATTCCCCGGTAGGATTGAATTTCTTTAAGCCGGCTGATATTCTGTCTGACCATCTGGCGCAATTCTCCTTCAATTTTATAATTTTTTTCAATTATTTCTTTCAGTCGGTTAATCTCTTCAGGGGTTAAATTTTTGGCCCGTTTATCAAAATCAACTTCAGCAGATTTCAAAATTTTATTGGCTAAAGAAGGGCCAATACCATAAATATAAGTCAGCGCAATTTCAATGCGCTTATTATCGGGAATATTTATACCAATTAATCGCATGTTTGCTTTACGAACACACTTATCCTTGCCTCTGTTTATGTTTTGGATTTTTTTTGCAAATCACATAAATCCGGCCTTTCCGCCGGACGGTTTTACAGGATTTACAAATTTTTTTTACAGAACTCCTAACTTTCATAGTTCGCTTTGCTCACCATTATCAGAGCCTTCTGATTATCCTTCCTCTTTTTCTGTCCTCGCTTAATTCAACTAATACCCGGTCGCCGGGCAAAACCCTGATAAAATACAATCTCATTTTCCCTGAGGGATAAGCAAGAACTTCTTCAGTATGAGAGATTTTCACCCTGAAAGTAGCCGAGGGTAAAGCTTCTATAATAATTCCTTCAACTGGCTTTTCTTTTTTCTTGTCTGGCATACCCTAAATTATAGTAAAGAGTTAATAGTTAATAGTCAATAGTTATTACTCCACTTCCACTTTTACTCGCTTTAAATCATCCGGCACTCTTTTTACCCAAAACGGCCAGAAAGAAATAGTGATTTTTTGAATATTAGGCAAAGTGGAAACCAAAGTTTTTAATTCTTTTTCGTTTTTATTTAGGGCTTTTTGTTTAAAACTTTCAACATCAAAAGGTTCCTCAAAAACGCCCTGAAAATTAATAGCAAAAGAAATGCGTCCCTGACGAAAATCAGGCCGGCCGACTCCATATTCTAATTTATAACTTTTTATTCTGAAATTGACTCCCAGGCCCTCTTGGACAATATTCTCCAATAAATCCTTTAAATCCGACTCTCTAAAAGCGATATTTAATGATTCCCCTTCCAGAAAAACCGTGAAATTACCTTTTTCATCAACTTCCTTATTTACCTCTTCCTTTAAAATATTAAATTGCCTGCTTCCCTCAATAGTTTTAAATTCCGGAGGTATTTGGAGTGAAAGGAAAGAGTCAATGTAATCTTTCAGGTCTTTTACGGCTTTCTCTCTGGCTTTTTTAATATCTTCTTCAGTCGGGAAAGCTTTATCACCGATAAAGCCGCCGGTCATCGATTCTTGGGAACTGGCATAAAAACCCTGATATTTTGCTGTTCCCTGAAAACCGGGAATGGAAAAATGGCTGACCGGCCCGATATTATATTGGGGTCCAGGTTGGTCGGCAATAACTTTCGCCTCAATACTTGAAGAAATAATTTTTCCTTCAACAATTTTAGCGCCCGGCACCACAATCTTTTGCTCTAATCGGAAAATTTTAGCGTCCGGGGTTGAAAAACGGGTATTGGCGACCAAAATTTGGGGGTCGGAACTATAGGCATTATATATAGTAATTTTGCCCCCGGCTTTTTGTTCAACTAATTTTTTGCCGGTTGCCGGGAAAGAAAAATTGAAATTTTTTTTGGTTGAAAAAACTTCAGCTGGTATTTGTTTTTGGCTAATATCAATCTTAGTAAGGTTTTTATCAGCCGCCACCGAATCAACATAACTCCATTCGGTTTTTTCGGTAATTACCTTAATTTCTGCTTTCGGTAAAAATTCAATCGCCAGATAAACGGCTATTCCTAACAAGACCACTAATGCGCCTAATAAACCATAGGTTACAGCAGGACGTTTCTTTAATCTAAACCTTTTTTCTTTTCTCCCCTTTTTCTCATATTTGAACTGCTTCTCTTCTTTTTCTTCAAAATCTTCAATTTTTTTATCTAATTTTTTAAATTCTTCTTCAATCTTCTTCGACTCAGATTTTTTGACTTTGGACTGAAGAGGAATCGGCCGAATAATATCCAGCATCTTCTTTTTTGGAAACTTTTTAATCATTGTAAAAATTTTAGCAAAAATTAAAGTTAAATACAATCGCTGATTAACGCAGATCCGCGTCCTGAACAGTAGCTCTAATTCTTCTTATTCCCGTGCCCAATGCTTCCTCTTTAAGTATTTTAAATCCGCCTATTTCTGAGGTTTTCTCTACGTGAGGCCCAGCGCAAAACTCGGCGCTTATAGGTCCTATAAAGTAAACTTTGACAACTTCCGGATATTTTTCCTTAAAAAAATGAAGAGCGCCGGTCTTCTCCGCTTCTAGCTTGGACATTTCTTTAAAATAAACCGGCAAATCCTCCTTGATTTTTTGATTGACTAAATCTTCCACTTTTTGAATTTCTTCCGGAGCCATTTTTCGATTAAAAGAGAAATCAAACCGCGCTCTTTCGGGATTGATGTCCGAACCCATTTGCCTGACTTCTTTTCCCAAAACTTCCCGCAAGGCGAAATGAAGCAAATGAGTGGCGGTGTGAAGTCGGATAACCTTGGTGTCTAAAACCAAACCATGACCCCCGAATTTTTTTTCAGCGCCGGCCCGGGAAATTTCCTGGTGTTTTTCAAATTCCTTGTCAAAATCTTTTTTTGATAAATTCTTCACTATTTCTTTCGGCGCCAATTCTTTGATTAATTCAAACGGCAAGCCAAAAGTTTCATAAAGATAAAAAGCTTCTTTGCCAGTAATTTCTGAATATCTTTCTATTTCTTTAATTCCCCGGCCAATCGCTTCTTGGAATTTCTGTTTTTCATTTTCTAAAACTTCCAAAATTGTCTTGGTTTCTTCGACCTCGGGATAAGTATTGCCAAATTTTTCTTTAATAATTTCCACGCTGGCCGGAAATAAGTCGGCGTGAATATCATATTTTACCGAATAAGCTAAAATCCTGCGCAAAAGTCGGCGTAAAATATAACCAGCCTCTTTATTTGAAGGTCTGATGCCGTCGGCAATTAAAAAGACCGACGCACGAAGATGGTCGATTAAAATCCTTTTTGCCCTTTCGTCCGCCTCCGAAGCAAACTCTTTTATTTTATCGGCTATCTCTTTAAAAATGTCCGTTTCAAAAACGCTTTCTTTGTTGTTAAGTATAGCTACTAATCTTTCAAACCCCCAACCAACATCAACGCCCCCTTGAGGAAGAGTTTTAAAATTTCCGCCTGATTCGCGATAATATTCTATAAAAACCAGAGTCGCCACTTCAATATTATCAACATAAACTTCATTGCAGGCTCCGCACGGCCCCTCGTTTCCGACCGGCCCCCAAAAATTGTCTTCCTTCGGGCCCTTAAGAATTCTTTCTTTTGGAATGTATTCCGACCAAATATCAAAAGATTCTTTATCAAAAGGAATAATTTCGCTTCCTTCAAAAACCCTTGCGGTTATTCTTTCGGGACTTATTTTGAAAACATCCGTAAGTAATTTAAAAGTCCACTTGATAGTTTCCTTTTTAAAATAATCCCCAAATGAAAAATGGCCGAGCATCTGAAAAAATGTCAGATGGGTTTTGTCCCCCACCTCGTCTATATCCGATGTCCTGAAACATTTTTGAATTGAAACCGTATTTTTTACCCCGAAATCTTTCTGGGCATTAAGTTCGCCGGTATAATATCTTTTAAATTGTTGCATTCCGGCCGTAGTTAAAAGCACCGATTTGTCATCGGGAATTAAAGACGAAGAAGGGACAATTTTATGCCCTTTCTTTTTAAAGAAATCTAAGAAAGATTCACGAATCTCTTCGGATTGCATTTAGTCTTTTGCTATTACTATTGCGAAGCAGGGCATTTTTCAACCTTCTTCCATCCTTCAGGTACATCGCAAGGCGTTGGAAATTCTTGGCAGATACCTTCCGGAGAAATAGCGGGAGTGATTACTTGAATACAGATCTGAATTTTTTCCTTCAACCGAAGTTCTTTAAATACTCCTTCGGGCTGGTTTTCTATTGCTTTTTCCAATCTTTGCCTAAAAGCCTCTATATTCTCAAATTTTTCCGGAATTTTTGCAACTATTTCATCAATTTTTTCTTGACCGGCTTTTAATTGTTCTTTTAATTCTGCCTTTTCCTCAAACTTCAGTTTCAAATTGTCAAAAAGTTGCTGGTGCTGTAATGAACGCTCTACTAATTTATCCAAAAGTTTATCAACATTGGGATTTTGACTGGTTTCTTTTAACCCCTCCAAGCGATTCTTAAGCCGCTCAACATTTCTTTGATAATTAGCTGCTGCTTTAGTGATAGCTTCAATATTAGAAGGAGCAATTTCTTCCAGTTTTTTAATCTCAGCCGCCCTTTCATTGGCTTCCTCTAATTCCAACTCTGCCTTTTTCACCGGGTCAAAAGTAAATATCTTTTTTATTCCCCTTCGCCACTCTTTAAGAAAATAGAATGGGCTGCTGGGAAGAATACCCGGATTTTCTACTCCGAGGTCCTTAGTGGTAATTTCCCCGGAAGCAATCACGTCGACGCTCTGAGTGCTTGTTGGCTGAGCCTCTTGGGCTGCTGCTGAATTAGCAATTAACCAACAACTAATTGCCAATAATGAAATTAAAAATATGGTTTTTTTCATATATTTTCTAATATTAATTTGGCGACCTTATAACACAATTAATTATAGATAATTCAAAATTTAATAGCAATTCCTTTTAGTACTCTTCCAAAGCCCCTGCTTTTTGATGGGCTTTTATTTTCGTTAAGGCCTTGGCTTCAATTTGACGGATTCTCTCGCGAGTGACGCCGAACCTCTTTCCCACTTCTTCCAGGGTATGAGTGATGCCGTCTTCCAAACCAAAACGCAATCTCAAAATTTCTTGTTCGCGCGGGGTCAAATCAACTAAAATTTCTTTAATTTTGTTTCTCAGCAATGATTGGGCAGCTAATTGAGTCGGCGTTAAGCTTTTTTCATCCCGGATAAATTCCGAAAGAATTGAATCTTCGTCTTTTTCGCCGACCGGCGCTTCCAAAGAAAGAACTTCCTGGGAAATCTTTTGAATATGACGAACTTTATCCACAGTGGTTCCGATTTCCAAAGCAATTTCTTCGGCCAAAGGTTCGCGGCCTAATTCCTGGGCCAGTTTTCTTTTGGTTTGAGTATATTTTGAAATGGTTTCCACCATATGAACTGGAATCCTGATTGTCCGGGACTGGTCAGCTAAAGCTCTGGTTATTGCCTGTCTAATCCACCAAGTAGCATAAGTGGAAAATTTAAATCCCCTGCGGTAATCAAATTTATCAACGGCCCGGGAAAGTCCGATATTTCCTTCCTGAATCAAGTCCAAAATATTTAGATTGGGAGTGCGATAAACATAGCGCTTGGCAATGGAAACCACCAATCGTAAATTTGCCCGAATAAGGTGCTGGCGGGCTTCCTCATCGCCTTTTTCAGCCCTTTTGGCTAAATCCCGCTCCTGTTCACCGGTTAAAAGCGGAGTTTTGCCGATTTCTTTAAGATACATCTGGACCGCATCCGGCAGACTAATTTCCTCAATTTTAGTTGCCTGTTTTAACTCTTTTTCGCTAATCTCAAATTTGTCTTCAACCTCTATTAATTGGCTTGTCTCAACAACTTTAATGTTAGCTTTTTCTAAACGGTCATAGAGTTCCTCTAAAAAAATAACATCATCTTCAATGTGGGGAAGGTGAGAAAGAATTTCCGTGTCAGTAACAAATCCCCGAGGCCGACCAATCCTGATTAATTCCTCAATTAATGATTCGTCAAACTTGAATTTCCGTCTTTTACCCAAGCGATGGCGAACAATTTTCTTGGATTTTCTGGCAAATTTCCGTCTTTTTATAGTTTTTTTTCTCTTGTTTTTTCTTTTCATAATATTTGGTTATTCACTAACTTGCCTTAAAACTTCATTAAATTCTTTTAAGACAAACGTGGCTTTTGTCTCATCGTTATTTTGTTCAGCTTCTTTCAATAAACGACAGAGTTCTTCCTTTTTTTCTTTTAAATACTCCAGCCGAAGCTGGCGAAGCAATTCTTGAAATTCTTCTTCTATTTTTTCTTCACCAAGAACAGAAGATTCAAAAGAAGAACGTAAATTAATTAAATTTAATAAATTAATCAAACGCTCATCTTCTAATTTCACCTGCTCAGTCCTGTTTTTAAAAATCATTAAGTAATCCATCGGTAAATAATTTGAATATTCGTTGATTTGTGCTTGAAGTTCTTCCTTAATATTTGCTAAACTAATCAATCTTTGGGCAATCAATTCCCGCCTGCTCAACGCAGATTCACGCAGATCCGCGAGGGATCCGCGGATCACTCGCTGATCTGATCCGCGTGTGTTCCGCGTCTGAATCTGAGCCATTTCTTCGGCCAGGGCTTTTTCTTCAATTTTTGTTCGCAAGGAAAGTTCTTTAAGCCAATAGTTGCGTTCTACGGCGCTAGCTAAGTTTTTAATTTTTGCCAAAACAATCCGGATATTCTTTTTAAATTCACTGAAATTCATTTCTCCGTGTCTTTTGTCACTTGTCACAGAATATCTGTCGAAACAGAATTCCATGGCTGGTTTGGTCTTATCTATAAGACCAGCCAGGGCCCCAGGCGATTTCTGAACGATTTCCGCCGGGTCTTTGAAATCTTTAAGCACTAAAATTTTGACATTAAAATCGGAAGCGCCGGCCAAATCAATCGCCCGTTCAGCCGCCTTAAATCCGGCTTCATCATTATCAAAATATAAAATTAATTGGTCGGTCAGCCGCCGGAGCGTCTTCAAGTGGCCAGCGGTTAGAGCCGTGCCCGAGGTGGCGACCGCATTTTGAATTCCATCCTGATAAACCATCAAAAAATCCATCTGTCCCTCCACTAAGATTGCCGATTTTTGTTGACGGATGCCGTCTTTTGTTTTATGAAATCCGTATAAAAGTTTTGATTTGTTGAAAATCAGAGTTTCCGGACTATTGATATATTTTGCTGGCGCAAACGCTGATTCATCCTGCGTCTCAGAAAGAATTCTTCCGGAAAATCCGACGACTTTGCCGAAATGATTGTAAATTGGGAAAATTATCCGACCTCTAAATCTATCAACGTAACTTCCGCGTTCGGTTTTGTAATTCAAGCCGGCTCTTTCAACATCTTTAATGTCATAACCGAGATTGATTAAATAGCGGGTTAAACTGTCGAATTCTCGCGAAGACAATCCCAATTCAAATTCCTCAATTATTTCTTTTTTTAATCCGCGGCCTTTGAGGTAATTTAAAACTTCAGCAGATTTCTCCAATTCTTTTTTGAAAAAATCTTTGGCTGATTGATTAATGTCGTAAAGAATTCCGAATTGTTTATGCTCGGCCGGACTGATTTTTTTCAGTTCTATCCCGGCTTTCTCAGCCAGAATTTTCAAGGCCTCATAAAACTCTAAGTTTTCATATTTCATCAGAAACTTGAAGATATCGCCGCCTTCATTGCAGGCGCCAAAACAATGCCACATCTGTCTTTCCGGAGAAACCATAAAAGAAGGCGTTTTTTCCTTGTGAAAAGGGCAAAGCGCCTTAAAATTTTTGCCAGCCGGCAGAAGCGGAATGTAGGACCGGATAAAATCTACAATATCCAAGTGTTCTTTAATTTCCTGGATTGGCAAGGCCATTGTCTATTATTTTAATCGAAAAATAAAATAAGGCAAATTTATCCCCGAATTTGTCTGAAAAAATCCGGGGCGGATATTTTAAAACTTTCTTTAATTATCTCTTTAACTAAGGCAGCGTAAACATGATGGTTGCCAAAGCGATTGAGCTTGATAGACGCTGATTGACGCTGATTGCTACGCTGATTAACGCTGATTTCAAGTTTTTGACCGTCTGAAACTTTTCTAACATTTTTAACTTGAAAATCAGCTTCTTTTGAAAAACCATAACTAATTACTCTCTTATCAGAGGATTCAGCCAAATTTTTTACTCTTTCGTCATCAAAATTTAAAATTGCCAGACCATTCCACGGCAAGGCCTTAATTAATTTTTTGTATTCCAAAGCAATTTCATCCAAATTTTCAAAGTTCTCGGCATAAATCATCGTTATTGTAGTCAGAATTAAAGTTTGCGGTTTAACAATGCTTAACAAATAACTAATTCCTTCGGGCCGGTCAATGGCCATTTCCAAAACTAAAAATTCTTTTAAAACCGGCGGTTTGGAACGGAAAGCTCTTTTGGCCGCTTGCCAAAGGATATCAAGCCAGCGCCAAAAACGACCCTCGCCCCGTAACTCAACTGAGTTGAGTTTACGGGGCTCGCCGGAAGCAAGGTCTAAAATTGAAAGCGGCAACCCGATTTCGGCATTAAAATTTTTTTTATTTACCCGAACCGGAAAATTTTTCTCTTTTAGGGCATCTCTGACCGTCTCTTTTATCCAATGCCGGCCAGTAGTCCCGGCAATAACTATTATGTGGGGTTTTATCCGCCAGAGATAAACTTTGGCAAACCACTTAAGGAAAAATTGAATTATTTGTTTAAAGATAGTAGTCATTGGTAAAATAATTCTTTATCCTCTTCATCGCTTCATTTATGTCTTTTTCACTTCGGCCAAAAGACATTCTGATATGGCCTTCGCCAGACGGACCAAAAGCCAGCCCCGGCACCACTGCCACTTGGGCTTTATTCAATAAATCTATGGCAAAATTCCATGAGGTGGATTTAATTTTTGGAGGTTCGACCTCCCTAAATTGACGATTAATCTTATGAGGTCGAACCTCCTTATATTGAATAATTTTAGGAAAGACAAAATATGAACCCTGGGGTTTTTGATAAGAAAAAAGTTCAGGCAAATCATCAAGGTGCTGGCAAATTAAATCACGGCGCTCCTGATATTTTTGGCGGAATTCTTCTATTTCTTTGTCGGCAAAATCCAAGGCGGCCATGGCCGCGTATTGGGAAATCACCGGCGCGCAAGTCACCAATGAATCGTGGACCTTTACAATTTCCGAAACATTTTCCTCATCGCTGTGCAAAAATCCTATTCGCCAGCCAGTCATCGCATAGGCCTTGGATAAACTAAAAACCCTGATGACTATTTTTCTTAATTGAGGAATCTGCGCTAAGGAAAAAAATGCTGATCCGCGTTGATCCGCTTCTAAATTTGTTTCGGATCCGCGTTCATCCGCGTAGATGAAGTCTTTGTAAACTTCGTCGCAAATAATAAAGATCTTTCTTTTCCAGACTAATTCAGCGATTTTCAGCAAGTCTTCTTTGGGAAAAATCGTGCCGGTCGGGTTATTGGGATTGCAGATTATAATTGCCGCTGTCCGATTAGTAATTTTTTTAGCAAGATTTTTAAGATCAATCTGCCAACCTTTATCCTCGGTTAAATTGACAAAAACCGGCTGGCCGCCGGCTACTTTTATTGCTTCCGGATAAGAAGCATAACTAGGCGAAAACAAAATAACCTCATTTTTAATCTTACGAGACTTAGTCTCATAAGATTCAATTATTGCGATGAGAGCCGCAGTAATGGCCTCAATAGAGCCGGCCGTGGCAATAATTTCTTTTTCAAAGTCATAATACATATTCTCTTCGGCCAATTTCTGCTCAATTGTTTCCCGAAGTTCCGGCAAGCCGTAAGTCAACGAATATTTAGCCACCACTCCCCTATTTAGGGCTTTGACAGCGGCTTTTTTAATTATTTCCGGCGTGTCAAAAGAAGGAATGCCCTGAGCCAAAGAGACGACATCAGGAATTTTGGAAGCCAAAAGCTCCATCTGCTTAATGGCTGAAAGTTTAATATTTTTAGTCCGAACAAACATTTTAGTAAATCGCCTTAGCCACGGTTTTTACAAGCCGTTTGTCAAATATTGAAGGGATGATATGTCTAGAATTCGGTTTTTTAATAAGACCAGCGATAGCATAAGCCGCCCTAATTTTCATTTTATCGGTAATTTGGCGGACTTGATGGTCTAAAGCGCCTCTGAAAACTCCCGGAAAAACCAAGGCATTGTTAATTTGATTGGGAAAATCGCTTCGGCCAGTGGCCACGACAGCAGCACCGGCTTTTTTGGCAATATCGGGCATAATTTCCGGAATGGGATTAGCCAAAGCAAAGATAATCGCTGATTTTGCCATTTTTTTAATGTGAGAAGCAAAAAGAAGGTGGGGTCGGGACAAACCAATAAAAACATCGGCCCCGGTTAATTTTTCCGGATTAGTGATTTTAGCTAATTCTTTTTTATAAGGCAGAAGGTCTCGGCGCTTTACAGAAATAATTCCCTTGCTATCAACCACTGTAATATTTTTTATGCCGGCTTTGAGCAGTAATTTTGCGGTCGCTGTTCCAGCTGGTCCAGCGCCGCTGATGACAATTTTAAGCCCCTGAAGTTTCTTTTTGACAACTTTTGCGGCATTAATCAGAGCAGCCAAAACAACAATGGCAGTGCCGTGCTGGTCATCGTGCATTATTGGAATATCAAGTTCTTTTTTTAGCCGCTCTTCAATTTCAAAACAGCGGGGCGCGGAAATATCTTCTAAATTAATGCCGCCAAAACCAGGTGCAATTATTTTTACGGTTTCAATAATTTTTTCCGGCTCCTGAGTATTCAAAACCAAAGGAATGGCGTCAATATCGGCAAATTCTTTAAAAATAACGCATTTACCTTCCATCACCGCCAGAGCCGCTTCTGGCCCGATATTTCCCAGTCCCAAAACAGCTGAACCATCAGAAATTACCGCGATAGCATTGCCTTTCCAGGTTAATTTTTGGGCCTGCTTTTTATCTTTGGCAATTATTGAGCTGACCGCGGCCACGCCCGGAGTATAAATAAGCGAAAGGTCTTTTAAATTTCGCAAAGGAATTTTACTGGCGGTTTCTAATTTGCCCTGATAACGTTGATGTAAATTAATAGCTTTTTTTTCTAAATTCATACTTTTTAATCATCTACGAGGCAAATTAGTTTGTCAAATCAGTATAAAAAAAAGCGCTCAGTACTGTTGGCATGGTACTGGCGCTTGGCTGGCAGTATTTGGGCCAGCGCTTAAATGGAGTAAGTAAAAGATTCCCTATCCGCTTCTTTTTTCTCTTTCAGGCATCGCTGGATATAGTCCACGACGTCTTTGATAGTAATGAGTTTTTCGGCATCCTCATCAGAAATTTCAAGACCGAATTTTTCCTCAAGAGCCATCACCATCTCAACAATGTCCAGCGAGTCAGCTCCTAAATCGTCCACGAATTTCGCCTCGGGAATTACCTGGTTTTCCCTCACTTCCAGTTGTTCAATAATAATTTCCTTTACTTTCTCAAAAATAGCCTGTCTTTCCATCTTACTCACCTCCTTTTATAAATGTGCTACTATGAAAATATCTCAATCGATTAGCCAATTATAGCATTTTTTACCAATTGGCGGTGTATTTTAATCAAAATCCGAACCTATTTTCAAGAAAATCCCGACGCTGATTTTTAGCCCAGTTGGCTTGCGGGCAAAAAATTTTTTACCCTCTAGAGTCGCAAAGCAACTCCTCCGAGACTCCTCTAAAAATTCCTACATTTTCGCCCGCTCGCTTTGAACTTGCGCAAATTTAATTTTAACTTTTTAAAAAATAGTTTCTTAAAAATAGATATAATTTCGGGCTTTTGTTTCTAATTTTATTTTTAAGTGAATCTTTCGATTGTTTATAAAACCTCATTATTCTATTAAGAAATTTATAAGGAATTTTGTTATTAGTAAATAAAGAGTCGAAAAATTTTTCCGCTAATTCCTTTACAAAGCCTGGGAGTACAAAAATCATTTTATAAATTTGTATAATAAATCTAAAATATAAAGAGAAAAAACAAGTTTGTTCTTCTGAAAAATTTTTATTTTTTAGAACAACCTCTCTGGAATAATCAACAGGCTCTTCTATAAAACCAGCATTTAAAGAAATATTATATGCTTCTGTTGCTGGATAAGGACAAAAAATTGCGGCTAGCGAACGAGTCGGCTTTATTAAAGCATTTAATTTAATTGTATCCAGGGCAGTTCGTGGAGTTTCATAAGGAAGACCAATCATATTATAAGCCAGGGTACTTATACCAATATTTTTACAAAGATTGAAACCATTTTTGATAACATCATCTGACATATTTCTTTTAAGAATCGAGAATCTTATTTCTTTATTTCCGCTTTCCACTCCTATATGCGCTCTAAAGCAACCAGCTTTTTTAAACAATTCAATTAATTCTTTATCTATGGTATCGGCGCGTAAATTACAACTAAATGGTAAATGTATCTCTTGTAAATATAAATTAAGAAATTTAATATTCCATTCTTTAGGCCAAGAAAGATTATTATCTAAAAAATTAATATAATTAATATTAATTTTCTCGTCTTTGCAGTGTTTAAGTAAAGTTTTAATATATTCAATCGAGTTTTCTGGACTTCTAGTCCTTGTGTATTTATTAGAATTTGGATACATTTTTCGGATTGCATGATTGGCACAATACGAGCAGTTATATGGGCATCCCCTTGAAACCATAATCATTGCGGTATTGATTTTAGAAGCGATTAAATTATGGAAATCAAACAAGGCGAAATCAGGAAATGGGAGGGTGTCTAAATTTTCAATCAGTGGCCTGACTCTGTTTTTAATAATTCCATTTTTTGTCTTTATCCATAGACTCTCAATGTATTCGTAATTTTCTCTCTTTTCTATTTTATTGCAGAGTTCAAGCATCGGGTATTCTCCCTCTCCTATGCAAATCATATCTACTTCTTTTATATTTATAACTTCTTCAGGAGATAGGGTAGAATGATAACTACCACAGATAATCGGAATAGAAAATTTGTTTTCTTTAATCCATTTTAGGTACTTAGGCAAAAGATGAAAATTATCGGTCGTGAAGGAAAATCCAATTAAATTTGGGTTTTCTTTTTCTATATTTTTCAAAAATTTTTCTTTTGGAATTTCTTTTGTTAAGTGGAGCAGAGAAACTCTGTGTCCATTTTTTTTTAATACGGCCGATATGGATGCGAGCCCTTCTGAATAAAATCCCCAACCCTCCAATGTAGCTTTTGGATCTGCTGGAAAATCAAAATAAATTAGTAAAACTTTCATATTCAAAATAATAACAAAAGGTTAAAAAATCGTCAAATTAAATTTACGCAAGTTCAAAGCGAGCAGGCGAAAAATTAGAGTGGGGATTTCTGCGGTATGTTTTG
>Ga0210056_1000296_pt1 | contig 38756 bp, 40 predicted proteins | sample CryGeyCG2014_080_2_FD_183965 | JGI IMG/M metagenome (GOLD analysis project Ga0210056, IMG submission 183965) | Groundwater microbial communities from aquifer - Crystal Geyser CG07_land_8/20/14_0.80 (SPAdes) (version 2) | ecosystem: Environmental > Aquatic > Deep subsurface > Groundwater | place...
AAGAAAAATATGGACAACTGGCGCTTGGGGAGAAGCGTTTGGTGTTACAACTTTATCCTCAACTGCCAATTCGACCAAACAAACTTATCCCGCCTTAACCCATACTTTCGGATCAACTTATTATTATCGATTATTAGCTAATGCTAACACAACTTACTGTAACGATAAAACAACGGCTGATAATAGTGTTCCTTTAACTGTCAATAAGATCTGTCCAACTAGTACGGCGGTAACACTAACTCCGTCAACTTCAAATCCAACAGGCAAGAGCGTTGATCGAGATACTAATTTGACGATTGGTTATACGGTGCAAAATGCGTACGGCGATGTTGCTTACGATTTGAAAATAAAAGAAAAAACTGGTTTTATTAAGCAAGTTTTATATAACCTGCCAATAACTGCTTCAATAAATACAGCGACTAAAGTAGCAACCGGCAGTTATTCTGTAATTCCAAATACAATAACTTCTCTTTTACTGAATACTGACTACGATTTAATTTTTTCTGCTTCAAGAAATTCTGTTAGCTGTCCGAGTGTTTCAATAACACAGGTGTTTAGAGTAACGGTTCAATCTCCAACCATTAGTTCATTTACCGCCAATCCGACATCGGTACAGATTGGCGACGATTCAACCAAATATCAAAGTTCGGCATTGAATTGGTCGGCGACAAATGCCGAAACGATGAAAATCGAAGCTTACAATGTTACAACCAGTAGCTGGGGATTAGTGTACACGATTCCATCTAATCAGTTTGCAGGTGGACCACATTCTTTGCAACCAACTGATTCAGTGATTAACCGGACGACCAAGAAAATTCAATTAAGAGTCGTGGCTACACGAATGAATGCGTTGGATGCGATAAAAACATTAGATATTCCAATTACGCTTGTTTCCTGTCCGACCCAAGCAGGGACGACAATTATTGCCGATGATGCGACTATTCGTAAACCGGGAGGAACGACGATTCGTTGGAGTTCAATTAATGATCCGGATAGTATTGTTATTTCGTATTTAACTCCTCAAAATACTTTTCCTCGTGGAAATGCAAAAAATCCAAGTGGTAGTCAGTGGGTAGAACCAACGAGTGATGTAACTTACACAAATACGACTAAAAAAGCTTATTGTTCTGATAAAACGGCTAGCGTTTTCATTAAGGTTTTAGAGCCCTGCCCAAAAGTTGACTACTTCAGATTTAAAAATTATGCTTCGACAACAAAAGAGATTACTCCCGGAGAGCTAGTAACGATTGAATGGAATATTACCAATAATCCATCTCAAATTCAACACACTATCAATAATGGAACAAGCTGGTCAGATGTGACTGCAACTGGCAGTTATTCTTGGAACGCTTATTCGGGAGGAATAGTAAAAATGCGTTACAAGAGGTCTGATTGTAATTCAGGCAATTGGCAAGAAAGTGGTCTGCTAACACTTAATATTGTAGCTCCACCACAGGCGCCAACAATTAATGGACCAAACGATGGTACCGAATTTAACGCTAAACCAGCCAATGGAATTTTTAACTGGTCAAATGTTTCAAGCGAGGGATATATTATTGATATATATCAAACAAGTAACAATAGCATTAATCCGATCGATGATAGATCAGTTAGTTCGACAAGTTTTAGTTGGTCAGATACCGATTGGGGGAGCTTAAGCGACACAGCTTACTCGTGGCGAGTTCGAGCGAATAGCTCAAAATTTACAGTTGCTAATGACGGTCATTGGGTTAATTTAACAACGAATGAGAAAATGGTTAGCTATCCCAAAGCTTGGAGTACTCCTCGTAATTTTGTAAAATTGACTTCCTTAGGGAGTTTTGGCATTACAAGTCCGGCTTCTGGCACAGTCAAAGCTATGCCTCCAGAAATAATTTGGACAAGTTCTGATTTTGCCACTAGCTATACAATTAAATTTACCGATACGACAAATAGTAGTGTTGTCCTAAGCCAAGACATTGACAGCGCTGGATTTCTAGCTCGTCGTTGGACGATCCCGCTAGGCGATTGGAAAGATAAATTTGTCATTGACAGAAATTATAATATCCAAGTAATTGCTAAACGGAATACATTGACCCGAAATAATGGAAGCGGACAACAGACATTAATTAAAAAAGAATTATTATTAGAGTGTAAAAAATACATTGATCTTCCTACATTATTAAATAACGAAAAATCGGGAAGTTGCGAAACTGATTTAAGTTACAACCACAAACCGTTATTTAATTGGTATTCTCAATCTTCGCCGACTTCAATATTAGGGCAAATGCCTCCCGAAATTACGCCAATTGAAGTCAAGTGGGTTAAAGGCGCAACAACTTATACGCACATTTTATCAAGCGACGATATCGCCAACGGAAAATATACTCCTCCAACTGATATGTGGCGAAGCCTTGAAGCTGGGCTGGATTGGACAGTAACTATGTACGCTAAATGGAACGGTCAGGTAGTAATACAGAGCAATCCATATACAATTCGAGTGCCGATCGAAAACCCGGATTTAGTCAGTCCAATAAGTAAAATCTATTATTCAAAACCAGCCGATACCGAATTTATGTGGACAGACAGTCGGACTGACCAAACTTATCAAATCTATTTTTATAAAGATGGATCGACGACCCAAAGTTTTATTCTCTCAACAACAGTCAACGGTCAAACTTATCTTCCATGGACAACCAGTGCTTGGGATGCAGTACCGAACGGAAATTACAAAATTAAAGTTAAACGAACTAACGATCCAGTGATTTATATGAGCGATGAAGGTTCTTTTACCAAAGCGCAACTTACGGCTCCCGTTTTTTCCAGCACAGTGCCAAACGGTTCAATGTTTTTCCAAACTGCACCGGCAAACAATACATACAAATGGAATAGCGTAACCAATGCGTCCGATTATATCGTTCAATTAAAAAAAGGCGATAGCAGTTTTAGTTCAAATAATGTTTCTGAACCGTTGAAAAATACAACTGGAGAAAAAGAGATTGTTGTTTCTGGCACAACAATTGATTTCAACGCCAAATATAACGGACGAGCCACAACTCTTTGGTCGGAATTGGATAATGGGTTGTGGTATATGCGGGTTGCCGGCAGGGTCTATTCCGGACAGAAAAATAATTATGTTTGGTCAAATGTGCTTTATCTTGAAAAACAGACGCCAAATTTAACTTTACTCAATTCAGCTCCATTCGACCGAGAACTTAAACCGCAATTTAAATTCGATCCGCAAGCGTTACCAGACGATTTGGAAGTTAACTTATACACAACCGCTGGTCCCCACACACTTACCTCAATTAATATTGGTAGAAAAGTTGTACTTTTAGGAAAAAATAAGATTCAATTAGATAATTTTTCTTATACAGAAGAACAATGGCGCAATATATTTTATGGCAGTTGGCAGGTTTATTATATTGTTGCAACCAAAGCCGATCATATTGAGCGAGCCAGAAGTAATACAATTACATTTAGTAAAGATTTGCCAAGTCAAACTAACCCGACTTTGACAGTAAATAAAACAACAGCAATGGAGCAGGAAAGAGTTAAATTTACTCTTAATTATCCACGGTCTGAAGTGGCGTTCGATCATGCTCTACCTAGCACTACTCTAAGTCCATTTATTACAACCAATTCTCTTGAATTATTATTTTCTAATAACAATTTTGATCTGAATAGTATCTCTAGCACAGATCTTGACGGTGGAGCGGTTGATATAGTCCAGAATAAAATTACTTGGAGCATTGACTCTAATGCTAAAGATGGAAAAGTTATTTGGATTCCGATGGGCAATTCAGACAATTGTAATGGCGAAACTACAGTTACATTGAACAAAACAATTACGCCTCAATTTGGCAGTGAAATTATAAACAATTCGAATAATGTTTCAGTTATCTACGATTGTCCGACTGGAACATTTGTTTTTGATCCAACTAAGACAAAGAAAACTAGAAGTGGTGGTCCAAACACAGACAATATAAAAAAGGGTGATATTTTAACTTATAAAATTGAGTATGAAGGTACTTTTACAAAAGGTTCGGGGAGCGGTGGTGGGGGAGAGGCTACTCTGTTCGAAAAAATTAAAAATATTCCCGATAGTATTATTCAAAAAATAGCCCAAACATACAAAAATGCCGGTCAAAAAATTGCACGCATAAAAACCAATCGAATAAAACTAGCCAAAGCTCAAGAATTGACAACAATTTATGCCAATATTGATGGGTCTAGCCATGACATAACTTACCTGACTGAAAGTGCCAGGGGAAAAAGTTTAATATTAGATGGCAGGTATGGTTTAGGTGGCGACTTTATTTTTTCAGGGAATTTAACTTTTGATATCCAGTCTTTGACTTTGCTTAGTGGTGCTAAAATTTCAGGCACTGGAAATTTAACTGTCAATGCTAACAATTTTATCAAAATTTGTCGATCATGCAGTCTCAAAGTTAAGGGTTATAGTGGAGGAAGAATGACGCAGTGTCAGGCAACAGGAGGTCGAGGAAGTAAACCTGGCGGTAGTTCGATTGCTTCTTCCCCATACCCTGCGCTATGTGGAATCGCTGGTAACGGTGGAGATTGGGATCAGGGTGGCGCCGGCGGTGGCGCCGGCGGTGGAGATCTCGGGGTTGGCGGTGGTGGGGGAAATATTGGTGGAGGGGGAGGAGCTTTTACATCTAATTTGGGGGGGTCTTGGAATTTAGGCGGTGGCGCCGCCGGTGTTGGTGGAAAGGGAGCGATCGGTGTTAATAAGGCTATCAATGGTCAATCTGGAAATGGAACTAGTGCTAACGATCAATTGCAAACATGGTTGGCTTTAGGTAAAAAACTAACTCAAGGTGGTGGTGGTGGCGCTGGAGGCGGAAACTATTCAGGAGATCATTCAATTAATGAAGGACGATTTGGTGGAGGAATAATAAGTCTTAAAACAAATCAAAATGGGACCATTTTCACTAAGGGTTTAATTAGCAGTAAGGGCGATGACGGAGAATACAAATTGATGGGAGGTACAACAAATAAAATAGGCGCCGGTGGCGCTGGCGCTGGCGGGAGTATTAATTTGGACGCTGGGAATATCTATATTTGTCCGACAGATAATAATCTGAAGCCATTATCGATGTTTGATGCACGGGGTGGTGATTCAGGCAGAAAGGATTATTCGGGTCATTCTAATTATGCGCTTCGATCGGGCGCTGGCGGCGGTGGCTTAGTCTCATTAAAGGCGACTAAAGTAATTGAAGTTGGCGATAACAATGTCGGAGTTGGGGTTAAGAATGATCTTCAAACTCAATTAAATTCTGTAGTAGCTGGTGGCGGTAATTACTCTTCGGTCACCAGTAATAAAAGTGAAAACGGGATTGCTAATCTTGAAATTGATGGCACGACTGGTAATAATGATGCTTCTTGCTCGGACGGTTTTGATGAAATTAATTTACCTGACGAGCCATCAGTTTCATTATGGGTTAACGGGGAGGATGTGGATGTAACTAGTCTGCCAAGCGGAACTGAAATTAATTTGACTTGGACACAAGACGGGGCAAATGATTTGAAGCTAGTAACCAAGGTTGGCGAATCGGCTGAAACAACTCCTCAAGATGTCACTGCTAGTACATCAATTGCTTCGTTTCCTTTAGAGGATGATATTTACTTTAAAATTACTGCCTCAAATGCCAGTGGTTCGACAAGTGATACGGTTAAGATATTTCAATACGGAAGCACCAATTTGGCGAAAGGTATTCACATTATTGACACGCCAACCAATCTTGTGTCTGCTACAGGAGAAAGCGGAGAATGGGATTCTTCCACACAACCGCTGATATTTGATTTTGATGAAAGTACAAATATTTTTAAAGGAGAAGTCAATATCGAATATATTGTTCCCAGTGATATTTGTAATAAACCAGTTAATGAAAGATCTATAAAAAATGAGGCAACTTTAATTCCGTACTTGGGAACGTATGCGAGTAATAACAGCACGGACTCGCCGTCGACTATCGAAACCCTGCCCGAAGATGTTCAGTGCGGAGTTTCGGTTGGCGGGAATGTCCGAGCTCACAACATCGATGACAGAAAAATAACCTTTAAGGATGAAATTCCGAGTTTGTTGATTGTTGGTGAAGATAGTTCGTTAAGCGATCCAGGAAAAGGTAATATTCAATTTCTTAAGTATAATGGTTTAATTGATGTTGATATGATTAAAAAGCGAATCAATCGACTTTTTAAAGAATCAGCCAAAGGAAGTCCAGCATTATCTGGTTCATCCACTCAAACAGGAATTTGGAGGGTTGAAGCTGGCAAAACTATTGCTGGAAATTATAGTAAAAAAAATACTTTTATTGTTAAAAATGCTGATGATTCAATAACCATTGACAATTTAAATGCATTACAATCCGTTGGTATTATTGCTAAAGATACAAATATTAACATTGAGGGAATTAATAAGAATATTGCGATTTTTGCTTATGATACGGATACATTAGATGATATTTGTGATGTTGATGGTAATTGTAAAAAAAATAAAGGTAATGTAACATTTATCGGGGGTGATGATATTAATTTTACCGGCGCCATCGTAGCTGAAAGTATTTCATTGGGAGATAAAACGGGTAATATTGATTGGTCATCGCAATTACAAACCTATGTTCCGGAAGGATTTTCAGAGATATTGAGTCCATTAATTTCAGAGAAAGCGCCATAAGAATAAATTGTGGCTTGATTTTAGTTTTTATGTTATACATATGATATGTTATACTATGATAGTAAATAATGTTTTAGGAGGGGAAAGGTTTGATTGACGAAAATAATAATAACGAGCAAAAGGGATTTGTTAAATCTCTTGAGGTGCCGTTAATAGAAGAAAAAATCGGTCTTTTTCAGGTTGCAATGGAAATTTTGTTGTTGATAACGATTGTTCAGTTTTTAGTAATTTTATTTACCACCACCCGATTGCATAGTGGTCTAGAACTATCAAAGTTAGAAATCGCTCAACTCGAGGAAAAACTAAAAAATCCTCAATTAGTTCAGATTAAAGATCAGGTTGAAAATATTGGATCCCGAATTAAGCTTTTAGAATCAATTTTGGCAAAAAGTGAAGATTATAGCGATTTTTGGGAAGAAATTGAGCAAACTTTAGTTTCAGGGAGTGGTTATACTAGCATTACAATCGATAAAGATAAGACTGTAGTTTTAAGTGGTAAAACAATCAATTATGAAGTTTTAGCTAAACTAATATCGAGTTTAAAATCTTCAAAAAAATTTACCGATATTAATTTAATCCAGTCGAGTAGTGATGAAAAAATAAAATCTTTTTCTTTAACGATGAAATATATTAAAGAAGAGGTTAAAAAAAGTCAAAATGAGCCAAGCAAAAAAGAGTAATTTATCTTCGATAATCAGTTTTTTAATGTTTATTGCCTCGGTAGCAATCTGGTATTTTTTAATTCTACCTCAATTTGGCAAGTTTAAAGAGGCAAGTAATCAAGGTGCAATTTTAGGCGCAAAAGTTGAAGCGTTGACTAAAAATAATACGACCTTAGAATTATTAAAAAATCAGTTGACATCGACGCTTAACGATCAAAATAAACTTGACATTGCAATACCTAAAGAAACGCAAATTCCGGAAATTTTTATTACGGTTGAATCCTTAGCTCAAAAAACCGAAGTTGATGTAATTTCTATCAAGCCCGAGAATGAAGCAGTTGATAATTTAATAAAAACAGTTATTGTCGTCGAAGCAGAATATCCAAATCTCAAGAATTTTATGCTTGGACTGACAAAAAATATTCGCCCAACTGTGACAGAAAGTTTTAAAGTGATTAAAAAAGAGGCAGAAGTATCAACCTCAACTAGTACTAGTGATGCTACCATTTCAGCTGAAACAAATAAAATCGAGACTTCTGGGCGTTCATTACAATCTGAAATTGTTGTCTATTTTGCGACTGCTCAAAAAAATACTGAGAAAAAATCTTCATCTGTCGAGACATCAAATAGTAATAAAGTAACAACAAATAACGAGGAATTACACAATGCAGAATAAAAATAATTTAACTTTTGGATTAATATTAATTCTTATCTCACTTGGTTTTTATCTTTATCTATTCATTAGTTATAAACCTAAAGTAATTGAAGCTTTTGGCAGCGATACTGGTATTGTGCAAGTTGATGATAAAATATTTTCAAAAAATGTTTTGGAGGGTCTGAGAGAAAGGGAAGTTAATGGTCAATTACCAGTCGTGTTAAATCAGGATGATCACAGTGGAGAAAGTCCTTTTACCAAAGTAGAATAGTTAGTTTTATGATTTTAAATACCAATTCGTTTTTAGATTATCTTTTTAAGCATCAAGTAATTAACAAAGCTGAAGCTTCTTTTTTAGAACAAAAATTTGGAGATATTTCTAAGATCGTCGAGCTCATTGTTAACAAAAAAATTACTAACTATGAGCAAATATCTAAAATTTCAGCCGAAATATTAAATATTCCGTTTGCGAAACTTGAAGGAAGGGAAGTTGATTTAGGTATTTTATCGATTATTCCAGTTGATCTTTCAATAAAATATGGTTTGGTTGCCTTTGAAAAAGCTGGTAATGAAATAAAAGTAGCGGTGGCAAGACCTTATTTATTGCAAAGTTCTGATATTGGAGTCGCTGGATGGCTAAAAAATATTGATAAAGGGATTTACAGATTTTCAATTGTTGCCAGTACAATCAATGATGTTGCTAACTTGATAAAAAATTATCAACAAAAAATTGATGCAGTCGTTCTAAGTAGCCAAAAAAAAGATAATCAAAATCAAATCATTACTTCTAATCTACCGACAATGGATTTATCCAATAGAGAGATTGATTTTGAAACAATATCAATATTTCCTGAAGAAATTGTTCGAAAGTATCAAGTAGTAGTGATTGAAAAAGTATCAGATTCTTCACTTCGAGTTGGATTGATTGACCCAAACGATGAAAATACGCAAAAAACATTAAAATTTATTGAAAATAAAAATAATATTTTTATTGAACAATATAAGATTACTCAAACTGATTTTGATCGTTTAGTTAGAAATTATCATCCTAAAATACAACCAACAGTTGAGGAAAAAGAAATAATAGGAAAAACTAACACGCAAATTCGAGGGGATGAAGTAAAATACCCAATAAAACCAATCTCAAAAAAGAACGATATAGGTCCAGTTAATATCAGTTTGGACGAAATTAAAACGATTCCGTCTACTAGTCCAGATGTACTTGCTGGGAAAACGACAATCAATGAAGAAGATAAGGGCTTAGAAGAAACTAACTTGGATAAATTTTTAGGCAAACCAGTAACAACGGTTGAAGAACTTTCGGAAAATATGAAGTCCGGTCAAATTCCTAAAATAGTCGCATCGTTAATTAGTTTTAGTATCATTATTAAAGCCTCTGATATTCACATTGAGCCACAAAAAGATTTGTTAAGGATTAGATTTAGAGTCGAAGGTGAGTTGCGTGAATACTTAAAATTACCTATTTCTTTGCACCCGCTAATTTCATCTAGGATAAAAATATTATCCGGCTTAAAAATTGACGAACAAAGAATTCCTCAAGATGGTCGCTATGATGGAATTGCCAATGGGCACGAAATTGATATTCGTGTTTCATCTCTACCGACAATTCATGGTGAAAAAATAGTTATGCGTGTTCTAGACAAAGATGCACAAAATTATCAGCTTGATAATCTCGGTTTAAATAATATTGATCAAAAGAGATTAACAAATGAAATTAATAAACCGTGGGGGATGGTTCTTGCGACTGGTCCAACAGGGTCGGGGAAAACAACCACTTTATATGCAGTTTTAAATAAAATATTAACTCCAAAAATAAATGTTATCACTCTGGAAGACCCGGTTGAATATCAAATTGAGGGAATTAATCAAGTTCAAGTCAAACCTAAAATTGGTTTTTCTTTTGCGGAAGGATTGAGAAGTATTTTGAGGCAGGATCCAAACATAATTATGGTGGGTGAAATTCGGGATAGCGAAACTGCCAGTTTAGCGACTCAATCGGCTTTGACTGGTCATTTGGTACTATCAACTTTACACACCAATTCATCTTCGGGTGCTTTGCCAAGATTAGTTAATATGGGGGTTGAGCCGTATTTAATTACTTCAGCTGTCAATGCCATTGTTGCTCAGAGATTAATCAGAAAATTGTGCCAAGATTGCCGAGTTGAAAAGGTAATGCCTGACGCCGAGTTAGAAAAGATTAATGAGATGATCAAAGATAAAGTAAAAGTTGATTTAAAAACTACTAAATTCTATGATAAAGGGGAAGGTTGTGATAAATGTCATGATGGATTTTTCGGCAGAGTTGGCTTGTATGAAATATTAGTTATGAGTGATAAAATTGAGCAAGCGATAATTACTAATAAACCGGCGACCGAAATTGAAACTATTGCTAGAAACGAAGGTATGATTACACTTCTACAAGATGGTATAATAAAAGTATTGAAGGGTTTAACTTCGTACGAAGAGGTTTTAAAAGTAGCTATGGATAAATAATTATGCAATCAACCAATATTTCAATCAGGATTTTAGATAGTGCCATTGAGCAAAATGCTTCAGATGTTCTTTTATTAGTTGGGGCTCCGCCGTTGCTTAGGATTGATGGACGAATTTATGCGATTTCAGGATTAAATCCGCTTGATAATTCAACCAACGAATTAATTTTAAAAAATTTGGTCGGAGAAAATAAAATTAGAGATTTAGAATCAAAAAAAGAAGTTGATTTCTCTTTGTCGTATAAAAATTTTCGAATTCGTGGTTATGCTTATTATCAAAAACAAACAGTTGCGATTAATTTGAGAATTATTTCTCAAGAAATTAAAAGTTTTAGCGAATTAGGTCTCCCTCCAATTATTGAAAAATTAGCTAGTAGTAACCAGGGTTTATTAATTATTTCCGGTCCAACCGGACACGGAGTTTCAACCACTTTGGCTTCAATTATCAATCATATTAATTCTAATTTTAATCGTCATATAATTACACTCGAAAATCCAATTGAATATTTATTTCCATACAAAAAGTCAATTATTTCTCAACGAGAAATTGGGCGAGATGTAATTTCTTATTGTGAAGGGTTAAAAAATATTACCAAAGAAGATCCAGATGTGATTATGCTTAGCGAATTGAGAGATAATGATGCGCTAGAAATGGCTATAGAGTTAGCTGAAATTGGGCATCTAGTAATTATTTCGAGCAATGCAATGTCAATTAGCCAAGCAATTGATAAAATAATTGATAATTTTGAACCAAATAAACAAGACGCAATGTGGCAAACGGTAGCGAATAGCTTGTTGGGGATTATTTCACAACGTTTAATCCCTAAAGCTAATAAAGGTAGAGTTTTAATTGCTGAAGTAATGATGAATAATCCAGCTATAAAATCGTTGATTAAAGAAGGCAAAACTAATCAAATTGAAAATATTATTGCTACTTCGGCTGACGAAGGCATGATGTCGATTGATCGAGTTTTAGCTTCATTGGTATCAAAAGGAGAAGTTAAAATTGATACAGCGCTATCGTGGGCAAGAAATCCAAAAACCTTAAAAGAACTGATTTATTAGTTGATTATGAATTTAAATATTAATATATCATGGTTTGATAGAGTTACGATAAAAGATAAAGCTTTTTTTGCTGAACAAGTTGGAACAATGATTCAGTCTGGGCTACCATTAGTCCAAGCGATTGATGTAATTAGTCAACAAACTAAAAAAGAAAAATTTAAAAAAGTTTTAGAAGATATTCATAAGGATATTGAAACTGGCAAAACTTTTTCTGAATCAATTAAAAAACATCCAGAAATTTTTGACAGAATATTTTCTAATATGGTTATGGCTGGAGAAGCATCGGGAAAACTGGATGAAGCGTTAGTTGAATTGGCTCGCCAAATAAACCGTAATAATAATTTTATCTCTAAAATTAAAGGGTCGCTTTCGTATCCAATTTTTGTGATTGTGGTAATGTTGGGAGTAGGTATTTACGCTACGGTCAAAATAATTCCGTCTTTAACTGGGGTTTTTAAAGAAGCCAATGTGACCCTTCCTTGGTCAACCAAACTAGTTATGGCGCTTTCCGATTTTATGATTCATTATTGGTATTTATTAATTTTGATAATAGTTGTAGCCGGTGTTGTTGTATACTATTATTTAAAAACCGACAATGGAAGATGGAATCGGGATCTATTATTAACTAAAGAACCAACCAAATTAGCTAATAAAATCTATATGGCAAGATTTTCTCGGACATTGGGATCGTTGTTAAAAAATGGCATTCCGATCATTGAAGCAGTTGATATTGTTTCAGAAACTATCAATAATTTAGTGATTGAAAAATCATTAAAAAATGTAATTCAGGAATTAGAAAAAGGTATCCCGATGAGTCAACCGATTAAAGAAGATAAAAATTTTCCGATCTTTATTTCGCAGATGATGGCAGTTGGGGAACAAACCGGTCGAGTCGATCAAATTTTGTTATCATTGGCTGATTATTTTGAACAAGATGTCGAAAATAATATTAAAAATATATCCACATTGTTTGAACCAATAATAATTGTTATAATTGGTATAGGAGTCGCTTTTCTGATATTTTCGATTATTCTGCCAATCTACTCAATTTCACAAGGAGTCTAGGATAAATTACCAATTACTACATCTCTCTGGTCGAAGAGATGATAAGAAAAAATATGGAGGAAATATGTTTAACAAAAAAAACAAGGGATTTACATTAATTGAATTGTTAGTGGTTATTGCTATTATTGGTATTTTGGCGGGAATTGTGGTGGTTGCAGTGGGTAATTCAAGAAATAAAGCGACTAATGCAAAAGTAATTGCAAGCTTAGAAAATATTTGTAAAACGATTGCAATTGATGCCGTATCTTCATCAACAGGTTTAAACACTTTGACAAATGGAGCGTCGGGAACAAGTGGTTCATTACTGAAAGCTTTGGGAATTACTACTCTTCCTACTGGAATCACAACAACACCAGCAACTCCTGCTACCAGAGCTGCGGCAATAACTAGTGTGAAGGGAACGTATACTGATGGATCCGGTATCACCAAAACATGCAATTCTAGTAGTAATTGGTCAGTAATTTAAATCAATATTATAATTAGAATTTGTGATCGAATTGTTTGGTTTTGTGTTCGGAGCGGTTATCTCATCTTATCTTTATACAACAGTCGAAAGAAATGTAGATAGCAAAAACAAGACGCTTTTTTCTCGGTGTAATAAATGTAAAAAGCGTCTTGTTTGGTATGAATTGGTGCCATTATTAAGTTATTTAATTCAACTCGGAAAATGTCGGAAGTGTAAAAATATTATTCCAATTCGCTATTTTTTGCTTGAGCTTATTTTTGGGCTGATATTTTTATTCTTTTATTTATTTTTTAATAATTTGATTGAAGCAATTGGTTTGTGTTTAATCTTTTCAATACTATTTTATATTTCTTATTATGACTTTTTAACTCAAGAAATTTCTGAAATCGCACTAGCGTTATTATTTGTAGTAATATTAATTTCTTTATTTGTACTTAATAATATTACTATATTAAATCTTTATGGTGCTTTGGTATCAGGAGGAATAATTTTCCTTTTTTATTATCTATCTAAAGAAAAAGCAATGGGCTTTGGTGATGTCGAGTTAGCGCTAGCTCTTGGTTTTTGGATTGGTTCAGAATGGTCATTATATTTTATTTTTTTAGCTTTTATTTTGGGTGGAATTTATGGCGCAATCGTACTGTTATTTAAAATCTCTAAACTAAAAGACCGAGTTGCCTTCGGTCCGTTTTTAGCCCTCTCATCATTAATAATTTACATTTTCTCCATATAAACTGTTACATTTCTTCGATGTATGTAACGGTTTATAATTTATTAAATCAATGATAAAATATATGTAGATGAAAAAAACACCATTAAAAATGGGCTTTTCTTTGATAGAGCTATTAGTAACTATTTCAATTCTTGTTTTATTAACCGGTTTGACAATTCCATCTTATCGAAGTTACCAACGCAAAACCGGACTTGATTATTATAGTAAATTGATAAAAAACGAAATCCAATTTGCTCGATCGTATTCATTATCTCCACCTACGGAACATATTGGCTTTGATATGTTTGGAGTCACGATCAACACAACCAACAATACTTTTCAAAAGATAAAAAAATCAAGTGACACTGGTGATGTTATTACAATTGAATCACCATTAATTATTGATGGTGATTATACATTGGCAACTACTAGTAGTCCTCCCGAAATATATTTTGAAGTTGGAAGAAATGGAGAAATAAGCAGTGAGGTTGTTGTTGAATTAACAGAAAAAAACCTTAGTCAAACAAAAACAATAACCGTCAATCAATCAGGATTAATAACTATAAATTAATGTTCATTATTAATAAAAAAAAATCAGCCTTTGGGCTAATTGAAACGATAATTGCATCCGGGATTTTAATTGTTGTGGTTGGAGCATTAGCTTTAGTTTCAAGTGTAGTTCTAAAATCGTCTCGCCAAACAAGCGAAGATTTAATGGCAAATTATTTAATCTATGAAGTTTTTGAATCAGCACGGCAAATTAGAGGTACAAATTATATTGATGAAAATTCTGACACTAGTTGGGATAATGGATTGACGATCGGGGATGTAAAATTAAATTTTGCTGATCCATTAATACCAAGTTTTGGTGTTTCGACGGAGGAAAAAATCAATGATGTGCGAGGAATTGACTACACAAGAAAAATTAATCTTAAAAAAATATCGACTGACAAAATAAAAATTACAGTTACAATCACATGGGGTGATAGTAAAGAAAGAAAATCAGCCATTATATTAACTAATTATGAACAAGGTTTTTAGGAATAAAAAAAGAAACGGTTTTACTTTAGTCGAAGTTCTAGTTGCTATGACAATATTTTCGATGGTAGTGGTTATGTCTGCGACAACTTTTACTTCTTCGTCAAATGTGAATAGAAAAATTAGTGGTTCAAGCTTAATCCAAGAAAAAATTTCAGTTTTTCTTGATCAAATGTTGAGTGAAATACGACAGGCAAAATACGCATATTTTGAAACAGATTCATCTAAAAATAGACTAACAATTATTATGCCCGACCCGAACTTACCAAATAATGAAATAACCAAAATTTATCAAGTCAATAAGACCAGCGGGAAGATCACGGGAATTACAGTTAAAAAAAATAGTGAAACGACTCAAGATATTGATATGAATGGAGTTGAGATTAAAGAGTTTGTATTTTCTGGCAATCCTGTCAGTAACGGAATAGATGGTAGTGTAAATAATGAAAAAACTATAATAAATTATCCATTTATTCGAGTTAATGCGATTTTTGCTTCGAGTATTGATAAAACTGTGCCGGACTATGAGATTAATACAATTATGACATTACGCAATTTCAAAAAAGATTATAGTGATTAAAAAATTTAACCATAAAAAAGGTTCATCATTGATTATTGCAGTTCTTTTAATTGGTGTTGTTTCAGTTGTTTCTTTCGGGGTGAGTAGTTTGACGATGAATGATATGAAATTACACCGTCTATTTGTTGGTTCGGGTGAAAGTTATTACGGAGCTGAAAGCACTATGGAGGAAGCGTTGCTTGAAGTAAAAAATGATCGTAATTATTCAACGACTGGACCAGTTAATTCAGCGATAAACGGGGGGGATTTAACCGCAAATCACATTGCTACATATTATGGCGATTATTTTTATATTGAAAAAATTAAAAAAGACGATTTTGTTGATGTGCTATTGGGGGTGGATTATGCAACCGGAGATGAATTATGTATTGCACGATTTGATACAAATGATCCAATTATTCAAATAACCGAAAACGGAGGAGGTGGGGTACTTAATCGTACTAATATATACCCAGTATCTAATCCCGCCCAGTACGCAATAATCAATAATGATCCAGTTTCAATAAGAATAAATTTTATTGGACCAGAAGTTAATAATCTTTATATCAAATCAACAGACGATAACTGTTCAAACATAGACATAAGTACTCTAGAAAAACTTAAGAATAGCATTATTGGATTAAACAAAAAATACGATATTGATACTGGCAGTTTAACAATCAAGGCGACTGGGACTTACAAAAATTTAAACCGCCAATTGCAAGCGACGATTGATAGAAAAAGTGGCACCTTGTTTAATATCTTTGACTTTACTCTTTACTCAATTGGTGATATAGACTAAATTATATTTTATGAAAATAATTACAATTAACACTGATGGTGGAGCTAGGGGCAACCCCGGTCCAGCCGGAATCGGGATAGTAGTTTCAGATGGGAAAAATAAACTAGCTGAAATTAAAGAAAAAATTGGGGAGACAACTAATAATGTTGCCGAATATAGAGCCGTTATTAAAGCGCTCGATTGGTTGCAAGAAAATATTGACCAAATAAAGCCGGATCGGATTAATTTTAATCTTGATTCAATGTTGATTGTCAATCAAATTATTGGGAAATATAGGATTAAGCAGGAACATTTAAAACTATTAAATCAAAATATTCAAGAAAAGATTAAACTATTTAATATTCCGATTAATTTTAATTATATTCCACGAACTCAAAACAAAATTTCTGACAAACTTGTCAATCAAGTTCTCGATGAAAAAACAAGCTTATCAAATAAATAGAGACATATTGATCAATGCTGATAAACCTTGCTTATCAGCAGACAGGTTCCAAGATAAACTGGATGTTTGGCGCTATAATGATACTGGATATTATTTGTTAGGTACTGTGTTACGCTAGGTGTTCTATGTTTGGTGCTATAATAATACTGGATATTATTTGTTAGGCACTATAATAATTTGGTAATTTTTGGCATAATGTCAAATTTGGTAAAATTAGTTGATTTTATCAAAGATAAAGTTGTAATAAATGTTCCGTACGGAACATTTATTACAACTAATATTGGGTGTAAAATCTATGTAAAATCTAATTATTTGATTTATTTATTTTACAAACAATTATAAAAATATTTTGTTCTAATAAATAATATGTACATTTTATTTTTATTATATTGTTATTAATATTATCGTAGTTAACAAGACATACGTTTATATTAGTTGGGCTTGACAAATTGTAAAGGTTACTTTACAATTTGTTATTGTAGTATAAACTAATAATATATATGGAGGAAGGATGAATATTCACCCATTGGGCGATCGAGTATTAGTCAAACCGATCAAGCAAGATGAAGTAACAAAATCAGGCATTGTGCTACCAGATAATGCACAAGAAAAATCACAAGAAGGAGAAATTTTGGCAGTCGGTATTGGAAAAATAGTTGATGGAAAATTGAGACCACTTGAAATAAAAAAAGGCGAACGAGTGCTTTATTCAAAATATAGCGGAGATGAAATACATATTGATAACGAGGAATTAAAAATAATTTCTGAATCTGATATTTTAGCAATCATTAAATAGAATAGGAGATAAAAATGGCAAAACAAATACTATTTGATCAACAAGCGAGAGAAAAATTACAAAAAGGGGTAAATACTTTAGCCAATACTGTTAAAGTAACGCTCGGACCAAAAGGTAGAAATGTAGTATTAGACAAAGGCTTTGGTTCGCCGGTAATTACAAATGATGGAGTTACTATTGCAAAAGAAATTGATCTCAAAGATAAATTCGAAAATCTCGGTGCTCAGATGATTAAAGAAGTGGCTGAAAAAACCAATGATATTGCTGGTGATGGAACTACCACTGCCACACTCTTAGCTCAAGCGTTTATCAATCAAGGTTTAAAAAATATTGCGGCTGGTGCTAACCCAGTCGAGATAAAACGAGGTATCAATAAAGCGGTCAAATCTGTGATTGAAACACTTGAAAATAATTCTAAAAAAATCAGTTCCAAAGAAGAAATAGCTCAAGTGGCATCAATATCTGCTAACGATGAAGAAATCGGTAGATTAATCGCTGAAGTAATGGAAGAAGTCGGCAAAAATGGCGTGATTACAGTTGAAGAAGGGCAAACTTTTGGTCTAGAAAAAGAAGTAGTGCGTGGAATGCAATTTGATCAAGGGTTTATTTCTCCTTATATGATGACCGATACAAATCGACAGGAAGCGATTATTGAAAACCCGTATATTCTAATTACCGATAAAAAAATCTCAGCCTTAAATGAAGTTTTACCAGTTTTAGAAAAAGTGACCAATAAAGGTAAAAAAGATATGGTGATTGTTGCTGAAGATATTGACGGTGAAGCTTTGACGACATTACTTTTAAATAAATTGAGAGGAGTTTTAAATGTTTTAGCGGTTAAGGTGCCCGGTTTTGGTGATCGACGCAAAGAAATACTTCAAGATATTGCAATTCTAACCGGCGGACAAGTAATTAGCGACGATTTGGGAATTGATATGAAAAAAGTTGATCTCACTATGCTCGGACAGGCGAGAAAATTTATTGCCGGTAAAGATAACTCAACTATTATTGATGGTTCGGGTAAAAAAGTTGATATTACTGCAAGAATTAATCAAATTAAAAACCAAATTTTGATCGAAAAAAGTGATTATGACAAAGAAAAATTGCAGGAAAGATTAGCCAAACTATCCGGAGGTGTCGGTGTTATAAAAGTTGGAGCTGCGACTGAAGTAGAACAAAAAGAAAAACAGCACCGGGTTGAAGATGCAGTTTCAGCCACCAAAGCTGCTGTTGAAGAAGGAATCGTGTGTGGAGGCGGGGTCGCTTTGATCGATACAATTAAATCACTTGAAAAAATCAACACTAATTCCAACGATGAAAAAATTGGCATTGAAATTGTGAAAAATTCGCTTGATCAACCATTAAGACAGATAGCCAAAAATGCCGGCAAGGATGGGGGAGTGATAATTGAAAAAATTCGTTTTGAAGAAAAAGGAATTGGTTATGATGCCAAGCTAGATAAATTCGTCGATATGATAAAAAATGGTATCATTGATCCGTTAAAGGTGACTAAAGCAGCGATTTTAAATTCTGCCTCGGTGGCGAGTATGTTACTAACCACTGAAGTAGCAGTTGTTGAATTGCCTGAAGAAAAAGCCGAAAGATCAGTTGGAAAAATGCCAGAAAATGGTGGATTTGATTATTAAACTCAAACTACACTTGCTTCAGCAAAATTATCACCTTTCAAGATTAGAGTATGACTTTTTTTGTCGTACTTATCAATTCGGCTAATTGGGACAATCCGTTCTTTAAACACACTCCGAACATAAATATTTACGGCTGACATAGTTTCAAGAGACAGCGAAACATCGATTACTTTGCCAATATAATTTTTATTTATTCTAACTTTACAGCCTAAAAGAGGGTTTTTTAGAGTTTCTTTAGTACCGGCAATTTCATCAATATCAACGATATCTTTTTGGCTATTAGTTACCACCCCTTCTTTGTCAATACTCAAAATATCTCGGCTAGAAATAATTTTATTTTTTTTGCTTAAAAATTTTATTATTGTTAGACCAATAAATTTGCCATTTTCCGGGTCAATTAAAACTTTATCGACATCTGCGATTTTTATGCCATCTTCAAGACTAGCAATTTTTAAATTCTCTATCGAACTCGCAAGAATTAAATTCAACACTTTCCTCCTTTTTACTATCACTTGAAATTATATAACAATTCTTCAATTAGCACAAAATTATTTTTTTCTTTCTGAATAGGCGCCGTTTTGAGTGTTGATGACAATTAGATCGTCTTTTTTAATAAACAGCGGGACTTGTATCACCGTACCGGTTTCAATTGTTACCGGTTTAGTGCCGGCTGATTGGCGATCGCCCTTAAGACCAGGTTCAGCACTTATAACTTTTAAGGTAACTTTATCCGGCAAATTGATTGAAATCAATTTGCCTTCATAAAAAACACCGGTAATATTTTGTTCGGGTTTAATAAATTTTATTTTATTTTCAATTAGATCAGTTTGAATCGCAAATTGTTCAAAATCAGAATTATCCATAAAAAACGATTCATCATTACTCGAGTACAAAAATTGAATATTTTTAGTTTGAATATCTGCTTCTTCAAATTTTTCGTTGCCTTTGATGTTTTGGTTGACGATTTTTCCGTTTAAAAGATTTTTAATTTTTAGTTGTTGAATTCCACCTCCTCGTCCAAGCTTTAGATGATTTGATTCTAAAACTATCCAAGGTTCATCTTTATATTCAAACTTAGTCCCAACTTTAAGTTGTGCAATGCTTAACATAAAATTATCTTGAGATAAACGGCATTAGAGCTAAAAAACGAGCTCTTTTGATTGTTTTTGCTAGTTCTTTCTGATGCTTAGAACAGACGCCAGAATATTTTTTGGCTTTTATTTTTGCCCAGTTAGTAGTGAATTTTTTTAAAAACAAACTATCAAAAATATCAATATTTTCAATATTATGGCGACAAAAATAACATTTTTTTTGTATTTTCATAATTTATTCAAACTTAAAATGGAATATCGTCCAGATTTATTTCTTCGTTATTATCTTTCTCGTTAATTTTATCAGTAATTACATCGGGAGTAGTCGCATGAGTAGGAGAGGTACCTTGAGTTTTGTCGGCTGAGTAACTAAAACTGCTGGGCTCTCCTTTAGGCGTTAACGGAACAAAATTTTCGGTAATAATTTCAGTTTTATATCTTTTGCTTCCATCAGGTGCATCCCAACTTCTTGTTTTGAGTCGTCCCTCAATATAAATTTTTTGTCCCTTTTTGACAAATTGTGAAATTATTTCGGCTAATTTATTCCAAACCACCACATCATGAAATTCGGTATCTTCCTGTAGATCACCTTGTGCGTTTTTGTATTTTCGATTGGTGGCAACTGAAAAATTTGCGACTGGTTGACCGTTTGAAGTATAACGAACTTCCGGATCTTTAGTTAAGTTACCAATAATTGTCGCTCTATTTAATGAAATCATGTTTATTCCTCTTTATTCCTCAAGTAATTTTTTTAATTTTTCGTCTAATTCGCTGATTTTTACCTTTTTTGTATTTTTATTAACTTTTTTAGGTTTAGGTATCTTAGTTGCTTTTTTAACTTTTTTGATTTCTTTTTTAGGTTCTTCTTCTATTTTGTCAGTTTTTTCAATTTTTTTACTTATTTTTTTAATCGGCACTGGTCTTTGGGTTCTCTCCCTATCCTTATCTTTTTTCAAGTTACTTCTTTTACTTGAAAAGGTCAGGTATCTTAAACAAACATCTGTATCGTCAAGTTCTTTTTTTATCAAATTATAATTATCTATCTCAGTTGAAATTAACAAGTTAGTATAAAATCCAGATTCATTTTTCTTTATGGGATACGCAAAAACTCTTTGACCGACAAATATTTGGTCAATAATTTTAGCTTTTTTTTCAATTAGAGTAGCTAAATTTTTACTCTCTTCTTCATTAATTGCAACCATAACAATTTCGTATTTCTTTTTCATACTAGAATAATATACTATAAAAATCTCTCGTGTGCAAGGGGCTTTTACTTTTCAGAAGTGTTAAATATTGAAACTAAAGCTGCCAATCCAACTAAGGTATAAACGATACGAGGAATTACAGCTAACATATCACCACCACCGAGTAAATTAGCGACTAAATCCCACTTAAAAATTCCAATCAATCCCCAGTTTAATGCACCAACAATAATCAACCAATACGCAACTGTATTTAAATTTTTCACAAAAACCACCTCCTTCCAATTGATTAAAAATATATTATCTAAACATATTATACAATATATCGGCGCTACCAGTATAAAGATGCTGGTTAAAATAGATAAAAATCGCCAACACAATGACGAAGGCAACAATTAACCAGATTTTTTGTTTTGCTTTCTTGGTCAGTTTCATATCAAATGACATTAATTTGACTTAGTGTGTTTTAATGATATAGTACTATTATAGATTAAAATTATTTATTAAAGTTGGGGATAACTCTTTTTAAAACTGAAAAACAAAAAAAGCAGATTTTAATATCTCTGTTTGTTTTAATAATAGCACTAGCTGGTTTATTGGCTATTGTTAATCAATTTATTCTAAAAGCGGATACAGTCAACCAAAATTACTTCACTCAAGACCAGATAGGTGTGTATGGGTTAATGAATAAAAAACAAGCTGATGAGTTGGGAGTTGAATGGACAAGACATCCATTGAAATGGGAAGATTATGAAACCAATAAAGTATTATTTGATCAATATTTTGAGCAAACTAAAGGAATGAAAATGAAAGTAATATTGACCGTTAGATCTGTTCATAGTCTTAAAACTAATTGTCCCTCGTGGGCGCCCAAAAGAGAGCTTAGCTGTCCGCCGAAAGACATAAAGGAGTACAAAGCATTTATTAGGGAGATTGTTCAGAAATATAAGAGTGTAGTAGCTGCGTGGCAGTTTGAAAACGAACCATTCTCTGGAGCTAGTCATTTTTGGGCAGAAGCAAAATTGGGACAAATAGATAGTTTAATCGAGTTAACAAAAACTGCTAGCGAGATTGTGAGAGAAGAGGATCCAGGGAAAATAATACTCTCTCCGAGCTTGGCTTTTGGTGGCAAGATTACTTTTGACGACCAGCTTAATCCTGATTTTAGTAATACATCAGCTTTGATAACGAGAGCCTGGAAAGAAGCGATAGATCCAAATTTTCGTAGATTTACCAAAGAAAATTGTGGCTATTTTGATGCGGTGGATGTTCATCTCTACCATACCGTTGATTCAATCAAAAATAGAGTTAAATGGGTAAACAATGCTTTAAGCGCAAGCAATTGTAATGGTAAAGAGTTATGGACAACCGAAACCGCTGGTCCGCAGTTGGACAATATATCTCAAGCAGACAATACTTTTTATCAAGAACAGGCAGACGAAATACCCTTAAGGTTTAAGGCTCTATATGATGCTGGAATTAAAAGAGCAATTTATTTTCATTATAGGGATAATATTAAGGAGGGTGGAGATGTAATTTTTGCGACACTAGGATTAAAAGATGTTAATAATACTAATAAACCAGCTTTCTTAGCATTTAAGAATTATGTAGCAGGTTTATCTACTGTCACAACAACTGCAATTTTACCGCCCTCAACTCCATCAATACCACCTACTCATCCTGTTACAACTATAACTACCAGATCGGTTACTACTACCACGACTCGACCTATTATCACTACTACCACAACTAAACCTGTAACTACTACCACAACTCGTCCTGTAACTACTACCACAATTGTGCCAGCTACCACCACTCAAGCTCCAACCGTTCTGACTGCTCCCAATGTTGGTAATCACAAATCATACTATTATCTACCAGCTAACACTAACTTTACATTATCTACTACCATAGATTTCAAAGCTGGTTGGAATATGTTATCTTTCGGTTATATTCCAACCAGAGAAGCACTGCCAACTCTCTCTCCATACTCTGGTATCTTTACTTCCATTCCTTTAAACTTCAGAGTTGCCTATAAATATATATCTGCACTCAACAACTATCAAGACATCCTTTCAGAAAATTCAATCCTACCTTTTGGTAATGCCGTTTGGGTCTATTCTCAAACTAACAGAACCGCTAAAGCCACTGATAATGTCTCTAAAATTCAATCTCTAAACACAATTCAAGCTGATGCAATTGAAATTCCCCTTAACTCAAATCCATATCCTTGGACAATGGTAGGTAATCCATATATCAAGGATATACCATTTGACGATTCTCATATATTTATTAAACTTTCAAACGGTCAAATGACAAAAATATCAGATGCTCTAAACTCTGGCATTGTGGCTAAGTCTTGGGCGTTTGATTCGACAACCAACAACTATCAAGAATTAGTTCCCAACACATCAATTTTACTTATTCATCAAGGTTTTTGGATAAAAACTAATCAAACTGGCGCTAAACTTTTGATTAGTCCGGTCGTGGTAAATCCAAGTTAGATCTAACTACTGACTCGAAAGTAGCAAATGTCATCTTCTTTGATGATGTAGTCTTTTCCTTCAAGACGCATTTTGCCGGCTTTTTTTGAACCCGATTCACCATTATATTTAATATAATCATTAAATGAAATAATTTCTGCTCGAATAAAATTCTTTTCAAAATCGGTGTGAATTACCCCCGCTGCTTGAGGCGCACTTGATCCGACTTTAGTTGTCCAAGCTCGAATTTCTTTTGGTCCTGCTGTATAAAATGTCATTAATCCAAGTTTTTGATATGCAATATTAATTAATTGATTTAGTCCACTTTCTTTAATTCCAACACTATTTAATAAATCTTTTTTTTCATTTTCATCAACACCAATTAAATCTGTTTCGAGTTGAGCGTTGATGAGTAGTGTATCCTTAGGTAAACCGAAATCAGATGGACTATTATTAAGTTGGTTTTCGTCACAATTAGCCACAACAATTAGTGGTTTTTTCGATAAATAGTCTTTGATTGACAAAGCGACTTCAGTGATTTTTTTATTTTTGGTTTTACCTTTTTCTTCTAATTGTAAATCAGCTAATTCTAATTCAGTCAAAATCGTTTCCATGTCTCTCTTAGGATCAATGTCATTTTCAACTAAAGTAATATTGCTGGATTCGAAAACTCGAAGAACCAAAACAATCACATTAACTGAGCGAATATGACCTAAAAATTGGTTCCCCAAACCTTCACCCTTGTGAGCGTTTTTTACTAATCCGGCAATATCAACAAATTCAACTGTGGCAGGAACCACTTGTGGTGGTGAATTTAAATTATAGGATTTCGACTTTAGAATAACATCGAGTAAATCATATAATTTATTATCCGGCACTTGAACAATACCGGTGTTTGGTTCAATTGTACAAAAAAGATAATTGGCTGACTCTGCTTGTGCTTTCTGCACGAGCGCATTAAATAAAGTCGATTTACCGACGTTAGGCAGTCCAATAATTCCAACTTTAAGATTCACAATAGAGTAATTATAATCTATTTTATATAGAAATTCTAGAGAACCGTACTACCACCCCCGGGGTAGTAGTACGGGTTAAATCTCCATGTCGTCAATATTGGGTTGGACCGGTTGAGTTTGTGTGGTCGGATTATTTGAATTTAAATCTGTTTGAGTAGGCTGTGCAGAATGTTCCCCGGGCGAGAGAGGAGTGGAAGGAATAGCACGAGGTATATCATCTTGAGTTGGTATTTGACTAATTTTTTCTCTAATCTTATTAACCTCATGTAAATTATCTGGCTTTGAGCTTTCTACTGGTTTTTCAGAAACGGAATTAGTTTTTCCTAATTCATCTTTAACAATCTCCCTTATTAGATTTTTCAACTCGTCAATATTTTCAATTTCCATAATTTCTCCTTACTTAATTTACTATTTTTTATTTTTTGATTTTACCATGAAATGCATGAAAAACATCTTTCAAATGCTGATTAGTTATATGAGTATATTTTTGAGTAGTAACTATTGAGCTATGTCCTAACAACTCTTGAACACTTCTTAGATCGGCTCCTGCCATTAATAAATCGGTTGCAAAACTGTGACGTAATACATGTGGTGTTATATGTTTTGATATTCCGGCTAAACTTGAGTATTTTTGCAAATTTCTTTGGACTGATCGGGGGGTTATACGAGTAAACGGAGAGCGTTTGGAATAATTAATAAAAAGTGCTGGTTCTGTATCAGTTCTAGAACTTAAATATTTATCTAACCATTCTCGTGCACGATCGGAAACAAATACTACTCGTATTTTTCCTCCTTTTCCTTGAACTGAAATTTCATCGTTAGCCACATCATTTTTATCTAAACCAATTACTTCACTAATTCTCAAGCCAGTTGAAAATAATAATTCTAGTAATGTTCTATCTCTTAGCCCGGTTCGGCTGTCAATATCAATTTTTGAAAAAATGGTTTCAATCTCTTCCATCGTTAAATGTTCAATCTCTTTTGGACTAGTTTTTACTAAAGTAATATTTTCAGCTGAATATGAAGTTAAATCGTTTTTTTGTAAATATTTTAAATAACTTCTTAAAGCAATCAGGTGATAATTCTGAGTAATTTTTTTCAGTTCTTTTTTATTGATTGGATTATTCAAATAGAGACGATAATCTTTAATTAAATTTTTATCTATTTGAGAAATTGTATTGTAATTGCGTTCTTTGGCGAAATCCATAAAACGGTTCAAATAATGAAGATAGTTATCGATTGTTTTTTTGCTTAAACCTTTTTCAATCTCGCAATTTTCTAAGAAATCACGAATACTTATTTCTAATTCCATCTTGCTTTTATTATATCAAATAAAAGTGTGATATCATATCTTTATGGTTAATTTTTTATTATCGATCGACCATTTTTTGGCTGAATATTTTTATAATTATTTTTCAGTCAATTTAGGACAGAGTGATTTTCTAGTTTTACTGGCTAAATGGTTAATCTTTTTAATCCCATTACTTTTGTTGCTTTTGTGGTTTTACAAAAAAAATTATCAAAATTTATTGCGGGCAACTTTTTCAGGACTATTTGGCTGGATGATTATCAATCGTTTTATTAGTTATTTCTTTTATCGACCTCGACCATTTTCTGAAAGTTTGCTGGGTAAAAAAGAATTTTTATTTCATCGCCCGGACTATTCGTTCCCCAGTGACCACGCCACTTTTTTATCTGGTATTACATTTTCATTTTTGCTGTTCAAAGAAAAAAAACTGTTTATTATTTTTCTGGCGGTTACAATTTTAATTTCGTTGAGTCGTTTTTTAGTTGGCGTTCATTATTTAAGTGATATTTTAGCTGGCTGGCTGGTAGGATTAATCAGTGCTTTTATCGTTAAAAGTATTGATGATTTATTTGAAAAATATTTATACTCACATATCATTTGGGTATATAAAATGATATTTAGATTTATAGAATGATAATACTTTTAGGCATAATTCAAGGTATTGCTGAATTTTTACCTATTTCGTCAACAGCGCATCTTATTTTATTTCCATATTTTTTTAATTATTCCGACCCCGGCTTGTCCTTTGATATTATGCTTCACCTTGGGACTTTATTAGCTATTTTAGTCTGCTTTTGGCAAGAATGGTGGGGAGTAATTTATGGTTTTTTGAGGATAATAAAAAATCGTCGTGTTAAAGATATCAAAGACAAACAAATTTTTTATATAGCGATCGGTTCAGTTCCAGCCGCAGTTTTGGGATTTATTTTTAATGATTATGCTTCAACATATTTGCGTCAACCAATATTGATTGCTTTAATGCTGGTTATTTTTGGTATTATTCTCTATTTAACTGATACTTATTCTAAGCATACGAAAACTCGCCTTAATCTCCATTGGCAACAAGCATTAATTATTGGCTTTGGTCAAGCTCTAGCCATTATTCCTGGCGTTTCCCGAAGTGGTGCCACAATTAGCGCTGGTCGTTTACTTGGATTAGAGAGAGAAGAGGCGACCAAGTTTTCATTTATGTTGTCAGCACCAATAATTTTTGGGGCAGTTATGTCATACATTGCCAATCAAAGATTTGGAATTTTTGATGCTAATTCAATCGTTGGGTTAACAGTTTCGTTTGTGACTGCTATGGTCGCTATTAAGTGGATTCTTGGTTATCTGAAAACCGCTGATTTTACTCTTTTTATTTGGTATCGATTTATTTTAGCCGGCATTATAGTGATAATTTATATATTAAAAAATAATTATCTTGTATGAATATAATTGAAACGATTTCAAATTTAGTAATTGAATTAATTTCAAAATTTGGCTATATAGCAGAATTTATTTTAATGCTTCTTGAATCAATGGGTATCCCAATCCCATCTGAGGTGGTAATGCCATTCAGTGGATTTTTAGTCAATCGAGGAGAATTAGCATTTTGGTCAGTGGTTTTTGTGGGTGCATTGGCTAATTTAACAGGTAGTTTAATTGCCTATGGAATTGGTTATTGGGGAGGAAGACCGCTAGTTGAAAATTATGGTAAATATATATTTCTCAAAAAACATGATCTTGATTTAGCTCATAATTGGTTTGAAAAATATGGCAAGGCAATGGTATTCTTTTCAAGAATGTTGCCGATCGTTAGAACCTATATTTCATTTCCAGCTGGTTTTGCAAAAATGCCACTCGGTGAATTTAGCGTTTATACTTTTTTGGGTGGTCTGCCGTGGTGTTATCTGACAACTATCATTGGCGTTAAAATGAGTGACAAATGGGAAAGAATTAAAGATTATTTCCATATTATTGATATATTCATTGCACTTGCAATAATTTATATTATAGTCCGTTGGTTATATAAAAAAATAAAAAAATGACAATATCACAAGTAAAATTACCTAACAATTTACCAATTTATTTTTTCGATAAAAAAGACACTCAAGCCATTACGGTGATTATGTTAGCTAAAGTTGGCTCTCGCTATGAAAATGATAAACAAGCGGGTATTTCTCATTTACTTGAACATATGTTTTTTAAAGGAACAAAAAAATATCCTCATTATTTAGATTTAACCAAATATTTAGATGAAATAAGTGCTGAGCATAATGCTTTTACAAACGAAGAAACAACTGCCTATTATATAAAAACTTCTTACTTAAATACCATTCCAGCGGTTGAAATTTTGTGCCAAATGTTGTTAGAAAACACTCTCAACGAAAGAGAATTGAAAAAAGAAAAAGAGGTTATTGTTCAGGAAATGAAAATGTATCTTGATCAGCCAGCTCGATATATTTATGATCTTTATAAAAAAAATCAGTATGGGAATTGTCCATTGGGAAGAAATATTATTGGGACCGTAAAATCAGTTAAAACAATTACGACTCAAGATTTAAGAAACTATATAAAAAAATATTATACGCCGTCAAATTTAATTTTTATGTTAGCTGGGAAAATTGATGAGAAAGAAAAAATTGTTAAATTGATTAGCCAATATTTTGCAAAAATTATGGACAAACCGATTTTAAAAGCAGTAAAATTTATTCAATCTGATTATAAAAAAAATATTTATTATTATTACAAAAAAACCGATCAAACCAATATTATTATTTCTTACCCAGGCTATAAAGTTAATTATGAAAAAAGATATGAATTATCAATTTTACAAGTTTTGATGGGAGGGATGATGTCCTCACGATTATTTTCGGAAGTGCGGGAAAAAAGGGGACTAGCTTATCGAGTCGGAGCCGAAATTGATAATTATTCTGATACGGGCGCATTTTTAGTTTCGGTTGGACTGGACCCAAATAAAGCCGGTTCAACTATCAAATTAATTAAAAAATTAATGCCGAAAGCAGTCAAAATTTCAGATAAAGAATTTCAGCGTGCTAAACAAAAAATAATTAGTAATTTAGCTTTGCAAACTGAAGATGCAAGCTCACTTGCTTTTATGTTTTTAGAACAAATAATTTATCATGGAAAAATTATTACTCCAGAAGAAAAAATAGATATTTATACTAAAATTAAAAAAAGTGATGTCGAAAAAGAGGCTGGAAAATTGTTTGTCCATCAACCAAAAATAACCATTATTGGTCCGAAGAATATAGTATAAAAAATAATATATTTATGAAAAAATTGCATCAACAAACGCTAGTTTTTTTCAAACCCGACACAATTAGTCGAGGAATTTTAGGAGAAATAATTACTCGTTTTATTCAAAAAACACCGGTTATCTTAATGGTTCTAGGGGGATTGGAAGCAATCAAAGTCGTTAGAAATTTGGCTGGACCAACTTTTGGAGTAGATGCGCTAGCCGGAACGATTAGGGGAGATTATTCAATTTTCAATAACCAAATTTTAAAATAATATATAATGATATACGGTATTTATTTTATAATTTCTTTAGTAATTTCGCTTTTATTAGTGCCAAAGATCAGATCTTTTGCACTTGCAAATGGTATTATTGATAAACCAAATAAACGGAAAATTCATCGAGGTAAAATTGCCCGTTTAGGTGGGGTAGCAGTCTTTTTAGCTTTTTGGTTAGTAATTATTTTAGTTTCAATTTTTAACCAAGATCTATTAAATTTTTCCGGCAATAAATTTTTGCTGATAGATTCTAACTTGTGGGCAATTTTAATTGGATCATTAATAATGTTAATACTCGGAATTATAGATGATATTCGTGGGGTTAAGTCAACCACAAAATTGTTTTGGCATTTTATAGTCGGTTTTATTGTAGTTTGTCTGGGCATAAAAATTTGGTGGGTACATAACCCGTTTGGTGGTTTTTTGACGATCGATGATTGGTCTTATTTATTAGTTCCGTTATGGGTGGTTTTAATGATCAATGTTATGAATTGGTGGGATGGTGTTGACGGTCAAGCGTCGGGAATTGGAATTATTGCTTCGATCATAATTTTCATTTTATCGATTTCAAAATATGTCGATCAACCATCATCAGCAATCATAATGATTATTTTAGCTGGTAGTTTACTAGGTTTTTTGCGTTACAATTTTAATCCAGCTTCAATTTTTCTTGGCGATTCTGGTTCGCAATTTATTGGGTTTATGCTAGCCATTGGAGCGATTGTATCGGGCGCAAAAATTGCTACCGCTTCTCTCGTTTTAGGTTTTCCAATTTTAGATGCAATGTGGGTAATAATTAGGCGGATTTTGTCAAAAAAATCGATATTTGAAGCAGATCGAATGCACTTTCATCATCGTTTATTAGATCTTGGCTATTCGCAAAAAAAAACGGTCTTAATTATGTATTTAATCTCAGCGTTTTTTGGGACCATTGCCTTGATGACTCTGGGACGGTCTGAATTAAAACTATTGTCGCTAATTTGGTTATTTTTTGTTATGATAGTAACGGGCATAATTTTGTCGTTAAAAGCAAAACAATATGGACGAAAATAAAGTTGAGGATTTTACATTTGAGGGGCAAGAGGAGGATGAAATAGTCTTATTGTTGATCCACCAGCATCCTTTGACCTTTACTAAAGAATCAGCAATTTTAATTGCTTCGATTTTAATTTTGGTGATAATATTTTATTTACAAAGTGGTTTAGGGGGAATATTTTCTTATGTATTTATTTTATTATTGTTAATCAATGGTTATTTGATGTTAAGGCGATATATCATATGGCGAAATTCAGTTTATGTAATTACTGACAAGCGTTTAATAGCGGTTGAACAAAATAGTTTTTTTCGTCGTATTACGATTGAAGCAAATCTAGATAAAGTTCAAAATGTCGCTCACGAAATTAATGGTTTTTGGCAAACAATATTTAATTTTGGTAATGTGATAATTCAAACTGGTGGTTATAGCAAAAAAAACATGCTTTTGGAACAGGTTCATCATCCATTAGCAATTCAGCAGAAAATAATGAAAATTGCTAGTCAATACGGCGGGGCACCGTTAAAGATTGATTTAAATAGAGATGTTAAAGAAAATGAATCGGTGGTAAAATAAATAAAAGCAAGAAATAATTAATCAAGAAAGCGAGGGGGAATATGGATAATAATGTTCAAAATCAAACAGGTCAAAATTTAGATGGGGTTGGGGTTCAACCAATTGGTCCAACACCAGTAAACCAATCTAACACGATTCAAGATATGCCGATTGATGGCTCGGCGGTATATAATGATTTGCCACCTAATCCGGTACCCAATCAACCATTTCCTAATGGAACTAACCTAACTCCACCTTCTGTGAATAATGCTCAAACGTCCCCTCCAGTACCGCCCAAAAAATCAAATCTGTCATTATGGATTATATTGATTGTAATTTTATTGGCAATTTTAGGGCTTGGTTATATGTATATATATGATATTGGAATTTTTAGTCAGACCAATACTCCAATTTCATCTACAACGCCATTGGTCGAAGAAGATTTACCGACTACACGACCGAGAAGCTTAACCACGACTTCAATCAGAACCACAATTTTCAGTGTTCCAACAACATCATCACTCAATTTTGGTATATCTACTACCCCCCGAATTACAACAACTACTACCAGAACTACTACCAGAAAAATTACCACAACAACAAGTGGGTTGTAGGTGTATTTATTATGATGTCTGGGCTATAAAAATTAATTTTACTAAATTGGTAGACTCAAACTATGAAAAAAAATAATTTTGATTTAATCATTATTGGTGGGTCGGCAGTGGCAACTGCAAGCGGGATTTACGCCTCTCGAAGAAAAATTAATTTTTGCGTTTTGACTGATTCTTGGGGTGGGGAAGTGGTAAATTCGGGTGAGATTGATAATTATCCGGGTTTTATTCAGACCAATGGGCTGAAATTATCTCAAACATTCAAAGACCAATTAAAATTTAATCATGTGGATTTAAGAGAGGGAGTAAAGGTTGAGAGCATTAAAAAAAGAGAAGATATATTTTATATAAAAACTAATCAAGGTGGATATACTTCTAGGACTATACTATTAGGGACTGGAGTTCACCCAAAATTATTAAATGCTGAAAATGAAAAAGAGTTTCGAAATAAAGGTGTGTCGTATTGTTCTACTTGCGATGGACCGCTTTTTAGAAACAAAGTCGTAGCTATAATTGGTGGTGGTAATTCGGCGTTAGAATCAGCACTTATGCTTTCTGATATTGCTGAAAAAATTTATTTATTAACCATTCACAAAAAACTAAAAGGCGAAACGATTTACATTGAAAAAATCAATCAAGATCCAAAAGTAACAATAATCTATCAGGCTGATACAAAGGGATTTTTGGGCGATAAAGTACTGGCAGGTTTGGAATATGTTGATAAAAAAACAATAATAACAAAAAAATTATTCGTACAAGGCGTATTTGTTCACATTGGAGTTGTTCCCAACTCAAGCTTAGCTCCAAAAGAAGTTGAGAGAAATAATTTTGGAGAAATTATTACAAACAAATTAGGCGAGACATCTCTCAAAGGCTTTTTTTCAGCTGGGGATGTTACTGATATTCCGTTTAAACAAATTGCCATCGCAACTGGTCAAGCAACCATTGCCGTGCTCAAAGCAATCCAATACTTAGACAAAATTTAAAGATAATATTTTAAAAAAACTAACCGTTGCACACATCGTGGGTATGCAACGGTTAGTTTTGACATGTTGTTCCATATATAATATGATTTATTTATGAAATTCAAACCATTTGACCTTAACACTCCACCAGCTGAATTGGAAAAAAAGATTGTCGATTATTGGAAAAAAAATAAAATTTTTGAAAAATCAGTCGAGCAAAGAAAATCAGCCCCATTATTTAGTTTTTATGATGGACCGCCGTTTGCGACCGGTACTCCTCATTATGGTCATATTGTGGCGAGTGCTATCAAAGATGTAATCCCCCGCTACAAGACAATGAAAGGTTTTCGGGTTGATCGAAAATGGGGTTGGGATTGTCACGGACTGCCAATTGAAAATATTGTCGAAAAAAAACTCGCAATAAAAAAGAAAAAAGAAATCTACTTGTTAACAGTTGAAAAGTTTAATGCAACGGCAAAAAAACAAGTTTTAAAATATGTTGATGCATGGGAAAAAGTGATTGAACGACTTGGTCGCTGGGTAGATATGAAAAATAGTTACAAGACAATGGATCTAAATTATATGGAATCTGTTTGGTGGGTTTTTAAACAACTTTGGGATAAAAATTTAATTTACGAGAATTATCGTAGTCTCTATATTTGCCCACGTTGCGAAACAACTTTAGCCCAAAGCGAAGTGGCAGAAGGCTATCGAGAAACTCAAGATATTTCTGTAATTGCTAAATTCAAGATTTTGAATGAACAAAATAGCTATTTTTTAGCTTGGACAACAACTCCATGGACGCTTTTAGGTAACAGTGCACTTGCAGTTGGAAAAGAAATCCAATATGTTGAAATAAAAATTGACAACGAGAATTATATTTTAGCCAAAGATAGATTATCGGAAATAGAAGAAAAATACCAATTGGTAAAATCATTTAAAAGCAATAAAATTATTGGTAAAAGATATTTACCATTAATTGAATATTATCTAGATAAAAAGAATATCAAAAATATTGAAAATGCCTACCAAGTTGTAGAGGCTGACTTTGTGACGACTGACGAAGGAACAGGAATTGTTCATATTGCTCCGGCTTTTGGGGAGGAAGATTTAATGCTCTCGAAAGCAAAAAAATTACCCCTTTTCCAACACATCGGAATGGATGGGATAATTGATAAAAACATTCCAGTGTTTGGCAATCTAAATGTTAAGGATCCAGAAGATTTTCACAAGACTGATATTGAAATAATCAAATATTTGGCTGAAAAAAATCTGCTTTTCAAAAAAGAAAAATATACTCATAGTTACCCTCACTGTTGGCGTTGCGAAACACCGCTTTTAAATTATGCAACCAATTCGTTTTTTGTTTCGGTTGAAAAAATAAAAGAAAAAGCGCTAAAAAATCAATCTGAAATTCAATGGATTCCAAAACATATTAAAGCTGGACGGTTTGGCAAGTGGTTAGAAGGGGCACGAGATTGGTCTATTTCGAGACAACGATTTTGGGCATCGACAATTCCAGTCTGGCAATGCAAGAATTTACATCAAAAAGTTTTTGGCAGTATTGCTGATTTGGAAAAAATTTCACAATCAAAAATAATTGACTTGCATAAAGAATTTATGGACAAAATTGAATTTCCGTGTCCCGAATGTCAGGAAAAGATGAAGCGAGTTGAAGATGTTTTAGATTGTTGGTTCGAGTCCGGGTCAATGCCATTTGCGCAACTTCACTATCCTTTTGAAAATAGACAAGAATTTAATGATAGATTTCCTGCCGATTTTATCGCCGAAGGAATTGACCAAACCCGAACTTGGTTTTATTACTTACATATTATTGCTAGTGCGATTGAAAATAAGTATGCCTTTAAAAATGTAATTGTTAACGGAATAGTTTTAGCCGAAAATGGTAAAAAGATGTCTAAGCGATTAAATAATTACCCAGATCCAATGGTAATGATTGATAAATATAGTGCTGATGTTTTGAGATATTACTTATTAAGTTCATCGGTTGTAACTGCAGAAAATATTAATTTTTCTGAAGGAGAATTGGCGGATAATTTCCGACATTTTTATCGGATGCTAAAAAATAGCTATGGATTTTTCTTACTTTATAGCTATTTAAATAGAATTGATGTTAATCGGTTGTCTAAATTTCAGTCAGAAAATATTTTAGATAAATGGATTATTTCAAAACTAAATTTATTAATCAAGAAAATTACATTCGATTTAGACAAGTATCGATTAAACAAAGCTTGTCGTTTAATTCCTGAATTTATTGACGATCTTTCAAATTGGTATATCCGAAGAAGCCGAAAAAGATTTTGGAAAAATAACGATCAAAATGATTTAAATTGTGCTATCTCAACTTTGTACGATACATTGGTTGCACTTGCAAAAATTATTGCACCAATAATGCCATTTATTGCGGAAGAAATTTTTTGTAATTTGACTGCTCAAGAATCAGTTCATTTAGAAAACTATCCTGAATATAATGAAGAAAAAATTAATAATAATTTAATTGATGAAATGGAAAGAGTCAGAAATTTAGTGAGCGTTGGATTAGCTTGGAGATTAGAAAATAAGATAAAAATTAAGCAGCCTTTGTTGACAGCAAAATATTCAGGGAATAAATTAAATAGCGATTTAGAAAAAATTATGGCTGACGAACTGAATGTTAAAAAGGTTGAGCTAGATAAAAATGTTGAATTGATAGAAATTGATGGTACGATTACTGATGAATTAAAAAAAGAAGGTCAGTCACGAGAGATTGTCCGTATAATCCAAGAAATGAGGAAAAAAGCTGGCTACAATTACGACGATCAAATTAGAGTTTATATTGAAAATAGTCAAGAAATATTTGGTCAATTTGTAGTTGATATAGAAGGAGAGACAATCTCAAAAATAGTGGAATCAAAAATTGATCAACCGGACAAAGAAGAAAACTATCAAGGAACTCTGGTTCAAATTAAGAAATGTTAAAAAAAATATCTCAAAAACCTAATCTAGATTGGTTGCTTTTTTCTTCAGTGCTCGCAATTTCATTGATTGGAACAATGGTAATATATTCATTATCAAAAGACAACCCAACTCTTTTTATTGTTCATGTAACTAATTTAATGGTTGGATTAATTGTTATGATTATTTTATCGATAATTAATTACCAAAGTTGGAGTAGCGGTTCAATCTATCTTTATTTTATTTTTTTATTTAGTTTAACTATGGTCTTAATTTTTGGAAAAGAAACTTTTGGAGCTAAAAGATGGATCGATCTTGGAATTTGGCAATTTCAACCCTCAGAATTTAGTAAGTTTTTTTTAATTGCAACCATTGCTTTAATTGCTCAAAAAGGAAGGGAATTTAATTATGAAAAACTGTTCAAGATAATTGGTTATGGTTTTGTGCCGGCGGTTTTAGTTTTAGCTCAACCAGATTTGGGAACTTTTTCAGTTTTTTTTATTATTGTAATAATGGCAATTATATTTTTGAAACCAAATTATAAAATTTTATTCTCAATATTTTTAATTGGTATTTTATTGTCTAGCTTGGTATTTATAAATTTAAAAGATTATCAGAAAGAGAGATTGACGTCGTTTCTACAAAGTGATAATTACAATTTAGAGCAGTCAAAAATTGCTATTGGCTCGGGTGGTGTAATTGGCAAGGGTTTGGGGAAGGGGTCGCAATCGCAACTCAATTTTTTGCCAGTCGCTCATGCTGATTTTGTTTTTGCTGGTATAGCGGAGAGTTTTGGTTTTATAGGAGATTTGCTCTATATTATTATTTTTTCAATTATGCTTTTTCGAATTATTCGAATTTCATATTATGCTCGAGATTCATTTGGCAGATTTTTCTCTCTCTCAGTTTTTGTTATATTTTTGTATCAAGCGACAATCAATATCGGTGGTAATGTTGGGCTTTTACCAATCACGGGCATCTCCCTTCCCTTCACATCGTACGGAGGAAGTTCAATGTTAGTTATGTTTGCAATGGTCGGAGTTGTCCAATCAATTTATTCAAATAGTACGAGAACTAGTTAAATGTTGACTCAATGAAGAAAATAAGCTATCATTATTAGGTAAATAGGTTAAACTGTTTAATCAAGAATTTTTGTATGGCAAAAAAAGAAGCAATCAAAGAAAAGAAGGTTGAACCACCTGTGGTGAGTAACATCGAACCAGACAAGATCGCTGTCATTAAAACGGGTGGCAAACAGTATTTAGTTAAAGAAGGGATGGAACTTAAAGTCGAACTACTTAAAGATCAAAAAATTCTTAATTTTAACGATATTTTAAATGGACATAAAGTCAGTGCTGAAATTATTGAAACAAAAAAAACTGATAAAGTAATTGTCTTTAAATACAAAAACAAAACTGGACGAAGAAAAAATAAAGGTCATCGTCAAACATTGACAAAGATAAAAATTAGCAAAATTGTTTAAAATGAAAAAAATATTTGAACCAATTGTAGGATATTTTCGAAGTGTAATTTCAGAAGTGAAAAAAATTTCATTTCCGACCCAAAAACAGATTATCACTGATTCAACAGTTGTTTTGGGTGTTATTATTGTTTCAATAGTTCTGATTGGTTTGTTTGATGGCACTGTCTCTCAACTAATTAAAGATTTAGTTTTGAAGGGGTAAAAAATGGATAAAAATAAAAATAAATTGGACAAAACTGTTGTACAACCCGAAGAAAAAGAAATTAGAACCAGTTTTTCTCTTAGCAAATCGTCTGGTAAGCAGTTAGGAGAAAGACATTGGTATGTGATTCATACATATTCTGGTTTCGAAGAACAGGTTAGAGATTCATTAAAACAACGGGTAGAGTCATTGAATTTAGACAATAAAATATTTGATATTATTGTTCCTAAGGAAAAACAAATTGAGATTAAAAATGGTAAACGAAAAGTGGTTGAGCGGAGAATTTTTCCTGGTTATGTAATGATAGATATGATTGTTGACGACGAAAGTTGGTTTGTGGTCAGAAACACTCCAAATGTGACGGGATTTATTGGTATGGGGATTCGTCCAACGCCAATGAGCGATGAAGAATTGAAAAAAGTTATGAAGCGGGTTTCAGCGGAAGAACCACAATTTGAGGTTGATCTGCGAGTTGATGATTTAGTCAAAGTTACCGACGGACCACTTAAAAACTTTGAAGCGAAAGTAATTGAAATTGATGAAAGTCGAGGTCGAGTCAAAGTGTTAATCTCGATGTTTGGTCGAGAAACTCCCGCTACTTTGGACTTTTTACAGGTAAAAAAGGTTTAATTAAAAATTAAAAATGGCAAAAAAAATAAAAACAATTTTGAAACTTCAAGTGCCAGGCGGTCAAGCCACGCCAGCGCCTCCAATAGGTCAAGTTTTGGGTCAACATGGACTCAATATTGTTGAATTTACTCAAGCTTTTAATAAAAAAACACAAGACCAACAAGGCGTGATTCTGCCAGTAGTGATGACTGTTTATGAAGACAGGAGTTTTAATTTTATCATTAAAAGTCCCACAGCTACCTATTTAATTAAGAAAGCGGTTGGAGTTGAAAAGGGTTCAGGGGAAACACCAAAGAAAAAAATTGGCAAGGTGAGTAGAAAGCAACTTGAAGAATTAGCCAAAGAAAAGCTGGAAGATTTAAATGCTTATGATGTCGATCAAGCGGTTAAGATTTTAGCTGGTACTGCCAGAAGTATGGGAGTTGATGTAACAGAATAAGATAAAAAATCAAATATAAAATATAAAAGATTACGGAAAATAAAATTTGAGGCGTAATGTCAAATTTGGGATGCTATTTAGCTAATATCTCGTCGATCATCTTTTGTTTTGTTTGCTTGTTTAGTCCTCTATGTAGTTTGGTTAATTCCTTTAAGTGGGAACA
>Ga0210056_1000298_pt1 | contig 38730 bp, 36 predicted proteins | sample CryGeyCG2014_080_2_FD_183965 | JGI IMG/M metagenome (GOLD analysis project Ga0210056, IMG submission 183965) | Groundwater microbial communities from aquifer - Crystal Geyser CG07_land_8/20/14_0.80 (SPAdes) (version 2) | ecosystem: Environmental > Aquatic > Deep subsurface > Groundwater | place...
TACTATTCTTCCAATAACAAATCAATGTAATCAAAATTGTCTTTTTTGTTCGGCTAAAGGAAGAAAAGAAGAGGCTGGAAAAAAGTTTTTTGAGAGAATGCTTAACCAAATTAAAGATGGCTTGGTAATTAGCGGGGGTGAACCAACCTTATCTCCTGATCTTTTTTGGATAATAAAAAAAGCTAAAGCCAGAGGTCTTTCGGTTGAGCTTCAAACCAACGGAAACACGCTTTATTACAAAGATTTAGCTAGAAAACTTATTGAAGCGGGGGTAGATTTGTTTAATATAAATTTTCCTTCTCATCTTTCTTTAATAAATGACCGAGTTACTCAAACCCAAGGTTTTTTGGGAAAAAAAATTGAGGGAATAAAAAATTTAGAAAAAGAAGGCGCCAACATCAGACTGACCCATGTGATTTGTGCCTTAAATTATAAAAAAATGGAAGATTTTGTTGTTTTTGTCAGAAAGAATTTCCCAAAAATAAATTATATTCAATTCAGTTTTATTAAAATTGCTGGCGCAGCTAAGAAAAATCCTCAAATTTTAGTCAATTACCAAAAAGTACATCCCTATCTTTTAAAAGCGCTGGGAGAATGTCAAAAATTCAAAATAGATTTTTTGGTTGACCATATTCCCCCTTGTTATTTAGGCTCCTTCAAAAATCACCACATTGATTATCAAAAAATGAGCCGAGGGGAAAAACCAAAGTATTCTTTACGGGAAAAACTAAAAATAAATGAATGCAGTTCTTGTTCTTGGTTTAATTTTTGTTGCGGAATAAGAAAAGATTATCTCAAATTTTTCGGTAAAAAGGTAAAGGTTAACCCTGTTAAATAGTCCGCTTGGCGGAATTTAACAGGGTTAAACCAATTAAATAAAATGGGTTTTGGCAAAATTAAAAAAGAGTTTCCTGTCTTCCGGAAAAAAATCAGAGAAAAAAAACTCATTTATTTTGATAATGCCTGCACTGTTTTAAAGCCAAAACCGGTAATCAAAGCAGTTAATGATTATTATCAAAATTTAGGAACCTGTAGCGGGGATCGTTCAAGTCATCATTTGAGTTGGGAAGTTCAGGAATTAATTGAAAAATCAAGAGAAAAAGTAAAAAGATTTATTAGTGCTTCTTCAGCCAAAGAAATAATTTGGACAAGAAATGCGACCGAAGGGATTAATTTGGTGGCGGCTTCCTTTCCATTTGGAGCAAAAAGGAATGAGGTAGTTTTAACTTTATTGGAACACCATAGTGTTTTTTTGCCTTTTTATGAACAAAGCAAAAGAAGACATTTTAAAATAAAAATGGTGCCCCCAAATAAAGACGGAACCTTAGATTTAAATTTATTAGAAAAGGCAATTACTAAAAAGACAGCCTTAGTGTCGGTTACTCATTTATCTAATGTTACTGGCTTAGTTTATCCAGTAAAAGAAATTGCCATTTTGGCTCACCAAAAAGGAGCTAAAATTTTGGTTGATGATGCCCAATTTGTGGCTAGCCACAAAGAGGATGTTCAAAAGAACCAAATTGATTTTTTAGTTTTTTCCGGTCATAAAATTGGCGGCCCTACCGGCATTGGTGTTCTTTATGCCAGAGATTTTTTACTTAAAAATTTACTTCCCTATAACATTGGAGGAGGAACAATTCAATCGGTAAAGGTTAAAGAAAATAAAATTAAAGTCCAATATCTTCCTCCGCCATTTTGTTTTGAAGCTGGTATCCAGGATTATGCCGGTATTATTGGTTTAAAAGCGGCTATTGATTTCTTGGAAAAACAAAACCAAGCTAAAATCACGAATTTTATTGAAAAATTAAGTCTTTATGCTTTTGAGCAATTAAAAAATTTTCCGGAAATAAAATTTTTAGCTAATTATCAGGACCAAAAACCAAGTTCTTTAATTTCTTTTTATTTCAAAAATAAAAAAATTTCTCTTTATGATTTCAATCTTTTCTTAAATTATCGGTTAAAAGATTATTTTGTGGCTGTTCGCTGCGGTCATCACTGCGCCCAGCCCCTCCATCATTTTTTGGGCTCTCCTGTTTCCATGAGATTATCATTTTTTATTTATAATACAAAAAAGGAAGTTGATGTTTTTGTTCAATCTTTAGAGAATTTTTTAAAACATAAAAAATGACCAAACTTTTAATCAAGACATTGGCCGGCAAAAGACCTTTGACTGATTTGGAAAAATGTATGCTTTTAATTTTAAAAACTGAAAATAATATTTCCAGCCAAAGAGTTTTGAAATTGGCAAAAAAGTTTAATATTTGCGCCTCCTGTAGCGATCGGAGCGAGGTATTTTCTATTGGTGAAAAATTAATAAAGAAAAATTTGGTTAAAAGGAGATTTAAAGAAAGTGAATATTTTTGGGCATTGACCAAAAAAGGAGAATTTTTTTCAAAGAAAATCTAAATTTTTATGTCATTAATTTATTCAGAAAAGCTGAAAAGAAAAGAAAGAAAGCTTTTTGAATTACTGCCGGGCTATGCCTGTAATTCAAACTGTCGCTTTTGCGCGATTGACCCGGCTAAAAGAAAAATTAACAGCGATACCAAAGAACTTTTAAAAACTATCTATCAAGCCAAAAAAGATGGTTTTAAATATTTAGGCATTGGCGGAGGTGAACCAACCTTGAGAAAAGATTTATTAACTTTAATCAGTTTTGCCAAACAATTAAGATTTGATGTTATTAGAATTGAAACGAATGGTTTTTTATTGGCTTATCCAGAATATTGCCGGCAACTAGTTGAAACCGGTTTGGATTTTGTAAAAATTTCTATCCATGGCCATAAACCAGAAATTCATGATTTTTTGACTCAGGTGCCGGGCAGCTTCAATAATGCCTTAAAAGCCATTGAAAATCTCCAAAAACTAAAAGTTCGCATTGAAATTAATACGGTCATTAATAAAGTTAATTATAAATATTATCCTCAATTTGTTAAATTTTTCGCCAAAAAAGGGATCGGCAGTTTTGTTTTTATTTACCCTTTATATACGGGGGCTATGGCTAAAAATTGGCAGGAAATCGGGATAAGAATAAAAGAAGTAGTTCCATATTTGAAAAAAAGTTTTAATTTAATTGAAGCCTTTGATTTAGATAAAGAATTAGTTTTTAATATCCCCCCATGCTGTTTGCCGGATGACGAGGAAAAAATGGTTGAATTCACCCCTTTTCACACAAAGGTTGCGGCACCAGATATAGTCGTAGAAAGCATTGATTACGACCGAATTAGAGAAAAAACCAAATTTGCCAGATGTAAAAGTTGCAGATATTTTGAAAATTGCGAAGGCGTATGGCGCAATTATATAAAAATTTTTGGGGATAAAGAATTTCAGCCAATCAAATGAAAATCGAAAACAAAAAAATTAAAAAAACAGTGATTATCTTGGGCTACCAATGTAACAATAATTGCCAATTTTGTTTAAACAGCAATAAAAGAAATTTAACCAATAAAACCACTAAGCAGATAATGAGAGAAATGGCTTTGGTTAAGGAAGGGGGTTGTACTTATTTAGAGTTAATTGGAGGAGAACCCACCATCAGGCCCGATATCGTTGATTTGATTAAATTTGCCCACCAATTAAATTTTAAAAATGTGGTCATGGCCACGAACGGCCGACTTTTTTCCTATAAAAAATTTGCTGAAAAAATTATTAAAGCCGGCTTAACTGACTTAATATTTTCCATCCATGGTCATAATTCAAAACTGCATGATTCTTTAACCCGTTCAAAGGGGAGTTTCCGTCAAATGATGCAAGGAATTAAAAACGTTCGCGCCTTAGGATTAAAAAGGTTAGGCACCAATACTACTATTGTTAAACAAAATTATCGGTTTTTAAAAAAAATAGGGCAATTAATTTTAAAATTAGGGTTTAGAAATTCCGAATTTATTTTTGTTGACCCGACTTACGGAGCAGCCCATGACCATTTTTTAAAATTTGTGCCTAAAATTTCCAAAGCTGCTCCCTATATTCATCAGTGCTTAGATTTAGGGAAAAACAAAACTCTCCATTGGGATATTCGTTATGTCCCATTATGCTATTTCACTGATTATTTGAATCAAATCAGCGAACTCCAAGAATCGATTACTTTTCATACTCAACATTTGGCGCCAGATTATATAAACTTAGACGTAGAAAATTCTCGCAAAAAAATAGCCAGAATCAAAACAAAAAGATGCAATGATTGTCGCCTTTTTGACAGATGCGAGGGGATTTGGAAAGAATATTTTAAATATTATGGCGATAAAGAGCTGAATCCGGTCCTTGACAAATTTAAACTGCGGGCACATACTTAAACATCGGTCTTTTAAAAATAAAAAGGAGGAACCTAGAAAGGAGGTGGAAAAATTTTCTCTTAGTTTTTAATATTAACTTAATATTGGAAAAGATAGGAGGTGGAAATTATGAAAGCTATGTTGTTCTTGACAATGATTTTGTTGATTTTGGGATCCTGTGCGCCGATGCACGAAAAGGCATTCTTAAAAGAAGGGGAAGATAGCGCCCGAATCTTTAGCCAAAAGCCTGATTTTGTTCAGCAAGCCATTTTAGTCGCTTTGGCCGAAAATGGTTTCCAAATTGATGGAGTTATTAACGAACCTCGAACGATCAGGGCCCGAAAGATTATTGCTGAAGGTAAAAAGAGCTGCGAGATTTCACTCTGCTGCTATCTCTTTTCTCCGAATGAAAAGGAAACAAAGGTTCAATTAGCGGCCGAAGAACAAATCTCCGAGGTCTCCTACAAAGTGAAAACATTTTGGCTGATTTTTATTCCCATCCCCTATGGCCGGGAGCCAAAAAGAGAAGTAATTAAAAAAGGGGTCATTACTGACCCTGAATTCTTTAAATCGTTTTTCACAGATCTGGAGAGACACCTTCCGAAAAAATAGTCTTAGTCAAAGAACATTCGTTCGTCGAGCCGAAGGCGAGACGGGAGAAGAAACTTGTTTCTTCGACCTTCTCCACCCTTCGCTTCGCTCGCGTAAATGAATAAACGTTAAAGCGATACTTATGAAAATTAAGTATCGCCTTTTTTTATAGTATAATTAAAATATGGCTCTTGATTATTTATTTGATTTTTTGCTTTTGCCGGTTCTTTTTTTTATTGGCTTAGTTACCAGTTATCAAGATTTTCGCTATGGCAAAATTAAAAATAAATGGATTATTTTGGGCATGGCTTGGGGACTGGGAATTTATATTCTGTGCATCATTTGGGCCTTAATATTTCCTTATTTATCCCAAATCTTTCCTAAAATATCTTTTTTTATTCTCCCTTCTTATATTCTAAAAGTTTTCATTAACAGCGCTTTTGCTTTAATTGTTGGCTATTTACTCTGGTCTTTTGATTTTTGGTCAGCCGGTGATGCCAAATTATTTCTTGTTTTCTCTCTGCTCTTACCTTTGAAATATTATTGGAAATCAGCCCTGCCTTATTTCCCCTCTTTTTCGCTCTTAATCAATATTTTTATTCCGGCCTTGCTGTTTTTAATGGCGCAAAATCTTTTTTATTTCTTAAAATCGATCTCAATTTCCAAAATTGTAAGTCTTTGGAATTCAAGTCTTTCAAAATTTAAAATAAATTACTTTATTTATTTAAAAACTTTTTTCGGTTTTTTCTTAATTTTTTTAACTTTCCAAATTATAAAACTTGAGCTGGGTAACATAATCGGCCAATCGGGTTTTTGGCAAATTGGCATTATTTTTTTAGTCACCCTTTTACGTAAGTCTTTAAATAAGGCTTTCCAGAAAAATTGGTTTTTAATTTTGTTTTTCTTGGGAATAATTCTTTATTTGGTATATGGATATTTTTCTTACGTTTATCCAATGCTGAATAAGCTCACCCTTTTAACAAAAGATTCTCTCTTTTTTATGGTTATTTTTATCGTAATTTCTCTGTTACTTTCGGTTGTTGAAGAAAGCCAAAAAAAACACTTACCCTTTGCCATTTGGGTGTTAACAGGAGCCTTAATTACAATAATTTTAAAAGGCTCTCTTCTCTCTTTTGTTATGAAAATTAAATGAAATAAAGACCTTTTTCTCTTTTCTTTTTGGGAAAATGAGCTATAATATAAAAATACGCTAGTCAAAGAACATTCGTTCTTTTCCACTCTGCGCCTTGCTTGAGTAATCAAGAATTTATGAAAAAAATATTTTTAATTATTTTTCTGGGAATCCTGGCTTTTCTTCCTTTAATATCTTGGCAGCCGGTTTAGTTCCTTGTGGCGGAGAAGGAGAACCCCGATGTCAGTTATGCCATTTCTTTGTATTGTTTAAAAATGTTGTTGATTTTCTGTTAACAAAGATTATCCCTCCTTTGGCTGTATTAATGCTCGCCATTGGCGGTTTTATGTATGTTTTTGCTTATCTCAGCCCTTCTGAAGCTCTGGCTGGCGGCAAAGGCGGACCGGCTCTATTGTCTCAAGCTAAAAAATTAATTGTTTCAGTCATCTTTGGCCTCTTAATCCTCTTTGCGGCCTGGATTATCGTCAATACCTTTTTTCAGCTAATCGGCATGGCGGAATGGACCGGGTTGAAAGAAGGCTGGTGGAAAATTGATTGCCCAACTCAATAAAATTTAATCGCCCCCATAACTCAATTGGCAGAGTAACGGACTCCAAAATAAAAATGGACAGACTAAAATATTCAAGATTAAAACTAAAAGCAATTGAGCTTCGAAAGAAAGGATTGAGTTATAAACAGATAGGAAAAGAATTAGGTGCAGCGAAAAGCACAATTCGTTTTTGGTGTATAAATATTCCTTTGAAACCTGATGATAGAGAACGGCTTTACACTAAACAAGTTTTAATGATAACGAGAGGTCCTAACAGTCAAAGAGAAAGAAGAAAAAGAGAAATAACAAAAATTATTAATGAAGCTAAAGAGGAGATTCAACTCCCTCTCTCTTTGGAAACTTACCGACTTATCGGTGCATTTCTATACTGGGCAGAAGGATGTAAGACCGATCGTTTTGCTGTTACAAATTCCGATCCTTATTTTATACTCTTTATGGTAAGGTGGTTTAAAGATGTGTTCGGAATACCTTCACAAGATTTAAAAGTTGAATTAAATATCTACCCTCAACAAAATGAATCAGAAATAAAACAATTTTGGTCCTGTTTAACCGGTATTCCGCTTGAAAATTTCGGTAAAAGTTTTATAAAGCCCCTGAGTAAAAATTATAAGAAAAATAATCTTTATTATGGAACGATAAGAGTCCGAGTTCCAAAAGGAACAGATTTACGTCATCGAGTTTTTGGATGGGTAAAAGCTACCTTGAAAGATATTGAACTTGAAACAGAATTAATCCAAAGAGAATGGAAATCACTCAAAGAAACCCCTCGCCCGGCAAACATACCAGAGAAAATTGAATTTTAGGCCCCTGTAGCTCAATTGGTAGAGCAACTCGCTCTTAACGAGGAGGTTCCGCGTTCGAGTCGCGGTGGGGGCACCAGAGCCCTGCCCGCGGGCAGGGCTAAATTTAAAGTTTAAGTGAACGCTTTTTTTTATTTTAAAGGGTGGTATAATAAAATTAGCATTATGTTACTTCCTGAAGAAAAAATAAAAATTGTTGAAAAATACAAACTGCACGAGAAAGATACCGGTTCCTCCGAGGTTCAGATCGCCTTATTGACTGAAGAAATAAAAAGGTTGCTTTTACATTTAAAATCGCACCCCAAAGATTTTCATTCCAAAAGAGGGCTTTTAAGAATGGTGGCCAAGAGAAGGAAACTGCTCAGTTATTTAAAAGAGGAAGATGTAAGGAGATACAACAGCATTATTAAAAAAATAGGACTAAAAAAATAATATGGCAATTAAACACATTGGCCAAAGAGTCGGAATACTGATTGATGTGCAGAATCTATATCATTCGGCAAAAAATTTGTATCGGGCACGGGTTAATTTCCGGGAAATTTTAAAATTGGCGGTCAGCCAGAGAAATTTAATCAGGGCTTTCGCTTATGTGGTTAGAACCAAAACCGGTGAAGAAAAACCATTTTTTGAAGTTTTAACAAAATCAGGGATTGAAACCAGGGTGAGAGATTTACAAGAATTTTACGGCGGGCTGAAAAAAGCTGATTGGGATGTGGGAATCACTATTGACGCCGTCAGGATTGCCCCAAGCGTTGATACAATTGTTTTGGCTTCAGGAGACGGCGATTTTATCGCTCTGGTTGAGTATTTAAAAAATCAGGGGAAAAGAGTAGAAGTTATTGCCTTTGGCAGATCCGCTTCCCTCAACCTGAAAGAGGTGGCTGATGAATTTATTGATTTAGAAAAAACGCCAGAGAAATATTTACTTAAGAAATGAAGAATAAATTTAAATTAGAATTGGCCGGCCGGGAGCTTAGTGTTGAAGTCCGCAATTTAGCCGAACAAGCAAACGGCAGTCTTTTGGTCAGCTACGGCGATACCTTAATCTTAGCTACTTGCGTAATGGCTGGACAAAGAAGAGAGGTGGATTTTTTTCCTTTAACCGTTGATTACGAAGAAAGATTTTATGCTGCCGGGAAAATTCTTGGCTCCAGATACCTGAGAAGAGAAAGTCGGCCGCAAGATGAAGCAATTTTAACCTCAAGATTGATTGACAGAACAATCAGACCTCTTTTCCCGGAGCATTTTTCAAAAGAAGTTCAGGTAGTGGCAACCTGTCTTTCCTGGGATAGAGAAAATGACCCTGATATTGTCGGCCTTTTGGGAGCCTCTCTGGCTCTCGCGATTTCTGACATACCTTGGTCAGGACCGATCGCCGCTTTGAGAATTGGCAGAATAGATAACGAATTTGTTTTAAACCCAACCTACGAAAAAAGAGAGAAATCTGATTTGGATTTGGTCTTAACCGGCATTTATCAAAATGATGATATCTTAATTAATATGATTGAAGCCGAGGCCCAGGAACTGTCGGAAGAACTAATTTTAACGGCCTTCCAATTTGCCAAACCGTACCTTAAAAAGATTATTGATTTCCAAAACCAAATTGTTGAAAAAGAAGGAAAAGAAAAGATTCCGGTTGAATCTCCCGCCTCTGATTCAGAATTAGAAAAAGAGATTAAAGAATTTTTAGATGACAAATTAGAAAAGGCTCTTTATGTCTCCGATAAATCGGGTCGGATGAACAAAACCAATGAACTAAAAGAAAAACTTTCTTCTTTTACCCGAGCGTTAGCGAAGGGTGGAGATGAAGCGACAGCTTCATCGACTATCCAAGAGCGTCACCCGGAAAAATTAAAATACGCCAGAGAGCTTTTTGAAAAAGAGGTTAATAGATTAATTCATGAAAATATTTTAAAATCTGAAAAAAGGCCGGACCTGCGAAAATTAGACCAATTGAGAGAAATCTCTTGCGAAGTGGGTTTATTGCCCAGAACTCACGGCTCAGGACTTTTTTGCCGAGGCCAAACCAAAACTCTGTCTATACTGACATTAGGCGCGCCGAGTGATGTAAAATTATTAGAAGGAATGGAAATTTCCGGAAAAAAACGCTTTATGCACCATTATAATTTCCCGCCTTATTCAACCGGCGAAGTAAAACCGATGAGGGGTCCGGGCAGAAGAGACATTGGCCACGGTATGCTGGTGGAAAAAGCCCTTTTGCCTTTGGTTCCTTCTTTTGAGGAATTCCCTTACACTATTAGAATAGTTTCAGAAATCCTGTCCAGCAACGGTTCAACATCAATGGCTTCCGTATCTTCAGCTGTTTTGGCTTTAATGGATGCCGGCGTGCCAATCAAAGCCCCGGCTGCCGGAATCTCCATAGGATTAATTATTGACGAAAAAGGACCCTCCTCCGCCAAAGCTTCGGCGGGTAAAAATTACAAAATTTTAACTGATATTCAGGGCCCGGAAGATCATTACGGCGATATGGATTTTAAAGTGGCCGGTACCAGAAAAGGAATAATTGCCATTCAAATGGATGTTAAAATAAAAGGAATCAATCAAGACATTATAAAAGACGCGCTAAATCAGGCGAAAAAGGCAAGGTTAGAAATCTTGGATTCAATGGAGAAGGTTTTGCCAAAATCAAGAGATCAGCTTTCTCCTTTTGCTCCCCGAATTTTGACTTTACAGATTAACCCGGAAAAAATCAGGGAAGTCGTCGGGCCCGGCGGCAAGATTATTAACGAAATCATTAAAGAAACGGGCGTAGCAATTGATATTCAGCCGACAGGCTTAATTTATATCACTTCAGAAAAAGAAGAAGCGGCCAAAAAAGCAATTGACTGGATCAAAAATATTACCCGTGAGGCAAAAGTGGGAGAAACCTTTCAGGGTAAAGTAAAAAGAATTTTTGCTTTCGGAGCAATGGTTGAGATTTTTCCAAACCAAGAAGGTCTTATTCATATTTCCCAATTAGCCCCCTATCGGGTAGAAAGAGTGGAAGATGTTGTTAAAATCGGAGACATTGTGCCGGTCCAAGTAATCAGCATTGATGAACAAGGAAGAGTAAATCTTAGCATGAAAAAAGACTAGGCGAAGAATAATAGAAATTCTATCTTAATTTTTTAAATATCATGGCCAAAGAACTCGACAAAAATATTACAGAATGGCAGGGATTAAAAATAAGAACAATGCGCAAAGATATCGCTTGGATTCAAAGCGGAGGCCACGACATAGAAAAAGAAAGGTCAGAGAAATTAAAAAAAGAGGAGAGGCAAAAAAGAATGAAAGAAGAGCAGGAAAGAAAAGCAAAGGAAGAACAAAGAATAAGAGAAGAGGCGCAAAGAAAGACTGAAGAAGAAAGAATGAGATTTGAGGAAACGCAAAGAAGAACGCAAGACGAAATGAGAAAATGGGAAGAAGAGAGTAAAAGAATTAAAGAGCAGAAGAAAAAGACAGAGGAAGAAAGATGGCAAACTGAATCTATAAAAATAGAAGAGGAAAAAAGAAAACGAGAGGAAGGAAGAAAAGAAAGAGAGGAAAAAAGCTTAGAAGAAAAGGCGAAAATTGAATTGAATAAAGAAAAAATAAGGATACAGGAAGAACTCCAAAAAATTTCTGAAGAGAAAAAACCTTTGGAGTTAAACAGGCTTGAGTTTTTGGAAAAACTAAAACCGATTGAAAAAGCGATAGGTATTATTACAAGACGGCAGAAAATCGTTGAAGACGACTTAGAGAAAATTGAAGAAAAAGAGAGGTCAACCGAGTCGTTAAAAGAAAGGAGGGGAATAGAAAAAAAGAGATGGGAGTTTGAAGAAAAAAGAAGAAAAACAGAAGAAGAGAGGTGGCCGTGGGACGAAGAAAAAAAGAAAATAGAGACAAAAATCCAAGAAATTGACTTCCTGTCCCAGGAGATATTAAAAAAAGAGGCGCTTCTAAAAGAAAGGCAAGGAGAAATTTTAGCCATGGAAGAAAGAACCCAGCTGGAAAAAGAGAAGGAAAGACTGAAAAATGATCTCCAAAAAATTGAAGAAGACAAAAAAACTTTAGAAGCAGAAAAACAAGAAGTATATAAAAGCTTGGTAGAGTTTAATGACAATCTGAAGATCGTGTTAGAGAAAGAAAGAAAGACTGAAGAGGATATAATGCTAATCAAAGAAGAACAAGAATTGGTCAAAGAAGAAGAAGAAAAAAGAAGGCTGGAAAAAGAAAGGCGGGAGATGGAAGAAAAAAGAAGAGAAATTGAAAAAGAAAGGTGGAAATTAGAAGAAGAAAAAAATGACACGGAGCTCCGAATAAAAAAATTGGAGGACTATTACCAAAAAATATTAGAAAAAGGAGCCAATATAATAGATAAAATAAAAGAAATAGATGCTAGATTGATGCCCCCTGAGAAGGAAAAAGAAATCTTAGATAAAATCAGGGAAAGAATAGAAGAGGCAGAAAAAAAAACGGCGGTCGATGAAGCTGACGCTTCATCTCCGACCTTCGCTAATGCTCGGCCGGTTGAGGAACCCAGAGTAAAAGAAAAGCCAGTAGTCAAAGAGGATAAATCCTCTTCTTCACCTTTCGCTGCGGCTCGGGTAATTGAAGCGCTGACAAAAAAGGAGGCGGAAAAAGAGCCGGAAATAGAAAAAGAATCGGAAACAAGAACGGAGGTAGAAAGAAGAAGAAGAGAGAAAGAAAAACAGAGAATAACACAAGAGCAAAAAAGAACAGAGGAAGAAAAAAGGAACACAATAGAAGAAAGAAGAAAAAGAGAGATTCTTGAAAGAATAGAAAAGGAAAGAGAAGAATTTCTGGAAAGGATGGAAAAAGAGGAAAATAAAGAAAGGGTGGAAAAACCCCTTCCGGCAAAATCGACCTCTGGAGAACCCCTTACCATAATTAGACCTGTGCCAGAAAAACATTCTTTCAAAGAAAGGATGGGCATGCGGATTGCAATTTTAATTTTGCTTTTAATGGTTATTTTCGGCGTTGCCACCTTCTGGTACTGGTTTTTAAAGAAAAGGAGTGAACCCTTACCTCTTCCTCCTTTCCCTCAAGAACAACCTAATGAACCATAATGTCTATTTTTTCTCTTAAAAAAATTAAAAAAGAATTGGAAGCCAAAAAAAATTTAATTGAACAGGAACTCCAGAGATTTGCCAAGAAAGACGAGGAATTGAAAGGAGACTGGAATACAAAATTCCCCAAGTTCAATGGGAGCTCGGGAGGCAATACCTTGGAAGAGGCAGCGGACGAGGTAGAGGAATACATTACCAAGCTTCCCATTGAACACAGCCTGGAAACAAGATTGAAGGATATTGACTCAGCTTTGGAAAGAATAGAAAAAGGAAAATACGGCAAATGCGAAAAATGCTTAAAATCCATCCCTAAAGAAAGATTAAAAGTTTACCCCGAGGCCAGGTTTTGCTTAAAGTGCCATAGATAAATAAATTTTTAAAAAGCGTGCCCTCTAAGGTTTTTTCTGTCGCCATTGTCGGTTTAGATGCTCAAATCATTGAAGTAGAAGTAGATGCCTCATACGGACTGAGGCATTTTGAAATTGTCGGCCTGCCGGATAAAGCGGTCCAAGAAGCCAGAGAAAGAATTGGCGCTGCCATTGAAAGCTCTCATTTGCAATCTCCGCACCATCAACCGCTCCGAGTTTTGGTTTCTCTGGCGCCGGCCGATTTAAAAAAAGAAGGCTCTCTTTACGACTTGCCGATTGCCTTGGGATATTTAGTTGCTTCCAAACAAATAAAATTCGGTTTTCAAGATAAAATTTTCTTGGGGGAATTAGCGCTGGATGGAAGACTGAGAGCTGTTAGAGGTGTCTTGCCCATCGCTCTATGCGCCAGAGAGCAAGGTTTTCAGGAAATTATCCTGCCAAAAGAAAACAGCTCAGAAGCTGCTTTGGTAAAAGGAATAAAAGTAATTGGAATAGAAACCTTAAAGGAGGCGATTGAATATCTGACCGGAAAGAAAGTTTTTTCTCCATCTAATGTGGAAGTCGCCGATTTTTTAGAAAAACAGGAATACTCGGTTGATTTGGGTCTAATTCGCGGCCAAGAGTATGCCAAAAGAGCTCTGGAAATCGTGGCTTCAGGTTCTCATAATTTGTTAATGCAAGGTCCCCCCGGCGCTGGAAAGACTCTTTTAGCCAAAGCCATTCCTTCTATTTTACCGAAACTCACTTTTGAAGAATCTTTGGAGGTCAGTAAAATTTATAGTATCGCCGGACTATTGGATAAACAAAAACCCTTAATTAATCTGCGGCCGTTTCGCTCTCCTCATCATACCTGTTCAGAAGTGGCTTTAATTGGCGGAGGCAATCCGCCCCGGCCAGGAGAAATCACCTTGTCGCATCGCGGCGTTTTGTTTTTAGACGAATTCCCGGAATTTCATCGCGATGTCTTGGAATCTTTACGCCAACCTCTTGAAGATGGTGAAATTACCATTCTAAGAGCAAAACATTCTTTAAAACTACCGGCTCGTTTTACCTTGGTAGCAGCTTCTAATCCTTGCCCTTGCGGTTTTTATCAGGATCCGGAGAAAAAATGCAGCTGTACTCCGTCTCAAATCCAAAAATACAAAAGAAAATTATCAGGGCCCCTGATGGACAGAGTTGACCTTTTTATTGAAGTGCCTCCGATAAAATATGAAAAGCTGACGGCTCCGGAAGAGGAAGGCTTCAACCAGAAAATAAAAGAAAGAGTGCAAAAAGCCCGCCAAATTCAAAAAGAAAGATTTGCCGGAGCACATAAAGATTTACGCGCCAGGTTTACTAATTCGGAAATGGAAATCTCCCAGATTAAAAAATATTGTCAGACCGATTTTAAATCGCGCGAACTTTTAAGGGCTTACGTTGATTCCGGGAAATTATCGGCCCGGGGCTATCATCGAGTTCTAAAAGTCGCCAGAACCATTGCTGACATGGAAGGCTCTGGGAATATTATCTATGACCACTTAGCCGAAGCTCTAACCTATCGCATCAGAGAAACATAAAAAATAAAGCTTAAACTAAAACAGCCGAATAAATTCGGCTTTTTGTATCTTTTGCCATTTAGCTAATAATTATTGACCAAAAGGGTTTTTAGCTCCCTGGACTCCAAAATGTAAATGACAGCCGGTTGAGTTTCCGGCGCCTGGCATGCCCGGCTTGCCGCCAATCAAAGCAATCATCTGGCCCTGCAAAACTATATCTCCCTGATTGACCAAAACGCTTTGCAAATGCCCGTACATTGTTACCACGCCGTTAGGATGTAAAATCGTTAAATAGTTCCCGGCTCCTACGTTCCAGCCATATTTTACTCTCAAAATCTGACCGCCGGCCGCAGCATAAATCGGTTTGCCGCAAGCTGTGCCTTTGTGAGAAAAGTCTATAGCATTAGACCAATGAAGTCTTTGGGTAATTATATAGGGAGAAGACACGGGAACAATAAAATAGCTTGAAGCCAAAGGAGTCTGAGGTAAAATCATTGGAACGGGTTGCGGCTTTACTCCGTTTGGAATAATTAGAATATCCCCAATGTAAATATCTCCCTCGCTAGAAAGCTCATTAAAGCTGATAATCTCTGACGCCTCGGCTTTATAGGTTTTGGCAATCTCGCTTAAGGTGTCGTCTTTTTTAACATAGTAGATGACCCCGGAAACCGGCGAAATAATCAGTTTTTGGCCAAGCTGAATGACAGAGTTTTTATTTAAATCGTTTGCCCAAAGAATTGTTTCTATTGAAATGCCAAATTTCTCTGAAATTGAAGAAAGAGTGTCTCCGGTCTGAACAATATATTCAACAATCTCTTTTGAACCAGAATCAGCTGGATCATCAATTAAACTTCCTAATGTTTGAAAAGAAACGGTATTGGGCGGAGATGCCCCTTTTAAACTGTTTTCTTGGATTATGTTTAAATCAAGCGGCTGCGTCTTCGTTTTTGGAGGAATGAACACAAATTGATTACGAGATTGGTCTAAGGTTTCGGAAACCGTTGCCAAAAAAGAAAAATCCTCCTGATGGAGGACTGTTTTGAAGATAGAATTAGCGCCCAAAGAGACAATACTGAATAAAATAACGGAAAATGTTCCCAAATAAAGCAAGGGGTCTTTGAAAGAACCCTTATTTTTTTCCAAATTACCCTTTATTCTCTTTAAATAAGACCTCAGCTTGCTTTGAATCAGAGGCCAACCGGCCAATAACGACCGGAAAATAAAAAAATTAGAAATATCTCAGGTCTCCTTTTTTACCCCATTAGAAATAAAATTTCTAATGGGGGTAATCTGCGACCCTCTTTTTCCCCCTTTTTAAGAGGATACTCTGCCTTAAGACATAAGTCAAGGGTTAAAGAGCCGCTTTTTCCACAGGCGAAAAACAGGGTATAATAACTTAATGAGTTCCAATTTAACCTCAAGAAAGGCAATTAAGGCTTTACTTAATCGATATCTGGTTTATCCTTCCAAAGGACTTGGCCAGAATTTTTTAATTGATAAATCGGTTCTTAAAAAGATTATTAAAGCGGCCGAGCTTACAAAAAAGGATGTTATTTTAGAAATCGGCCCAGGGATCGGAAATTTGACCCGGGAATTAGCCCATAAAGCCAAAAGAATTATTGCCGTGGAAAAAGACCCCAAATTAGCAAGAATCTTAAAAGAAACTCTAAAGGAGTTTAAAAACATACAGATTATTCAAGGCGACATCCTAAAAATACAAGATACAAGATACAAGATACAAGATACATATAAGATAGTGGCTAATTTACCTTTTTATATTGCCGCTCCGGTTATTAGAAAATTTTTGCAACTAAATAACCAACCTCGGGTATTGGTTTTAATGGTTCAAAAGGAAGTGGCTCAAAGAATTTGCGCTTCGCCCGCCAAAGTTTTTGCGAAGCAAAAATTTAGGCGGGCAATGCCCCCCAAAATGAACCTTTTGGCGGTTTCGGTTCAATTTTACGCAGAGCCTGAAATTATAAGCTATGTCTCAAAAAAATCTTTCTGGCCTGAACCAAAAGTAGACAGCGCAATTTTGAAAATCACCCCTTCGGGCAAAAAATCCACGATCGTAGGAATTTTACCCGAAGAGTTTTTCAGAGTTGTCAAAGCCGGCTTTTCCCAGCCGAGAAAAATGCTGATTAATAATTTATCTGCAAAATTAAGAGTTAAAAAAGGCTTAATCCGAGAAATCCTCCAAAAAAATCACATCAACCCAGCCCAAAGACCAGAGACTTTAACCATTAAAGACTGGGTTCAAATAGCGAAAGAGTTTTCCACTTTTCCTTTGTTGTAATTTTCTCTTACGGTATGTACAATATATTAATGGATTTTTCCTCTTATAAAAATAAGGTCGTTTTTTCTCTCTTCTTTATCGCTTTTTTTGTTTTTCTTTTTTTACTACCCAATTCTGTTTTTGCCCTAGAAATAAATTATCCAAAAGTGCCGGGCGCTGTGTCTCCTCAGGAATTTCTTCAATCTGCTTCTACAACCCCGGAACAAATTCCAGCGCTTTACGTCAAATACATTTTTAATCTAATCCTATGGGCTTCGGGATTCGCTGTCTTGGGTGTTTTAATTTGGGCAGGCATTCGTTATCTGACTTCGGCCGGAAAACCAGAAGTAATATTAGCCGCCAGAGAACAAATAACATCTGCTTTTTTGGGCATTTTAATTTTGCTTTCTTCTTTTATAATCCTTAAAGCTGTCAATCCCCAGCTAGTCATTTTAGAGACTCCAGAACCCGAACCTATTGAAATTGTTGAAAGACCTGAAACTCCTCTGCTGCCAACAGAAAAACATATGAGCTCAATTGATACGGAAATACCCCTTGCCCAGGTAATTGAGAAAAAAGTTTTTGGAAAAGAACTTATGACAAAAATTAAGGATAACGCCAGTACCACGTCAGATATTGCTCAAACTCTTAAAGACCAGATTGAAGACTTAAACGATACGGTTGACGATTGCGATTGCGGCGAGGCAGACCCGGATTGCGGTAGCAGTTGTAGCTCATATTGCACCAAGGATTGTACTTGCGATGTCTGCGACAATGAAAGAAGCGATATTAACGATATTGAAGAAAAAAATCTGAAAAAGATCGACGAGATGAAAGAAGAGCAGAAAAAGACGATAGAAGAAATCCGGCTTCTCGGGGAAGAATTATCCAAATTAGAAATGGCAGAAAACCTGTTAAAAGCGTGCCCGCTTTCATTGTTAGACAGCTTAGCTGGTTTTCTTTCTAAAACGACCTGGTTTAAGGATGAAGACTGGTCTCTCAAAAAAATCCTAACCTGGGATAAGATCAGTGTCATTGACCCACAGAAAAAGACTTATGACTGGGCAACCTTCTACTGTCCCGTTGGCGGCACTTTCAGAGAAGGATTTTTTTCACCAACCCCTCCAGAAAGCACGTCGACAGAACTCTCAACACAAGGAGTATCTACCGAGATGTTGTCGTTGGCCTGCAAATCCGAAGTGCCAATTGGAGAAATTATTGACCGAACAAAAAGAACAGCCAAATTATTAATTGCAAGGTTGGAAAACCTTCTTAATCTCCAAGGAAAAATGATTCAAGCTGTTGACGAAATGCACGTTTTGGTGAGCAAATGCAGTTCCCAACAACCAATGTGCTGCGCTCTTTGCATTAGAATCAAAGGAGTGTGCGTTATCCAGAGATGTATCGGCCGAGCCTGTTATTTTAGTGATATTGATGATAAAGCAGACGAAATTGCTGAAATCCAAGGAAAAATAGAAGAGGTGGTAAACGATGAAGATGAAAAAAATATGGGGATAATTCCAATCATTGATAATGTCGTGGCCGGAATCTTAAAGGATTTGGATAATGTAATCCGAAAAGAAATGTCTACCTGCGTTTCAGAAACTGTCAGAGAAACTACAGGTTTTTTGGGCAGCTGCACAGCCACCTTAGGAGGCGTTGAACCGAATAAACTTTGTTGCGATGAGCAAATAAAAGACTTTCAGGATTGTTTAGAAAATTGCTATTTAGAAGTAGGGCAAGAAAAATATAAAACTTGTCTCCAAAATTGTTTAAAAGATAAACCAGAACCGCAAAAATGGTGCCAGCATTATATTAACTTTTACTGCTGCCATCCTCAAGAATCTCAATAATATATGGCGAAAAAAGAAAAAAAATATCGGAGATATGTTCTTGGATTTTTCTTTTTAATGGTTCTGGTCAGCCTATGGCATTTAAACCATGGGGTAATCGCCCAAGAAAAACAACTGGAAGTTGTTTATCCAGAAATAAAAGGAATAAAGCCGGAGTCGGTTTCATTTGACATTGCCGAATATGCCAAATACATTTTTAATGCTGTTATCGTTATTAGCGGCTTTATCGCTTTCGGTGCCCTGATTTGGGCAGGCATTGACTATTTTTTATCTGCCGGCAAGCCAGAAAAAATAAAAGAAGCTAAAAAAAGAATTAAATCTGTTCTCTTGGGAATCCTCATTTTGCTTTTTTCTTATCTTATTTTAATCACCATCGATCCTCAATTAGTCATTTTCCAATTGCCTGGCATTAGACCTATTCCTGAAAATCCTGTTTCTGAAGAAATAGTTCCCGAACAAGCGCCAGTTAGCTTGCTAGAAAGAATTAGAGACTTAGCTGAAAAAGTCAAACAAGGAGCAGATTTAATCAACAATACGGCCCAACAGCTGAAATCCCTTACAGATAATTGCGACTGCGGGACAACTCAATCAATGTGCATTTGCGGGTCGGGCGGCGGCATGGGTGGCGGATTCAGTTATGGTTCTTTATTGGGAGACTTTTCTGGAACATCCAATTATCTTTCCGGATTCCAAGGAGCCAATCTTAACGCTTTTGACTCTTACCTATCATTAGGGGGCTCTTTGTCTCAATTTAATACTCAATTAAGCGGTGTAAATTCTCAGTTGCTTTCTGGCACAAAAATCTACATGAACAGTGGGCAATTTTCTGGCGCAAAACTAACCAGTTTATCGTTCTCATCTGCAAAAGCAAAAAATTTCTTTGGTAATTCTTTTAATAATATTTTAAATCAATCTTCTATTTATATCTTAAATAATTCAGGGTATAAAAATCTAATTAATACCTATATATCTCAGGCAGAAGGACAAGGGCTTTTTCAAGGCCTAGCACAAAAAAATCTGTTTTCTTCCCAATTATTGGGCACTTACGGCGCCTATTTATACAATGGAACAGAGTTTTTAATGGCGTTCAACGGCGACGCCATGCTCAATGGCGGTACTAAAGCATTTATCCATGAATTTGCCCATCTCATTGACGGCACCGTTCGTCGTTTCTCCAACTCTGCAAAATATTTAGCCATATTTAAAAAAGCTCAAGCATATGGCGCCTTTGTTAACAATTATGCCCGAATTGGAGGGGTTGCGGAAGATTTTGCCGAAACTATAAGCGCTTACTATACCTATGGCGTTCCTTCTTTTTTATCTGACAATCGCCAAATTCAAAGCTCATTTAAGGAGCGTTTTGACTATTTCAGAGACGAGGGAATAGTTGGAGACCTACAGCCAGACTTAGAATATCTATATGATTATTCGGGAACAGGCGTTCAACCTTATGATATTCCTTTATCTTCTTCGTTTAATTCCCAACTGCTTCAAACAGATGATCAATTAGTTCCAGACAGCAAAACTTATGTGATAGGAGAGTTCAGCGATTCAGAGCGAGCCGCTTTAGAAAACGGCGTTAATACCGCCATAGAATATTACAACCCAAGATATCATGACCTTTTAAGGCAGACACCAACTTATATTGCTGACCAAAATGAATATACAAAAATTGCAGAGGTATATGCAAGTGAACAATATTTATCAGGTTCAATTACTGAAGGGCAAAGAGATCAGCTGACAGATTACTATGCAAGAAGCACTGGAGGATTGGCTGATCGGGAAGGCAATATAACCTTAAATGGCCCGACTCTGCTAACTGGCGGCGAGTATTCTGCCTTTGGGGTAGGCCCCGTAACAACTGCTATCCATGAATACGGCCATAGGATTGACAATACCTACCATTATTCTGATTCTCCAGAATGGACAGAGGTGTGGAATCGTTCTATAGATTATCGCCAACAAAATGGAACGGGAGGTTGGGTCAATGACTATGCTGCCAAAAACACCGAGGAAGATTTTGCCTGGACTGTCCAATCTTATTATTCTTCCTATGGCAATCCGGCGTATGTGTCCACTGATCGATACGGAAATCCTCCCGATCCGGAGACCCAAAAGTTAATCCAAGAGCGTTTTGACTATATAAGAAACAATCAAATAATTCAAACTCAGGAATGGTATTAATAGCAATTTTAAGATTTAGAGACTCATGAAAAAATATTTTTTATATTTAATATCTTTAATTATAATTATTACCTCTTTAGGGGCAGTTATTACCTCTTTTAAAAAAGATAAAAGTGAAATCTTTGATAATTTTTTTGCTCGAGCGCAAAACGGTTTTGGTGGCAATGGCTTCGACGGTTTCGGAGGCAACGGCGGCAACGGCAGTTCTTATGATTTAGATTATGATGGAGACTGCGAAGCACTTTATTGTTATTCTGCTGCCCCTAACCAACCTTGCCCAGATGACAAAAAAATCAAAGAAAATCAACAAAAAGTTGTCAGTTTAAGAGATTTGATTCTTTATTATAAAAATAAATCTTTAGGGGAGGCACAGGAGTTAAACGATGATATACAAAAAGTTATCAATAAAAAAATTAAATGGTATAATGATGAAATATCGGTTGAAAATCAATATTTGAACAAGCTTAAAGAAGAAGCGCAAAAAGAATGGGAGAAAAAAATAATTGACGCTTTGACAGAAGATAAAGAAAAATTGGAAAAAGAAAAAAACTGTAAAGAAGAATTGAGGAAAAAACTTATTGAGCTGGCTAATGCTGCTGAAAAAATAAATAATCCGGCAACTAAATTAGCTGCTCTGCCAGATCAATGCCCGGCTAATGTAAAAGAAAAATGCAGCGGCAGCTGCGAGGGGGGCTGTCATGATACATTGGGCTGCAAGCCCGATGATTGCAGTGGCGGTAACCCCTGCCCCACTGACGAAATCCAAACTCAAGTTAATAATATTAATTCTACTATTTCGGAAAACAAAAAAATTGCTGATGAAATTATCCAAATCGTAGAAAAATTAAAAAATGGGGGAGCTTGCGTCTCTGCCGGAACAACCACCCAAGCAACTACTACAACTGCTACTTGCCAAAATCCTCAAGAAGTGGCCCAACAAAATAATGAACCATATCCAAGAAAAAGAGCGACTTCTTTGGAAACATTATTGAGTTGCATCAGCAAAGGGACTAACCAGCCTCTCCCGTCAGAAGGCGGCTCAAATCAATTTTACGGCTCATTGTACACCTATGAGCAAACAAATGAATTGTGCAATTATACCCGAGGCAAAACAACCTGCGGCAGTTGCGCCCACGCTGTTAATTCCTGCCATTATGGCGGAGCAACCGGTTCAGACGGTGCCTTAGCAATTGACTTTGGCAATGAAAAAAATGGCAATGTGATAATCCAATCTGCTTTAAATTGCGGGGCAAAAAGCGCCCGTTGCGAAAATGCTTCCGGCGCCACGGTTGCTTGTAGCGACTCTTCTGCTAACCATATCCATATTAGTGATAGAAATTGCGATAGAAATTAATTTATCAAATTTATGCGTCTTAATAAAATAGGTTTATTCCAAAGTGCTGCCAAAAATTTTTTACTTTTCTTTGTTTTTTTCTTTGTTTTTTTAACCTCAACTAATAATATTGCTTTCGCCCAGGCAGAAAGACCTTTGGAAGTCAAATATATTTCTGTTCCAGGAGCGACAACGCCTGCCAGCACTACCGTCGGCCTTCCTAACTATATCAAGTATGTTTTTAATTTCTTTATTTTTACCTCTGGCTTTATTGCGTTGGGAGCTTTGGTTTACGCTAGCTTTCGCTATGTCACTTCGGCCGGTAGGCCAGAGGCGATGAAAGATGCCAAAGACCAAATTCTCGCTGCCATTCTTGGAATGTTAATTCTTCTCAGTTCTTGGCTAATTCTGTCTCAAATTAATCCTGAATTAGTAATGCTTCGTCTCGGACGTTTAAAGCCGATTATCCCTCCTCAATTTTCAGGCATTCTTCTATGTAAAAAACAAGTGTCTGTTGCAGATTATTTTGACAGTCGGCAAAGAGCAGAGGAACTGTCTAAACAATTCGAGAAAGCAAACACAGAAACCGCAAAATCGTTGGAAGAACAGATAAATAAGATCAAAGAAGATTTAGATAAGTGGTATAAAGAAATTAACGATGAATGTTATTTGGTTATCGGCAAGGGAAATTTGCCTGATGAATGGTACGATAAAATTAAGAAAGATACAGGCCAAGTTTATTTTATAGCTACAAAATACACCGTACAGGAAGGAGGCCAGTCAAAAGAAAAAACAAAGGAATACGGCATATTTCTTGTTAATAAGGGAGTCACATATGATGTATATCAATGGATTGAATTGGAAAACAATAATGAAGGAGTTTATGTCAGCTCTGTAAAAATAGCGAGCATCTCTTCAATTATTCCTTATACCATTCTTAAAGAGGAGGAAGTTGAGAACAGGGACGTAATTACTTATGAAGAAGTAAATTACAATCAAGGAGTTGAAGATAAAAAAACCCAAACCTTCAATAGCGCCAGATCCAAGACCTGGCAGGATCTTGATTTTTCTCCCCGATCTTTAGCCATCAAGGCTACTAATAAAACTATCGTTGTTTTATCAACAGGAGAAGAAACGCAGGGTATTGTAAAGAACGGTTATGTCTTTACCAAAGACGATCCTAATTTGCTCAAGTATTACTGGATAACGAATATTAGCCCTACTAAATGCAAAATTGCGGAAATAATAAGAGGCGGTTGCCCGGCAGCAAAAAAAATAGCCATTACTTACGGCCAAATTTATTAAATCATAATCGTATCATCGGCCTTCTATAAACTTAGTCTTTGGTTTTTGTTATAATACAACAATGATTAAAAAGCTTAAAAAATTTTTCTTACCTCTAATTTGTGTCGTTGTTTTTGGCTTGTTATTGCCTTTAAAACCTGCTTCTGCCGGCATTTTGTCGTGGCTGGGAATTACAGGAATCGCTACTGCTGTTCCTTCTGTAGTTGTTTCTTTTGCTGTTTTTATATTAGGCGTTCTTTCTTCTATCTTTGCCGGTTTTGCCGGCTGGCTCTTAACATTTGTTCTTAGCCCTGCCTTTACTTCGTTAAGCTACACCAACCCGGCAACCAATCCAGTGATTGATATGGGGCTCAAAATCACCCAAGGCTTTGCCAATATCATATTGGTTTTGATTTTAATTTACATTGGATTAGCCACTATTTTAAGATTAGCTGGCTACGAAACGAAAAAAATGCTGGTTAGTTTCGTCATTGCCGCTCTTTTAGTTAATTTTTCGCCAGTTATCTGTGGCTTGATTGTTGACGCGGCTAATATCGTAATGAATTATCTTGCCAAGCCTCTAATAGGCCCTGGCGGACTATCGAGCCTTGTCACCCACATAGTATCAATTTGGAAAATTTACTCGTCCGGCTGGAATTTTGATGTTCTTGTCAGTTCAGCCGCTCAAGCGGCTCTAATTTTCAAGCTTATTGCAGCTGCTATTTTTTATTTCCTTCTGGCTTTAGGACTGTTGATGTACGCCGGCATTTTTATAATTAGATATGTTGCTATCTGGATATTGGTGATTCTCTCTCCGATTGCTTTTGTCTGCCGGATTTTGCCGCCAGGCTCTGGCCTCAGAAAGGTCTGGGACATGTGGTGGCAACAATTTATCCAGTGGTCAATTATCGGAATATTAGCAATGTTTTTTCTTTATCTGGCAGTTCAGCTAATGGTTGACGCCCCTATTTTATTTAAAGCGGGCATAGGCGGCGACTATGGCTGGTTTGATATGATTTTACCCTATGTCGTTCCCTTGGCCTTTCTTTATTTAGGATTTGTTGTAACTCAGCAAACAACCGCCTTCGGCGCCAAAGGAATCATAAGTTTAGCAACAAAAGGAGGGAAGGCGGCGGCTTCGAGTGCAAGAGGCAGGGGGTGGCAGTGGACAGAAAAGGGCGCTAGGACAGTTAAATCAGAAGCTGGAAAAATACGACAATCATACCAGATACAAAAAGTAGCATTCGGGGATACACGAACTCGGGCATTAGGAACAGCCATAAGAGGATCCTGGCAAACAAGAATACGCCCGGCGATAACAACACCGGCAACATATAAGGCCGCCGGAAAAGGAATTTTTTCTGCTGTTAAAGATGCAGCTATGGCTGGAGCAAAAGCATCTTTCGGGATAAAGAAAAAGGGGCAAATCCTTTGCAATTCTTGTGGGGGTGCCGTTCCGGCCGGGTCAGAATTTTGTCTTCATTGCGGAGTTAGTATTTAAAACTTCTTAAAAATTATTATGCCAGAAGAATTTGATGTCCAAAAACTAAAAAGCGAATATCCGCAATTTTTTGAAGAGGTTCCGCCCGAGCTTTTGGAATTTATTCTTGCTAAAGAAACTTCTTCTAAAATTGCTGAGATTTGTTTTGAAAGCGGCGTAGAAGACGAAGAAAAAATTGAAAAAATTGCTTACCGAATTACTTTGGCTTTGTTAGGTAAAATACCAAAAGAAAATCTAACAGAAATTCTTGAAAAAGGAGCAGGATTAAACCACGAAATAGCCAGAAAAATCCATGCCCTTGTTAATCTACTTATTTCCTCCAAAATTAAAGAAACGCCGCCAGCACAACCGACAAAACTAAAACGATCTCCTCTGATACCAGAATTAGTATTAGAAGAAGAACTAGAAAAGCCTCCAAAACCAGAAAATCATTCAAAAAAAGATATTTATAGAGAGTTAACGGAATAAAGAAAAGGGGTCAAAATTGACCCCTTTTTTCTTAAAATTTTTATTTGTCTTTATTTTTCTTTGCGTTTTTTCCACCGGCGCCACTTCTCTAACGGCTCCTTCGGGCCAATCCCTCTCTTTCGGGCTTCCGCTACTATTTGTTTCTCTTCTTCTGATAATTCTTCTTCTTTTTTCCCCTCTATTTTCGCTTCCACTTTTGCTTCTACTTTTTCTTCTTTTTCTTCCTTTCGCCCTGATGGTTTACCCATTGGCATTCTCTTGAAGAGAGCTAGAAGATCTTGGAGAGGATTAGCTGTCCTGATGTCAAGATAAGCTCCTCCATCGATCCCCATTCTTCTGTGAATTATATCCCAGCTTTTCTCCCAGATTTTTTGGTATTTGGTGACAAATTCTTCTGGTTTCTCTTCTAACTCTTTCTCAATTTTTTTTCGTTTCATTCCGGTTAGCGTACAAAACATCTCCATTACGGCTCCACCCGTCTCCTCGGCTTGTTGCTTTGCTTCAAATGGCGCGGCTTCAGATTCCAGTCGTTCCTTATCAACCAGAGGTAAGACTTCTTGTAATTTTTGAGGAAGGGCTATTTCGGTTATAACTAATTTTATTCCCGGGTCTCGGAAACCAGCTTCGTATAAAGGTCTTCCTTCGGCTTTAAAGAGCTTCTCTACTTCTTCACTCACTTTTTGCAGGCCGGCAGCTGCTTCTCTCCAAGTTATCGTCCCAATGTACGCTCTTACTGCTCCCACTACGATATCTTCAGTCCAATTTTTTAAGTCTTCATCTTTAATAGGAACTCCCGCTCGGAAAATTTTAATCAGAGGATGAGTCTCTTCCTCTCTTTCTCCCCCTTTCTCATCAAGTAATACCTTTCCTGCCTCCTTGTCTCTCAATTTCTCTTTCTCTCTTGGAAAATTCAAATAAACAGCGGATGTAACTTTTAAAACTTGAGCTCCATATTCTTTTTCTTCCTCTTTTTCTTCGTCTTCATGTTTTCCTTCCTCAAAAATCTCCTTTTTTGGTTTTGGCGCATATTTCCCTGCTTTAGAAATCACCTCTTTCGCCAGGTAGAGGAAGCTGTACATTTTTTTGGGATACCTTATCAGTTTCGCTATTAGGAAAGGCACAAATTGTGGGCCGCCTTCCTCTTTCACGCTACTAGGTTCCCCAAAGAATAACAGCAATCCTAACTCATCTCCTCGGAGTATTTTTATTGACAACAAAATCCACAGTGCAATAAGAAGCACAATGCTACCCAAAATTAGCTCCTTGGATACTAATAACCACCCTCCGAATAACAACCCTCCGAACCCTAAAACAGCTACTCCTATTAACCAAAAAGCTATCTTTAATTCTGTCGGGATCCATCCCATTTTCCTTCACCTCCTTTTTAAGTTTAGGTTTTCTGAACCACACGAACATCATCACTTAATCGTCTTTCCTCGCCATCGATCGCTGTTAAGACAATTTTTTTCTCCTCCCGCCCCGAGAAAGGAATGTTTCCCCTGCATCTTTTGCACTCAAGAGCAGCTCCAATCCACTTTATTTTTCCTCCATAACACTCCTGATGAAACATCTCTAAATCCTTAAAACTAAACTCTTCATCTTTCTCTCTTTTCTTTACCTCGATTGTAAACATTTCATTTCACCTCCTATTCAGTTTTTAAGGTTTCTGGAATTATCCAGAAGCCAAAGAATCTATTTTTTCCTTGACTTTTGTTATTATATCAAAGATTCTTAAATTTGTCAAATTTTGCACAATGTCCTGTCTTACCCTATATTTTATTTTTCCAATCTGTGTTAAAATTATAAAAAACGAGGGGTATTTTCAACGAAAAAACAATTGTGATAAGATAAATAAAAAGAAGCAAATTTCTATGTTAGAAGACTTCCCCAAAGAAAAACTCCAAGAGATTTATGAAATTCTGCCTGAAGATTTGAAAGAAGCGCTTTTTTCTCAAGAAATAGCTAACATAATAAACGATATTTGCGCAGAAAACAGTATTGATGAAAAACAAATCTCTGAAGTTTCAAAATATGTTGGCCACACTCTGCTTGGTTTGCTGTCGCCTAATGAATTTGAAAAAACCATAAAAGAGAAGTTAATTATAAAAGATGATTTGGCTCAAAAAATTAGCTACCAAATAACCCGTTTGGTTTTTCTTCCTTTAAAAACCACTTTGGAATTCATTTATAAAATAAAAATGGTACTTCCTAAAGAAGTTGTTGAAGAAAAATTACCAATCGCAGAAGAAGTCTTTAAAGAAGAAAAACTGCCCTCCAGAAGGCCCAAAAGAGATACCTATAGAGAACCCACTGAGTAAATTCAAAGTACAAAACCCAAAATCCAAAATAATTTAAAATGACTGAAATTCAAAAACCCAAACAATATGATTTAGAAGAAAGAACTCTTAGGTTTTTTAAAAATATCATTGGGTTATGTAAAAAGTTGCCAAGGGATACAGTAAATATTGAATTGATTAAACAGCTTATAAGGGCAACTGGTTCAGTAGGAGCAAATTATCGCGAAGCAAATGAGTCAATAAGTAAGAAAGACTTAAATTTTAGAATAAGAATTTCTCGCAAAGAAGCTAAAAAAAGTCATTATTGGCTTCAAGCTCTTTTAGAAGCAAATCTCGTTTTAAAAACAGAAACTGACCCTTTGGTAAAAGAGTCTTTAGAATTAGCGAGAATTTTCAGCTCAATAATGATAAAAACAAAATAAGCTTTAAGTGTAGATTTTTAAATTTAGAATTTATTTTGGATTTTGAAATTTAAATTTTGAATTTAATATTTATGGAGTTTATTGTTCCGCAATTTATTGAACGGGAAACTAAAATCGTCGGCCCCTTCACTTTTAAGCAGTCAATTTTTCTGGGAATTACCGGGGCCTTGGCGCTTTTTCTTTATTTTGTTATCAAGTCTTTTTGGATTTTTTTGATCGTCGCTTTTTTCTTAATCGGCGGGGCTCTGGTTTTAACTTTTTTAAAATTCGGCGGCTCCTCTTTGCCGGACGTGCTTAAAAATTTTTTTGTTTTTTTTAGCCGACCTAAAATTTATCTCTGGCACAAAAAAGCCATTTCCCCAAAAATATTAAAAAAAGCGCCGCCTCCAAAAGAAGAAGCCAAAGAAGAATCAATCTTAAAGGTAGCTGAAAAAAGCAGTTTGGGGAAACTGCATGCTATTTTAGAAAGCAAAACCAAATAGAATTATGAGTAAAAAAACCGCTCAGGATTTTTTAGAATTTGAACAAATCAGAGAGGGAATAATTATCTTAAAAAACAAAGCCTTAAGGGCGATACTGATGGTTTCATCTTTGAATTTTGCTTTAAAATCAGAAGATGAACAAAATGCAATTCTGTATCAGTTCCAGAATTTTTTGAATTCTTTGGATTTTTCCTGCCAGATTCTGATTCATTCACGGAGAATTAATATCGTTGGTTATTTGGATAAACTTAAAAAAATTGAAGAAAAAGAAGACAACGAATTGCTTAAAATACAAATTGCTGAATATCGAAAATTTATTGAATCGTTAATGGCGGGCGGTTCCATTATGCGCAAAATCTTTTATATTGTTGTTCCTTTTACGCTTTTGGAAAAGCAAGAAGGCGCTTCAGAAAAAAAACAGAGATTTTCAGCTAAAATTCCTGTTTTAACCGAAGAGGATTTCCAAAGATGCAAGATTCAGCTTTTACAAAGGGTAGAATTTGTCGCTTTGGGGCTAAGAAGATGCGGCCTCCAGGCCGTGCCATTAACCACTCCTGAATTAATTGAGCTTTTATGGGGTTTTTACCACCCCTTGGAAGCAGAAAGGGGTTATTATCCAGAAATCCCGCCCGAGTTAACAACATGATAAAAATACCATTACCATTTTTAAAAAAGAGGTCTAAAATTCCGGAAAAAATTTACCAGGAAGAGGTTATTACGGCTGGCGATATTATTTCTCCTTCCTCAATTGAGATTGGCCAAAATTATTTCAAAATCGGCGAAAGATTTGGTAAAACTTATTTTATTTTTTCCTATCCGAGATATTTAAGCACGGCTTGGTTGTCTCCTGTAATTAATCTTAACTTTTCCATGGATGTTTCTTTTTATTTGCATCCCCTGGAAAGCGAAAAGGTTTTAAAGCAATTGAGGAAAAAGGTAACGGAAATTCAGGCAGAAATTACGGAAAGAGAAGAGAAAGGTTTAATCCGCGACCCAACCATACAAATTGCTTACCGTGATTTGGAAGAATTAAGAGACAGGCTCCAGACCGCCCAGGAGAGAATGGTTCGCTTTGGTCTTTATGTCACAATTTATGGCGAAAGCGAGAAAGAATTAAGAGAAATTGAAACAACCTTGCGTTCTATTCTTGAATCCCGTTTAATTTATATCAAACCGGCTCTCTATCAACAAAAAGAAGGGTTTATTTCCTGCTCTCCTTATGGCATGGACCAGCTTCTTGTCTCCACTATGATGAACACGGGAACCCTGTCTAGCGTTTTTCCATTTGTTTCTTTTGATTTAAGCTCTAATGAGGGAATTTTGTACGGGCTCAACAACCACAATATGTCTTTGGTACTGTTTGACAGATTCGCTTTAGAAAACGCCAATGCCACGATTTTTGGCGTGTCGGGCTCGGGAAAAAGTATAAAAGGAGAAGAACCAGTATTAATAAAAAAAGATGGCAAAATCCAGTTAGCCAAAATCGGCCCTTTTGTTGAAAAATTAATCAAAAAGCACGGCGCTAGCCGAATTGATGATGAATTAGAAGGAGTAATTAATCCAGAAATTGAAGTTTATAGTTTTAATAAGGATTTTAAGGGAGAGTGGTCAAAAGTTAGCCTGGCGGCGAGAAAGGAAGCGCCTAATACTTTCTACAAATTTATCACTCGCAGCGGCAGGAAAATTACAACAACCGGCGACCACAATATGTTGGTTCTAAAAAATGGAAGGGTGATAGCGGCGAAAAGTTCTGAAATTAAAGAAGGAGAGTATATTCCTTTACCCAGAAACGTTTCTAGTAATATAAAATCACCAGCATTTTTGAATCTTTTACGATTACTTAGAAATTCAAAATATATTTATGTTAAAGGAGCTGAAGATTTAATATTTAAGAATTACAAGAAATTAAAATCAGCAGGGGTTTCTAATCAGTCTAATGATTACCTCGCTACCTATAAAAGAGGGATAGCTATTCCTATAAGATTTTTTTGGAAAATTCTTAAATGTTTAGAAATTAATCCAGAAGATACACGGCTTACAACTTTGTATTTAACCAACCAAAAAAGAAAAAAGAAAGCTAATATTCATTTTCCAATTAACAATGATTTTCTGAGATTGGCAGGATTTATTACCGCAGAAGGAAATGTTTATAAAAATTATGTACAAATAAGCAACCTTGATAAAGAAATTTTAGATTCTATAAAGTTTTCTTTGAAAGAATTAACACTCCCTTCTTATGAACAGAGGACTAAAAGGAAGGGAAAGGAAAGGATTGAAGGTATTTTAATTAAAAATAGAATATTTGCTGAAATTGTAAAAAACTTGGGAGGAGATGAGGATTGTCAACAAAAGAAGGTGTGGCCTTTCCTTTTTAATCTGGAAAAAACAGAGATGGCCCAATACCTATCGGCGTATTTTGAAGGAGATGGCGGAGTAAATGTTAAAAATGCTGCGGTTTTTGCGACCTCTAAATCTAAAAGGTTAATTTCAGAAATAGCATACCTGTTTTATTATTTTGGGATTGTCGCTAGGGTTGTAAAATCGGAGGTTAGAAAGAAAAGATTTGGGAAGAAAAGAATTTATTGGGTAATAAAAATATCAGGGCAAGAGAATTTAAAAAGGTTTGCCGAAAGTATCAATTTTGTCTCAAAACAAAAACAGAAACAGCTTTTAAAAATTATCAAGGGAAAAAGCAACACTAATGTCGATTTTATCCCCGGACTACAGCCGATCTTTAAAGAAATTCACGAACTCTTTTCTCCTCAACTTCATAACTGGCGGCAACTTGCAGATTGGAAGAACGGAAAGAAAAAGCCTTCTCCACAAGAATTGCTAAAAATAATTAATATAATTGAAGAGAAAATACAATATTTTAAAGATTCGGATGCCACCTTTAGGGTGTTAAATGAGCTTCCCAAATTAGCCACAATAATTAACTTGGGAAAGAACAGTGAAGGTTTAGATAAGAAATTGCGACGAACCCTTGGTGCAAGTTGGCGAATAATGAAAAACCAGAAATTCAAACCGCTTTCCCAAAATGCTCTCAAGGCAGTAAACACAATCAATAGGAGCAATTATTCGCTAACCGAATTAAAAGAAAGGGTTCATTCAGGGTTTAAAGAATTAGATTTGCCGGTAAAATACTATAGCCGGGCATTGGAACCTCATTATCTTCAAAAAAATACTCGGTACGAAACCCTCCAAAGATCTGCCCGGTTCGTTTGGCAGAATTATCAGGATATTCTAACAAATAAAGTTCCTCGGGTTGAAGAGAAATTAGCACAGCTTAAAATTTTAGCCAATTCTGATCTTTTTTGGGATCCGATTGTTAAAATCACAGAAATTGAAAATAAAAAAGAAAAATATGTTTATGATTTAACTGTTGACAATGAAGTGTTTTTGGCTGGACAAGGCGGAATGTTTGTCCACAATTCTTACGCTATCAAATTAGAAATACTTCGTTATCTTATGCTTGGCGTGGACTGCATAATCATTGATCCGGAAAACGAATATAAATTTTTAGCGGACGCGGTCGGCGGCTCTTTCTTTAATATCTCTTTGTCTTCTCCTCACCACCTTAATCCTTTTGACTTACCTTTGCCCCGGGAAGATGAAAGCCCGCAAGACGTTTTAAGGTCAAACATTATTAATCTCGTAGGTTTGTTAAGAATAATGTTGGGCGGTCTCTCTTCGGAAGAAGATAGCATAATTGACCGCGCTCTGGTAGAAACCTATGCAGCCAAAGATATTACTCCAGAAACCGACACTAAATTCTGGGGAGAAAATACTCCCATAATGTCAGACCTTGAAGAGATTCTTTCCACCATGGAAGGAGCCGAATCTCTGGTCAGAAGACTGCAAAAATTCACCCGGGGGGTTTATGCTCAATTTTTTAACCAGCCTTCCAACGTTAACATTTCCAACAGATTTGTTGTTTTTGGCATTCGCGATATGGAAGACGAATTAAGACCGATGGCAATGTTCATCGTCTTAAGGTATGTTTGGAAAACAATCACTTCGCAGTTGAAAAAAAGGATTTTGGTGGTGGATGAGGCTTGGTGGTTAATGAAAACCGAAGACGGAGCCTCCTTCCTATTTGGCACGGTTAAAAGAGGAAGAAAATATTGGCTGGGAGTGACTACCGTTACTCAAGACACCAATGATTTTATGAAATCAGAGTATGGCCAGCCAATTATCACCAATTCTGCCTTAAAGCTCTTAATGAAACAGAGCCCGGCTACGATTGATATTGTCAAAAAGACTTTTGACCTTACCGAGGAAGAAAAGCTATTATTGCTGGAATCGCCGGTTGGCGAGGGATTATTTTTTGCCGGCACAAAGCACGTGGCAATCCGGATAATGGCATCCTATACCGAAGACCAAATCATCACCACCTCCCCTGAAGAGCTTCTAAAAATAAAACGAGCTAAAGAAAAACCAGAGGGAAATTAAACCCCGTTAGAAACCCAAGATTTCTAACGGGACAAATCTTATGCCAGAAGAAACAGAAGCACAAGAAGAAACAGATGAAACCGAAGAACCAACGGAAGAAGCCCTGCAAATTAGGAAAATGAATGCTTTTTTAAGCCCAGAAGGGATTATAATGATGGCTATCGCTCTCTTCTTTGATCTTCTTGATATTCTTTGGCTCGTTCTTGATCTGGCTTTTGCAATCGGAGAAATTCCTTCTTTGATCTCCAGCATTTTAGCGTTTATAGTATTTGGGTTTTGGCTTTTAATCAGTTTTGGGATGAAAATGGCGGTACAGTTAGGGCCGCAAGTTTTAGAGCAAAAAAGCCAAAGAAAAAAAAGCACCCAAATTTTTAGGATGGCTGTTAGAACGGCTGGAAAAGCAGCCAAGAAAGGCTTTAAAACCGGGCTAAAATTTGCTATTGCCACCATCTGTGAGATAATTCCTTTTTTAGGCACTTTCTTTTTTTGGACATGGTTTGTTTCTTCTGTCTTAAAAGACAGAAGTAAAGAGGGTTAAAAAAATCAAAAGACCTAAATTATGGACAAGGGCTAATGACTACTTTTCTTTCAGGCTCCTGTCCGATGCTTTCGGTCGTTATGTTTGGAAGGTTCGCCAATTCCAAATGAATAATTCTTCTTTCGTAAGATGACATCGGAGGAAGAATTTTTTCTTTTTTGATTAGAACAACCTCCTCGGCCAAAGCTCTCGCCATTTCTTTTAAATAGGCGATTTTTTTCTTTTTATAATCGCTGATGTCCAAGTCAACATAAAAAGCCTCTTCAATGTTAATTTTTCTTCTGAGGATTAGTTTTAACAGGTGTTGTATTTCAAACAGGGTTTCGCCTTTCTCTCCAATCAAAATCTGAGGCTCCTCCGTTTTCAGGCTCAATGTTAAGGTTGGACCCTCTTTGGACAGAGATTGAATTTCTGCCTCAAAAGTCATTTTCTTAAAAAACTCTTCAATTTCTTTTTTTATTTTTTCTAAATTGTTTGGCGACACCATAATGGAAAGTCGTATTAAACGGTTGGGAGCTTTTTAAAAACGAGGTATTGCTGGATGATTGAAAATATTGTAGTGACCACCCAGTAAAGCCCGATGGCTGAAGGAAGGCCCCATAAAATAAAAACGGTAAAAACAGGAAAGAAATAAAGCGTTTGTTTTTGTATCATTTCGCTCATTTGAGCTGTTTTTTCTTTTGCTTTTGTCTGAGCCTTGGGCATTATCATTTTTGATTGAAAAAATTGGGAAATCCCGGCAAAGATGGCTAAAAACATGTTTGGTTCTGACAAATTTATTATTCCCAAAAAACTGGGGTTAATCATCTCTGGATGGGGCACAAAGCTGTAAAGAAAACTCATTTGCTCTGGCTGAAGCCCTTTCCAGAATACCCGATAAAGAGCAATTAAAATAGGAAGCTGGATTAATAAAGGCAGGCATCCGGAAAAAGGGTTAATTTTTTCTTTTTGATAAAGTTCCATGGTGGCCCGAACCTGTTTTTCTTTATCGTCTTTATGTTTTCTCTGGACCTCTGTAATCTTGGGCTGAAGAACAGACAAAGCTTTTTGCGAGCGAAAAGCTTGGCTGCCCAGCGGATAAAAAATAAGTTTGATTAAGACCGTCAATACAATAACTGCTATTCCAAAATCATGACCGGGTAAAAAAATGTAAAGAAATACCAGGCCGTTGAACAATGGCTGATATAATATTGTGTTAAAAATACTGATTAATAAGTTCATAGTTTACGGCAGATCTACTCCGCCCGGGGACCAAGGCTGACATCTAAGTATTCTTTTCCCTGCCAACCAAATACCTTTAATCAATCCATATTTTTCAATCGTCTGGAAAGAATATTCTGAACAGCTCGGATAAAATCGGCAGTTCTTTCCGAAATTTGGCGAAATGAAATATTGATAAAATTTAATAAGTTTAAGGATTAAATTCTTGACCATTTTTTATTAATTTTGCCTTTTTAAAAAGTTTATTTATTGTTTCTTCAATCTCCCAAAAACCTTTTGTCTCCAGTCCCGGCAGAGCGAAAAAAACTATATCTGCACCCGTTTTGATTTTGGGTATTTTTGGTTTTATTATTCCCCTTATCCTTCTTTTAATTTTATTGCGAACGGTGGCTCTTTTTGAAATTTTTCGGGAAACTATAATCCCGAAACGGCACTCCTTAGATTTGTTGGAAACAAATCTTAAAATTAAAAAATCTTCCTTGAATCCCTTTCCCTTTTTAAAAACCGCTCTGAAATCATTCTTTCTTGTCAAACGATTTACTTTTAATAACATAGATTATACGGTTAATCTCTGTCTTTTTTTTCTTCTTCTCCTGACCAAAACCCCCCTCCCTCCCTTGGTTCTTTGTCTCTTTATAAATCCGTGGCTATGTTTTCTCTTTTTTTTCTTTGGTTGGTAAGTAATAGACATTCTAACTTTAATTGTATCCAAATTTTTTTTAAAGTCAATTTTATTTTGACGGCGGATATCATAAGATGTACTCTCTAATCAATTCAGTAACAAAAATCTCTAAAGCGAGGCAGGATGTGAAGGGAGCACTTCGCAGCCGAGCCGTGCAGGAATTTTGTATTTTGTTAAAACCTTGTGAAGCTCGGCGAGAAATAGCAGCGGCTGAAAAGGAATTCTGTCTTTTCACTTTAGCCGACTGCGTGCTCCCTGAACAGTTTGCCGAGCGATAATTGTTACCAACTTGGTTAGCAATTATACATAAGAGATTCCACAATTTATCCCCAACTTATTAACAAAAACTGGTTTTTATCGCCAGTTTACATTGTCTTGACCTTGAGTATAATATGGTATTGAGGTCAATATCTTGTTTTAGTAGAATTATTAATTTAACCTTTTTTCTTTTATGACAACAGAGGAACTCTGGCGGGCAGTTCTTGCCCAGATTCAATTGGATATTTCGCCAGCCAACTTCGCTACTTGGTTTAAAAACACCGGCATTGTTAATTTAAAAGAAGGGGAGGCGGTAGTTTCTGTTCCTAATTCTTTTGCCAAAGAATGGTTAGAGCAAAAATATAATAAAAATATTTTTAAAATTCTGCGCGGTCTGGATGATGAAATAAAAGAGGTAAGGTATATTCTTGGCAAACAAGATTTAAAAACTTTAAAGAAAGAAAAAATTCCCTTGCCCGTCGTTGATCAGCTTGAATTCCCTGAATTCAAGATTAGCAAAGAAACCAACCTTAATCCTCGTTACACTTTTGAAAATTTTGTTGTAGGTCCCTTTAATGAACTGCCCCATGCCGCGGCCCAGGCTGTCTCCAAAAATCCTGGCTCTGTTTATAATCCTTTATTTGTTTACGGCGGAGTGGGTTTGGGTAAAACTCACCTTTTGCAAGCCATAGGAAACGATGTTGTCAAAAATTTTTCCGAAAAGAAAGTAAGATATATCCCGGCTGAAAAATTTACTTCAGGCGTCATCACTTCAATAAGAAACCATGAAATGGAAGCCTTCAAGTCTCAGTATCGCCAGATTGATGTTTTAATTATTGATGACATCCAGTTTTTAGCCGGCAAAGAGAAGACTCAAGAAGAATTTTTTCACACCTTCAATGCTCTTTACGAAAAAAACAAACAAATCATTCTTTCTTCCGATCGGCCGCCAAAAACTATTCCTGCCCTCGCCGAAAGACTGAGGTCAAGGTTTGAAGGAGGAATGATTGCCGATATCAGTGCTCCTGATTTTGAAACCAGAGTAGCAATTTTGAAAACCAAATCCAGAGAAAGAGACATAGAGTTCCCAGACGACATTCTTCATTATATTGCTTCTAATATCCAAAGGAATATCAGAGAGCTGGAAGGGGCGCTTAACAGATTAGTCGCTTACCAAAAGATAGACAGCCGTCCGGCGGATCTGGAAACGGCCAAAAATCTGCTCAAATCCATAACCTTTTCTCCGCCAAAAGTAACAAGTCCCAAAAAAATAATCCAGGTCGTGGCTGAATTTTATGACCTGAAAGAAAGAGAGGTCTTGACTGCTTCTCGGAAAAAAGAAATAGTCTACCCCCGGCAGATAGCAATGTATTTGTTGCGTGAAGAATTAAAAAGTTCTTACCCTTTCATTGGTAGAAAATTTCAAGGAAAAGACCATACCACCGCTATTCATTCCTGTGAAAAGATTACCAAAGAACTACAAGTAAACGAGAAGTTGCGGGAAGAAATTGTTTTAATAAAGCAAAGGATTTATAGCCCTTAGCTTCTTGTTCATTTACCAGAGCGGGCGATGAGGATTTCGTCCTCATCTTCACCTTCGCCTCCTTTGGAAGCTCGGTAAGCGAAGGGGAAAGAAGAGGATTATCCTCTTCGCCCTTAGGGGACAAAGAGTTGAGAGAACACAGAACAATCTTTTCTCAAAAAAAACACCTTTTTTGTCCACAAAAAATCCTCAACTTTTTCCATTTTTCATTTTTCTCTTATTTTACCTTTTAAAAAATCAAGCTTACACTCCTTAATAACAATAAATAAATATATAAATAGATTAATTAAATTATGAAATTATTAGTTTTACAAGAAAAACTAAAAGAAGGATTAAACGTAATCGAAAGAATTGTGTCAAAATCTCTTTCTTTGCCTGTTTTAAATAATGTTTTAATAAGGGCGGATAAAAATTTCCTTAATTTAGTAGCGACCAACTTGGAAATAGGAATAAATTGGTGGACGCTGGCTAAGGTTGAAAAAAAAGGAGAAATTGCCGTTCCCGTTTCCCTTCTTTCTGGTCTTTCCTCTCTTTTGCCCAAAAAACAAATAAGTCTTCAAGTAGAGGACAGCTTTTTAACGGTTGAGTGTGACGGTTTCAAAACTCAAATTAAAGGGATTTCCTCTGAAGAATTTCCTATTATTCCTGAGGTCTCAAAAGAAGACTATATTGAACTGGACTCTGCTGTTTTTTGCCGGGGATTAGAACAGGTGACAGACATTGCCGTAATTTCGCAGGCGCGCCCTGAAATTTCCGGGATATATTTTAGTTTTTTTAAAAATGTTATTAAAATAGCGGCCACCGATTCTTTCAGGCTTGGAGAAAAAACATTTTTTCTTGAAAAAATAGGCAGTGCTCCAAAAGTTTTTGACAAAGAAATCTCTTTTATTCTTCCTCAAAAAACGGCCAGAGAAATAATTAACATTTTTGGCGAAAAACAGGGGAAAATCAAAATTTATTTCTCGCCAAACCAAATTCTTCTTGAGAGTCAAATGGCAGAGACTCAGCATCCTCAAGTCCAGCTTGTATCTCGGCTGATTGAAGGAGAATACCCGGGTTATCAGGAAATTATTCCCAAAAAATGCGAAACGCAGATTATTCTCAACCGGAGCGAGTTTTTAAATCAAATAAAAATAGCTGCTCTTTTCAGCGGCAAAATAAGCGAAATAAAATTCAAGGTTGATGTTAAAAAATCAGGCATAGAAATTTTCAGTCAGAATTCGGACATCGGCGAACATCGTTCATTTTTGGCAGGGAAGGTAAAAGGAGAACCTTTGGAAATTTCTTTTAACCATCGATTCTTAACCGACGGACTTTTGAACGTCAAAAGTTCGGAAGTGATTTTTGAGCTGAGTAAAGAAGAAGGCCCGGCAGTTTTGAAGCCGGTTGGAGACCAGAGCTACCTATACGTGGCGATGCCCATCAAAGCGAGTTGATTAAACCTTTCACCATTTTTACAATTTCTTTGTTTTCAATTACCAGCGCCAAGGGTTTTCCAAAAAAGGGCAGATAGATAAGTTTGTCGTAGATGATTAGGGCTCCGGGAAAATCTTTTTTGTTTTTAATTTCTTTTAATTTTAAACGGCCCAATCTTTTTTTA
>Ga0210056_1000303_pt1 | contig 38574 bp, 32 predicted proteins | sample CryGeyCG2014_080_2_FD_183965 | JGI IMG/M metagenome (GOLD analysis project Ga0210056, IMG submission 183965) | Groundwater microbial communities from aquifer - Crystal Geyser CG07_land_8/20/14_0.80 (SPAdes) (version 2) | ecosystem: Environmental > Aquatic > Deep subsurface > Groundwater | place...
ATGATCAAGCAATACTCCCGGGAAAAATGGGAGCAATATTGGAAAGAAAAACTTGGTATCAAAGGCTATTTCAATATTCATATCGCATCGGTTACATCATGATGCCGTAACTTTTGAACGTTACCGAGTAGTTACGAATAATTTTGCACAGAGGTGGTTTATGGAGGTGGTTTATGACAGAGTACGATTTCTGGAAGATATTTCCCCGGATGCCAAAGAAGGTAACCATCGGTGATATTACGCTCCGTGATGGCCTCCAGCATGAGGAAAAATTTATTTCCACGGCGGCCAAGATCTTTTATGGGGAAGAGATGGTCCTGGCGGGGTGTAGAGAGATCGAATTAACCAATCTGGGAAGTCCCGAAGGTATCCCTCAGTTCAGGGATGGAGAACAGGTACTTGTCTATTTCAGGGGTGAAAAGTTTAAAAAACGATGTGAGAGGGCTGGTGTAAACTGCGATGACATTACCTTTACGGCCGTTACCATTCGTGAGACAGCCGTGGACACAGCCATCGAGTTTAAAAAAAGGGGGATCGGTCCTGATCGTATCCTGATGATGGTCTCCACCGATCCCGAACACCATTTTGCCAACTCCGGTACAACCCTTTCCCAGTACTGGAAGGAGGCCGAGCGGTGTATCAAAAAGGCGGCCGATGTAGGTATAAAGATGTGCGGCACCGTGAGTACCATCTGGGGAAGCCCCATCACCGGGGCCACTAAATTAGAGGATGCCGTGGAGTTTTCCAAGCGCTGGCTGGAAATCGGCGCCTACGACATTGAACATGCCGACCACGATGGTTCTGCCTCTCCAGATCAGGTTTACCGCTATTTTTCGATGGTCCTTGACGAGATACCACACCCGGAGGTCCATCTGGCCCATTTCCATGAAACCAAGCGTATTGCCAGCGCTTCTGTCCTGGCGGCCCTCCAGGCCGGTATTACCCGCTTTGAGGGAACCCTCGGCGGGTTGGGGGGGCAGCCGACAAACTTTCTAGATGACTGCCCGGTCAGGGGAACAGGTGAGTATTATTACGGGGACCCGAGGTACGTGGGTCTTGTCACCATGGAAGATATGCTGGTAATGATTGATGAACTGGGCATCGAGCACGGCTATGATGTGGATCGTGTTTTGTGGCTGGGAGCAAAAATGGAAAAGACGATCGGTCGAAGACTGCGATCTGAAGCCATTTACAACGGCCGGACCATGAAAGAGGGACATCCGGAGTTTGCCCGCCCTGGCCTTCCGAAGCTGATACAAAAATTAGGGGAGGAGCCTGGTCGGAAGATCCCCAGGGACTGGGCAGCAAAGGCGGCATTGCCGGAGAAGTATCGTCCCTGAACTGTCAGGTGAAGGATGTAAAAATTTAAAATTAAAAATTAAAAAAAGGAGGTAGCTAAATGAGTGTGGAAGTCACGGCTCCTATGCCGGGAACTATTCTGAAGGTTTTGGTAGAAGTTGGCGATCAGGTAAAAGAAGATGAAGAGGTGGCTATTCTTGAGGCCATGAAGATGGAAAACCCGATTTATGCACCCAAAGACGGAAAGGTTGTTGAGATAAAGGTCAAAGAAAAAGACAGGGTTGATACAGATCAGGTATTGGTCGTTCTTGAATAACTAATAATGTCAGGAGTCAGGAGTCAGGGGTCAGGGATCAGATGAGGGAAATTTTAGACGGGCGGGATAAGCCCCATCCCCGCCCGTTCTTATTTGACGAGGAAGATATCCCTTTCTCTGTCCTGAAGATAAACATAATTATACTTATCTTTACCGGTTTCCGTATATATCTCCTCACCTTTGGCTCTGCAGGCAGGGCAGCTCTGTCCCGGAATAATGACGGCAAAGATCCTGTTTCCTGTATCGGCGGCAGAAGCAATAGTGACCAGCCCCCCGCAATCAGTGCAAACCCTGACGGTTTCTTCCTGTTGTTCGCTGATACCGTCGGTATCGTAATAGACAGGCTTTTTCCGTCTTACGTATTCTACATTTCCGATCAGTTTTTCCCTCATCAACCCTCTTTTTTCCCAGAGGGTGTAGATTTCCGCCGCTTCCTTTTCTACATACCGGCTGATCTCGTCAGACTGCCTGATGGTCAAAGGGTCATAGTCCGGTTCCCTCACATTACTGTAATCCAGACCCGCCATCGCCAGAATGATGCCGACATTGACATAGGGAAGGGCTTTTTCAATAGAATATCCCCCTTCGAGGACCGCGATGTGGGGTGAGAGTCTGTCATTCAGCAGGGCATACCCCTGGGCGGTAAAGCACATATCGGTGATGGGATCCGAGTAGTGGTTGTCCTGTCCCGCCGAATTAATCACGAGATCCGGTTTGAATTCATCTAAGATGGGCAGAATCACATGATCCAAAATGTAGAGAAATCCCTCATCCGACGTCCTTGGCGGCAAAGGTATGTTGATGGTGGCGCCGAGGGCGTTGGGGCCACCGAATTCTCTATGGAAACCGGTTCCCGGATATAGTGTCCTTCCGTCCTGGTGGATAGAAATGCACAGGGTGTTGGGGTCATTCCAGTAGATATCCTGAGTGCCGTCCCCGTGATGACAGTCGGTATCTACAATGGCGACCCGCCGGGGGCCGTAATGCTTTCTGATGTATTCAACCATGATGGCCTCGATATTGACGTTGCAGAAGCCACGGGCGCCACGGACGACCAGCATTGCATGATGACCCGGCGGCCTGACCAGGGCAAAGGCGTTATCCACCTCTCTTTTCATGACCTTTTCTGCCGCCGTTATTGCCCCACCCGCCGAGACGAGATGCGATTCGGTAATCACGCTTCTTGTGTCGGGGACACAGATGTGAACACGGTTGACATCACCAACAGTGGCTAATCCTGGTTTGAATTCTATGATACTATCAAAGTCAAGAAGCCCCTCTTCAAAGACCTGGTCCTGTGTGTAGAGGAGTCTTTCTTCCCTCTCCGGGTGAGTCGGAGAAATGGCCCAGTCGAAGGCGGGAAAGAAGATGAGACCCGTCTTTCTTTCCTTTTTCAGCATATCACGTCCTACGTCCTTAGAGAGGCTATCAGACCGGGCTTAACCTGAGCCCTGACCCTGATATTTTTGCCGGTGGTGTAGAACCCCCTTACCATGTTGAACTCCTGATCTTCAGTGACCTCAATCTCCAGGTCTTCCTCTTTTGCCCCCATTTTTATCGCCCTTTCTCGAAGCTTTTCTTTGGCGATTCCGATGGCATCTTCACGGGTAAATTGCGGGGGAATGACAATCCGGTCGCCCTCCTCGCCGATGGTCAGAGTTCCCTGCTCGGTATCGGCAAGGATTGTCATTTCCGCCGTTGTCCGTGCCAGGGCCGCCCCTATGGCGTTCGCCACTTCCGCATGTTCAGGGATATAAACAGGACAACCCAACATCTCTCCGAGACGGAAGGCCATGGGCCTGGCAGAACCACCTACCACGTACAGTATCTTCGGTTCCAATCTTCTGTCCTCAAGTATCTCGTGTATCGTGTAGACAGGACGATTGACGATTGCTTCCATTTCATCCAGGCAAGCGGAGGCGATCTTCTCACAGGTTTGCTCAAAAATGGTCTTAGCCGCTTCAAGAACGCTACATTGCATATGGCGGGATAGCGGCAACAGGGCTCCCTTCGCCCTTTCCCTCTCACCGATCGAGGTCAGGCCGAGGACGATCATGGCATCCGTCGGCGTGGGGAAAGGTCCCCCGAAGGCGGCAGCCGGCCCTTCTCTTTCAGGACCGATAACGATCCTGCCGTCTTCACATCTGACCCTGCTGTCACCCCCCACACCGATAGACCTTATCCGTAGTCCCCTGACCAGGGTTTTATGTCCGAAAATGGTGACACCCACTGCCTCCAGAAGGGGGACACCCCCGGCAAAAACGGCAATATCCGTGGTTGTCCCGCCGATGTCGAGGGCAATGGCATCGTCTCTGCTTTCAACCATACTCAGGATACCCATAATGCTGGCAGCGGGACCGGAAAGTATTGTCTGCACAGGAAATTCACCGGACTGAGCAATATCAATGGTTCCTCCATCCGCCTTGAGGATGTAGATCGGAACAGAGACATTTCTTAGATGCATTAAATCTAAAACCTGTTTTACAAAGTTAGTGTATATCTCCCGGATGGCCTCATTGAGGAAGGTTGTTGCTATACGCCGGGGAAAGTTGAGGCGTCCGGCCATGCGATGGCCAAGAGACACATGTCTTACATGGGTGGCGATGGTTTCCCGTATCTCTATTTCCTGCTGCGGGTTTCTTATGGAAAATTTTCCCACAATACCGCAATGGTCAATTCCGTCCCTCTGGAAACGTTCACCGATCCGGGATACATTATCCCGATCAATCCCGGCAATCTCCATGCCCCGGTGATTGACATAACCGGGAATAAAATGGCAATCCTCATTGATTCGTAAAAGCGAGGGGGAGAGTCCCGGACCGCTGACCAGAATCATCCCTACCCTGTCGGTCTTGCCCTGAACAATGGCATTGGTGGAAATGGTAGTACTGAGAACGACCCTTTCCAGTCTTTCGGGATTTTCCTCTCTTAACAGGTCATCTGTCACCCTCCACAGCGAATCGAGCAGGTCTCTCTCGTTCGTAATGACCTTTGCCTTTTTCTTTATCCTTAAGTCTTCAATGAGGACAGCATCCGTATGTGTACCACCTACATCAATACCCATTATCATTATTTTTTTATATAACGATAAATTTATCTTGACAAGGTGAAAAAAAAGCGTATCGTCTCTTCTCAATACTGGATGATAAATACATCATCCCCAAGTGAGAAGAATCTTTGAAAGGAGGTGAAAGTGTCTATGAAAAAGATCTTTGCCGTTATTTTTTCTCTGCTTTTCTTTGTCGCCTTATCGTTTGCAGTAGTTGGCTGCAAAAAGGCAGAAGAGCAGAAACCGGAAGAGGCTGTAACTGAAGCGCCAGCTCCGGCACCAGCTCCTGAGGCAGCACCAGCTCCAGCACCTGAGGCAGCACCAGCTCCGGCACCTGAGGCAGCACCAGCTGCTCCAACAACCCCGTAATATTTAAAAAACTGCAGAGGGAAAAACTGACCGAGTACTCAAAACCGTGGGTGCTCGGTTTAGTTTTTTTACCAACGGATAACAAGTATCTTGCTCCTTGAAATTGCGAATTATTTATGGTAAAAAAGCATTAACGAACTTAAGGAGGTGATATTATGTCCAGCAAAAGTGGCGATTTTATCAAGGGTTTGTTAATAGGTGTGTTAGTTGGCGCTATCGCAGGTATCCTCTATGCTCCTAAGAGCGGGAAGGAAACACGCGAGGATATCGGCAGAAAAGCCGAGGAGATAATGGCAAAGGCAAAAGAGGAATATGAGCGGGCGCTGGAAAAGAGTAAAAAGGCCTACGAAACAGCCGCCAAGCACGCAAAAGAGTTGCAGCTATCGGCGAGAGAAAAGGTGGAAGAAATAGGAACTAAGGCGAGCGAACTTGCCGAACGCGGAAAAGAATCGTTTCAGGATAGCAAAGGTCGGCTGAAGAAGGCGATTGATGCCGGAATGGAAGCCTTTAAAGAGGAGAAAGAAAAGATGTCATAGAAACTTGAGAGAAAACGAAAGGGGAAGTCCTATGGGCCTGGAGACCGGTTTAGTTATTTTAAATGTAGTATTTCTTCTTATTGCTGTCTTTTCCATTCCCTTTCTTTTTCAACTCTGGCGAATGGCAAAGAACATTGCCATAACCCTCCAAACGCTTAATCGTAGTTTACCCTGCATCCTGCAAAATCTGGAAGAGATTACATCAAATATTGTCAGTGCCACGGACACGGTAAACAGTCACATTGAAGGTCTGTCATCTGCCATCAAAAAGATTCAAGGTACACTGGATCTCGTTGGAAATTTGGAGGCCGTGATAAGACTTCCTTTTTTCAAGACACTGGTGACTCTATCTGCCGTTCTAAAAGGTGTACGAGCTTTCCTAAATGTTTTTCGTTCTGCCCGTTAATCTACTTACAATCTTAGAAAATAAAAAGATAGATTTTAAACGGAGGGGAGAGTTGTGTCGAGGGTAACATACGGGAACAAATGGGGGCGGGTCCGTACCCATACCGTGGCCGCGAGGCCCGGGACAACGAGACCAGTGGAAGATGTGGTAAGGGAAATCAAGAAAGGACAAGAGGATCTGCGAGGGGAAGATTACCGGGAACGGTCGCTGAATCTTTATGGTTTTATATGTGCCCGCTGTGGGAGGGAGTTTAACGAGACTAACCGCCATCTGCTGACGGTTCACCACCGGGATGGCAACCATCACAACAATCCGTTGGACGGGAGCAACTGGGAAAATCTCTGTGTCTACTGTCATGAGGATATTCATAGCCGGTCTCTTCTTGGAAGTTATCTGGAAGGGTCGTCCGGGACAGATGAATGCAGTTTCGATGAAAGCAGTCTCGTGTATAAAGATGAAAGGAAAGAAACAGCTCCCTCCGGCTTGGGAGTCGTGGGGGAGAAACTGAAGAAGGCCATGGAAAAGAAAAAGACATCCATCACGTAGTCCTGATATTTTCCTTGACAATTATTTCATCTCTAATATAGAAAATCTGCAATTTAGATGAAAAATTAAAACTTTGAAAGTTAAATGGGGGAAGATGATGACGGATGTTTTTTTCAGCTCATGGGGGGGGGAGATTGTAGATAACAGGGGTAAGGAACCTGAGAATTATGAAAAAATTAAAGGGATTGCACTACCCTCGCAATTTGCGGGGAAGGAAGACATTCGGGCATTGATTGGCTGGTACGGCATTGTATTGAGATCCCGGGATGTCAATATTGTTGATCTGTGCCGGGCGTACATAACAGCGGTGCAGAGTGAATCCTGCGGCAAATGTTTTACCTGTCGTGTCGGCACCATGGTCCTGGCAGACACCCTGACAAAGATCTGCCGGGGAAACGGTGATGAGGGAGATATTGATGCCCTTGTCCGGGTCGCGGAAGTTATTCGGGAAGGTTCAAAATGTAACCTGGGGCAAACCGGACCGATTCCCCTTTTAGATGCGGTAAAATTATTTGCTGAAGATTTTAAGAGGGCAGTGCAGGACAAGAAGCCCATCTTAGAAGGCAACTATCACTATAAACTTACCGCCCCCTGCATGGATGCCTGCCCGATACATCTGGATATCCCCCGCTATGTAGAATCCATAAAGGAAGGAAAATTCGAGGAGTCACTGAATACCATTGTAGAGAAGCTGCCACTTCCCGGTGTGGTCGGGAGAGTTTGTGTAAGACCGTGTGAGATGCATTGTCGCCGAACAATTCTGGATGAACCGATCTCCATAAAATATCTCAAGCGCTTTGTGGCGGATGATAATCTGAAAAAGAAGAAAAAGGTGTCGTTTAAACAAACACCGTCGGAAAAAACAGGTAAAGTTGCCATTATCGGTGCAGGACCTGCCGGACTGGCCTGTGCTTATCACTTGGCGCTCAAGGGGCATACGGTCACGATTTACGAGAGATTTGGAGAACCAGGCGGGATGGCGGCAATGGGTATTCCTGATTATCGTCTCCCGAGGAATATCCTCGGTTTTGAGGTGGAACAGATTCAAAAGATGGGCGTTGCCATAAAATACAATACAGTGGTGGGAAAGGACATTAAACTTTCTGATATAGAAAAGGAAAGTGAAGCAATATTCATCGGTATCGGGGCTCAAGCCAGCACTGCCATGGGAGTGGAGGGAGAGGACAAGGGATACGGGGGCTTCATTCCCGGTATTGAGTATCTTCAGAAAATTAACGTGGGAGTTGATCCTTACCCGGAGGGGAAAAAGGTGGTCGTGGTAGGTGGTGGGAACGTGGCTATAGACTGTGTGCGCTCTTCCTTCCGCATCGGGAAGGAGGACGTAAATCTCGTTTATCGGAGAACAAAGAGAGAAATGCCGGCAGATCACGTGGAGATCAAAGATGCCGAGGAAGAGAACGTAACATTCCATTATTTGACCAATCCTAAAAAGATACTCACCAGAGAGGGAATGGTAATCGGTGTCGAATGTATCCGTATGGAATTAGGTGAGCCGGATGAAAGCGGGCGGAGACGTCCCGTTCCCGTGGAGGGTTCTGAATTCGTAATAGATTGTGATATCCTGGTTCCCGCGATCGGGCAGGCCATTGATCTGGGGCTCCTCGAGGGTAAATCCGGTGATAATGTAAAAACAACGAGAAAAAGTACCCTGGTGGTAGATGAGTTCACCATGCAGACAAGCAATCCCAGGATATTTTCTGCCGGCGACTGCGTGACCGGTCCTTCCGCACTTATCAATGCCTGTGCCGGCGGCAAAAGGGCCGCAGTTAATATAGACTGTTTCATAAATGGCAAGAGATTAGAGGCCACTGATGATGATTATTTTGACAGACTATTCAATGATGTCAAAGTTTTCGATCCCAGGGAGAAGATAGGATTTTTAGGGGGAAGAAAGATGTTGCACCTGCCGATGCTTCCCCCGGAAGAGAGAAAGCAAACATTTGCCGAAGTAGAAAAAGGATACCATTTTCTCGAAGCAAAAGCTGAGGCAGATCGTTGCCTGAGATGCTACCGGGTGGGGATGATAGCGGTTTAACACAAAAACTATTACATTAAAGAGGATGGAAAATGGTGAAGCTAACCATTGATGAAAGAGAGATCACGGTAGAGGAAGGCGCCACAATTCTTGACGCTGCGAAACTGGCAGGGATCAAGATTCCGACCCTTTGTTATCATAAACGATTAAACCCCATAGGCTCATGCAGGATGTGCGTGGTAGAAATCGAGGGGTTGCCTAATCCCATGACGGCATGCACGACACCTGTTGCGGAAGGCATCAAGGTGGTCACAAATTCCGAACGTCTGCAACGGATGAGAAGGGAGACCCTCAAATTGATGCTGGTCAACCACCCCCTTGACTGTCCCGTCTGTGACAAGGGTGGGGAATGCTCGCTCCAGGATCTGGTATATGAGTTTGAGATAGAGACCGCAGAATACCGGGCGGAGAAAAAAGAGCGGGAGGCGATTTATGCTACCCCCCTTATCCGCTACTGGCCGGACAGGTGTATCATGTGTCTGCGCTGTGTTGCCGCCTGCCGGGATATAAAAGCGTTAGGAGCCATTGATATTGTTGGTTCAGGCTTTGGAGCAGGTATATCTCCGGTAAATAAGGAGAAGTGTGAGTCCTGTGGTGAATGTATCAAGGTTTGTCCCACCGGAGCTTTAACGGAAAATCTGAGCCGGTACAAGGGGCGCACCTGGATGGTAAATCGTGTCAAGACTACCTGTGCCTACTGTGGATGCGGTTGTCAGCTTGAACTCAATGTGATGAATAACCGGGTTATCGGTATCACGACAAAAGATGATGATGAAGTAAACAGGGGGAGTTTATGTGTCAAGGGACGCTTTGGGTATGAATTTATCGGAAGTGAGGAGCGCCTTACAAAGCCTCTTATTAAACGGGACGGGAAATTCCACGAGGCCGCTTGGGATGAGGCGTTGGATCTGGTTGCAGAAAGATTGACAGCGATTAAAACCGCCGCTGGAAGCGATGCCATTGCCGGTCTCTCTTCCGCCCGGTGTACCAATGAGGAGAATTATCTCATGCAGAAGTTCCTGCGGGCGGTTATCGGAACAAACAACATAGACCACTGTGCCCGGCTTTGACACTCCTCTACTGTGGCAGGTCTTGCCGCATCATTCGGCAGTGGGGCGATGACAAATCCCATCGCCGATCTCCTGAAATCGGAGGTCATATTAGTAACGGGAAGCAATACCACGGAATGTCATCCGATCTTTGCCAACTACATAAAAGAGGCGGTTCTAAGAAAAGGGGCAAAATTAATCGTTGTAGATCCAAGAAAGATAGATTTAGTTGACTATGCAGATATCTGGCTCAGAGCAAAACCGGGTACTGATATTGCCTGGATCAACGGGCTTATTCTCCTTATTATTAAGGAAAATTTGCAGGCCTCTGAATATATAAAAGAGAGGACGGAAGGCTTCGAGGAGCTCAAGGCCGCCGTCGAAAAATATACCCCCCAGTATGTTTCCGGTATTACAGGTATACCGGCTTCAGATTTAATGGAGGCAGCCCGCGCTTATGGCAAGGCAAAACCGGCGTCAATCTTGTATACGATGGGAATTACCCAGCATATAACGGGGACCGACACTGTCAAATCCCTGGCGAATCTGGCCATGCTCTGCGGGAATGTTGGTGTTCCCGGGGGAGGGGTCAATCCCCTCCGCGGGCAGAACAATGTGCAGGGGGCATGTGACCTTGGCGCCCTGCCCAATGTCTTCACGGGGTATCAACCGGTTACCGGTGATGAGGTGAGGGAGAAATTTGAAGAGGCATGGGGTGTGAATAACCTCCCCCGCACACCAGGACTTACAGTTACCGAGATGTTCAGCGCCGCCGAAGAGGGGAAGGTAAAGGCGATATATATCATGGGTGAGAACCCGCTCCTGTCTGACCCGGACATGAATCATATAGAACATTGCCTAAAATCGCTGGAGTTTCTCGTAGTCCAGGACATATTCCTTACAGAGACGGCGAAGTACGCCGATGTTGTCCTTCCCGCCACATCTTTCGCCGAGAAGGAAGGGACCTTTACAAATTCTGAAAGAAGGGTTCAGCGTGTAAGGAAGGCCGTTTCTCCACCGGGGGAGGCGAGAGAAGATTACCGGATAATATGCGAGTTGTCCGGAAGGATGGGGTACCCGATGGATTATAAAGGTCCAGAGGATATAATGGAAGAGATCCGTAGCGTAACTCCGAGCTATGCCGGTATAACCTGCCAGCGTATTGAAGGGGCCGGTATCCCCTGGCCCTGTCCCGATGAAGGCCACCAGGGAACACCGATCCTCCACATAGAAAAGTTCGTGAGGGGTAAAGGGCTATTTTTTGCCATTGATTACAAACCACCGGCAGAACCGACGGATGAGGAGTACCCGTTCCTGCTTACCACAGGAAGGGTATTGCAGCATTACCATACCGGCACAATGACCCGTAAAGGGAGAGGGCTCAATATGCTTTATCCTGAGCTTCTCGCGGAGATAAACACGGATGATGCCGTGCATCTGGGTATCGGCTCCGGTGAGTTTATCCGCATCGCATCCCGTCGCGGGGATATCAAAGTAAAGTCCTTGATAAGTGAAAGACCGGGCAGGGGGGTTATCTTTGTTCCCTTTCACTTCAGTGAATCGCCGGCAAACGCCTTGACGATAAACGCCCTTGACCCGATAGCGAAGATTCCCGAGTACAAGGTGTGTGCGGTTAAGGTGGAAAAGGCGTAAAGATTAGTAACTACTCAGGTTGTCAGGTTCACAGTTCACGGTTAAGGGTTAAGGGTTAAGGGTTGGCTTGCGTTCTTCATATTTCATTAGTCTAACCTTGAACCGTGAACCATGGAACTTTGAACCTGAGTAGATACGAAGATTAAACTTACAGGTCGTAGAGGGTTTCGTCAACACGCGGCTTTGGTCGTTTGCTCCTTTTCCTTGTCCTGGCCTCGAGGAGAAAAGGCTCTTCCGTTTCCAGTAAATCTCCCATCTCCTCTTCGATCTTCTCAGGATCTTCCCCCCTTTCCATGCGGGAGAGGGCATCCTCCATCCCCGGCCCCAGATTAAGACCCGTTACGTCAGAGAGTTTCCTCATCAGCAGGGCCGCCTGACGGGGGTCGTCTTCGGCGATTTTATCTGCTTCCCCGGCCAACATGGCCATCGCTTTTTCCATCTTTGCTTCGTCAATGGGGGGAAGGTCATCGCTTAGCGCATCTTTTTTTCCTGAAATCCTGGCAAATACAGACATCTGGCGTTCTAAGCTGACTATTCTGCATTTCGGACAGTGGGGGACCTTTTGGGTGTTGACGGACCTGGAAAAAAAGTTGTAAACGGTATTACATTTCTTACAGTAAAACTCATAGATTGGCATTGCCGGACCTCACTATAGTGAACGACATAAGTAAAGAGAAGATGGATATAAATTGAATAACGGAGTTTTCTCATTAATTTCAATGTGCCATGCATTAAAAAGGCTATTATAAAGAATAATTCTATAATCTTGGTGCCTTGGTGGCAAGATACCTGAGTAGTTACAAAAATTCAATCAAATTTCTGGCATTAGATGTTTCCTCTATTTTGCTTTGATCCCGACGAAAAGACAGGTAATGCCCATGGTAAGGACGTATGTTTTGACCTTTATGAGACCTGCCCCCTCCATGAGTGCGGAAAAAATATCCTTCGTAGGAAAATTCATGATGGAATCAGCTAAGTAGTGATAAGCAGAAGGGTTTGAGGAAAATAATCGGGCAAGCCAGGGAAGTATTTTACGGAGATAGATGCGGTAAATACCACGGAACAGGGTATGGCGGGGAGGTATCATCTCCAGTACCATGACTTGACCACCGGGCGCCACGACCCTGGCCATTTCCCTGAGCGCCTGCATCTTGTCTGGAATATTCCTGATACCGAAGGCTATCCCGGCGACGTCGAAACTGGAGGCGCCAAAAGGAAGATGGAGGGCATCGCCTTTAATAAACCGGATATTTTGAGAAAGTTGCCTTTTTTCGACCTTCCGGCATGCCTGGCCGATCATTTCCTTTACAAAGTCAATTCCTGTCACGTGGACGTGCGAATAGACGGAGGCGGCAGCAATAGCAAGGTCACCGGTTCCGCATGCCACATCAAGGAAACGATTTGTTTCAAAGAAGCGCATCTGCCTTACGGTAAAACGACGCCATGCAATATCGCGCCGAAGGCTCAAAAAATGATTAAGAAAGTCATATTTACCGGTAACGGTACCGAAGATATCCTTAACCATGACTATACGTTCGTCTTCCCTTGCTTCCGATACCGAAGGATATTTTACTTTCACGCAACTTTACTCCGTAACCCGAACCAAATATCTTGGACAATAATTGTAGCATTTTTTTGTTGACATAGCTTGTTTTTTGTGGAAGTTATCATCTACTGATGAGTAGTTATAATCTAGCATACTAACCTTAACTGTTAGGAAAGGAGGTAAAAGATGCCTGAAAGCACTTACAAGATTATTGAGATCGTGGGAACAAGTAAGAATTCCTGGGAAGAGGCGGCAAGAAATGCCGTTGAAACTGCATCCAAAACCCTTACAGACCTGCGGATTGCTGAAGTTGTTAAACTCGACATGACCATTGAGGGCGGCAAAATTGCTTTTTACCGGGCAAGAATCAACGTTTCTTTCAAGTATCAAGAATAATGATTATTTCTCCTCAGGGGACTAAGAAAACAACGGGGTGCATCTGATGCACCTCTTTGTCCCTTGAGGTGGATTACTTCTTTGCCCATCTTCAGTATCTTTTAGGGGGTCAAAGCCCAGCTTCTTTTAAAATCTCCGGCACCACTTCCTCCTTCCCGATAGCCATGACATGAACCCCATCGCAGATACGGTCATCCTTGATCTCACGGATCATGCGCCCGGCTATTTCGATCCCCTTACTCAGGGTGCTTCCCTTGGGGGCGGCGGCCATTTCATCAATCAGTTCCTGCGGCACCCTGACGCCCGGTACATTTTTATTCATGTAGCGGGCCATAGGGGCTGAGGTGAGAAGAATAATCCCCGCCAGTATCTTCACGGGAAATTGACGGGCATAGGACATAAAATCTCTGAATTTATCCAGGTCGTAGACGGCCTGGGTCTGAATGAACTCTGCCCCGGCCTCTATTTTCTTTTCAAATTTGATCAACTGAGGCTCCAGGGGATTGGCCTCCGGGGTCACAATAGCCCCGGCACAGAAGGATACCGTACCGTCCAGGTCATTTCCCCCCATGTCTTTACCTTTTTCGAGGGTGCGGATGGCCGCCAGAAGCTGGGAAGAGTCCAGATCAAAAACCCCTCTCGCCTCCTTATGGTCACCCACTACAAGGGAATCACCGGTCAGGCAGAGGACATTCTTTATCCCCCGGCTGTAGGCAAAGAGGAGATCGGCCTGAAGGGCTAATCTGTTCCGATCCCGACAGGTCATCTGCAGGATAGGTTCCCCTCCCTGTTCCTTTACCAGAAGCGCTGCTCCCAGAGAGGGATAGCGCATGATGGAACTCTGGTGATCGGTAAGATTTATTGCCGCTACGCTCTCCTTCAGGAGGGCGATATGATGGATCATCTTTTCCAGGTTCGTCCCTTTAGGCGGACCGACTTCACTGGTGACGATAAACTTGCCGGAGGCTAAAGTTTCTTTAAAGCTTATAGTCATGGCTTAGTTGCTCCTTTCGGCCACGACAGAGCGTGGCCCTCCTGGGGAACGAAAAAGACCCCCGGACGGGGAACTACCTGGTGATTTCTCGGTCCCTGGTACCTCCGCATCAGGTCCAGTCTTCCCATGTCCTTCAGGCGCTGGTAAATCAGTGTCCAGGCGCAATCCTTTTGCGGGTCAATCTCACACTTTCCTTCCTTGGTTCCGCCGCAGGGACCATTGACGAGACCTTTGTGACAAGTAATGACCGGGCAGATCCCCCCCGTCTCCCCGATAATGCATGCCCCGCACTGCCTGCATACTTCGTGGAATTCGCCCAGTCCCCGCTCTTTCCCGATAAAAAGTGTATCCAGCGCGGGTATCACAATCTTATCCATCCTCCTCGCCACGGTTTGTACCCCAAAGGCACAGGTCATAATCAGAAGGACTTGGGCCTCAGAGATCGCTGATTGGTTCGCGGCCAGCGCCTCCTGGGTGATCTCATCACAGGCCACGGGAAGTACCATGTATCCGGTCACCAGACGATTGGCGGCCTCTAATTTTTCTTTCATCTGGAGGACCTCCGGCATCCCCCCGGTACGACAGAGGGTCACACATGTCCCGCAACCGATAATGAAAACCCGGTTATAATCCCCTAATAGGCGTTCTATCTCTTCCATACTCTTTTGACTTGTAATAGACCGAATCATGGAACACTCCTTTCTCTATCTCTCCAGGTCGCACCGGAGGCAACGGGTGGCCTCATCTCGGGCCTGTTCCTCGGAAAAACCTGTTTCAATCTCGCGAAAATCTTGAATCCTCTCTTCCGGCTGGTGGGCGGGAACCTTCTGGCGAGGTCTGGCCTCCACCATCTCTTCCCCTGCGGCGAGGCGCGCCTCATCGGCCACATGGACCTTTTCATCCCTGATCTCGATACGAGAGGCATCATTTTTCAGGTATTTATCAATGGCCAGGGCCGCCCGCCGGCCCGCCGCAATGGCATGGATCAAAAAAGTCGGCCCTGTAACAAAATCCCCCCCGGCAAAGATCCCGGGGATATTGGTAGATAAGGTATTTGAATCTACCTGGAGGGTCCCCCAGCGCGCCCGCTCTAACTTGCTGTCCGGAGGGAGAAAACTCAGGTCCGGCGCCTGGCCTACCGAGGGAAGCAGAGTATCCAGTTCCACAAAGAATTCCGATCCCTCTATAGGGACAGGCCGGCGGCGGCCGGAGACCTCCGTCTCCCCCAGACGCATTTTTATACACTCCATACCTCTGAGTTTCCAGTCTTCGCTTACAATGCGGGTGGGGCTGACGAGAAAGTGAAACTTGATCCCCTCCTCCACGGCCTCCTGATATTCAGTTTCGGTAACCGGCATCTCCTCACGGCTACGCCGGTAGAAGACATCCACTTCTTCCGCGCCCAGACGAAGAGCGGTACGGGCGGAATCCATCGCCACGTTTCCGCCGCCGATGACCCCTACCCGCCTCCCCACAGAGACGGGCTTCCCTACCTTGACATCCACCAGAAATCTCAGGCCGTAGAGTAATCCCTCCAGACCCTCCACCTCTCCGGGTATCCCCAACTGACTGCTTCGTTGTGCCCCGGCGGCGATAAAGACCGCAGCGTAGCCCTCCTTTTTGAGGTCATCCACCGTATAGTTCACATTGATGGGGGTACTGTAGCGGATCTCCACCCCCCTGGTCTGAATATGGGCAATTTCTTCCTCAATCACCCTTTTGGGGAGCCGGAAGTCCGGAATAGCTACCCCCAACATCCCCCCTGCCACCGGCAGGGCCTCAAAAACCGTGGTGGGGTACCCCAGTCGGGCAAGAAAATAGGCGCAGGAAAGCCCCGCCGGCCCGGCCCCTATAACGGCCACCCGCTCTTTCCTGGTCACGGGAAAGGGCGACGGCGGTTCCCCGACATGTTTAAAGTACCAATCGGCGGCAAAACGTTTTAAAGACTTAATGGCCACCGGAGCATCCAGCTCTCCCCTTCGGCACTTGAGTTCACAGGGATGGCTGCAAATGCGCCCGCAGATAGCGGGGAAGGGGTTTCTCTCCCGTATCAGATCCGCAGCCTCAGCGTACTTCCCCTGGGCAATCAAAGCTACGTATGAGGGAACATCTATTCCGGCCGGGCAGGCATGCTGACAGGCCGAGATAACCATGGCATCACAGACTGCCGCCGGGCACTTACGCTCCCTGATGTGCGCCTCGTACTCCTCCCGGAAATAGGTCAGGGTGGAAAGCACAGGGTTGGGGCAGGTCTGCCCCAGGCCGCAGAGAGAAGTCTTTTTTACGGCCTCGCCGATCTTCTGCAGCCGCTCCAGATCACCCTCCTGCCCTTCTCCCCGGGTGATGCGGGTGAGGATCTTGAGCATCTGGGTGGTTCCCAGGCGGCAGGGGGAGCATTTGCCGCACGACTCATCCTGGGTAAAGGTGAGGAAAAAACGGGCAAGATCCACCATGCATGTATTCTCATCCATGATGATCAGGCCCCCCGATCCCATCATGGAGCCCACTTCCCGCAGAGAGTCGTAATCAATGGGCAGGTCGAGAAAACGGGCCGGGATACATCCTCCGGAAGGCCCCCCCATCTGGGCGGCCTTGAAGTTACGGCCTTTGGGAATCCCGCCCCCCATGTCATAGATCACCTCCCTCAGGGTTGTGCCCATGGGCACTTCCACAAGGCCGGTGTTATTGATCCGGCCGGTGAGGGAAAAGATCTTTGTTCCCTTGCTTTTTTCTGTCCCTATATTTGCGTACCATTCCCAGCCCTTCAGGATGATGGACCGGACGTTGGCAAAAGTCTCCACGTTATTGATGGAGGTGGGCTGCCCCCTCAGTCCGGCCTGGGCCGGAAAGGGGGGACGGATGCGGGGCATCCCCCTTTTACCCTCCACCGAGGCGATGAGTGCCGTTTCCTCCCCGCAGACAAAGGCCCCTGCCCCTTCCATAATGATGATTTCGAAATCAAAGCCCGACCCCAGGATGTCCCGGCCTAAAAGGCCGCACTCAGAAGCCCGGGCAATGGCTATACCGAGGTGTTTGGTGGCAATGGGATATTCCGCCCGTACATAGATGTATCCCCGGGACGCCCCAATGGCAAATCCCGCGATCATCATTCCTTCCAGGACGGAATGGGGATTCCCCTCCAGCACACTCCGGTCCATGAAGGCCCCGGGATCCCCTTCATCGGCGTTACAGATGATATATTTCTCCCGGATCGCTGTCCGGGGCAGGCTTCCGGGATTCTGTCGGGTAACGCGCCATTTAACTCCAGTAGGGAACCCGGCCCCGCCTCGCCCCCTGAGACCGGCTTTTTCCACCACCTCGATCACCTCTTCCGGGGTCATGGAACTCAGGACCTTGCTGATCGCCCCATACCCGTTAAAGGCCAGGTAATCTTCCAGGGAGGTCGGGTCAATGCGGCCGTTTTCCCCTAAAACCACCCGTTTCTGTTTCTGGTAGAAGGGGACTTCGTGGCTGTAGATGTAAGGTTTCCCGGTCACCGGGTCCCGGTAGAGGAGCCTGCCGATGATATTCTTTTTCTTCAGGGTCTCGGAAACGATTTCCGGGACATCTTCCGGGGCTACCCGTTGATAAAAGATCTCCTGTGGGGAAATGACCAGCAGGGGGGCCCGCTCGCAAAAACCGTGGCACCCGGTCTTTTTAATCATTACTGCCCGGTCAAGCCCCTCCCTTTCGATTTCCACACGAAGGGCCTCATATACCTCCCCGCTCCCGTAAGCGCTGCAGCCAGGCCCGTCACAGAGATAGATCACCGTCTGGTCGGGGTCATGCTGTTCCAGGATGGTCTTGCGCCATTGCTCCAATTGGTCAAAGGTCTTTATCTCTTCCATGCCTCGCCTTCCCTCACCTGAAAATCCCCCCTTACCCCCCTTTTCTAAAGGGGGGGTAAGGGGGGATTTTCATTTGTATTTCTGGAGGATCGTTTCAATCCTCTTGGGGTTCATCTTCCCATAATAGGTTTGATTGACCACCATCACCGGGGAAAGGGCGCAGGCCCCCAAACAGGCCACAGTTTCCAAGGTAAAGGAATAGTCCGTGGCCGTTTCCCCATCCTGCAAATTCAAGGTTTTCTGCACCACCCTCAGGACGCCGCGCCCTCCGCGCACATGGCAGGCTGTGCCCCGGCAGACCCTGACTACATTCCTGCCTCGTTTCGCAGTATAAAATTGGGAATAAAAGGTAATGACTCCCTGCACCTGACTGGGGAAAACCCCCAGGGCCCCGGCAATGGGAGAAATAGTCTCTGAGGGGATATAACCAAAGACCTCCTGGGTCTTTTGCAGGACCACAATGAGGGCCTCGGGATCACCCCGGTGATGGTTCAGAATTTCATTGAACTTAGGCAGCATCATCCCTTTCTGGTTCATCGTCAATCCTCTCAATTCTGACGGCACAACCTTTCTGAAGTTGTGATTTGGTCTCCTCATCCCAGAGGTGATCGAGGAGACGGTTCTCCTCTATGCCGGGATAGCCATGGGGAGCGAAGATTAGCCCCCGGGGAAGATCGGGATCAAAGTGAATCCTGGTCTGTATCTCCCCCTTGTGCGAAATTATCCGTATCTCGTCCCCTTCCGCAAGACCCAGGGCTGCCCCCTCCTCCGGCGAGATGGAGACGTGAGGAGCGGGCGCCAATTTTTTCAAGCGTGAAGATCGGGAGGTACGGGTCCCCCACCCGAGGTGGTGTCTGACCGCCCCGGCCATAAAGTAAAAGGGGAAATCCTTTTCTTTTTCTAAAAATTTCTGAGGTGCATCTACCACAGGAAGGATAAATTTCGGTCGCACCTCTCCGAGGGAGAGCCGGCCCTCCCCCTTTGCAAGGAGATGTAGGGGGATGGCCCCATAGAGAGGCGCCCTCTTTCCGATTTCCTCCCAGAGTTCCGTCGTCTCTTCCGGGGCAATCCTCTGGCCCAGTTTTTCCCCCAGACGCCGGAAGATCTGGCCATCAGGAAGACTCTTTTCCAGGGGAGGGAAAGCCCTGTTGATCTTCTGGATTCTACCTTCAAGATTAATTACCGTTCCCTCCTTCTCGGCAAAAGATGCCGCCGGGAGAATCACCCGGGCCATGTTTGCCGTCTCGGTGAGATAGAGGTCCTGTACCACGAGAAAGGGAATCCTGGACAGGGCCCTCTCCACCCAGGCGCGATCGGGAAAGGAAAGCAGGGGATTTTCCCCCACGATATAGAGTGCCTTGAGTTTTCCCTCGTCAGCGGCCTGTATCATCTCAAGGGCCGTCATCTCCCCTTTTCCCGGCACCTGATCGGAGGCCGCCCCCGAGGGCACAAAACCGGGCAAGAATTCAGGAACCACTCCCATAGCCCATGCTCCGATGGTGTTATTCTCCTTAAGAAGGGGAAGGATGCCAACGCCCCCCTCTCCCGCTTCTCCCTTCAGGATCATCAAATTGGACAAAGCCCTTACCAGGGATACTCCCCCTGACTGCTGAGTAACCCCATCTCCAAATATACAGAGGACTTTTGCGGCCTCACCGATGAGCCTGGCTGCCCCGTGTAGTTCCTCATCGCCGACGCCGGCCTGTACGGCCGGTAGGTTCAGGTCTTTCCTTGTAAAGTTTTCTTCCCACTCCTGAAACCCTTCGGTATGGGTCTGGACAAACCCCTTGTTCCAGAGACCCTCTTGAAGCATGATCCGGGTAATACCGTGGATGAGGGAGAGATCACCTCCCCGGGCCGGTCTCAGGTGCAGGGTGGCAAAACGGGAGAGGGGGGTCTTCCGGGGGTCAATGATAATCAGGCGGGCGCCGGAGTCACGGACGGCGCGTTTAAGGTAGTAACTCAGGACGGGGGCTGTCTCCGCCGGATTGGCCCCTACTACGAGGAAGAGATCCGACTTCCCCAGTTCACTAAAGGGTTTGAGCGTCCCCGGGCGGCCCAGGGCATCGAGCAGTACCTTAAAGGCCGGTGCGGCATAGAGGCGGCTTCCATTATCTACATGAGGAGATCCGAAGACAGACCGGGCGAGTTTCTGAAAGAGGTAACTCTCCTCGTTGGTCAGGCGTGGGGAACCCAAAAATCCGACCGCCTCCCCCCCTTCCTTATCCTTTATCGCGCTCAGGGAGGACGCCACAAGTTCCAAGGCCTCTTCCCAGGATGCCTCCTTCCAGCCCCCTTCCTCACGTAAGAGGGGGGTACGCAACCGGTCCGGGCTATGGATGAAATCCAGGCCGAAGTGTCCCTTGACACAGAGAGTTACAGCGTTACTGGAACCCTCTCCCTCGGGTTTTACTCTGATCAGTCGCCCATCTACCGATTCCAGTGCGACAGAACAACCGCAGGCACAGAGAGGACAAACGGTCTGGCACACTTCCTTCCCCGTTCCCGGCCAGGGCAGCCCCACCTCTGTGAGAGCCCCCGTAGGACACAGTGAAAGACATGTCCCACAGAAGGTACAGTCGGACTTCTCAAGGGGTTGATTGAAGAGGGTGCTGGGGCGGGCCTCGAAACCACGGTTTAGATAATCAAGAACTCCTTCCACGACCAGGTCCTGATCTCCCCGGATACATTTGGCGCAGAGGATACATTTGCTCATATCCCGCTTGAAGAAGGGATTACTGTCCTCTGAGGGGAAATACTGGGGCATGGGATCCATATCTATCAGGCCTACTCCCAGATCGCTGGCAATCTGACGGAGCTGACACCGGTTCCCCTTATCACAGACCAGACAGGATTCGGGATGCGAGGCGAGAAGCAGCTTCACCACTATGCGCCGGCATTCCAGAACCGGGGCCGAATCGGTTCTAATGACCATGCCGGGCTGGATGGCAGTGACGCAGGCAGGGAGGAGAACCTTCCGGTTTTCCTCTTCCACGAGGCATATCCGGCAGGCGCCGATATCTTTCAGGTGCGGGTCGTGACAAAGAGTAGGAATGTAAATGCCCATCTCTTGGGCCAGGGCAAGGATGGTCATCCCGGTTTTTCCGCTTACCGTGGTTCCGTTTACCGTTAGGGTGATGGTATCCAAAGTTCCTCCTAGGCACAATAAGGGCTATTTTTTCATAATCACGTTATTGATAACTCTGTTTCAAGCTCCTTATTATTGTCAAGGATAAATTCACCTTTCCTTATTTCCTTATTTATTCCTGGACGTATTTTTGTTTCTATGGTATCTATAAAAGCCTTAAAAGGACAACATCTGTTTAAGATTATAACTGATCATAATTAAGGGGGATTTGGAATGAAGATTCACGAATACCAGGCTAAAAATATCTTGCGGGAATACAATATCACGGTACCCCGCGGTGAGGTGGCCACCACTCCCGAGATGGCCCGGGAAATTGCCGCCTCTTTGAAAACGAGGGTGGTTGTAAAGGCTCAAATACATGCTGGAGGAAGAGGAAAGGGAGGGGGTGTCCGTTTAGCCGCCTCTCCCGAAGAGGCCTTCGAGGCTGCGAAAGGGATCATCGGTATGAATTTAGTTACCCATCAGACAGGACCGGAGGGAAAGTTGGTACGTCAGGTCCTGGTCGAAGAAGCTCCCGAAATAGAGAAAGAACTCTATTTAGGTCTGGTGGTGGACCGTTCGCGAGAGCGGGAATGCATGGTTTATATGGCTTCAGAAGCCGGTGGGATGGACATTGAGGAAATAGCAAGGACGGCTCCCGAGAAAATAGTAAAGGCGGCGGTTCACCCTGCTATAGGGTTCAGCCCCTTTCAGGCCAGGAAGATAGCCTACGGCTTGGGATTGGATAAGTCTTTAAGCGCCCAGTTTTCAAATATTGCCAGGAGCCTGCATCGGCTATTTGTGGAAAAGGATGCCTCTCTTGTGGAGATTAATCCCCTGGTAATCACGGCGGATGGCAACCTCATGGCCGTAGACACAAAACTAAACTTCGATGACGACGGCCTGTTTCGCCATCCGGAGATAAAGGCATTGAGGGACGAAACGGAAGAGGAGCCACTGGAGGTGGAAGCGGTAAATACGGGGGTAAATTATATCAAACTGGACGGTAATGTTGGCTGTATGGTCAACGGTGCAGGTCTGGCCATGACGACGATGGACCTGATAAAATTGGCGGGAGGAGAACCGGCGAATTTCCTTGACGTAGGCGGTGGAGCATCACCGGAACAGATAGAGAAAGCGTTTCGTATCTTAACCTCCGACCCGAAGGTAAAGGCCATTCTGGTAAATATCTTCGGCGGTATCCTTCGGTGTGACCGGGTGGCTACCGGTGTGGTAGAAGCGGCCTCGAAAATAAAGAAGAAGCTACCGATGGTGGTGAGACTTCAGGGAACCAATGTAGAAGAAGGCCGCAAAATTCTTCAGGAATCGGATTTAACCTTTGAAGTAGCTGATGAACTCTATGAAGCGGCCCAAAAAGCTGTGGAATTAAGCAAAAGATAACGAAAAGGAAGGATGAATTAAAAATGGCAATACTTTTTGATAAAAATACTCGTGTAGTTTCACAGGGGATTACCGGTACAGAGGGAAGTTTTCACACGCGGGAATCAGTTGCCTTCGGCACCAGGGTAGTAGCTGGAGTCACGCCGGGAAAGGGAGGCATGGATTTTGATGGAATACCTATTTATAACCGGGTGATTGATGCGGTGAAATATCAGGGCGTAAATGCTTCCGGTATATACACCCCTGCTTCCTTCGCACCGGATGCCATCCTTGAGGCAATCGAAGCAGGTGTCCGTTTGATCGTCTGTGTAACCGAAGGGATTCCTGTCCTGGATATGATTAAAGTCAAACAGGCACTGAAGGGATCGGCTTCCCGGATGATCGGCCCCAATTGTCCGGGGATAACCACCCCGGGAGCGGGCAAGATCGGTTTTATGCCCAATTTTATCCATAAAGAGGGCAACGTGGGACTGATCTCGAGAAGTGGAACCCTGACCTATGAGGTTATCTGGCAGCTTACCAGTATAGGAATTGGTCAATCCACATCCATTGGCATCGGTGGGGACCCCATAGTGGGGACAACCTTTGTAGATTTGCTGGGTCTTTTTGAGCAGGACCCTCAGACCGGGGCCATCGTTTTAATTGGCGAAATCGGAGGAACCGCGGAGGAAGAGGCAGCGGAATTTATAAAGGACAATGTTCGTAAACCGGTTGTGGCTTTTATAGCGGGCCAGACTGCCCCTCCCGGGCGGAGAATGGGACATGCCGGAGCCATTATCGCGGGTGGTAAGGGAACATCCGGGGAAAAAGTCAAGGCCCTGGAAGGGGCAGGGGTCATTGTAGAAAAGAATCCCGCCGAAATAGGGAAGAGAGTCGGAGAAATCCTTACCAAAAGGTAGGGGCGAGAAAAGGCACAGAGGCACAAAGAGGAAAATCAATATCCCTTTGTGCCTTTGTGCCTTTGTGCCTCAAGCTGTCGGCCGATAGGGAACTGAGTCTTAAAATTTTTTGCTTGCTTATATCTATATATAGTAGTATGCTTAAAAATAGTTCAACATATTGAGTCTTTTATCTTGTAAAATAGATAAAAAATCTCTCGTTATATGTGGAGATGGGGAGGGAAGGTTATTATGCATGCGAAGATAAGAAAAAGGGACGGCCGTTTGGTAAAGTTTAACGCTGAAAAGATCACCAACGCCATTGCCAGGGCAGGGGCAGCAACAGGTGAATTCGATCTCGCGGCGGCGCGAAAACTTACCATTAAGGCGCTTAATTTAGCAGAGGAACTGTTTGACGACAAAATCACCACCGTGGAAGAGATTCAAGATATTGTGGAAGAGGTACTCTTATCTTCCCCTTATCGCCGTACCGCAAAGGCCTATATCATCTACCGTGATCAGCATGCCAGATTAAGGGAAATTACTAATAAGATGGAGGTTGATTTAGTTGACCAATATCTGAAGAAGGTTGACTGGAAGATTCATGAAAACTCTAACATGGACTATTCTTTACAGGGGTTGAACAACTATATTTCTTCTGAGGTCAGTAAGGTTTACTGGTTGAACAGTATCTATTCCCCGGAGATCAAAATGTCCCATGCGGAGGGCGACTTCCATATCCACGATTTAAGCCTCCTTTCTGTTTACTGTGTGGGCTGGGATCTTTTTGACCTGCTCAGGGAAGGTTTTAAAGGTGTATCGGGTAAGGTGGAAAGTAAACCGGCCAAACACCTCCGGAGCGCATTGGGGCAGATCGTCAATTTCTTCTATACCCTTCAGGGAGAGGCGGCCGGCGCCCAGGCCTTTTCAAATTTTGATACGCTTCTGGCCCCCTTCATACGATACGACCGTCTGAATTTTAAGGAAATAAAACAGGCCATGCAGGAGTTTATCTTCAACATCAATGTGCCTACAAGGGTCGGCTTTCAGACTCCCTTTACAAATGTAACCCTGGATGTAACTGTACCGAAGTATTATGCAGATCAGAATGTAATTATTGGCGGTCTGCCACGGAAGGAGACTTATGGGGAATTTCAGGAAGAGATGAATCTGTTCAACAGGGCATTTCTCGAGGTAATGGCGGCTGGAGATGCCAAAGGCAGGGTTTTTACCTTTCCGATTCCCACTTATAACATTACGAAGGAATTTCAGTGGGACGATCGGAATCTCGATGGACTCTGGGAGATGACGGCCAGGTATGGGGTGCCCTATTTTTCTAATTTTATCAATTCAGACATGAACCCGGAGGATGCCAGGAGTATGTGCTGTAGGCTCCGGATTGACAACAGGTCATTGGAGAAAAGGGGGGGGGGGCTTTTTGGCTCCCACCCCTTGACCGGTTCCATTGGGGTGATCACCATAAATATGCCCAGGATCGGTTACCTGTCTGACGGCGAAAACGAATTTTTCGGGCGGCTGGAAAGGCTGATGATTATTGCCAAGGAAAGTCTGGAGACGAAGAGAAAAGTCCTGGAGAACTTCACGGAGGGAAACCTCTACCCCTATACAAAGTATTATCTGAGGGATGTAAAGAAGAGATTTGATGAGTACTGGAAGAATCATTTTTCCACAATTGGTCTTGTGGGTATGAATGAGGCCTGTCTGAACTTTTTGGGGGGAAATATTGCAACCCCTCCCGGGCAGGAATTTACCCGGAAGGTCCTGGATTTTATGAGAGATAAATTAATCCTATTTCAGAGAGAAACGGGCAATAATTACAATCTTGAGGCGACACCAGCGGAGGGGACATCCTACCGCCTGGCAAAAATTGATAAGAAAAAATATCCTGACATCATCTGTGCCAATGATATAGGGACAGATTTAAAGCCTGTCCCGTCAGGTAGTGAGACGGGATCTGTCCCCGATCCATTCTACACCAATTCAACGCAACTGCCGGTCAATTTTACAGATGACGTCTTTGAAGCCCTTGATCTCCAGGATAGCATCCAGGCAAAATATACCGGGGGAACGGTTTTTCACACCTATGCCGGGGAGAGGCTTCCAGATCCTGCTGCGGTAAAGACTCTTGTCCGTAAGATCTGCACCCGTTACCATTTGCCATATCTTACTTTCACCCCCACGTTCAGTGTCTGTCCCTCGCATGGCTATTTAAGCGGTGAGAGAGCGACATGCCCGAGATGTGAGGAACACTGTGAAGTCTATTCAAGAGTGGTTGGTTATCTGCGCCCTGTCAAGCAGTGGAACAGGGGAAAACAGGAAGAATTCCATTTGAGAAGGGTATTTACTTTTTAAAAAGATGGTAACTGCTCAGGTAGCCACAAAGGCACCAAGACACAAAGGATACATATAAGTTTATCAACCTTATCTGACAATAAACAAGACATTCCAACAACACAGCAGATACTGTGCCCCCATAAAAAAGGGTATTAAAAGAATAATTCTCTAATCTTAGTGCCTTGGTGCCTTAGTGGCTGAATAGTTACAAAAGATGAAAATTGGGGGGCTGCAAAAGGTTTCTTTAATTGAGTATCCTGGACAGATATGCGCTATTGTCTTTTCCCAGGGCTGCAACTTCAGATGTCCCTACTGCCATAATCCGGAACTGGTAGATCCTGCTCTTTACGGTCAGTGTCTGGAAGAGGAAGAGTTGTTTCCCTTCTTAAAAAGACGGAAGGGGAGGTTGGATGCGGTAACCATTACCGGTGGTGAACCGACCATACAGTCTGATTTGATAGCATTCATAAAACGTATTAAAAAATGGGGTTACCTGATCAAAATTGATACAAACGGTTCACATCCTGAGGTTCTCGCTAAACTCATTGCCGATAAATTAGTAAACTATATTGCCATGGATATAAAAGGACCCCTGGAAAAATATGGCGCGCTCACCAGGACTCAAATTCACCAGGAACTGATTAAACGGAGCATTGAGATAGTTATGCATTCAGGTATCGCCCACGAGTTCCGCACGACGCTGGTAAGATCACAGTTGACAAAATCGGACATTTTGAGTATCGGAAAGTTAATAAAGAATGCCCGCCTCTATGTGTTGCAGCCGTTTATTCCTTCCAAGACCTTAGACAGGGAATTTCTTACAGAAACGACTTATTCATACGAGGAAATAGAAAACATAAGGAAAAGATTTGAAAGAGACGTTTGTCGTGTTTTAATCCGGGGATTCTAATAAGGAAGGGTTTTAATTTCTCTTTTTATGTCTTTTACACTGCGGCCAGACCCAGCTTTCCGACCTAAAGGAACTGTTTTCATGGCTTCCATTTCTTTTTTGATGTCTTTTGCTCTTTGAGAGTCTTTGGGAAAATATTTCAGCGCTTCTTTAAAGTGAAACAGGGCGGACTCCCTTTTATTTTTTTTCTTGAAGTAGATCCCAAAGTTATAGTGCGAATCACCGGGATTGTTTGTTTTGCCGTAGGCCATGGCGATGTTGTAATATGCCTCTTCATCATCAATATTTTTCTTTTCAAGTTTTCTATAGAGGGTAAGGGCCGTGGCGTAATCTCCCTGCGCCTCATAAGATCTTCCGAGGTAGACAAGAGTATTTACATCGTCTTCATTAATGCTTAGGGCCTTATTAAGAAAGTTAATGGCTTCGGCTGAACGGCCGGTCTTAAAATAAGCAATGCCTGTATCTCTAAGGATATCCTTGTCATTAGGGGAGAGTTTTAACGCCTGGTGAAAATTTTTCAGGGATTCGGGAATGAGACCGAGCTTTTCCTGGATCACGGCAAGGCCATAAAGGTCATCAACGCTATGGGGGTTCTTCTCTAATTCATTTTGAAAATGCTTTAGTTTTGTATCAAGATTCCTATCGTCATTGAGGATCAGGATTATCTGAATCCTTTTAAACTGACCGATGATGTTTTCCGCCCCAGGGCGGGTGTAGATGGTCTGAAGTAGTCCATCAAGGTATCCGATCCTCTCGTCGGTGCCCGGATGAGTCAGAAAGTAAGAGGGAACAGAGTTTGAGTAGAATTCATACCTCCTCATAATTTTTAAGAAATCCAGCATGGCCTTTCCCTCGTATCCTGCGCTAACAAGATAGGAAATGCCAAGCCTGTCAGCCTCTTCTTCATGTTCCCGCGAGTAATTCAGATTCAAGGCGGTAGCGGTTGCCATGGCAAAACTCGTCACTGCCGCAGCAACATCACCTCCGCCGCCGAGAAAGGCTCCGGCAAGAATTGCGGCAAGGGTACCGATGCTGACCTTCTTAGACTTATCAATAATATCTGCGATATGCCTGGCATTTACGTGGGCTATTTCATGTGCCAGGACACCGGCAAGCTGACTTTCACTTTCCACCAGGTTGATGAGGCCCCTATTGACATAAACGTAACCTCCCGGGGTGGCAAAGGCATTGATGGCGGAACTCTTAATAATGGAGAACCGAAAGTTGAAGGGGGCTTTCTGACTGTTTGAGAGGATCCGGTTGCCGAGCCGGTCAATATAACTATTAACCTTTGGGTCCTGGATGAGAGCGCCACTCTGTTCCAACTTTTCAAAAAATTCTTTCCCGAGCTTTTTCTCATCATCAATGGTAAAGGCGCCATGGGCAAGTTCCGCGGTTTGAAACAGGTAAAGGACAATAATGGCGGTAAAAAGAACCATTTTTTTTCTAAATTGGCTAAATGTATTCATGTTTGACTCGCCGTAAAAGCGTTTTTTAGAATCAGCAGACAGTTTAGGGGTAGAAATAGGGGTTAGCGAGTATCGCCTAACCCCTCGATTTTGTTGATGAGCCCTGCCGGGATCGAACCGGCAACCTACTGATTAAGAGTCAGTTGCTCTACCTGCTGAGCTAAGGGCCCACATATTCTTTTATCTAAAGCCTCATATCTGGCACGCCCGGTAGGATTCGAACCTACGACCAACAGATTCGAAGTCTGCCACTCTATCCATCTGAGTTACGGGCGCATCGTATCTTTGTTCTTACAAATTATCCAATTGTTAGGTGAGTGAAGGGACTCGAACCCTCAACCTCCGGGGCCACAACCCGGCACTCTGACCACTTGAGCTACACCCACCATCAATGCCTGGCGCGCCTGCAGGGATTCGAACCCGGGACCTACGGATTAGAAGTCCGTTGCTCTATCCAGCTGAGCTACAGGCGCATTATTATAAGTACACCTACTTAATACCTTCTATAATATATTTTGTCAAGACTGAACCTTTATGATATATTTATAAAAATATAAAGAGGTGTTTATGAGATTAGACATTGCAAAAACCGGTAGTGGACTCGTTTATGAGATACGCAATATTGTCTCCGTGGCCGACAGGCTGAAAGAATACGGGGTGGAAGTTAACTGGGAAAATATTGGCGATCCGATACAGAAAGGAGAGAAAATCCCTGAATGGATGAAAGAAACCCTGTCCGATATCTTAAGGAACGATGATTTTTCCTATGCCTATTCCCCCACCAAAGGAATACAAGAAACCCGGGAGTTTCTTGTGGAACGTGTCAACAAAAGGGGTAAGGTCCAGATAACCGCTGAAGACATCATTTTTTTCAACGGTCTCGGTGATGCAATTGCCCGTGCATATAGTTCCATCCGGGTGGATGCACGGATCATTATGCCGGAGCCGACCTATTCGACCCATTTACTGGCGGAAGTGCTCCACGCCTCTTTTCCTCCCAATACCTACCGGATGAACCCATACAACAATTGGTGCCCGGATGTTGGTGAACTGGAGCGGAAGGTGAGAAGCCATAGGGCAATCGTCGGTATTCTGGTCATCAATCCCGACAATCCCACGGGGTTTGTCTATCCAGAAGATATCCTCAGGCAGATTGTGGAAATTGCCAGGAAATATGACCTCTTCCTTGTTTTCGACGAAACATACCAACATATCGTATATAATGGGAAGAAAACTGTCCCCCTTTCAGACATCATCGAAGATGTGCCCGGTATCAGCATGAAGGGGATTTCCAAGGAATTCCCCTGGCCCGGCGCCCGATGCGGGTGGATGGAAGTGTATAATGCCGATAAGGATGAGGTATTTGCCCGTTACATTGATGCCATTTTGAATCAGAAGATGTCGGAGGTTTGCTCCACAACACTGCCACAGATTGCGATCCCCAAGATCTTCACCCATCCGGAGTATCGGAATTATCTGGATGAACGTGTCCGCCATTATGAAAGGCTTTCCAACACTGCCTTTAATATTCTCAAGGATGTGCCTTATATCATTGTTAACAGGAGCAACGGCGCCTTTTACATGACAGCGGTCTTCAACGAAGCGGTCTTAGACAACAGTCAGACACTGCCGATAGAACTTCCCAATATTAAACAATATGTCGAAAAGCTGGTGGGTGAAAATATCCTGTATGATAAGCGTTTTGTCTATTATCTCTTAGGTTCCACGGGTATCTGCGTCATACCCCTGACTTCTTTTCTTACATCCATGCCCGGTTTCAGGATGACCCTGCTGGAGAAAGATGAAAAGAAGTTTGAATCTGTTGTGAAAACAGTTGCGGAAAAAATTGTTCAGTACATAGATTCTTCAAAATAGAGTTCTGGATACAGGAGATGGGCTTTTACCGATCATTCTTCCCCACAGACTGTCATTTAATTAGTCGCCGGCGCATCCTGTTAATTGCCAGAGGGAAGAAGATAAGAGAAACGATTACAAAATAGCCGAACCCCCACAACATCTCCATATTGAGCAACCCTAAGCTGAAGGACCTGGTCATTCTGACAAGATGCGTCAGGGGAAGGAAAACGGCCAGATGCTGGGCCCAGAAGGGGAGATTCTTTATGGGGAAAAATGTCCCGGAAAAGAGAAACATGGGTGTAATGAAGAGAAATACCGGCAAGTTGAATTGTTCGATCCGTGGAACAATGCCGGTAAAGAACATGCCGATGGAGCCAAAGGCAATCCCACCGATGAAGGCCAGCGGAATGACGAGGAGACCATGGGGATAACGGATAAGACCGAATAAACTGATTACGAGGAGCATGATGGCGGTGGCGATAACAGCCTTGGTGGCCCCCCAGATGATCTCTCCGGTAATAATCTCTTCCAGGGTCAGCGGAGTTGCCATCATGGCATCGAACGTTTTTTGATAGTACATGCGCACAAATGAACTGTAGGTGTTCTCAAAGAAGGCGGTATTCATGATGTTGATGGCAATCAATGCGGGAGCAATAAAACGGGGATAGGAAATTTCGTAGCCCTGAAAATGTATCTTCCCCACCAACATGCTCAAGCCGACCCCAAAGGCAAGGAGATAGAAAAGCGGTTCCAGCATGGGGGTAATAAAACTGATCTTCCAGTTCTGACGATAGACGGTGAAGTTCCTCTGCCATACCCGTATGAAACGTCTTGAAATCCCTGTCAAAATCAGCTTCTTCATTCCTTAAGTTCTCTTCCGGTCAATTTTAAGAAGACATCCTCGAGAGTTGCCATACGCATGAGACACCCTCCCTTGCAGTAGTTGTTTCTTATTTCTTGGTACAGGCTGCCGCTGCCTTCAGAGTAAATGATCAGACGATGCCCTGTGTCCTCGTACTGCAGATTCAGGGTTTGAAGATACGAACGCAGAGTCGGGGTCGGTTCATTAACCTCAATAATTCCATGACCAATGTATTCCTGGATAAGGTCAGAAGGCTTCCCCTGTACCAGGATATGGCCCCCATCCATGATCAACAGCCGATCACATAGCCGGGACGCCTCGTCCATATAATGGGTGGTCAGGAGGATCGTGAGACCATCAGCTCTTAACTGTTCGAGACTCTCCCAGACCTGGTGACGTGATTGGGGATCCAGGCCGGTAGTGGGTTCATCGAGGATCAAGAGTTCAGGATTATTGATGAGCGCCCGGGCCAGAACCAACCGCCGCATCATCCCTCCTGACAGTTCTATAGCCTTGGTTTCCCGGCGGTGGTCGAGGGCCATAAACTGGAGGAGACTCCGAGCCCTCTCATGGGCCTCCCTAAGAGGAATATCAAAGTAGCGGGCAAAAACTTCCAGGTTTTGCAGTACGGTAAGGTCAGGATCAAGGTTGTTTTCCTGCTGACAGACACCGATACGGGCTTTACCGGCGCGCATATTCTGTGAGATGTCGAGGCCGAAAACCTTAAGGCTGCCGTCCGTCATTGGCGAGAAGCCATAGATCATGCGGATGGTGGATGTCTTTCCTGCCCCGTTAGGTCCCAGTATCCCGAAGCATTCTCCCGGAAACACCTCAAAAGAAACATCATCAACGGCCACCAGGTTACCAAATCTCTTCTTTAAATGTATCGCTTCAACAATAGGTTCCACAATTAAAAAATACCGGGTATTCTCTCGAGGGGCTGATAACAACTCTGATCGGGATTTGAAAAATCCTTAATTTTGCCGATCAATCCCGCGACTTTTATTCCGGAGAACTTCTCGATAGCCTCCATATTTTCATGTATCATAACCGGCTCTTCCGATGTGTCCCCTTGTGCGGAGGCGATGAAAACAATACCTGCCGGACTTATTCGTCTTTTCCTCAAAGCCTCGATGGTAAGGAGGGTATGATTGATCGTCCCCAATCCGGGCCGGGCAGCAATAATCGGTCTGGCACCCGTTATCCTGATTATATCTACCATCAATATTTTTTCGCTGACCGGCACAAGCAAGCCTCCTGCCGCCTCCAGAACCACGGGAAAATAAAGCAAACTCCTTTCTTCCACAACTTTCCTTATTACCCTGACATCTATCTTTCTTCCCTCGTCCTGAGCGGCAAACCAAGGCGCCTTGGGATTCTCAAAACAGTAAATGACAGATTCGGCAGGGTCTTTCCCTCTTAAAGGCCGTACATACCTGTAAATAAAGCCGGCATCGCTGTTGACATCCGAGGGATTTTTGCACCCGGTCTGGATGGGCTTGAGGTAAAAAGGGGAATAACCTTTTGCATAGAAAAACTGTACCAGTAAAAGGGATAGTACGGTCTTTCCCACCCCGGTATCGGTTCCGATAACAAAAATATTATTTCTCAAGGGTTCAAGGGTTCAAGGGTTCAAAGGTTCAAAGGTTCAAGGGTTCAAGGGTTAATAGAATATGAAACCATTGAACCTTGAACCATTTTTTTAAAAGCTATGTAAAGGCTTTAACCGTCAGGAGGGCATTCCCATCACCCGTGATGATCTCTCCATGACCGGGATAGATTATTTTCGGGTTAGTGGTGTTACAGAGGTCACGATAGGTTTTTGTAATAACCTCTCTGCTCCAGTGAAAGAGATTCAACTTCCCCTTGCCGTTTTTCTCCGTGTTCACGATCAAGTCACCGCAGATCAACTCTCCCGAAGATTCATTGTAAAACGAAACCGAATCTTCCGTATGGCCGGGGGTCTCGATGACCTCCCAATCATCAAAGCCGATTTTGTACCTGACAGACTTCCCATCACCGAAGTAACCTATTTTATTGTGTTCATAGGGAAGTTTCACTATATTCCTCAGGCCAGGCAAGGGGATGCCGGAGAGACTCTCAAACTTCAGATGAGAAAACCTCCTGATGTAGCGGGCACTGGCTAAAGATGCGGGCACAAGACCAACGAACCAGTGCCTGATAAGGGACAGTTCCCTTGTTCCCGCCAGATAACCTTCCACAAAACGATGGAAGAGAACCCTTGTCTCCGGTGGACATTTGCAAAGAAAATGGCCGATTCCCCCGATGTGATCAATGTGAAAATGGGTAGCCGCAATATACCGCACGTCGTGGAGCATCATACCAGGAGTATTATTGATATACGCTGCCACATCTTCCGCCGTCCCGATACTGCCCACATCAACCACCATCAGGCCGTCTTCACCGGAAATAATATATGATCTCGAAAAGCCGCTATTTAGCATAGCATGAACCATTTAAACTCTCCGACTACTGTTATCAGTTACGTTCTCTAATACTGTCTTCCCTGATTTTCTCTAAATTCTCCAAAAACATCCCGGAGAGTGTCGCATATTTCGCCGATCGTGGCTTGGGCCTCTACGGCTTCAATCAAAGCGGGCATCAGATTGGCATCGCCCCGGGCTTTTTCCTGCACACCGGACAGGACCTCCTTTACACGCCGGTTGTCTCGTTCGTCCCGGAGCTTTTTCAGACGCGCCGCCTGTTGCTTCTCAACTTTGTGGTCAACGGGTTGGATTCTTATCGGCTGCTCCTGATCGGTAATGAAGCTGTTTAAACCTACAACGATCTTTTCGCCGCTCTCTATTTCTTTCTGGTGTCGGTAAGCGTTTTCTTCTATCTGCCCGCTCATATATCCGTTTTCAATAGCCGCCACCGCCCCGCCCACCTCTTCAACCCTTTTGATACAGGCCTTGATCTCCTCTTCCATCCTGTTGGTAAGCGTTTCCAGATAGTAAGAACCGCCGAGGGGATCAATGGTATCGGCCACACCGCTTTCATGGGCGATAATTTGCTGGATCCTTACGGAAAGCGTGGCGGATTCCTCGGTGGGGATGGACAGAGCCTCATCGTAAGAACAAATGGCCATGGACTGGACGCCTCCCAGCGCCGTGGCCAGGGCGTGGATGGTTCCCCTGATCAGGTTGTTGAACGGCTGCTGGGCGGTGAGAGAAGAACCGCCGTCCTGGACATGGGTGCGGAACATCCAGGAACGGGGGTCTTCGGCGCCGAAGCGTTCCCGCATGATCCTGGCCCACAGCCGGCGGGCAGCGCGATACTTGGCGACTTCTTCCATGAAGTTGTTCTGTGTGTTAAAAATCCAGGAGATGCGGGGCGCAAATTGATCAACTTTCAGGCCGGCGGCTATCAAGGTCTCGACATAGGTGATAGCATTGGCGAAGGCAAAACCTACCTCCTGAACGGCATCAGCCCCCGCTTCCCTGATATGGTAGCCGCCGATGCTGATAAAATTGAAGCTGGGCATTTCCTGGACGCAGTAGATAGCAATGTCGGCGAGAAGGCGCAGAGAAGGTCTGGGGGGAAAGATGTAAGTGCCGCGGGCGATGTATTCTTTCAGAATGTCGTTTTGTACCGTGCCTGTCAGCTTTGCCAGCGCCACCCCCTGCCGTCTGGCCACGGCCACGTACATCGCCAGGATGATGGCGGTGGGGGCATTGATCGTCATGGAGGCGCTGACTTTGTTTAAGGGGATGTCTTTCAGCATCGTCTCCATGTCATGCAAACAATCAATGGCGACTCCTACTCTTCCCACCTCGCCGTACGCCATAGGGTGATCAGAGTCCAGACCCATCTGGGTGGGGAGGTCGAAGGCAATGCTCAACCCCGTCTGTCCCTGTTCCAGCAGAAAACGGAAGCGGCGGTTGCTCTCCTCCGGCGTGCCGAAGCCGGCATATTGGCGGATAGACCAGAGCCGTCCACGGTACATGGTCGGCTGGATTCCTCTCGTATAGGGATAGCTTCCGGGAAAACCTATATCTTCTAAATAGTTAGTATCCGCCACATCCAGAGGGGTATAAAGGGCCTCCACCTCGATGTCGGAACCGGCAGTAAAACGCCCTTTCCGGGAGGGTAGTTTTTTTTCTGCGGGAAGAAGTTTTTCTCTTTCCCAGTTTTCTACAGCCGCCTTCAGTTCCTCGTCCATTTTTCGTACCTCCAAAATGGAATTGAACTGAGGCTCCTCAGGCCGTCCAGTTGAGGCTTCTCGATCCCCCTGTGCTGGATCAAGACCTTGAAAATTTCGCCCAGTCCCCTCTCCGGCTCGATCAGATGCTTTAGTGAGAGTCTCATCTTCAGCCCCTCTACGTGGGACATCTTTCTCCCCGCGGATTCCATTTCCTGAAGGAGTCCCAGTCCGATAAGAAACCGGTACTGTGGAACAATACCGGTGAACTCAAGACCGACCTCTTCTCCCTTTTGTATAAGAGATGTAAAATTGACATGAGAGGTTATATCCTGCCCTCCCACTCTCTCGTAGGGATTTTCCGATGCCTGATGACGGAAATAACACATAATCGTCCCCTGGGAACGGCAGGGGGCGTAGAGTTCGGAAGCGGGATAGCCATAGTCAATCGTCACGACAAACCCCTTCTCCAGGAATTGCCCCACCCTTTCCAGCCAGTCCAAGGCCCGCAGATTTACTTCCGCCTTCTGCCCTTCCGCCAGAGTGATCCCGAGGGAGGAAAAGTAGGTTAAAATCACCGGCTCAGACGGTTTACCGTATACCTCCTCAAACCGGCCGTTTTGCTCATCCACATAGATTTCTTTTAAGCTTCCCTCGTGAAAAACCACCCGGTGTACAGGAAACGCATCAATCAGTTCATTCCCGAGGAAGCAGCCGTGAATATGGCCCCTCCCCCTTTTCAGGTCTTCAATATCTATCCAGAAAACCTTCCCCTCTCTTTCCTGTTCCGAGAGTCTCTCCCTTTGCTCCCTTAAAAAAGGGGGTGCCAGCTCTAAGATATGATATCTGAGACGGCTGTAAAAGACGGGGGCGCTGACCTTTGCCCAGTTTAAGATATCTTCACAGAGAAAACCTCTACCTCCCCCTGCTTCAACGATGTCGAAGGTCTCCCCTCCCATGATCCCGCTCATTTGGAAGAGCTGTTTGGCAACAAGATGTCCGAAGAGGGGATGGACACAGGGCGCCGTATAGTAATCACCATCCCTTCCGATTTTCACCCCTTCCGAGCGGTAATAGCCGTATTCCGGATGATAGAGAGACCATTCCATAAATTGAGAAAAGGAAACGGGTCCCCTTTCTCTGATTTGAGAGAGGATGAATTGTCTTAACTCCCCGGGCATACCTTAACTTTCCGGTTCGCCGTATTGTTCTGCGATCCACGTCTGATAAGCACCGCTTTGCACGCGGTCAATCCAGGGCCCGTTATCGAGATACCAGAGGATGGTCTTTCTCAGGCCGGAGGCAAAAGATTCCCGCGGGTCCCAATGCAGTTCCTCGCGTAATTTACTGAAATCAATGGCATATCTGCGGTCGTGCCCCGGCCTGTCCTTAACAAAGGTGATCATCTCCCGCCGGGAGCGTCCGGTGGATGGCGGTATGATCTCGTCGAGGAGATCGCAGATCATCTCCACAATGACAATGTTTTCCATCTCCGAGTTGCCGCCGATATTATACGTCTCCCCCCTTCTTCCCGCTTGCATGACCGTCCAGACGGCCTCACAGTGGTCCCTGACGTAGAGCCAGTCCCTCACATTTTTCCCGTCTCCATAAACGGGGAGGGGCTTCCCCTGCATGGCATTGATGATGATCAGGGGAATCAGCTTTTCGGGAAACTGGTAGGGGCCGTAGTTATTGGAGCAGTTGGAAATGGTTGTCGGCAGGCCGTAGGTTTTATGATAGGCCCGGACGAGATGATCTGAAGCGGCCTTGGAGGCGGAGTAGGGACTGTTGGGCCGGTAGGGGCTGGCCTCGGTAAAATATCCCTCCAGCCCAAGGCTGCCGTATACCTCGTCGGTGCTTATATGATGAAAGAGGACAAAGTTTTCCGCATTGGTTCTTGCTATTTCGAGGAGGTTGAAGGTGCCAATGACATTGGTATGAATGAAACCCTTCGGATGTTTGATTGATCTGTCAACATGGGATTCGGCGGCAAAATGGCAGATAGCATCAACGTTGTAACGCAAAAAAATATCCCTCATCAGATCAAGGTCACAGATGTCCGCCCTCTGAAAGATGTATCTGTCCGGGTATCTCTCGCCGATACCGCTTAAGTTCTCGATATTTCCCGCATAGGTCAGCTTGTCCACATTGATGATTCTTCCGGTAAAGTCCGGCGCCTCCAGCAGGTAGCGGATGAAGTTGCTGCCGATAAAGCCGCATCCCCCGGTAAGGATCAGATTCTTTATTTCCATATCTTTTGGACCAATGGTGTAATGATGACAGTCAGCACTTAAGAAATGGTGACTATTCAGCCACTAAGACACCAAGACACTAAGATCATATAATTATTCTTCCTTTTCAGACAAAGTGGAAAAACTCATATCTATCCTTCGTGTCTTGGTGCCTTTGTGGCTACCTGAACAGTTACAAGAAATGTTACTAAAAATAAGACATCCCGGCAGTGTATCGCTTCTGGAAGTAACTGTCGGAGAGGGAGTCCATACGGATTTTCTTGCCCCTTCCCGGGGCATGAATAAAGCTGCCTTTACCTGTGTACACACCTATATGAGAGACTTTTTTACCTTTGGAAATCGCAAAAAAAACCAGATCTCCCTTTAACAAATTATCCTGCAAGACGGGAGTTCCAGCCTCGTACTGTTCAGACGACAAGCGGGGAAGATCGAGGCCATTTAACTGATAAACAGCCATCGTTAATCCACTGCAATCAAAGCCTGTATCCGGGGAAGAGCCGCCCCAGAGATAGGGGACACCGATAAAGCTCTTTGCCGTCTTAACAATCTCTTCCCTAAGATACACGGTATCCTTTTCCTTTGCAATGGTATAATCACCGGGGGCGACGATATAATACTCATCAATGATTCCTTGCGATGCGAGATGTTCCGCCTTCCTCCTTGCATCTTCTCTTGACGTAAAATTGCCGAAGCGAACCTTGTAGATCTTCTCGGGAGCGGCAAAATAGAAGGCATTCAACCCTTTATCCCGCAGGGATTCTGTCATTCGGGCAGCATTTCCGACCTTTGAGAAGGCGCCGGTCTGGATGGTATAACCCATCCTTGCCAGTTCTTTTTTCGTGGTCCGATGGAGAGGATAGGAAGCGGCGCGGTGTCCCCCACAGCCGGCCACGATGAAAATAATTAACAAGAAGATATTTAGCAAAAAGACAAGAGCCGGGAGTTTTTTACATTTTCGAATAATCACCTTTTTCCCCTCAAAAGGATTGATGAGTCTCGGTTCACCTCCCCCTATCACAATTTACTTGATTTTACTCAAGAAAAAATGCAAATTCCTATACTATACAATTTAGGTAACTACTCAGGTATCTTGCCACAAAGGCACAAAGGCGCCAAGATTATAGGATTAATTCTTTATAATAGCCTTTTTAATGCATGGCACATTGAAATTAATGAGAAAACTCCGTTATTCAATTTATATCCATCTTCTCTTTGGGTCTTTGTGCCTTGGTGGCTGA
>Ga0210056_1000310_pt1 | contig 38020 bp, 29 predicted proteins | sample CryGeyCG2014_080_2_FD_183965 | JGI IMG/M metagenome (GOLD analysis project Ga0210056, IMG submission 183965) | Groundwater microbial communities from aquifer - Crystal Geyser CG07_land_8/20/14_0.80 (SPAdes) (version 2) | ecosystem: Environmental > Aquatic > Deep subsurface > Groundwater | place...
ATACCCGCGAAGGTTAAGAACACACCGAAGTGGAAGTTCGCGGAACTTCCCCGGCAGGCGTGCAGCAGACGTAGGACAGAGGGTATTCTCCCAGACGGAGCCGAAGTCGCACCGGGACTTCGGTGTGTTCTTAACCTTCGCGGGTATATGGACCTCGTGGAACGGCTCGCACAGGATGCGGTCGCCAACCTTCAGGATCTTCATGGTTTCGAGCTGCGCTTTGTACAGACGGCCTTTCTTATACAGACCCATGGGCACTTCTTTGCCAACGATGGACTGGGGATCCTTGGCCTTGTTGGCCTTCCACACCTTGGTGATCCTCTCGATCTTCACGACCAGCTCTTGGTCGCCCTTCTTCACGATGGTGCCGACCGCCATGCCCTTGAAGCCCTTGATGCCCTCCGGCAGCTTGTACTTCACGGGCTCGTCGGCCGCGAACGAGAGGGCACCGGCCGCCGAGGCCGCAACCGAGGTTACTACAAACGCTCTCCGATTCATGGCTTAACTCCTTTGGTAAACACCGACTACGTGCCCCGGCAATTGAGCTCGTCAGTCTGTCGGTTCGAGAAGCCGGGATCAGTCCACGGCCTTCACATCTACCACACGCCTCCCTTCCGGCATCTCCCAGGTCAGGACTACCTGCATGCCGAGCCGCAGTCGGCCGAGCTTGGCAAGCATCTCTTTGTCGAACCCACCGCCCTGCGCTGGGTCGCCGCCGACCCAACACGGCACAAACCGTTGAGGCTTGCCGCCGTCGGGAGTCACCTCGACCCAGGTATCGCCCAAGCCCGTGACCTTGCCGGCAACTGTCCCGCGACCATCAAGATCGACGGCGAGCTTCCTGCCGTCGTCGATCACCCATGTGACGGTGATCTCGTCGCCCGGATTCACCTGGGAGGCTTCGAGCACGACTACCTTCCGCCCCTTGGAGATGGCGAACGTGGCCGTGTCTTCGCCGACCTTCAGCTTCAGCACGCCCTCCTCCGAAGAAACCACCTTCCCCTTGGTGTGTTCTCCGCGCCGCAACACCAAGTCGAGTCGCGTGTCCTTGTCGCGCAGGATCTTCACGTCTCCCCGTGTCTGCGACAGATAGCCCTCTGCGCGAATCTCGAGTCGGTACGTGCCCGGTGAGCACCAATCCAGCTCGTAGACTCCGCTCTTCCCGGAACGAGCATCCACCACCACTCCCTCGCCGCGCAGAATCAGGACGGCGCCAGCCACCGGCTCTCCGGCTCTGTCCTTCACGAATCCAACAAGGCGACCCTTTCCGTCCAACGCGTTGGCTGCGGCGCTTAGCAACGCGACGGCCGCCATCGCGGCCAGCGCCATGCTCAAGGCACTCCGTGTCTTCATCCTGTGTCTCCCTCGGGAAACGACTGCTGGTCCGGCGCGGCCGGATCAACCCCGGGCTACCGAAACGGAACCGGACCGAACCTCCGCTCGTTCGCCCTCCGCCAAGGCGATCGTCTCATGGTCGTTACCGAGCCACACGCAGCCGCTGCGCATCTCGACGGTGGCGTTGCGCCGGGACGAGTCCAGCCGAACAGCGAACTCCGCCTCATCGGCCATGACAAAGCCGCTGGGCAGTTCGACAGAGAACGGCTCGGCGCCTCGGCGGACACTCAAGCGGAGGACCGACAATGCCCCACCAACGAGCAGCCCAGCCGCCGCGCCGGCCGCGAATACCCAGACCGGTCGCCAACGACGTGCGGCCGACGCCTGCGCCGTCTCTCGAAGTCTGCGATCCAAACGGTACGACACCCGCTGCTCGAAGCCCGGGCGCGGTTCTACCGGGCGCACCAACGCCTCCAGCCGCGCCTCCACCAACCTGCTCGCCTCGATGGCGGAGCGGCATTCGTGACAACCGGCGAAATGCGCCTGCAGGTCCGTCTCGGCGGCAGGTTCGCGGTTGGCGTATTGCTCAGCAAGCCGTCGCGCCTTCCGGCAGTCCATCGCGGCTCACCTCCGTCTCAACCATGCAACTCAACTTCTTCCTCAGCAGTTCCCGCCCCCGCTGAAGTCGCACCCGGACAGCGCCGAGGGACAGCCCGAGGGCATACGCAACGTCGATCACAGAGGCGTCGTCCAAATAGAACATCAGGAGTGGGATCCGGTACTGGTCCGGCAGCGTGTGGAGCGCCTCGCGCACAACCAGAGCGTCTTCCCGGGCGCCGATCCCGCCCGTGCCGACTAACTCGTCTGAGAGCTCCTCCATCTGGGACATCCTGCGCCACCTGCGCTGAGACTCGAGGCACACTTTGGCGGCGATTCCGCGGAGCCACGGGGAGAACTCACGCTTCGAGTCATACCGGTCCAGCAGTTGGTACGCACGGACGAAGGCCTCTTGGGCTGCCTCGTCGGCTTCGTCCGGATCGCGGAGCAGGTGCAACGCCAGACCGTACACGCCAGCGCGGTGCCGAGACACCAACCCCTCGAACGCACCCCGGTCGCCAGCCTGGGTGGCAGCAACCAGTTCCTGATCGGAGGGTAACGGGGCCGTCGTCTGCGCTTCAGCCATGTCCGGCTTCCGAGATCACTACTGATTGGCGCAGCCGCTCCACAACGTTACAGCAGCTTTGCGGTACACCCGGCCGGACGGATGTCGCGGCTCACACTTCCAGGAGGTCCGGGCCCGGTGCCGTCTCGGGAAGCGGCTCTAGTGCGCCGGCCGCCGCCAACTCCGCCAGTGTCGCGAACCGCCGCCTCCCCTGCCCCTCCAAGTGCTCCAACACCGCGTCGAACAGCCGGAACGCGTAGTCGTAGTTGTCGGCAATCCCGTGCGTGTGCGCCAACAGCACGCCCACTGAGCTGCTCTCCGCAATACGGTCGACGTCGGCCTTCGCCATCTCGATGAACGCCGGCTCATACGCCGATGCGCCCCGCCACGTGTACTCGCCAACAATCGGCACTTCCACCACCTCGCTGTACCACCGGAACGGCGCCCGCGGCCAGTTGTCGGTCCAAGTCTGGTTCGGCTTCCCGCCCAGGGGTCCCAGATGGTCGTAGCAGCCCATGTTCAGGTACTGGCCGGTGTCGTAGCGAATGCCCAACTCACTCAGCGCCTGAAACAACGCCTTGCAGATCGATCCGCACGGCGGTCGGAAGACTGTCGGCGTCAAGCTCAGTTCTCGGTCAAACTCTTCCAGCCCGATCTCCAGCACTGCCCGCATCCAGCCCAGCGTGTAGTTGGGCAGCAACTCCGCTCGCCGTGCCTCGAACTGCTCCAGGAAGCTCGGCAGAATCCGCGTCGCCGGAGCCACCGGCGGGCCGAACTCGAAGCAGTCGCTGTGGGTCAGCCCGTGGAGCTGGAGGTCGTGCTCGGCATCCCGCCCCTCCAGGAATGCCCGTTTCCAGTCGTCGCTCCACGGCTGCCCGCCTGGCTTGGGGACTACGAACCACGTTGCTCGCAGTCCTCGGCTCTCCAGGAACCGACACGTCTTCCGAACGGACTCGACCCTCTCCGGCCCGCCGCTGCCGGCGTCGTCGATGGTGAGGGTGTAGGTGCAGTTCACATTGGTGCTCCCTTCGGACCTCCGGCTGTACCTGCTCCCGCCGGATCGGTCGGACCTGCCCGATCTTGCTCGATCCGTCAGATCCCCATCGTCTCGCGGATATGCTCGCGCGAGAGCGTGAGCAGCTCCAGGGGTGGGCGGGCGCCCTCGCTGCTCCCGGGCAATGCCAATTCCACTACAAAGTCGCCGGTGAAGTTGATCTCTTCGAGCACCTTGGCCAACTGCCGGTAGTCTACATCACCCTCGCCGAGGGCATCGGTCCGCGGGCCGCCGAGGTGGTAATCGCGAATGTGGAGCAGGCTGAGGCGGTCGGCGTGCGCGCGAACGAACGCCTCGGGGTCGACGCCGCCGACGCGCAGCCAGTCGAGGTCCGGGTTCAGCTCGAGCACGTCGGCGGGGACGTTGTCGACGACGAGGTTGAGGTCTTCGATTGGTTCGCCGTGCGTGTGAAGGTTCAGTCGGTGTCCCTTGTCGCGGAACAGGCGGCCGACTTCGGTCCACATTGCCACGCACTGCTCGTTCTCGGCGTCGGTCCGGTCGGCCAGGCGCTTCCCGCCGCAACTGCAGCCGCATCGCAGCGAGCCGAGTCCCAGCGCAGTCAGCTTGTCACAGAATGCCTCCATCTCCGCGACGATCTGGTCGTGCTTGTCGATATCCCAGAACGGTTGCCCGTGGGACACCCCGATCAGCCGCAACCCCGCCTTGTCCAGGGCGCCAAGCACACGCTCCCGCGAATCGGGTGCGTCCAGATTCGGCGCGTACATCTCGACCGCCGGGAAGCCGGACTCGGAGACGATTTGGCAGACCTCGTCCAACTGAGTGACGGGATCGTAACCGTACTGACAGAAGAAGTAGTTGTGAGCACCTAACAGAAACCTGGACATGTGCGACCTCCGGCGGTGTGGTCTGACTGAAACACAACACGCCCTCTATTCTGCACCGACAACGCGTTCCATTCCTGCCCTCAACGTTGCGGACAGCCCCCCGGGGAGCCACCCGCGCACTGCCTGGTGACCCGCCCCGTCAGCGCTGCACCCAAAGGTGCAGCCGCCAGTCCCGCGAATAATCAGCCGACAACGGAGGCTTCCAGGAGGGTAGACCCCTTGTCCTCACCTGCCCACGTCGTGGCGGTCATCGTCGCGGCACTCTTCCTCGTCTCGGCTCAGGGCCGCGTCCACAGCGCCGGGGAGGCATCTCCTGCGAACTTGGCCGGAGCGGCCACGGCGACTGCCTCCACTTCGGCCACTCCGGTCGGCGACCAGTACGGCCCCGACCGCGCTAACGATGGCGACCCCAACACCCACTGGGCCAGCGGCTCCAGCAAGCTCCCGCAGTGGCTGCGGCTCGACTGGGCGAAGCCGACCCGTGTGGATACGGTGCAACTCGACTTCTACGCCAAGGAGCTGCCCTCGCTCTACGCCGCCTGGAAGACAGCGGAGATCGAGTTGTCGGACGGATTCCGGCAACCCGTCCGGGTGGAGGACCCGGGACAGGACACGACCATCGTCCGCCTGCCGGAGCCGCACACGATCACTTGGCTTGCCATCCACCTTCAGGAGGTGCACGAGGTGAAGACCTACGTCGGCGTCGACGAGATCCGCGTGCACCTGGACCCCACTCGCCTCATTGGGCCGCCCAAAGAAGTGCACCGGGCGAAGATGCGCACCGAAGTGGCGATCGCCGGACAGGAACACCACCCGACGGTGTACCTCAACGCCGCCGACCTCAAGCGCGCAGCCCGCAACGCTGAGCGAACCACCTGGGGCGCCGCCGAAAAGCAGAGCGTCCTGAACCAGGCCGAGAGGTGGCTGACCGGCGACGACGCCGACTGGCGGCAGTTCCTGCCGGAGGCGGGTGCTTGCTACGCGTACGGGTTCGTCGCGTGTCCGCGCTGCAGCAGCTCCTGGGGCACGTGGGGAGGCGCGCGGTGCTCGTGGGACAAGCCGGGCAAGGTCACCTGCGCCAACGGGCACGAACTGCCCGACGCCGACCATCCCGACGACGGCACCGGCTGGAAGAACCCCGACGGGCGAGTCCACTACATGGTCGGCTCGTGGAACGCCTGGGTTACCGAGCAGTGGACCACCCGCGCGATCCCGGCACTGGCGCACGCCTACGCCCTGACTGGCGAGGAGAAGTATGCCGACCGCGCCGGGCTCTTTCTCGACTTGCTGGCAAGCATCTACACCGAGTCCACTGCCGGCTCATGGGACTACCCCAGTAGCCCGCCCAGTGGCCGGTTCGCGCGACCGTGGTACCAAGTAGCGCGGACGCTGGCGCCATTCGTGGAGGCGTACGACCTGGTGTACGACAGCCAGTCGATGCTGAAGCCGTCCCTGCGCCCCGAGCTGGAAGAGGGCCGTCAGACACGTCCGACCCCTCAGCAACGCGCAGTTGGCACTGCGGACGAGAACGGCCAGTCGTGGGCAGGCATGACCCGTCGCGACAACATCAACAAGAACCTGATGGAAGACGGCGCCTACTACTGCTACTCGCACACGTTCAGCGGCGCAATCCACAACGGCCACGCCGACTACATGCGTGGGGCCTTGGCGGTTGGTGTCCTGCTCGGGATCCCCGATTTCGTGCACAACGCCGTCGAGAGCCCCTACTCGATCTACGCCATGCTGGCCAACAACGTGGACCGCGACGGGCGCTACTACGAGACTGCGCTGGGCTACGAGCAGCACACCCACGACCTGTACCTGACGTTCGTCGAACCGCTGCTCAACTGGCGCGACCAGCGCTACCCCGAGGGTGTGCGGCTGTTCGACGACCCGCGGATGCTCGCCTTCTACCGCCTTCCCGCCTTGGGGCTCCAGCTTTGCGGCCACGCCCCCAACTACGGCGACGCCGCACCCGACAACCAGTTTCTTCAGCCTCAGGCACGCCCCTTCGACGGCAGCGACTACAACTTCGCTGAGCGCCTCTACGCCGGCTGCCGGGGCGAGGCGAAGCAAGAGTACGCCAAGCTGCTCAACTTCCTCTGCGACGGCGACGTGGAGAAGCAGCGCGCGGCGAGCGGGATCAGGCGGTGGTTGCTGTACCACGCCGATCCGGTGCCCGCCAAGTCCGGAAGCCAAAGCCCGCAATCCGAAATCGGTGGCGAACTCCAGCGCCAGGTCTTTGGCTCTTGGTTCCTTGGTCAAAAGGGGATCGGGCTGCTGCGCGACGGGGAGGGCGCCAACTCTCAGGGCGTCCTGCTCCGGTACGGGCCGTCGCTCAATCACGGCGACCTCGACGACCTCGGGCTGCTCTACTACGCCAAGGGCTGGCAGTGCACCTCCGAGATTGGCTACGGCCTGGGCAGCACGCACAGCCACATGGGCTGGGGGCAGCAGACGGCCAGCCACTCGCTGGTGGTCGTCGAGGAGAAAAGCCAGCACGGCGGCTCCGGTGGCAGCCTGCGCCTGTTCTGTCGCCTGCCCGGTCTGAAGCTCATGGAAGCCGACTCGCCCCTGAGCTACGCTGACCGGCAGGTGTCGCTGTACCGGCGGACGGTGGCGCTGATCGGCGAAGGCGACGACCAAGTGCTGGTGGACCTGTTCCGCGTGAAGGGCGGCTGCCAGCACGACTATCTCGTCGGCTCGCAGGGGCAGAACTTCCAGGTGGCGGCGGTGGATCTGGGTCCGGAGGAGGACGGCTCTCTCGCCGGGCCGGAGAACGCCTGGGGCGAACGGCAAGGCGTGGACGGCGACCTCCTCGGCTTCCCCAACAAGCCCTACTGGAACCCGCCGCCGGGCAACGGGTACGGCTTCTTCTATGACGCTCGTCGCGGGCGAGCCGTCAAGCCGTGGTCGGTGGACTGGTCAGTGGGGGGACCCAACCAAGCGCACTTCCGCGTCCACGTGCTGCCCGAGGGCGACGACGAAGCCATCGTCGCCAAGGCACCCGGTCTCTACCCTCACAACCGCAACGCCAGCTACCTGATAAACCGGCGACGGGGCGACAATCTCAGCAGTTGCTTCGCCTCGGTGATGGAGCCATACGCGGCCGCCGCGCCTCCAGGCGGCGTATCGGCGGAGCAACTCGCTCACGTGATGACCAGCAGCTCGGCAGACACGAGGCTCATGCCCGAGTACGACGCGTTCCTGCTCAAGGGCACCAGGCCTGGCGACCAGATGACCTTCTCGATCCCGGTTGAGAGGTCTGACACGTACCAGGTCGCGGCTCGCATCCTGCAGGCGCCCAGCTACGGCGCTGTCCGACTGCTGGTGGACGACAAGTCGCTGGGCAAGCCGTTCGTCGCCACCGCAGAGGCAATCAAAAGGCCAGAGTTCGTTGTCTTCGGTGAACTGGAGCTGGCAACGGGCAAGCACGAGTTCTGCTTCGAGATGACCGCCGACAGCGACCAGTACCTGGTGAGCGTCGGCGCGCTCAACGTGACTCCTGCCGATGCCGCCAAGGCGGTTCTCGCCCCGCCGCGACCCGTGCTCAGCTTGGTGGAACGCCTGCCCGTGCGCGGGGAGGCGGCGGAGCAAGCCGTGGCCGTGCACCTTCGCCGCGCCGACCTGGACGAGTACGTCGTGAGTGCGGAGGTCACCAGTAGGGACCTGTCTGTGGAGACGTTCGCAGGCCCACTTCGCTGGAGCGGCGCGGCGGCCTACGTCGGGATCCGCGATGGACAGGTCGTCCGCCTCGCGCTCCATGGCGCAGGTGACGTCTCGGTCGCCGGGTGCACGCTGCGCCCGCAGGCGGCGAGCCTCGGCGGCGAAGTCCGCCGGCTGGACTACGACACTCGTTGGGTGGAGACCTCCGCCAAGCTCCCCGTCGCCGGGCTGGAAGGCGAGCCCCTCCTCTTCAGCAACCCACGTTACTCCCGCAACACCGCCTACCGGATCAGCCGCCTTGAGCCAGTCCCCGGCGGCACGCGGATCTACCTCGGCACGCAGCCCATGCTGCTCGGCCAGGGGCGCGTCCATCAGGTTGCGTCGGAGACGAGCGTACTCAGCGACATCCCCCACGACTATGGCAGGTCCGTCGTCGGCGGCAGCAACCCGCGGTTCTTCGACGGCAAGCTGCTGCGCTTGAGCCGCGGCGTTGAGACCCACCTCAAGCAGATTGTGTACGGCAGCCCCATGCAGCTCGACGTGGACAGCACCGCCGGCCTCAGGGATGGTGACACGCTGTTCTACTACGACGTGCAGGTTGGCGACAGCTTCGTGATTCCCGCTTCGGTGTGGGCGGCTCGGCAGGCCGACGGTACCTGGGAGACCGCTGCCACCGTGGCTGGCGACCTCGTCGCTGGCGCCAGACCCGTGCGCATCCCCGCCTCAGGTCTATAGCGGCCGGCGACACCATTCCTGCGCAAGTGCTCACGAAAGGACCACCAACATGACGCAACCAAGTGAGGGAGGCAGTCCCCTGAAGCTGGGAATCGACGCCTTGCTGAGCACCGTCGGTTCACGCCGCGTGGGGCTGATCACCGGCCCCTCCGCCTGGACCGCCGACCGCGGCCACCCCATCGACTTCCTCAGAAGGGAGGCGACCCTGGCAGCGCTCTTCGCCCCAGAACACGGCGTTTGGGGTCAAGCGCAGGCGGGGGTGCACGTCGCCTCGACCATCGACGCCCGGACCGGTCTCCCAGCCCACAGCCTGTACGACGAGAACCAGGAACCTTCCGCCGAGATGCTGGAGGGTCTCGACGTGCTCGTCTTCTGCATGCAGGAGGTGGGCTGCCGGTACTACACATTCATGATGACCATGGCGCGCTGCATGGAGGCAGCCGCGAAGCACGGTCTCCCCTTCCTGGTGCTGGACCAGCCCACCCCGTTGCGTGGCGATGTGGTCCAGGGCAACGTGGCGAAGACAATCTTCTTTCCCCTGCCGTTGCCCATCCGCCTCGGCATGACTCATGGCGAACTGGCAACTTGGCTGGCAGCGGAGTCCGACTGGCAGTTGGACCTGACGGTGATCCCCGTCGAGGGCTGGACCCGCAACCTGTGGTTCGACGAGACGGGTCTCCCCTGGGTCGCCCCCTCCCCTAACCTGCCGACGCTGCAGTCAGCCGTAGTCTTCCCCTGCACCTGCGTCCTGGAGGCGACCAATGTGTCCGAAGGGCGCGGCACCACTCGTCCCTTCGAGCTTCTCGGCGCGCCGTGGATGGATGGGTTTGCTGTCGCGGACGCACTCTCCGAGAGAGGGCTCACAGGGGCCGCCTTCCGCCCGGCGTACTTTGAGCCGACATTCAGCAAGTGGGAAGGCGAAGTCTGCTGCGGAATTCAACTCCACGTGCTGGACCGCGACGTCTTCGACCCGGTGCGGACGTGCTTCCACTTGCTCGAAGTGCTCCGCACACTGCACCCAAACGAACTCGAGATCCGCGCCAGCAGCTTCGATGTTCGGTTGGGCGACGCGTGGGTGCGGGAGGCGCTGGAGGCGGGGGAGTCTGCCGAGGCCGTGTGGCAGCGGTGCTGCGATGAAGCTGCGAGGTTTGGGGTGGCGCGGAGGTCGTTCCTGCTCTACTGAGCGGCGCGCGTCAGACTCGTCCGACACGTCCGACCAGTCCGACCGGGGAGCACCAAGCGCTTGCTCCCCGCTACAACGGCAACACCGGATACCCCACCCGCGTCACCAGGCCGACGACGATCCAGATCCCCCCGCTGATGCAGTCGCCCAGAATCAGCCCGAGGAAGAACGGGCGCAGGTGTCGATAGCCACTCATGCCGCCGTAGCGCATGATCAGTCCCTTCAATAGCCATCCCATGAGAAACGAAAACCAGAAGCGGGAGATCGGGTAGCCGCTGGCGACAATGAAGCCGACTGGGTGGAGCGGGAACCAACTGAAGCGGGCGCGCAGCAGCAGCATCCCGTACATGCCGGCGATGCCGCCGACGAAATGGGCGATGTTGCTGGGCTTCGTCTCATAGGGCATCTGCTGAAGGGTGGCGGCCCATTTGAACGGGATCTGCGGGGCGATGATGTAGGTCCACGAGTTGGCGGTCATCGTCACGCCGCCTTCGTCGTAGGGCAGCCGAATCGCGGCGTACCCGGAGATCGCAACCCCGGCGACGATGGCCAAGCACATGGCCTTGAGCAGCGACCGGCGGTTGAGGCGCACCTCGTCGGCGGCTTTGTGGGCGTTCACCAGCGAGGGCAGCATGAACTCTCGCAAGTCCATGGTGAAGATGTGCTCCACCAGGGAGGTCACCAGGAGGCTCTGCGCCGACCACACGCGGCTGCCGGTCAGGTTGATGAGCACCTCGCTGGTTGCGAAGGTCGGCTGCAGGAAGAGCAGTCCGGCCTGGGCGACCATCCAGGTGAGCACCACGTACACCACGAAGCCCATGCCGATGTCGGGCAGCGCCATGCCGAGGTGCACGCCCATCTTCATCATCCAGCCCACCATGAACAGGCTGGATACGACGAACCCGATCATCGCCCCGCGATAGGACAACGGTTCGTCCCAGTCGTCGGCTCGCAGCCGCGCCCGCCGCGGGCGTGGACTCTCCGCGTCCTCGGCGGACGCGGCTACAGGAGAACGAGCCGCGCTCTCCGCGGGCGCGGCTACAAAGGCCGTCAGACCGCCAAACGTCGCGCGGAAGACCCGTCTCAGGTGCCCCCTCGCTACCCAGACGCTCCAGCCCGCCAGCCCGATCGCGGCGCCGGCAGCCTCTTGGCTGGAGAAGAGGAAGGCGCCGTATCCCGCCGTCATCCCAGGCATCGGGTAGCCCAACATGCCGATGACTACACACTGCATCTTGTAGAACAACCAGAAGAACCACAGGCTCAGGCACACTTCGCGGCTCAACAGGAAGCTGAACCCGATCACCAGTGGGAAGAACTCGATCCGCACCGGGTTGGCGAACACCCACGGCTTGTTGACGAACCACGTGTTCTTCACGTACAGCCGCATTTCGGGAACGGCCGGGAAGAACTTGTGCAGCCCGTTCGTGGTGTGGAGCGCCATGATGAGCCCGAACCCAACCCACATGGGCCAGGCTCGGAAAAAGTCGCTGACAAGCTGCCCCTGCTTCGGCTCCTGCACCATCTCCACAGGCATCTGCACCAGTGGGAAGGTGAACCGCTCGTTCTGCACCCACTGCCGACGGATCAGCACGGACAGGCAGATGAACGACCCATAGAGCGCCAGCGTGAAGAGACCCCACGCGACGAGCGGCTCAGTCCACACTCCCCACGGGATGCCCTCCCCTACCGGCCGCGCCTCGAAGAACCAGCGGACGGCGTCTTCGTTGTGGAGGTACAGGCTGTTGGGCAGGTTCGGGAAGACGTACTCGTCCCACTTGAACTCGGGGCGAGCGAAGTACAGCGGGGCGGCCATGTGCGGGATGAGGTAGCGCATCAACCCCGACGAGGGGATCCCCGACGAGACCACGATCATGCACCAGATCGCGATCAGCTCTGCAGGGCGGAACACCTTGCTCGGCGCCACCGCCCGAAGGACCGAGTTCACCCCCAGCACCATCAGCGTGAGTACCAGCAGTGCGCCAATGGGGAAGTGGTTCCCGGCGACGAAGGTGGCGCCGACTTTGTTGTCGTTGAATGGGGTAATGCCGCACAGAACGACCACGCAGACAAGCCCAATGACAACCGCGCGGACCGAGACCGCGGACCGCAGGACCTCGACCGGTCCAAGCGCGTCGTGGGTGGGTTGTGGTGCTTGGACGGCTATGTCGGGTGGCTCCTGCAGATAGGAGTGTCACGGGTCAAGTGTCACGGGTCAGGGTGGGGCACCGCTGCTGTGCGAGCGTAGCATTGTATGGGCGACCGCGGCACGCGTCAACTCGTGGTCGGCGCGGCGGACATGCGCATCGCCAAAGGACTTGGCGGCGTCCGAGCGAATCACCTGCTTCGCCGGAAGCAGTGCCGGCCGGACCCATCGCCACACACTTTGCGCCCTCTTGAGAGTCGTATGGAACACCTCGCCTCGCCTGTAGTTGTCGCCCTCGATATCGGCACTTCGTCGTCGCGGTCAGTCGCCTACGACTGCACCGGGGAGATGCTGCCGTCGTCCTTGGCCAGCCTGCCGCATGACGTTCGCACAACAGCCGATGGCGGCGCGGAGTTGGATGCCGAGGCTCTGCTTGAGGAGTCGCTCACCTGCCTGCACCGGACAGAGGCGGCGTTGCGCGAGGCTGGCATCCGGCCCGCCGCCGTCTGCGTGTCCACCTTCTGGCACAGCCTCCTTGGCGTTGATGGTGCCAGTCGTGCAGTCACCCCGGTCTACATGTGGGCCGACACCCGTGGCGCGAAGCAGGTCGGGCAGTTGCGCGCACTGCTCGACGAAGCGGAGTGCCACCGGCGCACCGGCTGCGTGTTCCACACCAGCTACCTGCCGGCGAAGCTCCTCTGGCTGCGAGCGACCTCCCCGGAAACGTGCCGGTCGGTCCGCTGGTGGATGTCCCTCGGCGAGTACCTGGCTGTCCGGCTGTTCGGCGAGCGAGGCTGCTCCTACTCGATGGCGTCCGGCACCGGGATCTTCAACCACAGAACCTCCGACTGGGACGCGCAGCTCGTGGAGGCTTGCGGGCTCACGACGAGACACCTCTCCCCGCTGGTCGACGAACGGACGGCGTTCGCCGGACCGGGCACGGAGATCCGCAGCGCCCTGGGCTGGCTGGCAGACGTTCCCTGGTACCCGGCGCTGGGCGATGGCGCTTGCTCCAACGTCGGCAGCGGCGGCGTGACCCCTGAGCGGGCAACGCTCATGATCGGCACCAGCGGTGCGATACGCGTTCTGTGCGAACCGGCCCTCGAGCCACCTTGGGGCGTGTGGAAGTACCACGTCGACAGACGCCGCTGCCTGTTGGGCGGCGCCCTGAGCAACGGCGGCAACCTCGTCCACTGGCTGTCGCAGACACTGAACACGGGCGACGTGCTGGCGCGAGAAGCGGAGCTGCGCGCGTTGCCGCCCGCCGGACACGGGCTCACCGTCCTTCCCTTCCTGGCCGGCGAGCGCAGCCCCAACTGGCGCCCGGGGGCTACGGGCGCCATCCTCGGTCTCCGCCTGCACACCCAACCGTTGCACCTCGCCCAGGCCGCGCTGGAGGCGGTGGCGTACCGGTTCGCGTTGCTGGCGGAACTGATGAACCGCGCTGCCCCCGGCGTGCGCGAGTACGTCGCCAGCGGCGCTGTGCTGCTTGGCTCGCCCTACTGGATGCAGATGTTGGCCGACACGCTGGGGAAACCCGTCATCGAGAGCACTATCCCCGAGGCATCGAGCCGAGGCGCCGCGTTGCTTGCATTCGAGGCGCTGGGGACGCTGCCTTCCCTCACCGCGGTGGACTTTGGATTCGGCTCCACCTACCGGCCGGACCCCGAACGCGGTGCGCTGTATGCGGCCGGGCGGCGGCGACATCAGGCGGCCTACCAGTTGCTGGCCGCCGGCTGATCGCTGCTGCGTGCCCTTCAGCGGATGGCGCTTCGGGGCGACACGTGCTATAGTTGCGTGCCAACCTCTGCCACAATCTTCCTTTCCGAACGGGGGGTCAGGTCATGACGCGATCAACAATCCCCGAGGTATTCCAGCAGTCCGTAGAGCAGCATGGCGACCGCACCGCGCTCTTGCACGTGGTGGGACGCGACTACGCGCCAGTCACCTACAACGAGCTGGCAAGGCGCGCCGAGCAGTTTGCATTCGGCCTCCTTTCGCTGGGCATCCAGCCCGGCGACCGGATCGGGGTCATCTCGGAGAACCGCCCCGAGTGGGCCGCTGCCGATCTGGGCATGCTGTCAATCGGCGCGGTCAACACCCCCGTCTTCACCACCCTCCCGCCGGCCCAGTTGCGCTACCTCTTCCGAGACAGCGGCACACGCCTCGTGCTGGTCTCCGACGCCAAGCAGCTTGCCAAGATGCTGGCCATTCGGGACGACCTGCCAGACCTGGAGCGCCTCATCGTCCTCGATGCCCAAGTGGAGCTGCCGGACGACGGCGTGCTCCGGTTCGACGCCGTCACCCCGCCTGCTGACGCAGTCGAGGAACTGACCGCAGAACGGCAACGCCGGCTCGCCGCGCTCCAGCCGGACGACCTCGCCAGCATCATCTACACCTCCGGCACCACGGGCGAACCCAAGGGCGCGATGCTGACCCACTGGAACTTCGTCAGCAACGCGCAGGCGGCGCGAGCGGTCATCGACGTCGGGCCTGCGGACCGCTACCTATCGTTCCTGCCGCTGAACCACGTGTTCGAGCGGCTGGTCGGGCACTACCTTATGTTGTTCAGCGGCGTGACGGTCGCCTACGCGGAGAGCCTGTTCACGCTGCCGAACAACATGCGGCAGGTCCGCCCAACCATCATGGCCGGCGTGCCCCGGTTCTACGAAACGACGGCGGCGCGCCTTCACGACGAAACGCGGCGAGGGCCCGCGGCAAAGCGCAGAGTCATGAGCTGGGCGTTGCGGGTGGCGGATAGATGGGCGCGGAGGGTCACCGCGCGCAGGTTCCCCGGCGTCTGTCTGTCGCTCCAGCACTGGCTGGCCGACAAGCTGGTGTACGGCAAGGTTCGGCAGACCTTCGGCGGCTCGATACGCATCCTCGTGTCCGGTGGAGCCGCGCTGCCCCCCGACCTCAACCTCCTGTTCCACGGGCTTGGTCTGGAACTCCGGCAGGGCTACGGACTGACCGAGACCTCCCCGGTGATCTCGGTGAACCCGGGGTACCAGACCCTAAAGGTCGGCACCGCCGGCCCGCCCGTCCCGGGCGTGGAGGTCAGGATCGCGGAAGACGGCGAGATTCTCAGCCGCGGCCCGCACATCATGAAAGGCTACTGGAATAGACCCGAGGACACAGCGGAGGTCATTGACGGTGAGGGCTGGTTCTACACCGGCGACATCGGCCACCTGGACGAAGACGGGCACGTAGTCATCACGGACCGCAAGAAGAACCTCCTGGTTCTCGCCAACGGCAAGAACGTGGCGCCGGCAGCCATCGAGAACCGCCTGAAGAACAGCCCGCTGATCGCTGAGGTCATCGCCGTTGGCGATGGGCAGAAGTCCGTCACAGCGCTGATCGTGCCCGACTTCGAGGCGCTCCGCGCGCTGGCGGCAGACAAGGGCTTGAGGGCGGAGACGAACGAGCAACTCGCGGCCGACGCAGACCTGAACCGCGCTCTGAGCGCTGAGATCAAGCGGCTGTCTGGCGACTTCGCCGACTTTGAGAAAGTCCGGAAGTTCCGGCTACTGGACCACGAGCTAACCGTGGACAGCGGGGAACTCACGCCCACCCTCAAGGTCAAGCGCGCCGTGGTGCTGGAGAAGTACGCGGAGCTGATCCAGTCCATGGCCGAGTAACAGGAAGGCCGCGGTCGGCGACGAGTGTCATAATAGGCCAAGCCCCGGAGTACCTCGACCGGTGGATTGCGTGGAGCAGGCGGCTTGCCTGCTCTGCGCCATGTATTGAAGGAGACGCAACAATGGCTGAGTTGAAGGGCACGAAGACCGAGCAGAACCTCCATGCCGCATTTGCCGGCGAATCGCAGGCGAGGAACAAGTACACCTACTTCGCCTCGGTCGCCAAGAAGGAGGGCTACGAACAACTCGCAGCGCTGTTCCTCGAGACGGCGGAGAACGAGAAGGAGCACGCCAAGCTCCACTTCCAGGCGCTTGAGGGGATTGGGGACACCGCCGCCAACCTGAAAGCCGCCGCCGACGGCGAGCACTACGAGACGACCGAGATGTACCCGACGATGGCCGCCCAGGCCAGAGAGGAAGGCTTCGACGACATCGCTCGCATGTTCGAGGGAATCGCCAAAGTCGAGGCCGTCCATCGCGACCGCTACCTGGCGCTCCTGGCCAATGTCGAGAACGGCACCGTCTTCAATAAGGAAGGCAAGGTCAAGTGGCGCTGCCGCAACTGTGGGTTCGTCTACGAGTCCGAGCAGGCAGTCAAGCTCTGCCCCGTCTGCAAGCACCCGCAGGCGCACTTCGAAGTGGCGGCGGAGAACTACTGAGGACCACCCGTGCGGCAAGCCCTGGACTTGCCGCACGTCCCCTCTTCCGCGCGCGGTTCTACCGACCAGTGCCAGGAGTGCCAGTAAGTATACTCGCGAAGGTTAGGAATACACCGAAGCTATTGCACAAGTTCGACGCCTCTGCGTGCACAGCAGTGTGTTGGGTGCTCACCACACGCCCACGGGTGAAGTTCTGCGAACTTCCACTTCGGTGTATTCCTAACCTTCGCGAGTATAGTAGATGACCGGCGGCGGGTCCAAGAAGAGCCGGGACACACCGTGCAGAGCCTCCGCGACCGTCACGCCGATCTCCCCAATCGTGCCTGGCGAAGCTCATCGTCTTCGCGTCGTGACCGCGACACCCACTGCTGCGCGTCCTCGCCGCACAGGGGGGGCGCCGCCAAGCCTCGGATCTCTCGCCATCTCCGGCGTGGCGGCTTCGAGAGAAGGCCGCGGCGTGCTCGTTCCACCAGACAGGCGACGAGACTCAACTGCTCGTCCAGCGCCAGCCGATCGGCTCGTTCGACGACCTCTGCCAGCATTGGGCTTGCCATGGCATTTCACCTCTGCCGCCTATTCTACGGGCGTACCGCGTCTGGCGTCAAGCGGCCCGCTCTCGGCGCCATTCCAACATTGTCACCGCCAACCCCCTCTACGTGGCTTCCGCACTTCTCCGCAACTCCCGGGCATGGGAGTAGAACTCCGCCAGGCACATCTTCCGGAGGAACACGACTCCCCGCGTCGCGCGGATCAGCGGGCTGGGATGCTCGTTGAAGAACCGCCGACCCAGGCAGGTCTTCAGCATCTGGTACTGCTCGACCTGGATCTGCTGCGCCAGGCTGGAGAAGGGGCCGTCGAACTCGTGGCTGGGGAATGAAGCCGCCTTCTGGGAGACGAAGGCGTTGAGGAACGAGTTCTGCAAGATGGCGAGCATGTTCAGCGTAGCGCGTGTCGGGGCCGCTGGCTTCCGGGTCAAGGGCGACAGTGACGACGTCTGGCTGCACCTCGCGCAGCAGCCGCAGGACCGGCGCCACGTCGCGCTCCACCGTCGGCTCTTCGGTGAAGATCTCTCCTTTGTAGAAGCCCAGCCGCAGGTGGCGGACGGAGCAACTGTCCAGCCCGAAGTAGCCCCACAGGCAGTCGGCTTCCCACTCGCGGATCATGCCCTTGAGCTGCTGGATGTATGGAAGGTCGCGCCGGCCCGGGTACTGCGTGCGGAAGTAGCTGACCAGCTCGTCGAGGCGGTGCACGAGGTTGTCGAGGTCCTCTTCCTCGAAGATCTCCATGAGGAGGCGCAACAGCCGCCGCGCCTCGGCTTCGTCCTTCAGGATCGGCCGGTCGGCGGCAACACCGTCGAGGTACTGCCACACATCGCGGTTTCGGCCGGTGCGGTTCTTCGGGTCGAAGTAGCCTTCGCGGAGCAGCGCGTCGAAGGCGCGGCGTTTCAGGAACTGCTGCAGCTTCTCCAGCAGCGACAGGGCGTAGCTGTTGGTGACGGCGTTGAAGCCGGACGTCATGTACGCAAACGTGTGCCGATTGCTGGCGTCGCGGACGGCGCGCACGGCAAAGGGCAGGTAGCCCAGCATGATGTCGTCGTGATGGGGCGCCGTGTGCAGGAACGTCGTGTTGGCCAGCGACGACGACCCGGCTTCGAGCCGCGCTAACAGGTCGCGCTCAACGCCTGTTGCCAACTCGGCCGCCGGCGAGCCGCACCGTTCCAGCAACGCCCGCCCGAAGCGGTCCGCGCTGAAATCCCCCGCCGACAGCTCGCCGACGCGCTTGCGCGCCGAGAGGGCGAGGTCTACCACCAGCCGCTCCGCCACTTCGCCCGAGACCGACTCCAGCCGCGTCAACTGCGCGTACTGCCGCTCAACCAGGAGCTTCGCCGCCCCGGCGGTCAGGTAGAACCGCGCGTTGGGCAGCTTGTGCAGCGCCGTCCCCGGGTAGCGCACATGCGGCTCCTCCTGGACGGCGTCGCGGACGACCTTCGCCTTCGCCTCCCCCGCCGGCAGCGAACAGATGACTTTGCACAGAGGCTGCCACGAGACGCTACCGCTGATCCGCCACCGTCGCCTTCACACGCACCACGCGGTCCTCGCACGCCACCCACACCGCTCCGTCGTTGGTGGCGCGCACGGCGCGGATGGTTGCGGGGACGTTTTTCAGCGGCACGGTCATCCAGCGGTGGCCGTCGAACGCCAGCAGCCCGGCCTCCCACCGGCCGACCCACAGCCGGCCCGTGCTGTCGAGGTCCAGGCCACGGATCAGCGGGCCGGAGTCGCTGGGGTCGCGGAAGTGCATCCGCAGGTAGACCCACTCCCGCCGCCACCGCTCGGAGGGTTCCCACCACTTCGGGCCGGGCAGCCACCAGGCGTCGCGGAACGACTCCCGGATCTTCGGGTCGGGTTGGAGGAATGCCTTCGCGCTGAACTGCTGCGTGCCGTACCAGAGGCGGCCCTCCTTGTCGTGCCAGAGGTTGAGCGCTGCTGCTTCGCCGTCGCGAGCGGCTGTTGCGACGGGGCGGTATGGGATGAACAGCGGGTGCTTCACCAACCTGCATGAGCCGCCGCCGGGGACGCCGTCGTTCGGGTCGCAGCTTCGGGCGGCGGGGTACAGGACGGCGGCTGTGGGCAAGGTGCACATGGAGATCCATGCGTATGACGCCGACTACACGTCGGCCGACCATGCGGCGTTCATGGACTCCCTGGGCTGGGACGAGACGACGGAACTCTCGGGCAACGGGATGCTGCGCACGGGGATCAAGTGCGCCTACAGTGAATGGCTCAAGCGCGCGGGCAGGTTCGCCGACGTGGTTCGGTTCTACGACCACTGGGGCTACTTCATGGATCCACAGCCGGGCGCGCCCGACTTCTCGGCGCAGGTGTGGCCGCTCCCTGAGGCGCTGCACGAGACGAGCTTCGTCGGGCAGCAGGCGGTCGAGTGGCTGACGCGCTACGACGCTCCCCTCCCCTACTTCCTCCACGTCGGCTTCGCGGGGCCGCACTCACCCATCGAGCCCCTCCCGCGGCTCCGGGACCGCTACCGCGACGCGCCGGAGACGCCGCCGTGGAACAACGCAGACCCGACCGACTGGCTCCCCGACGGCCGCCGCGGCTACCGGGCGATGATCACCGAGATCGACGAGTGGGTCGGCCGCATCCGCGACGCTGTGGAGGCGCGCGGCGAGCTGGGCAACACGGTCTTCGTCTACACGGCCGACCATGGCGAGATGGCGGGCGACCACGGCGCCTTCCAGAAGACGTGCTTCTACGAGGGCGCCATGCGCGTCCCGCTGCTGGCCGCCGGCCCCGGCATCGCAGCCGGTCAGGAAAGCGACGCGTTGGTGGAGCTGATCGACCTGGGGAAGACGCTCTGCGAGCTGTGTGGCGTCGCCCCGCACGCCCTCGACCAAGGCCGCAGCCTCGTGCCGGTCCTATCCGGCGAGACGGTCCAACACCGCGACACCGTCTACGCAGCGATGGGTTGCGACCGGATGCTCTTCGACGGCGAGTGGAAGCTGATGTGGGGTGACCCGCGCAGCGACACCCGCAAGCTCGGCCGGCTCCACCTCGACAAGCCCGTCAACATCGCGCCCAGCCCCCCGCGACTGTACAACCTCCGCGAGGACCCGCACGAGACCCGCGACCTGGCCGACGACCCAGCCCACCGCGACATACTCGCTCGGATGCTCCAGAAGCTGCTGGCGCGGATCAACGAGAACACGCAGGCGCAGCCGAACAGGAGCCGCGGGGAGTACCGGCCGGTGCAGGGGTAACTGCGGCGGCACTCACTGCCCGCAGATCACCACGTCCGCACGCCGCGACTCCGGCGTGACTATGAGGCGGGTCAGCTTGCCGCCCTTCACTTCGCCTTCGACCGTCGTCCGGTACGGCGCGTGCAGCTTGAACTTCGCGTCCCACTCAGCAGGCCACGCGGGAAGGAGGTAGAGGGTGCGGCCGTCGGTCTGGAGGAGCATGGCCTGCAGCGCTTTCATCAGGATGCCGCCGTGGTCCTGGTCGGGGACCCAGTCGTAGTTGGGTCCCCAGAAGGCGGGGAAGCGGGAGTTGGCGTCCTTGCGTCGGCCGCGCCCGACGACGTTCTCCCGCGCCTCCTCCGCGAGGCCGAGGTACGCCATGAACACGTCGTCCTGCCGCCAGCCGAAGTTGCCTCTGTCGGTGCGGTGCTTCAGAGCCTGAATTCCCAGGTCGACGTTGGGCTTGTCGAAGGAGCAGAGGCGGAAGGGGAACACCGCGTACAGCTCCGGGTTCTCGATGTTGCTCTTGTGGGCGAACTGCGTCGCCGCGGCCAGCATCTGCACGTCGTCGGCTTCGCAGGTGGGCAACTCGGGCAGCTTGGCCTGCAGGGCGCGCCAGGCGGTGCGTTGCGCGTCGGTGGTCAGCGTCGCCGGCAAGGCGAGCAACCGGTCCGTCACCGCGCGGAGACCGGCCAACTCGGGCATCGGGTTCGTGCAGTCCCACCACGTCTCCAGGGCTTGCGCCGGGTGCATGACCAGCTTGCCGTCGTCGCCGGTCTGGTAGTGCTGGTCGAAGAACGTGAGGATCTCACCGGCGAAGGGGAGCACCCGGTCGCGCAGGAAGGCTTCGTCCTGCGTGTGCTCGTAGTAGTCGAGCAGCATGAAGGCAAGCTCCGGGCCCGACACCCACTCCCACTTGTGCCAGCCGCTGGCTTGCAGCTTGTCTTCGCGTTGGTCGCAGGGCTGCCAGCCGTACGTCTCGCTGAACATGTCGCCCCAGAAGTAAATGCATTCGGGGAGGTACGCGCCACCGTGGCCGAGGTAGTGCTTCGTGCGGTACTTGCACAGCGGCAGCAAGTCCTCCGCGTACATGCGGAACAGCGGCTGCATCAGGTCGTAGTCGCCGGAGGCGCACATGTTCAGGTACGGCAACCGCGTGTTCTGCCACCAGTAGCCGGGACCCCAGCGGCGGTAGTCGCCGTCTCCCGGCGCGCCGGGGAACGGCACGGTGAAGATCGACCCGTTGAACTTGATCGGGTACCGACCGCGGCCGGCGCACGCGTTGAGAAACCGCTGCAGGGCATACCCGCGGCTCACCGCCAAGCCTTCGTCCGTCGTGTCAACGGTCTCCTTCGAGACCACCTCGCCGTTGACCAACAGCTTCACTGCGCCGTTGACCGGATCGACAACGGCAGCCACGTGCGTCCACTCACCCGCTGGCAGGGCGTCCTCCTTGGAGAGCTTGGTGTCCCCCACGATCAGGCGGAGGCTGTTGCCGGGGTACGTGTCCAGCAGGAAGCCGTCGCTGCCGCCGGGCGTGATGCGGTCGATGAGCCGGCCCCCGCCGGAGGGAAGCTGCTCCGGCTTCACCCACGCCTCCAAGCACATGCCGTCGGGGAAGGTCCACTCCGCAGACTCGGCCAGCGAGGCGCCCGGCTGCGGCACGTCGCTGTAGAGGACGCCTTCCTGTTGGTCGTACGCCTTCCCCCGGTCGGCGCGCGCCAGCTCGCGGAGGGCATCGTCCGACGGGGCAACGCGACAGACGCTGACCCGACCCAGTTCGCCGCGGAAGGCGTTCCCGCCGCTCTGGTCGATGCCGACGCGAACCGGGTGCGTGCTCGCGGGGATCATGCCCGCCGGCGCCGCCGGTTGGTTCAGCGACACCTGGAGCCAACTGCGGTCCCAGAACGCCTTCCACCAATCAGCGTGCGCGCGGGTGCGTTCGGCGAAGGGGCGCTTCTCGGCGGCGGCGATGATGCCGTCGAGGCTGCGGAGCCACGCTTCCGGCGTCGTCGGGTGCTGGGTCAGCACGTAGAGGCTGAACCGGTGCGCCTTGCCTGCGGGCGACTGCAGGTGCTCGTCGTCGAGGCGCTTCCCGCGGTCCGCCAGCACGACGGCCCCGAAGGTGCGGTGCAGCAGCGGGTCTTCTCGTTGGAAGCCGGCCACGCCCTGGACCTCCGCAGTGAGCGCCGGCCCAACAGACTTGACGTTGTGATGGTACCAGCCAACGCGGCCGGGCAAGTCCTTCAGGATCGTGTCCGGCTCGACAATCGTCGGCTCGTGTTGCCCGTTTGGCTTCGAGCGGTCGACAAGCACGTCGCTGGTCTCCAGGCTCGGCAGCTCGTAGCGCTCCGTGCGCCACAACTCAAAGGACGCCGTGACGGTCACGTCCTTCGCGCTCTCCACAGTCACGTGCACGGCAGGATCGACGGCGTCCACCCAGAGTGCGAGGCGGACCTCACCGGTCGGCGGCTGCGACACGACTCGCAGCGTCGCCGTCGGCAGGTCCAGCTCCTGGCGGAATGCGCAGCCAGGAGTCACCAATGGCGGCTCGCAGCGCACCCGCACTTTGCCGACTTTGAGCAGGCGGCCGTTGTCGCCCCATGAGTCGGTCTTCGACACGTAGAACACGAGGTCGCCGTTCTCCTCGACCCAGGCATTGAGGCCACTGTCGCCGTTCCCGAGCGGCATCGACCCGCCGGCGTCCTTGCTGGGTGAGGTCCAGACGACGTTGTACTCCTGCACGCTGCCCGCCGCCGCCACCGAGGCGACCGACGCCAACGCGCCGAACAGGCAGGCAACACTGCGACCGGTATCAGCTCCCATTGCTCTCTCCTCCAGAGGTAGCACGACGCGCCAAGCAGAGGGACTCCCTCGGCTTGGCGCCTCAGGCTATGTCCTGTTTGGCGGCTCTCCATTCTACGCAGCCTCGTCACCCGTGGCAACAAACCTGCATCACCCCACGTACGGGCTACGTGCCCGACTGCAGGAGCAATGGACCCATGGGAAAGAGCCTGTACGAGAAAGTCTTCGAGCGCCACGCCGTCCAACAACTGCCTTCCGGGCAGTACCAGCTCCTCATGGGCCTGCACCTGATCCACGAAGTGACCTCCCCGCAGGCGTTCGCCATGCTGCGCGAGCGCGGGCTGGGCGTGCAGTACCCGCAGCGTACGTTCGCGACGGTGGACCACATCATCCCGACCCACGACCAGCGCCGCCCGCTGGCAGATGAGCTGGCCGAGGAGATGCTCGACCACCTGGAGCACAACTGCGCCGAACACGGGATCACCTTCTTCGGCCCCGACTCCGGCGAGCAGGGAATCGTCCACATCATCGGCCCCGAGAAGGGCCTGACCCAGCCCGGCATGACCGTCTGCTGCGGCGACTCGCACACCGCCACCCACGGCGCCTTCGGCGCGCTGGCCTTCGGCATCGGCACCTCGCAGGTGGCAGACGTGCTGGCGACGCAGACCCTCGCCATGGACAAGCTGAAGGTCCGGCGGATCGAGGTCAACGGCACGCTGAGCCCCGGCGTCTACGCGAAGGACGTGATCCTGCACCTCATCGGCAAGCTCGGCGTCAAAGGCGGCGTCGGTTACGCCTACGAGTACGGCGGCAACGTCTTCGACGGCTTCTCCATGGAGGAGCGGCTGACGGTGTGCAACATGTCCATCGAGGGCGGCGCCCGATGCGGCTACGTCAATCCCGATCAGACGACCTACGACTTCCTGAAGGGCCGCGACTACGCACCCAAAGACGGCGCGTGGGACCAGGCAGTTGCCTACTGGGAGTCGGTCAAGTCCGACCCGGACGCCGCGTACGACGACGTGGTTCAGATCAACGCCGAAGACATCGAACCTGTCGTGACGTGGGGCATCAACCCCGGGCAGTCCACCTCCGTCGGTGGAGTCATCCCCGCTCCCGACGACTTCCCGGCAGACGACCAGGGCTCTGTCAAGGAAGCGCTCGAACACATGAGCTTCGCGCCCGGCACGCCAATCAAGGGCACGAAGATCGACGTAGCGTTCATCGGCTCCTGCACCAACGGCAACCTGTCGGACTTCGCGGAGGTCGCCAAGCTGCTGGAAGGCCGCAACCTCAAAGTGGCCGCTCATGTCCGCACGCTTGTCGTCCCCGGCTCCCAGCGCGTGCACCAACAGATGAAAGAGCGCGGCTACGACAAGCTCTTCGAGCAGGCCGGCTTCGACGTGCGCCTGGCAGGCTGCTCCATGTGCTTGGCGATGAACCCCGACAAACTGCAAGGTCGCGAGATCAGCGCCTCCACCTCCAACCGCAACTTCAAAGGCCGCCAGGGATCGCCCACCGGCCGCACGCTGCTGATGTCGCCGGCAATGGTTGCCGCGGCAGCCATCGCCGGCAAAGTGGTGGATGCGCGCGAGTTGTTTGACCTTAAGTAGCTCAAGGCCAACAGGGGCGCACCATAGGACCTATGGGAGTCATAGGACCTATGCGTCCTATAGGTCCCATAGGTCCCATTCCTCCCATGCTTTCTCCTCCCAAGGACCCCGCCATGAACCCCAAACGAGTGAAGATCACCGGCACTGCCATCGCCGTTCGCGGCAATGACATCGACACCGATCGCATCATCCCGGCGCGCTACCTCCGCTGCGTCACCTTCGACGGTCTGGGCGAGCACGCCTTCGAGGATGACCGGGCGCAACTGAAGGAGGCCGGGCAGTTGCACTCCTTCGACGACCCCACGTTCGCGGGCGCTGAGCTCCTCTTCGTCAACAAGAACTTCGGCTGCGGCTCCTCCCGCGAGCACGCGCCGCAGTCCATGATGCGCTGGGGGAACGGCCTCAAGGCCCTCGTCGGCGAGTCCTTCGCCGAGATCTTCTACGGCAACTGCAAAGCCCTGGGCATCCCCGCGGTCCGCGTCAGCGCCGACGCCATCCTCAAGCTGATGGCCGCCAACGAATCCGCGCCCGACACCCAGTTCACCCTCGACCTGGAGTCGCGGACAATCTCCTTCGGCGGCGAGCAACTGCCCGTGGAGCTGCCCGACAGCATCCGAAAGCAGATGCTGGAGGGCGCCTGGGACACGATGGCTGAACTGCTCGGCGGGAAAGGCGCTGCCGCCCAAACGGCGACGAAGCTGCCCTACTGGAACCACTGGGCGACGGCGTAGCACGGTCCGCAGGCCGGGCCGCCGAGCGCGGACCGCTATCTCCGCCGCCACACGCGCCACAGAGCCCGCGCCTGATTTCCGACCTCGTCGGTCCCAGTCGCTGTGAGGCGGTTCTCCCCCATCACCAATGGCACCGCGGGGAACGTCGTCTGCCCGGTCGGGCCAACCACAGCCTCCGCCTGAGCGACCCCGTTCACCTGCACCACGATCTTCGCTCCCGGCTCTGACCGTACCGTCACGTCAACAGTGGGTGCGGCCACGTCGCCGCCGGGCGCTGGAGCTTCCGCCTCGACCGGCGGCGGCGTGAGGTCCACGACGACCTGGCGCGTTTGCTGCTGAACGGCTCCCACCCCTGGATCGCAGCGGACAACCAGCGCGTTGACTCCCTCGGTTAGCGCCACTGCGGCAACCTCATCCTTCCCGTCCGCATCAACGTGCGCCTGGGCCCCAACCTCGCCGTTCACTGCAACAACAACGGCGGCGCCCGGCTCCCCTGTTCCGCTGACTCTCGCCTCCGGCGTGGCGAGAAGGGCTTGGTCTACGGGTTGGGCCCCCGCCAGCGGACGCGGAGCCGGCTTCGGTGGCGGCTCCGTCACGGTGACGCGCAACACAGTGTCGCCGACGTTCCCCAACGCATCCGCCAGCCGGAGGGTCAGTGCGTTCGGCCCCACCGTCAGCCCGGGTATGCGGCTCTCATACAGGCCGCTCTGAGGCACAACCGCCTCCGCATCGGCCTTCAACTCGCCGCCTGACTGGCCGTTGACCTCGACCCGGACTGTCGTACCGGGCTCCGTGCGCCCGCCGACGCGATACGTTCGCGAGGCTACCAACTCGGGCGTCGCCGGTTCAGCCGCAGCCATGCCGCACAGCCAGACAAGACCTGCTGGTCCCAGGAGCAGAGGGCAGATTCGCAGTCGTTGCTTCATAGCGTCTCGCAGCCTCAACCCAGTCACTTGACGCGCACCGTGAACTTCACCGACCCCTTAGCCCCCGAGGGGAGGGAGTCGCTCGCCCCCCCGCCGGCAAGGCTTAGCACCCACTTCACGTTCGTCGCAGCGACATAGCCGGCGCCACCGTCCGCGATCCACGTCGTCCCCCAGTTCAGCGAGTAGAACGCCGAGATCGTCACGTTGGTGGGCGGCGCGTTCGCCGCTGCAGCAGAACCCAGCCTGTACTCGGTCTTCTCCGGAATCGCATCCATAATCACTGCGTCCCGCAGCGTGTCGGTCCCGAGGTTCTGGAAGGTGGTCGTATACGTGATCTCCCCGCCCGGATTGATGGCGAAGGTCCCGCCGTTGTCCTTGCTCAGCACCAGGTCACTGTTGGCGACAACGGTCACGTCCGTGACGGTGTCCGGCGTGAGCGCCGGGTAGCCTGCCCCGACGTTGGCGTCGTTGGACACCGTGATGTTGAGCACGTCGGTGAGGTTGGGCGGAGTGTTGACAGGGATGAACATCCGCACGCGCAGTTGCCGCTGGTCGGTCCCGGAGCCGGGCGTCCCGTCGTCCGCCGTGAGTTTCCCCGCCCCGGTGCCCAGGCGGAACTGCCCGTCCCGAGGGCCGCCGGTCTGAATGGGGAGGGCGGTGAGGGTAGCTTCGTTGACACCGTCCCAGACGTAGAGTGTGTAGCTCCAGTCGTTCCTCGGGTTCTGCCCTTGGACGGTGAAGTAGAGATCCGACTCGAGGAGGTCGTAGTCGGCGTAGCTCTGCAGGACATGGTCATACCAGAGCGCGGACCCAGGTCGGCCGATGCCGCTGCGGTTCGGCGTCAGGTCCAGGCGGGCCGTGGACTTCACAGTGACCGAGTCTGTCACCGTTTGCGGTGGCTCCCCCGGCCGGTTGGTGGACTGGGCCGAGAACGTGACGTTCCGCGTGGCTGCACTGGCGCCCGCAGGTGCGCAAACACGAGCCAGCAGGTGCTTCTCCGGGTCCACAGGATATGGCTTGACAACGCCGGTATTGGTGAGCGGCGTCAGTTCGTTGTTGTCCAGGGCACCCTCGTTGTCGGCATCAACGTACAGCGCGACCGTCCACCGCCCCTGCTCCTCTGCCGGCAAGCCGGCAATGGCGTACGTGAGGACATGGGTGTCGCTCTGTCCGCCGGTGTTCACAAGGTCGAGGGGAAAGACGACGCACTCTCCCGGGTTGACGGCCTTGTTGACCAGCACGGGGTTGACCGTCCCATTGTCGGCGGCGCCGTTGTTGTTCTGGTTCCCGAAGACGAAGCTGACCTTGGTGACACCCATGATGCGATCGGTCGTGGTGTCTGCCTTGCTTGGGTCCAGGCAGGCCAAAGAAGCTTGCTGGCGCAGCTCTCTTGCGGGCGTGGGTGGGCAGCCAATGATGGACGGACCTCGAGCCGACCCAGCATGCCCGCGCGCCGTTGCGCGGCTGTTGAGCGCATGTTGCGTGCATACAGAGCTTGCGCGCCACTGCCCCCCGGTACCACCGTTTCCACGAGCCGATCGTGGGCGTCTGTGCGCCTCCCCCACCCTAATGTCAGACTGCCCAGTCCTACTGCAGCGGCACCGCGCCAACCTCCTGGCACCCGCGGGGCTTCGACTCACTCGGGCGCCCCTCCGATCGCTCAGCCCGCGGAGAACACCACGCCTCGGATCCCGTGAGGACCCACACAAAAAAGCACCGCGTACCAGAAGCTGGTGACGCGGCGCAATGTCCCGAACTGGGCGAACGCTCAGGTGGACGACTTCATGTTGCTGTTCACGGTCACGAACAGGTTGCGGACCTTCTGACCGAGGACGGTCAGGATCGCGATCACGACGAGGGCGATCAGGGACACGAGCAGACCGTACTCGACGAGGGTCTGTCCCTCTTCCTCAACAAACAGGCGACGGATCATCTGGCGACACCTCCTTTGGTCGGGGGCAGGTCCGGTCTGTTGGACCGTCTACTTCCCGAACACTGGCAGTATGGCGCGGGGCGGGTCGGAAAACTATATCGTTACTCGAATCGATGCCGCCGGCGCCTGAGGAGCCGCGGGAAGCCCTCGACTGGCCCAGTGCCCTGACCGCGGGACCCTCTCGGTCAAGAGCCCGCCGGAAGCCGGCAGGGCTGCGCTCCGGTACTGCCCCCACAAAAGAAACGCCGCGTGCCAGAAGCAGGCCACGCGGCGGAAGATCCCGAGACGAGCGGGGGATCAGGTGGACGAGGCGATGTTGCTGTTGACGGTGACAAACAGGTTGCGGATTTTCCGACCGAGGACGGTCAGGATCGCGATCACAACGAGGGCGATCAGGGATACCAGCAGCCCGTACTCCACGAGGGTCTGCCCCTCTTCCTCCACAAACAGGCGACGGATCATTCTACGGCACCTCCCTTCGGCCGAGGGGACGGGTCCACCCTACCGAACCATCCCTTCTCGAGCGCACCTATTGTAGCGCGCAGCGGCCCGGGACGCAACCGCCAAGTAGCGGCGCACCTTTGGGAAGGCGGGGCGGTCCAGAAATGCGAGCCCGCGGTCACTGCAACTGAAGCGCGGGCGGGCGGGTATCGAGCGTTACCTTCCGGACGACCTCTGCTTTGTTGTTGGCCACGTCGGTTCCTCGGAAGGTGAAGAAACTATCGCCTTCCTTCAGCGTGGCAGTCGCCGAGAAGGTCCCGTCGTCTCGCACCAACAAGTCATCGCCATTCAGCGACAGCAGCGCGCCCACTGCGGTGCGGCCGCGAAGCTCCAGCGCGGGCTGGTTCGTAATCAAGTCCGGTGCCGGTTGCTCCAGCGTGATCTCAAGAGACGTCGGCAACGGCTCCGGCGGCGTCGGGGCTTCGCCCGGCTTGGTCCGGTTCATGGTGCCAGTGGGGAGGGCTACTTCCTGCCCTTGCGCGGTGACGGCAACGGCCCCCTCGGTGACGCCGAAGGCGGTCAGGCCTTCTGTCGAGGCGGTGACAGCCAGTTCGGTTCCGCGCACGCCGCCCATGCATGCCGGTGTGCGGATCTCGAGGGTGCTGTCCCGGTTGAGCAGCCCGCGCACCTTGCTGTTCACTCCTCCCCGAGATACCAGGAACTGCGACTGACGCCCGCCTGTCTTCGCAGTGCTGAGCGAGATGATCTTCAGGAGAGTGTTGGGCGCAACGTAGACCAGCGTGCTGTCGGCTCCGTCGAGCCGCAGGACTGCAGTCGAGTTCTTCCCGGTGCGCAGTTGGTCAGCCTGTTTGAGCTTGTCGCCCACCTTGACCGGCCGCCACATGGGGTTCTTCCCGAGTTGCTTCGTCACCTCGCCCCGCGCAGAGTTGAGCTGTACAAACCGCAGCGGCGCCGCCCAGCCTCGACCAGCGGCTACCGCCGCCAGGCACAGGACCCCCACAACTCGGTATATAAAATGTAGCTCTGCTCTCATGCCCAGTTCTCCTCCTCGGCGGTCCAACAACGGCTGGACTCGGTCATCGCCCAGCATGCCCCGCAAGTGTTGCACAGGCATTGCGCGGGTGCTGCGCCGCAACCGTGAACGCCCGGCGCCCCCTCGCGCGCAGGCGTCATCCTCAGATTATGGCTCAGCCGCCGGGCCCGTGGCAGGAATGGCAAGCCAGTGGAGCATACCCAAATGGTGGCCGTGTTGCACGTGGGCGGAGAATGCGGCGCTCCCGAACCAAAGGCGCCGGTCAGTACAGCGGCCGAAGCAGCAGGATGAGGGAGTAGCGCAGAGCCCCTCCGGCGCGTTTCACCCAAGCCCTTCTCTGCGCCTGTGCCTCTCCGCGTCTTTGCGTTGAGAGCCGTCCACCAAGGAACCGGATATTGGCAAGAACACGCCTGAAACCGCACGCCACTCTGCGAGAGCTGCTGTGGTCACTGCTGGTGGCCCTTCTCGTCGTTGCATTCTGGCTCAGCGGGGTCCTGTCCAACAGCGAGCTGAGCCTTCTCGACTACCGGTTCCGGGCGCGCCCGCCGTTGGCTCCCTCCAAGGACATCGTGATCGTCGGCATCGACGAGTACAGCTTGAGTGCGTACGAGCAGTGGCCGTGGCCGAGGCACCTCCATGCGGCGCTGATCGACCGCCTGACAGCAGCGGGCGCAAAGGTGATCGCGCTGGACATCATCTTCGACCAGCCAAGCCGCGAAGGGCACGCGGCAGACGACGACGCGTTGGCGGCGGCCATCGCCCGCTCCGGTCGAGTCGTGCTGCCGGTCTTCTTCGAGGAGCAGCTCAGCGGCGCGGGAGTCCGGAGCACCAAGGCGCTTCGGGCCCTCGACCTACTGACCACGGCGGCCGGGGACAAGGAGGGGCATATCAGCTTCATGCCGGACTCCGGGGGGACACTGCGGCGGCTGCGGCCGTTCTCCTATGACCCGCTCCGGGGCGTTGCCGTGCCGGCATTCAGTCTCGTCTCGGCCTGTCAACTTCTCGGCCTTCCGGTGCCCGAGGCGGCCCATTGGGCCGGCCGGCGTCCCCTCGTCGTCGGTACTGGCAGGAAGCTCCCCACAGATGCCGACGGGAATGTGCTCGCCAACTGGTTCTCCGGCCGCGAGGGGGACGGCTTCACCACAGTTCCCTACGCCGTCGCGCTCTCGGGCGAAGTGCCGGACGACGTCTTCCGCGGCAAACTCGTCTTCGTCGGGACGACTGTCGGGGGTATCGGCGAGCAGTTCTTCCACGCCCCGTTGCCTGCCAATGTGATGATCCCGGGAATCATCGCTCACGCCAGCGCCGCCGAGACGATCCTTCGCGGCGACGCCATCCGCCCGGCGGACCCGCGCGCATTCCTGTTCGTGCTCCTTGCGCTGGCGTTCGCGCTCGCCTTCGGGTTCATCCGTTTGCGGCAGTTCGACGCAACCTACAGTGTCGGGCTTGCCGCCCTGCTGCTCGCTCTGCTCTGGATAGCGTCCCGAGTCAGCTTCGAACGGTGGAACTTCTGGTTCGAGTTCTACCCGTTGGCGTTCCTCGTTGGCGGAGTCTTCGCGTTCCAGTTCGCCTGGCGACTGCTGGACGCCCTGAGCTTGGTCATCCAGCGCCGGAAGCAGCTTGACGTGGTGACCGCCGTCGGCGACCGCGCCTCTTCGGACACGGAGCTGTCGGAGGACTTCCGGATGGCGCTCCAGTCTGCCCTGACCGTTGCCGACACAGATGTCGGCGCGCTCTGGGCGCTGGACGAGAAGGAGGAGCGGTACCTCCTCGAGACCGTCTCCGGGCTGACGTTGGCCGAAGTCCGTCAGCACACGGCGGCGCCCGGGGAGGGCGCCCTCGGCCAGCTCCTGCTGTCCGGTGACGCGCTGGTGGTGCAAGACGCCCGGATGCCTCGCGATGGATTCGAGTCGCCGCTGCCGGCCCAATTCCGTTCCCTGGTGTTCCTGCCGCTGAAGGCCCGCGGCAGGTGCGTGGGGCTGCTGTGCATCGCCAAGCGAGAGCCACGGGCCTTCGACCACGACGTGCGCCAGTACCTGCGGACGATTGCGTCCCAATCAGGCTTGGACCTGGATAACGCGCGGCTTGTCAAGAAGCTGCAACGAATGTTCGTCAGCACCTTGGGCGCGCTGGTGAAAGCCCTGGAGACCAAGGACGCCTATACCCGGGGGCATTCCGACCGCGTGACCGATTACGCCGTTCTGGTGGGGCAGCAACTGGCGCTGCCGCCCGCCCAGATCGAGACGCTCCGACTGGCCGGCTCCGTCCACGATGTCGGCAAGATCGGCATGCCGGACATCGTGCTCAACAAGCCGGGGAAGCTGACCGACGAAGAGTACACTGCCTTCAAGACCCACGCCCAGTACACCGGCGACATCCTGGAGGACCTCGACTGGTTGCGAGAGGTCCGCGACATTGCCATGCACCACCACGAGCGCTGGGACGGCCGCGGGTACCCGGACGCGCTCAAGGGCGAGGCGACTCCTCTCGGCGCCAGGATCCTGGCCGTCACCGACGCCTACGACGCAATGACTTCAGACCGTCCCTACCGCAAGGGCATGCCCGCCGCCAAAGCGGTCTCAATCATCGTGAAGGAGTCGGGGACGCAGTTGGACCCCAGCCTGGTCGAGGCATTCCTGCACGTCCCCGACGCCCACTGGACGCAGGCGGCACAGGCGCACCTGGCAGAGCGCGAGGCAGCCGCGGCTTAGGCGGCGTAGATCACCCCCGACTGAGGCGGCGGCGGCGTGTTCCAGGTCCGCCTCGACGCCAAGCCCGCTTCCCACAGCAGCCCGATGACGAGGGCCTGCGCCGCGAGACCGACCACCCGAAGGGGAACCGCCAGCGCAGGGCGAGCCGAAGCGTTCCGGCTTCACCCTCGCCGCCTTCGTCGTCACCGCCCTCCCAGCGTGGGAGCAGGCCGTCAGCGCCCTCAGCGTCCACAACGTCCCCTGCCACCACCTGACCGATGAGCGGCAGCTTGCGGAGTTAACGGGGATTCGGTTCTGAGTTCGTCGGTTTTCGTAGCCGGTATCCTTCGGTCCCGGCCCCGTCTGCCGGGCAATTGCCGCCAGCGGGAGCGCGTGCTACAATCGGCAGCCCAGCACGTGCAGATCGGGGCGGACATCGGAGCCAAACGATGACCACAAAGCTCACCCTCGTCATGGATCCCAATGTCATCTCCTCCGCCAAGACGTATGCGCACGCGCGGCACACGTCGGTCTCGAAGGTGGTCGAGAACCTTCTGCGGCTCCTGTCGGCAGAGCCCAGACCGGTTCCTTCCGAACTGGGCCAACTCGGTCCAATCACCGCGTCGCTCACTGGGGCCATTCCCCTCCGCTCCGGGGACGAGAGCAAGACGACCCAGGAGTTGATCCGTGAGGCGAAGCAGGAGCGCTTCCTGTGAGACGGGTCTTCATTGACAGCGACGTGATCCTCGATTGCGTACTCAACCGGGTACCGTTCTCCGCGGAGTCGAGCGCCCTCCTCAGTGCCTGTGAGCTTGGGCATCTGGAGGGAATCACGTCGACGTTGGTTCTCGCCAACTGCTACTACGTCTTCTGCCGACAGGCCGATGCCTCAAGCGCTCGTGACGTCGTCGGGCGCCTGCGTACCCTCCTCACAGTTTGCCCTGTGGGGGACCGTGAGTTTGGCGAGGCGCTGGCGTCCGACTTCGCCGACGTAGAAGACGGCATCCAGCATTTCGTCGCAGTCAACAACGGAGGCGAAGCCATTGCGACCCGGAACGTGCGCGACTACGGGTCATCCGCGATCCCCGTCTGCGACCCCGCTCAGGTCCTCGCGCTTCTCGCCAACGCGGAACACGGCGACCCGGCTGGCCCGCTCCTCCCTCCCGCCACGACTGGGCAGTGACAGCAGAGGTCGGCGAGTGCCAGGGGCCGCCAGCGAGGCGCGCAGGAAGAGCCTTCCAGCACGTTGCCGAGAACGCGCCAGACGCCCGTTCCGTAGCTCACCCGGCAGTGCCCTTCGATTGCGGTCTGCAGACGCGACCCCCGGGCGCCCGGCGCAAGTCTGCTGACCGTGACACAGCGCGGCATTTGCAGCGGCGGCCTTTCCGGCTATACTCCACGCGGTCCGAAAGCCGATGCGGACACAGACGCGGACGGAAAGGTGTGGAGAGATGTTGACTCGCAGGCAGTACGCAGGGCTGGTAGCAGTTGCTGGGGTGACGGGGTTGGTTGGGGGCGGATTGTGAATGTGCTGCTGATGGGGAGAGCGGCGCAGGCGGGGCAGGCGAAGCAGACGAAAAAGGTCGCCGACTTGGTTGAGGCAAGGGAGTTCCGTGTTGTCGGCAAGGACGGGAAGGTGCGCGCCGGCTTGACGGTCTCGGATGATGTGGCCGGCCTCGCCCTGTTGGGCAAGGACGGAAAGGCTGGCATTACTCTCGGTACTCTCGGTGTGACGCCCGACGGCACCACCACCGGCCTGTCGCTACTGGGTCAGGACGGGAAAGTGCGCTGCACTCTCGGCTCGACCCCTGACAACGGCGCAGGGATGGGGCTTTGGGACAAGGACGGCAATGCGGCCGCTGTTCTCGGGTTTGAGTCTGACGGCACGCCTCGTGTGGAGCTCACGGACAAGGACGGGAAGGTGCTCTGGGAGAAGCCGTAGCCGGGGAGCGCTCTGCAGGCTCCGCCCCCTCGCCGGCTTGCCCTGGGTGCGGGAGTCTGGTAGAGAATCGCGTTCACTGTTGTAGGTGTGGTCTACGAGTCCTGTGGCTGGAGACCCGGCCGATGAGATCACCTTCGAGCGCTTCGCCGCGCTCCCAGAGACAGTCTGAGTCCGCGTTCTCCCGAACGCCCTTCTGCGCCCGGCCGCTTGCCTCCTCACGCCGAACACGCGCCTCCTCCGGCCGAACAAGCATGTTCGGCCGCCGAACACGTACCTCCTCCGGCCGAACAAGCATGTTCGGCCGCCGAACACGCACCTCCTCCGGCCGAACAGGCATGTTCGGCCGCCGAACACGCACCTCCTCCGGCCGAACAGGCATGTTCGGCCGCCGAACACGCACCTCCTCCGGCCGAACAAGCATGTTCGGCCACCGAACAAGCGCCTCCTGCGGCCGAACGCGCCTGTTCGCACGCAGGTCGCTCGCATCCGCGGACCGAGCACCGCCTTCTCCCGCCCGGCCGCCGTAGGCCGGCAACCGACTGCTAATCTCCGTTTCGCATCACCCGGGAAGCTCCCGAAGGAGGAAAGGAAATGCCCAATCGTATCCCCCAGAATGTCGTCAGCTATGCAAAGGCGATCAGCGCGCACCGGAAGCTGAACGCCGCGGGGCAGACAATTGCCGAACAGACCGAAGAGCAGTTCGACGCAGACGTCGCCGCGGCCCAGGTGACGGTGGACGCGGTCCTACAGAACGAGATCGAGGGCGCGAACCTGAGAGCGACGCGAGACGAGAGCGTTGAGGCGCTGTTGACGCTGTGCGACCGGTACGTCGACCGGATGAAGTCCGACCACGAACGCGACTCGCAGCAAGTTCGCACCCTTCCCACCCGGCCCGGCTCTGAGCACCACCGCAGCCACGCCTCCAGCAGCTCCGGCGGCAACGGTGCGCCGGACGCAGGCGGCACGGGCGTTCCGCCGCCGACGGTGTAGACAGGCGGCTTGACAAGGAGACAGGGGGACAAGGGGAAGGGGGGACGAGGCGAACGGCGCACCTCCCGCCCCTTCCCCACTCCACCACTCACCACTCATCACTCCCCCCCAGGAACCGATCATGCTCCCAACCCGCACAACCACCTACCCCGATAGCTTGTTCTTCCCAGCGTTGAAGGAGGCGATTGACGGGGCGCAGTCGCTGATTGAGATTGCGTCGTTCCTGTTCCGCACGGGGTACGCCAGCGAGACGCGGGCGGAGCAGATCGCGGAGGCGTTGAAGGCGGCGGCGGCGCGGGGGGTGCGGGTGATTGTCATCCTGAACTGCTCGCGGTTCGAGCCGGACGTGGCGGAGGAGAACTACGCGACGGCGCTCGACCTGGCCGCCGCCGGGTGCGAGGTGCGGATGGGGCCGCCCAACCAGACGCTCCACACGAAGATGGCGCTGATGGACTTGGCGCGGGTGTTCGTCGGCAGCCACAACTTGACCCGCGGCGCGCTCAGCTTCAACCGCGAACTGACCGTCTACTCCCCCAACCGCGAGATGGTCAGCCGGGTGTCGCGTTACTTCCGCGAACTGTGGAACGTCTCGAAGCCGCTGGCCGAGGTCCCGCCGCCCGACGGGCAGGGGGCGGTGGAGATCGCCCTGCTGACGGTCACCCCGGTGGGTGCGCAGATCCGGGCCACCTTCGACGTGAACCTCACCACCGGTGTGGACGCCTTCGCAGCCGTCGCGGCAACCGATGGGAGCCTCGCCGGGGCGACCATGGGACCCTCGGTGGCGCCGACCGAGCGCGAAGCCTTCGTCACCCCGGCGGTGCCGGAGGGAACGGAACTGTACGTGGCCGTGCGCGCCTACTCCGCCGGTCAGGCCATTGCCACCAGCGAGAAGTTCCGCCTCGTCTACCAGCCGACGGAACCGGGCGGCGAGGGCGAAGGAGACGGCGACGGCGGCGGCGAACCCCCGCCGCCCGAACCGCTCACCGCGCCGACGCTCGTGTCCGTCGCGTGGGCGTCGGAGACGACAGTCACCCTCACCTGGGAGTTCGTCGGCTGCACCGACTTCCAGCGCTTCGTCATCGAGCGGGAGAACCTGACGCAGGAGTGGCAGCCGTTAGGCTTCGTCTACGACTCCGCCGCCCGCCAGTGGACCGGCAGCGCCGCCGACACGACAGAGTCCACCCCCTTCCGCGTGGTCGTCTACAACCTGGCCGACGAGAGCGCCGCAAGCAACGAACTGGCGGTCCCCGACAGCCCGCCGCTGCTCCTGGCGCCAACGCTCCAGTCGGTGACCCAAGTCGGCGCCGAGAACATCACCGTCGCCTGGGCCTGGACCGGCCCCGAGGGCTTCCACCGGTTCGAGGTGCAGCAGCGGGACAGTCTGGGCGACTGGACAGTCCTCGCCACCAGCTTCGACCCGGCGACGCAGGAGTGGACCGGTCCCGCCCTGAGCATGGACCCCGCCCAAACCGTCCGCGTGGTCGTCTTCAACATGAGCGAAGAGTCGCAAGCCAGCGACGAACTCCCCATCACCCTCGCAGGCCCCGGCACCCTCCAAGCCCCCGTGATCCTGCACGCCGAGATCTACGAGTCCGGCGGCGACCTCTACATCGTCTGGAGTTGGGAGAACAACTCCCCCGAGCCGCCCTTCGACCACTTCCTGGTCCAACAGATGGACGGCATGGGCACCTGGCAAACCCGCGTCACCCTCTCCGACCCCACCACCCAGAACTGGACTGGCGCCCCGATGCCCGTGCCGTTCCCGAGGCACTTCCGCGTGGTGGCGGTGGATACGATGGGTGGGGAGGCGGTTAGTGAGGCGGTGGAGGTGGGGGCGTAGCTGTTGACGGAGGCAGGTGCGTGTGATATGGTTGCGCTTGCCTGCGCAGCCGTAGAGACTCCCCCAAGAAGGTGATTCCGCTGGTCAAACGCATCCTGATACTGGACGCCGACCCCGACACCTGCAACCTTCTCAAGGTTGCCCTCACCCGCGATGGGTATGCCGTCGACTATGCCTACCACGGAGACGAGGCATGGCGTACCCTCCACACGAAGGGCGCCGACCTGCTCCTGTTGGACGTCGGGCTTCCAGGCGCGAATGGGTGGGAGTTCGCCCGACGCCTGCGGGAGGACGCGCGCGTAGCCGGTCTCCCGATAATCGTCGTCACGGCGCACACAGGTCTGCTCAGTCGCGCAGCCTCGCGGGTTTACCATGTCGCCGACTTTATCCCGAAGCCCTTCGCAACCGCGACCGTGCGGGCTGCAGTGAAGACCGTGATCGGCCCTTCGGGCGCAACCAAGCGGGTCTGAGTCGGCGTCCGGAGCTCGCCCCTCTCCCCTGCTCTGCTACTTCGCCGCGAGGGTCGTCACCAGTGCCAGCAGGTCCGGGCCGTGCAGGGCGCCCTTCTCCACCTGTCTGCCCGCGAGGGTTGCATCCGCAGTCGCCGCCAACGAGCCGGCCAACGCCTGGACTTCGTCGAACGCAGTCGCCGCGTCAGCGGTGATCCCCGGGTGCCACACGAGCAGCGGGACCGGGCCGCTGCTGTGTCCCTTCATCGGGCAAGGGGTCGAGTGGTCGCCGGTTACGGCCAGCAGGCACTGGTCGATGAGCTTCTCTTTGAGCGGCTGGAAGAAGTGGGTGTCGATCAGCTCGATACAGCGGGTCTTCAGGTCCGCCTCGCCATCGTGTCCGGGGAGGTCGGGTCCCTTGATGTGAACGTA
>Ga0210056_1000311_pt1 | contig 37981 bp, 38 predicted proteins | sample CryGeyCG2014_080_2_FD_183965 | JGI IMG/M metagenome (GOLD analysis project Ga0210056, IMG submission 183965) | Groundwater microbial communities from aquifer - Crystal Geyser CG07_land_8/20/14_0.80 (SPAdes) (version 2) | ecosystem: Environmental > Aquatic > Deep subsurface > Groundwater | place...
CGCCTCCCGCCGGTTAGCGTGGTCCTAACCATCCCCCGAAACAAGTTCGGGGGGATTCTGTCTGTCGCCTCCCGCCGTGAGCGTGGTCCTAACCATCCCCCGAAACAAGTTCGGGGGGATTACCGAATCAATCGGGCATGTCCGTCTTCGTTTCAGCAGGGACAGTATTTTTGACGACCTACTTACAAGAACCTGGGTGCGGTTAGGGCCAGGTTCCCTGTTTTCCTACGCTTCAGCACGCAGAAGCCCGGACACGACTTTCCCATGGGCGAATCCCAAGGATCTGATCCAGGCGCCACGGGTATCGCGTGTCCTTCCGGAGGATAGCGTCGGAGAAGAGGGAACGGACCTCCCCGATGCACTCTGGTCGGCGAGGCAGCCGGTTACACCTGACAGCCCCGACCCCAGCAGTTGGTGGGTCTGCGGATCCATGCACCTCGCTTTCGGTGACTTGAGCAATCCAGTGAACTGCTGGGAGAAAGCTCTGCGGTTGTGGTCTCATCGGGAACGGGTCGAGCACACCCAGCAGGCAACCGGAAAGACCTCGAAAGAGGGGCAGCGTCCGCTATGAATACTACACACAGTTGGGCCGTGCTCCGCGCATTTCTCCTCGCGGCCGTGTGCGGACTTGCAGGTTGTACGCCCGGACCCGAGGTGCATACGTACACGACACGAGAACCTTACCTGAAGGCGCGTATGTATGATGCCATTCACTGGTCTGACCGTCTCGTCGTGCGACAGGTCGCGGTGACATACCTTGAACGTGTCGAAACGAAAACCGTTACAACTCAGGAAGGTGAGACCACGTCAGAGAAGAGCGTGGCGTGGGACGTGTCAAAAACGAATCAAGTGCTCGACTGGATGTCACAGCACTTGAGTAGGAACAACTGGGGAATCATGTTCGCAAACCATTCGGGAAGTCCGTGGTTGATTGCATCGAGAACCATCGGGATGGATGATACTGAAAACGGAGTGAAGCCGGTTCACAAGGAAGGCTGGGCATGCACTGAAGAACAAGTGTCCTTCGATAACCTATGGCAGGCAATCCTGAACGCAGCGTACTTCGCCCTCGGCACATCCCAGACAGTGAAGATGTCAGGTCCGGTTCTGTACCGCCTCGGGACGGTGGATCAGGGGAAGATCGCAAACGGCTATTTCAGATTTCCTGCGTACGGAGCCTTGCAGTATGAACTCAAAGGGAGACCGGAATTTGCCACCACCGCAACTCGCTATTCACCCGTCGGCGTTTCTGAATATGGGATTGTCCAATTGATATTGCCCGGCGTTGGCGGGTTGATGCTATCCTTGTTTCTCGTAGTGATCCGACTTCTTCGCACGCGGAATTCAGCATAGAACTCGCACAACTCAACGACACCCCAGCAATTCGAGGGCCGGTGGCAACAAGAGATACAACGATGTTCTGTCCTTCCTGCAATGCAAATAATCCAAAGTCTGCATCCAGTTGCCAGGTATGCGGGTCGCCGATGAATGTCACCGGACCGACCACGGTCTCGCAAGTGTTGCCAGCAGGAACCAAACTGCACGGAGGTGACTTCTCCGTCGGCAAGGTGTTGGGGCAGGGAGGGTTTGGCATCACCTACCTGGGCAGCGAAACGCGGCTGCGGCGTTCCGTCGCCATAAAGGAATTCTTCCCACAAGGCTGCGTTCGACAAAGCAACACCGTGCAACCTTCAGGGGCCGTGACCCCGGTTGCTTTCCAGTCTTGCAGAAAGGAGTTCCTGGAGGAAGCGCGAGTCGTGGCGGGGTTTAGACATCCTGGTATCGTCAAAATCCACACCTTTTTTGAGGAGAACAATACTGCGTATATGGTGATGGAGTTCCTGAAAGGAAAAACGCTGGTTGAACACGTCGAGAAGCGAGGGGCTTTGGCGGAAAATGAGGTGATCGGTTACGTCGAGAAAATTGGCGAGGCTTTAGACGTGGTGCATCGAGCAGGAAGGATCCACCGGGACATCAAACCGGAAAATATCATCCTGACCGATGACAGGCGAGCAGTGTTGATAGACTTCGGTTCTGCGCGAGAATTCGCGAAGGGGAAGACGAGCCGCATGACTGCGATGGTGACGCATGGCTATGCGCCTTTGGAACAGTACGGTGAGCACGCAAAGTTTGGGGTTTTCACTGATATCTACGCATTGGGCGCGACTACATATCATCTCTTGACGGGTCAGATACCCTATACTGCCCCCGATCGCGCATCGGGTGTAAGTCTGCCTCCGCCCATCAAAGTGAATACGGGTATCAGCCCGGTCGTCAATGATGCGGTCATGTGGGCGATGGAGATCAAGGTAGACAAGCGACCCCAGTCAGTCGGTGAGTTTCTTCAAGCGTTGTCAGGAGCAAAGACTCGGCCAACCACAGGTGGTCAGAGAAAAGGCGGGAGTTCGACTCAAGAAGCTCCACCTGTTTCCACCAATGTGAATCCCCACGAGTCCCAGATTCAGCGTGTTGTGGAGGAACTGAACAAGCCTGCTTCTCCACCGCCACCGAGCAAGCATGATGCCCGGATCGGGGAAATCAAGACCCGCATTACGACAATACCTTCATCGGTCTCGTCCCAAACCAACCTCTGTCCTGCGTGTCGAAATGCCGATTTGGTGAAGATTACGGGTGAGCCAACCGGGCGCTGCCCACTGTGCCGAACCGCCTACCTCCAGAAGAGGCAGTTGGAGGAGAGCCGGTGCCCGGTGTGTCGCAGTGGTGGGCTGCAAGAGCGAACCGTTCCTGCATACCTCATCTTCTGTCCTGTGTGCCGGGTTGTCCCTCTTCAAGCCGAACGGCGTAAGAAGATGGGGATGCCGGTTGACCTGTGGTGGGTTTGCCCGCACTGCAAAGCCGAGTTGGATGTGATTACCGGCGGCAAGGCGAAGTTGGTGACGGTTCCGAACGATCCTTTTGGCGTCGGAGTGAAGCATCAGGGACAGACCCTCGCAATAGCCGAATGGAAGGCAATGAGCGCGCGGAGTGGAACCTACTTGGAATGTAACCAATGCACAGCGCAATTGGATGTCGCGGAGGGAGGCAGGGCGAGTCTTATCCGCGTCGCGTCAGACCCATACGGGATTGGCAAAGCGTATCTGAGCAAGACGTTGTTTCGACAGGCTTGGGCCAAGATTGCTTCTGGCTTGCCACTGACAGCAGGGAACCTCTTCTGCCCTCAGTGTAAAGCAGAGCTCAACCACCAGAGTTCCGACTCGACTCTGAACCTCCTCCAGTTCAATGAGACCACCTACGCATGGGCGAAGCCGTGGCAGGGCAAGCCCGTGCCCATCTCGCACTGGTATTCAGCCATTTCCGGTAAGCGTAGTCTGCATCCCGGTTTGCTGTGCCCAAACTGCAAAACCGAGTTCGACAACGCGCAAGCGCGATTCCTGCTGCACTCTACGAATTCCTCTGCTCTCACACCCCATGTCAAGCAAGTCTACTCCCTGGAAGACTGGCATCGCCTTGTTGCCGGAGTGCCAACCAGTATTGAGGAGAAACAACTGCGTGATGAGTTGAGTCGTCTCGAAGATATGAGACAAAAGGAACACAAGCAGTTCCGCGAGTCCCAGAAGCAACAGAGAGCGCAAGCGGAGACACGGCTGACTGAATTACTCAGGCAATCCTTTCTCGCTGGGTTTGTTCCATTGCCGACGACCAACGTGGGAGTCGCACTGAAACAAGGCGAAACCGTGCACTGGCACAGCCAGGCGGAAAAACTGAAGGTCAGAAGCGTACAAGGTCAGCAGTACTGGGACACCGATGGCATTGGTTCACTCGTGGTGACCAATCAACGAATATACTTCCATGCCCCACAAGAGAGCCTCTGGCAGAAGCCTTTGGGCAAGGTGGCGACAGCGGAAATCCAGCGCGTATCAAGCAAACCGATCCTTGTGCTGCAGATTGATGGACTACAGAAACCCATCGGGTTCGATGCGGCAGGTCTGCAGATTACGGTTCCTGTAGACGGACAAACTCGAGCATTATCTCTGACAGTGCAGGACTTGGTGCGGTTGCTCAAATCGTTGAGGTAGAATATGGAGGAAACAAATGGGCTGGCGATTCCGCAAATCAAAGAAACTTGGGCCACTGCGACTGAACTTCTCCAAACGCGGAGTTGGAGTGAGTACCGGATTCAAGGGTTTCCGCATCGGGCAGTCGCCCGATGGCCGCAGATACATGTCCATCGGCATTCCGGGAACTGGCATCTCCTACATGCACTACTTCAAGAAGAAGAAACAACCCCCATCGCCACCGATTCCCCTCCCCAATCCTCAAACACCTGCACCCTCACCCAGGTTGCCTTATCCTGCACCAATTCCGTTCCCAACAACACCGCCCAGCAACACGGCGACGGCCCGGTTGGTGTTGAAACGTGACGGGATTCCGACTGGAGACATCTTCCACTTGGGAGAACGTGCCCTGATTGGCCGCAATGATTCGGTCACGGGAGCCGTGGATGTTGATCTGAGTTCCCTTCCCGAAGCCGACTACATCAGCCGCCACCACGCGCAAATCTGGCGAGACCCATCGGCGAACTGGTTCATTCAGGACCTCGGATCGCGCAATGGGACGTTTGTCCGCGCAGCACCGGTGACACAGTCACAAGGACTGAATGACGGTGATGAGATTGTGTTTGGTGAGGTCAGCTTTGAGTTCCATATTGGTTAACAAGACGATGTTATGGGCACTTGCGCTCAAACCGTGAAGGCCGGTGATATCGCCACACCGTCTGCCGCTCCATCGCAAGAGGTGATTCGCAAACTCACCGGTGCGTAGTATCCGGGGAATGGTGTATAATGCTCTCTGAAATCGCCGTGACGTTTGCGCAGGTAGGGAGTACCTCACCATGAATCTGACAACAACGGATATTCAGGAGATCGCTCATGAGCTTCTTTCGCTCCCGCTGGAGTCGCGCGCCTACCTTGCGGAGAGGCTTGTGGATAGCGTTGACAACTACGCTTCCCCAGACATCGAGACGGCGTGGCATGACACCATTTCGCGACGGATCCATGAATACGAAGAGGGAATAGCGCGCGGTGTCCCTTCAGAGGAAGTGTTCGCTACAGCGACCAGGGTGAAATAATGCCACCGTGAGGTGAACGGCGATGAAAGGACAAGAGCTTCAGCAAGAACCTGTGTGGACGAAACGAGAACTCAACCGACTGAACCGGCTTTTCCTGAAAGACCCGGCGGAGATGTTTGATGCGATCCGGTTCAAGCTGCACGAGCAATACAAAGACGTGCCTCCCGAAGAGAGACTCCGAGTAGAAAACGAGCGAGGAAGAAGACTCACCAAGAAGCTTGGGCTGGAGTTCGTCGGCAAAGAAGATTGAAGGAAGTCGCCAGGATGGCGGTGCGGAAAGTCTATGTGGAGTCGTCGGTTCTTGGGGTCACTTTGCATCCGGCACCTTCACCACGTCGCCGAGCCGCGAGAGCTTTGCTGCGACGAATGCAACAACGCGAATTGGAGGGCTACATCTCTCGCGTCACACTTGAAGAGATGGAGAAAGCACCCACCCACACGTTCCTTCGCTTGCAGCGGGTGGTGAGACAAGCACGACTGAAAGTAGTTGCCGCCTCAGACGAGAGTAACGCGATTGCCCAACTCTACATCGATGGTGGAATCATCCCGTCAAACTACGACAACGATGCACGCCACATCGCTGTCGCCGTAGTCAACCACATTCCCGTGATCGCCAGCTACAACCTCCGTCACATCGTCCGCGCAGAAGTGATGACCGGTGTGAACGAGGTCAACATGGAACAGGGCTACCCACCGATCGTCATCTGCACGCCTGAGGCTCTGGTGTAGGTTCCTCAGATCTCCGGCTTCTTATGCAGTATCTTCACCGTTCGATACTGACCACCTTCGAAAGGATGGAATGCCATTGCAGATTCGAGTTTACTATGACGATACCGATGCCGGCGGCGTGGTCTACTACGCCAACTACCTGAAATACCTGGAGCGCGCCCGGACGGATTTCATGGAGCAGTTGGGTTTCTCCGTGAAGGGCTACCAGGAGGAGGGCATCTGGTTCACAGTCGTCCGCATCGAAGTCAACTATCGTTCTCCCGCTTTCTACGGCGACGTGGTGGATGTCTCAACCCGACTGGTGGAAGCGAAGCGCGTGCGATTCACGCTTACTCACGAGATACGAAACTCCAAAGGTGTTCTGCTCGTTGAAGCCACGACCACGATGGCGTGTGTGGATTCGACGATGAAGCCGCGGGCGTTGCCGGAGAAGATGTCCGCGGCATTCGCGCAGATCGCATAGCCCGGGAGGACATCCCATTCCTAAACGCTGGAGGAACTTTGAAGTGATACGCCTGATGCTACTGATATTCACCATCACGTGGATGAGTGAATCCTTGATTGCTGCCAACCTCTCCACCGGCAAGTTGCCCAACCTCACTCTCGTCTCGAAGGTCACCGCCTCGTCCAACGCGGGTGGCCCCGGAGGGAAGTATTACGTGGACGACTTGAAGGACGGGTCGCCGAACACCTGGTGGGCTTGCGCGAACAACGCTCCAATGCCGCAGTGGGTGAAGGTCGCCTTCGACAAGCCAACGGCAGTAGACACGCTCGTTGTCTCCGGCGTGGACATGCCGACCCTCTACGCGAACTGGAAGCAGATTGAGGTGACGCTCTCCGATGGCGCGAAGGTGACGGCGGCGCTGGAGGACAAGCCCTTTGCTCAGATCGTGCGGCTCGGAAGTCATACGGTAGAGTGGCTGCAAGTCAATATCCTGTCGTCGCATGGACAGAAGAATTACGTCGGTTGCGCGGAGTTGATGGCCTTCAATGATCCTGAGAAGAAGGTGGGTGTGAGGTTGTCCGCGCCGGAACAGTGGCGAGACTTGAAACTGACTCGGGAGCCGGTGACACGACACCCGACCGTCTATCTCACGCCGGAGGACGTGGCCGCTGCGAAGCAGCGCGTCAAGGACCACGCATGGGCGAAAACGATGTCGGACAGCATCCTCCGCCTTGCCGATCAGTGGGTTGCGAAACCGAACGATTGGTTCCTGAAGGTCCTCCCCGCTCACGGCGCGTGTTTTGCGTACGGTTTCACAGGCTGCCCGATCTGCAACGCCAGTTGGGGAACGTGGGAGGGGGCGAACGCGACCTGGGACAATCCGGGTCACGTGCGATGTGCGAATGGTCGCGTCCTTCCCGACGCCGAGCATCCCGACCCCGGCACCGGATATGTGGGAAAGGATGGTCGCATCCACTACTTCGTCGGGTCCTACAATGCGTGGGTTGTGGAGCAACTGGAGTTCTCCGCCGCTGAGAACCTGGCGCTCGCCTACTCGCTGACCGGCGACGAACGCTACGCGGAGAAGTGTGCGGTGATCCTCGACGGGTTCGCCAACATCTATCCCTCGTGCGACAAGGGCAGTTGGGATTATCCCTCCAATCCGCCCAGCGGCCGCTTCGACCGTCCGTGGTATCAGGTGGCGCGAGTGCTCATCTGGTATGTGGATGGTTACGACCGCATCTGCAACAGCAAGTCGCTGGATGCCCCCTCCGTGCGCGCCGGAATGACCCGACGCCAGAACATCGAAGAGAACCTGCTGCTCAACGGGGCGAAGTATTGCTACGACCAGAGCCTGCACGGCGGACTGCACAACGGCGAGGCGGACTACATCCGCGGCTGCCTTGCCGTCGGCGTCTGCCTCGGTGTCCCGGAGTATGTCCACTGGGCGACGACCGGGCCGTTCGGGATTCTGCCGATGCTGGAGAACAACGTGGATCGCAGCGGCCACTACTTCGAGGTGTCGCAGATGTATTCCGACCACACCCGCAGCCTCTACCTCACCTTCTCCGATCCGCTGTACAACTACCGGGGCAGCCTGTATCCCAGCGGGCTGAACCTCTACGACAATCCCAAGTTCCAGAGCTTCTACGTCTTTCCGAACCTGATGATCCAGTGCGCCGGCCATGTGGCGCGGTACGGAGATGACGCCCCGGACACTTCCCGCATTGTGCCCACCAACCAACCCAATTCTCAAAGAGACAGCAACCTGTTGGAGTATCAGGTTGCCCGAACCAACGACCCGGCAAAGCGCAAGGAGTTCGAGACGCTGCTCCGGTGGATGAACCCGGACATCGAGAAGGCTCGCGACGGCTCCAATGACAAGATCTGGCTGCTGTTCCATGCCGCCGATGTGTCCGATGCTGCTGCCAACGAGCCTGTCGAGCTTCCGAAGGTCTGGAAGCGGCGGCTGATGGAATCCGACTTCGTCGGGCAGAAAGGCTTCGGCATCCTGCGGGCGGGGAGCGGGCAGGACGCCCAGTCGGTGCTGCTGCGCTTCGGCCCTTCCATGAACCACGGACATCAGGACGATCTCAACATCAACTACTTCGCCGCGGGCTACGAGGTGACCTACGACCTCGGCTACGGTCTCGGCAGCACGCACACGCAGGTCGGCTGGTCGCGCCAGACGGCAAGCCATAACCTCGTCGTCGTGGACGAGAAGTCCCAGGGCGGGAAGTCCGGCAGCGGCGGCCGTCTGCACCTGTTCATGGATCATCCCACCTGCAAGGTTGTGGGAGCCTCCTCCGAGCCGAGCTACGCCGACCGGGGAGTGACGACCTATCGCCGCACTTGCGCGCTGGTCGGTGATGGCGCCGACCGATACCTCCTCGACATCTTCCGAGTGGTCGGAGGGAAGCAACATGACTTCATGTTCCATTCCCTGACCGACAACGCAAAGGTCGAGGGTGTCGAGATGGGAGCAGAGGAGCAAGGTTCCCTTGCCGCCCCCGACATCTCGTGGGGAGACAAGCAACTGAACGATGGCGACATGGCCGGTTACCCCAACAAGCCTTACTGGAATCCACCGCCGGGGAATGGCTACGGGTTCCTCATCAAACCGCAGCGCGGCAAGACCGGCAGTGCGTGGCAGGTGGAGTGGACGCTGAGCGACGCCGTGAGCACTCGAGTGCGGTTGCTGATGGCCGCGCAGCCGGGCACGGAGGTCATCTCGGCGCGCGCTCCCGGAATCTACCCGTTCTATCCAAAGGCGCGCTACGTCGTGGCCCGACGCAAGGCCGAGGGAGATCAGCCGCTTGCCAGCGCCTTCGCCTCCGTGGTGTCCGCATACTCTCCACGTCGCTATGGCGAGGAGTGGAGAGCGCCGGACATCGCCAAAGTAGCCCGCGCCGAACGCGGCGAGGTCAAGCCGATTGACGGCATGGACATCCTGCTCTACAAAGGCACGGCTGCGGGCGACACGATGACCTTCGAGCGCACCGTCGAGAAGGAAGGAGATTACACGATCGTCCTGCACCCATACAACTCGCCTCGCTACGGCAGCGCGCAGGTGTTGCTCGATGGCAAGCCCCTCGGGCCGGTCATCAAGGGCACCGCGGAGACCACGGCCCCGGCGCGGGAGGTTGAGCTGGGAAGCGTCCGCCTGACCGCCGGCAAGCATCAGTTCGGACTCAGGATCGAAGCGAGTTCCTCCGGCGACGCCGCGGGCAACTTCTGGATGGGCATTCAGTCGCTGGTGTTCAAGACCGGCGAGGAAGTGGAGCAGGAGAAGAACGCGAAGGTCACTTGTCCGGTCACAGGCATCGAAAGGTTGCCGGTGACAAGCTCATCGGTCAGCTCCCAACCATTAGGTCTGCGGGTCACTCTATCCAACGGCGCGACCGACTACGTCTTCTCTTCGCTCGATCCGGCAGCGACCCTGAAATGGGAGAAGGTCAGCTTCACCGGCGCCTTCGCAAGGGCGAGGGTGGACGCGAAGGGACAACTGCTGCAACTCGACCTGACCCGATCCACCCGCTTCGAGGGGTTCGGTAGAAAGTTCGCTGCGCCCGCGGCTGAGATCACGGGAACAGTCAAGGATGCCGACTTCGAGAAGGGAGTCATGGTCACGTCGGCGAAGCTGCCGACCGACGGGAGTCTCACGGGTCGCACGATCGTCTTCTCCAATCCGGCGTACTCGCGCAACACCTGCTACCACATCCGCCGTGTCGAGCAGACTCCTCAGGGGACGCGTGTGGAAGTCGAGGAGCAGACCTTCGTGCTCGGTCGCGGCGAGGTGGAGGACGATCCCGCGGAGGGCAACACCCTCAGCAGTCTCACCCCGCACGAATACTTCCGCGCCGTCAACCGAACGGGAGATTCCTGGTTCTTCAAAGGCAAGCTCATCCGCGCCGCCTCCGGCGCGTCCACCTGCGTCCTCAGCGGCACCCCCGGCACCGTGCCCCTGACCCTCACCGTGGAAAGCTCCAAAGGCTTCCACGCCGGCGACAAGCTCGCCTACTGCGACGTGCAACCGGGGGATCAGTTCACCATCCCGACGGAAACCAGTTGGCAACGGCCCTGACCGTACCCGGTTAGGGATCGCCCGCCGTAGCGTTCCTTTCACCGTGTTCATCTCCGCCACAGTGAATGGTACGGTGACCATTCGATACGAGTTTGACCGTCGATTATCCGGTGCACGCGGATGCCTTCCCGCAGTTTGACAACCCCCCCCCTCCTGATATAATACGTGCCGTTACGGATTCGTTGTAGCCGTTTAGCTCGTTTGAGCCGTAGCAGTCTGACCGAAGATGTGGTGAGGCTGGTGCTCACAGAGGTTGCGAATCAAAACCGTCGTCGCGCAAGTCGCCCGGCGCTGCTGCTACGGGCGTCGTGGACTCTCCTCGTTTCCATTGCCGTGGTCGCTGCTTGTGCTGCCGTTCCCGTCGGTGCGGAGTCATCGCTGTCGCCCGCCTACATGCTGCGTACGGCAGAGCAGAGCGAGCAGCCCCTCGACATCCTGTACGACCTCGTCCGCCAGCATCCCTCATCCCCGGAGGCGTCCGAAGCCCTGTGGCGCATCGCCGATATCTGGCAGGCGAAGCAACAACTCCCCTACGCCGCGTGGGCGTGGCAAACGCTGCTCGCGCGCTATCCATGTTCCCCTCACGCGGACACCGCGCTGCAATCCTACCGAACCTGGTTGGCGAAGCGAAAGGCGGACGCCGATGAATCGGACGCTTGCGTCGAATGCGTCAACCTGCTGCATCCCGATTACGTGAGTCTCCTCGACATCTATCTCAAGTGCAAGTCCAACCCCGCGGGGCAATATGCTGCGGATGCGTGGAGGCAAACGCGGCAACAGTGCTGCGATCACCTTACCGCTATCCCAGAATACAAGCTGCCGCCGTTCGACTATTGGGACCCCGTTACCAACGCCCCCGGCAAAGACCACTACGACCCGCAAGTGCAGGACTGGTGGGTCATTGGTCGGGGTGAGGAGGCCCGCCGCCGCTCCGTGGTGGAACAACGCCGCCAGGTCGGCAACCTCTACGTCGCATCCCTCGACATCGCCGTCACGCAGATACTGAAGGCGCAATGCAGCCGCCCCACCCGCGACCTGCTGCTGGAGGAACTGAACCACGTCTGGTTGATGGAGAACGATGAGCGGATACGGAACTATGCGATGAAGAAGCTGGACGAAGTTGAGGCGGTAATTGTCGCTGAGTACATGGATCAGGCGAAGAAGGCTCTACTCGAAAACCGGCTGGAGGACGCGAAGGTAGCGTATCGCTACATCGTCGAGAACCATCCGGGAACCGAATACGCTCGCGTTGCGGAAGCCGAGATACGGAAGATTGTGCCTGTTCTCGTTTCTGTGTATAGGAAACGAGGCGATGAGAACTTCAAGCCGGAACGGAACTTCGGTGTGCCTCAAAGCAAGGCGCGGGAATACTACGAGAGGATGTACCTCGAGAATCCGGAGGGGCCGATGGCCGACTACGCGCTGTACCACTGGAGTCGTGCGTTGGGAACGGAGGGGAACCTCCAACAGGAGATATCTGAGCTTCAGGATTTCGTGGTCACGTTCCCGCAGAGCGTTTACCTTCCCAAGGCGATGTACCTCCTTGGTTTTGCCTATGGCAGTCAATCCGTCAAAGATTACTCCAGCGCCATCGACATGATGCGCCGCGTTGCCGATCAATTCCCTGAGTGCTCCGAGGCACCGGAGGCTCTGTGGCATGCAGCGTTTTATTGTGCCTGGAACAACCGCTTCCAGGACGCGCTTCCTTTGCTGCAAAGACTGTATGAGAAGTATCCGTCGAGTCCACGGAGCAAATGGGTAACGCAGTGGACGGCGAGATTTCAGGAAAAGATCAAATCAGGAGGAACATGGCCATGACCAGTCGTCGTTTTCTTTGCGTTGCAGCGTTGTTCGTCTTTGCAGGCGCGGCAGTGAAGACTTCCTTCGCCGCCACCACTCCGCAGGATATGCCGATCAGTTGCGAGTCGCCCAAGCCACCAGGACAAACCGGCCTCCTGCGTTCGAGGGGGGATGCGAATGTATGGACCTTCCGCATTGTGCCTGCGTCAGGTGTCAGCTTCAAGAGGGTCCCACCTGGACGTATCCGGGGAAAGGCGGAAGTGATCCCAGTTGGGGAACATGGGGTGGCGGAGACGGAGAAACCTATCTCACGTGGAGCTCGCCTGACACGGGCGGAAGTTTCTCCATCGATGTGAAGGGCAAGATTGCCGGCGGAACTGGTGGCGGTGGAGGCCAGCCCATTGATTTTGAGGCCAGTTGGGCAGGGAACATGGACGACTTTGCGTTATCCATCTCGAGCGACAAAACAGCAATCTGTGCTGGAGGAATTGATTCAGCGCCCCATCAAGCCACCATCACTGCCACTCTAAGCTATCAAAGCGGAGAGCCTGTTTCAGGCACAATGATCACCTTCTCCCTCACCAACTCTCACCCGGACTATCCTGCAACCATCGATCCTGTCTCCGCCGCAACAGACTCGAATGGCGAGGCGAAAGCGACGTTGACCTCCAGTCGCAAAATTGGTGCGACGGTCAAGGTCAAGGCAAAGTACGACGAAGTCGAGGCTGAGACGGAGCAGGTCACGATGGAGAAGGCCACTGGCGCATGGTCCATTGACCCTCAGGAGTTGATTGCCGATGGGGAATCTCAAGCAAACGTCAAGCTTACGCTGACCTACAGCGGCGACAGCGTGGACCAGCATGAAATGACTTGGCGCATCAGCAGAATTTGGGATGGCAATGGCACTCTAATCTACCAGGCCGATCCACCGAGCGGCTCCCCTTCCGGATACGGAAGCCTCAATCCGACCAACGACAATACGGACGGTGACGGAATAACAGAGACGGTCTACACCGTAGGAACAGAAGCGGGCACGGTGGAGTTCGAGGTACTGGATGAGAGCGTTGTTGAGAACAGTCCTGCTTCGTACAAGAGCACTGACGACGGCAATGCTCAGCCTACGAAGTTTGCAGTGACAGAAGTGAAGGCTTCCAACAATGTGAACATAAGATTGAGCAACATCCCGAACAAGAATGTGCACGACAATATCCTGTTCAAAGCACAATTCAATGCAGACGGGCAATTGGTCTTGGCTGCGATTGAGCAACCGGTGTGCGACGCCCGCAACGACAGTTTTCTCTCCACGATCCAAATCAGCGCGTGGCCGTCGGACCGGTCGTTTTCAGGCCTGACTTGGAGGTATACGTGGACGGTACACGACGGCCCCTCAACCGTCATCAACGAAAACACAATGGACGGTTCAGGCAATACGGGTCAGTTCAGCATTTCGACTAACGCGGCCGTTGACAGTTATTCACTCACGCACCAGATCAACATCCGCCAAAACAACCCGTGGAAGAGTTACCACCACGATACATCCACTCTTTACCAGATATTCTCACAACCGCCGATAGAGGGAGAGAATCCACCTGCTCGATTGGCTTTGAGCAAGGCCTGCACGTACATAAACGGCACCCCCAACACACAGCATGATTGCGCTGCTGCCATCATGAGCGGGATCGGTATTAGATTCAAGCCGCTCGGGAGTTATCCTTCCACCTATCCATTGGACGCCTACGACGATTGGGAGGAGGGCGTGGGCTGCATTGACCACGCGAACGTTCTTTGTTGCCTCTTGAGATCGATCGGCATTGGAGCGAACACCGAGCGGTGGTATGGCGGAGAGGACAATTTTCTGGGAAAGGTTTGGAAATGGACAGCGACAGGTAAGGAAGGAACTATTCTGATTTCACCAGATAATCTGTGGCACTTCCATGTGATCGCGAAGACATCGGATGGTCGTTACGATTCCGCATTGAAGCACTTGGGGACGCCGAATATATTGCACCATCACCCTGACTATGAGGTTAAACATCCCCCGTATGGCATCTATCCTGATTCAGGCTTGGGCTTTGACTTCGATACGCCCTTACCGGAGCACCAATGGCCTTAAGACTCAAAACAATTGGCAGCGAGTAATTACGATTGTGGGTAATTCCATGAAGAAACTGGCGGAAACGTGGATCTTCCTGGTTGTGGCAACCGGTTGGCTGATTTCGCAACAGGCCCTTACACAACAGAATAGCACCAGGTTGATTGGTAGGATTGACATGCATCTCCTGCAGTCCGAGTTGAGACTGCAAATTCGCAAGGTGATCGTGTTGCCAATCGGGGTCCGCTATCAACTGAGCAAGTCCGAGAGCGGGATAACGTCTGAGCTCGTTGTGGGAGTTTCCCCAACCAGGGATGCGGCAAAGCAAATGTTTGCAGAGATGTCGTCAATGATACCCGTCATGAGGACCACGCAAAAGGGGACATTGCCTGGAGACCAGTTTGCGTTCTGGACGGGAACACGGGGTACCGATGGTTGGCCGCACAGGTGCCTTTTGAGGAGGGAGAATGTTGTTTTATCGTTCTGCTACGATGGCTCCGCCAAGAACGCACTCGACTTGGCGAGACGACTCGATGAGTTGTTAGTCCATTCCAACGAAGTCGCACCAAAAGTTGATGTTGTTGCTACTCCACCGCTGCAGCTATCCGCCCCCCGCACGATCCGCCAAGGCAGTCATGCCCGCATCGTGGTGAGCACTTCTGGGGAAGAACTTTTTTGGCTGAACACGAACGAAGGTGCTCTGGCCAAATCAGGAGACTTCTACTACCATGACACTGGGAGACTGGGAAACCATGAGATTTCCATCCTCATGGCCTCCGAGGGTAACGTTGTCTTCACCAAAACCGTCTCCATTGAGGTTCTTTCTCCAAAGGAATTTGACTCACGTCGGCGCACGCTTCCGTGGAGGATCTCTGATTCTCTTGAGATTAGGGATCTATACTTCTTGCAAAAACCGAACGTCGATTGGTCAAAACTTCCGTCGAGCCAAAAGGAGTGGTTCTCGGTCCAGCGCGGCACTTTCGGCATTATCCAATCTCAGGATGAGATTGACCGGTTGAAGCAGCAAGCCCTGAAGGAATGGGGGGAAGTGCTTAACGGTGATTGGCTGCCCGAGAGTGACCTCATCACTGTGGAACGGGATGCGAGGCGTCCTACCCCTCAGGAATACGTGGCTCACTCTGCATTTGTTCTGCAAGGCAAAAGTCGAGTCATATTCATGGGGCAGCTTGGCCGGGGATGCTGGGTATACGTGGAGCAGCCCGACCCGCTCCCCGCTGGCGCTACTCCTGTAACCGCCAAGGACCTCCTCAAACCGGAGGTGTTTCAGGCTGGATCAAAAGAAACCGCAGAGGGCATTTTCCCACCCCATGAAGTGATGACCCGCGTATTTCATCGCTACCGAGCTCTCAAGCCTGAAGGTCCGTATGAACCGGTGCGAATTCTGCTGATGAAATGGAGAGAACCGGGCGAACTCAACCTTCGCTCGCCGGGCTATCCGTAGACGCCGACTGAACGTGTTCTTGCTTGCACGGGGATATCCCGACATCTCGGAATGAAAACGCAAATAGCTCAACCAAAACCAAAAGCATACTCCGTCGTCCTGCTATGCCTCCTGCTTCCTGTTGTTCACTCTCACGGGGTAGGTGGTGTCGTTCAGGCTGACGAGGCTTCACTGGTCACCCGGATCGACCGCTCCGCCCTGGAACCCATGCTGGGGATGAAAGGACAATTGAGCGTAGATGATCGTGGTTGCGTTGTGCGCCTTGTCCGGCGGATGGGAGTCAGTGATAAATTCCTTGTAGGTGTCCATCCGACGTTGGGTGAGGCTGATTCGGTGTGGAAAAACCTAACGCCTCCTCAAGACGCTCAAGAGCAAGCTGTCACGGGGATTGCTGACCGGCTTCGAGTCTCACGATTGATAGGATCCGAAGCATATCAGGTCGCACTGCGCCGGTTGAATGTCGTAAGTCAGTTCGTTTTTCGCGGCACACAGGAAGACGCGCTGGTCTTCGCCCGCAAGCTGGACGCCGCCTTGCAGAGCGACGCGAAGCTTGCACCGCGAGGGAAAAACGTATCCATCCCGGAGCTTGAAATCCTTGCTCCCGCACTGGTGTCTGTGGCACAAGGTTTCCCTATCATCTATCGCACTCCCCGGACGATGTTTGTTTCCGTTGTTCCCCACCTCCAGGCTGAAGCGATGGGTGCCAAAACGACAGTCACAATCGACATCCCCAATGCCCCTCTCATGTCACCCTCCGGAAGGCTCGAGTGCTCACTGGAGACAACGGGCGCACATCAGTTGACGGTAACCTTTGTAACTTGGGGCGCCGTCGTCTTCCGACGGTCAATCAATGTGCGCGTCATGACAACTGGCGAGGCAGTTGTATTGGGGAGCGCGGAGACTTGGGCGCTGCCGGAGAAGGCAGTCTATTTCCTTCCCAAGGTGGGTCCTGCCTGGACCGCAATCCCGGAAGGCGAACGCGAACAGATTGTCCTGCAACGCAAGTTTCTCTCACCCCTCAAGCCGGAACCCGAGGAGGAATGGTGGCGACTGCGCGCATGGAACGACCTCACTCAGTTCCTGAAGCTGGAATGGTTGCCCTCACGAGAGATGATGCACGTCTTTGAGAACGGGGCGAGACCGACACGCGAACGCGCAGCCTACTGCTCCTATCGGCGAGGGAACCTTGGCATCATCGTCCTTTCCGAAATCGGCAAACAAGCATGGGTCTACATTGAGCAACCCGGAACTTCTGTTGCTGAACAGAAAACACCGGAACCGCATCAGTTCCTTGTGCCAGAAGTCGCGCACCCCGACTGGGCGAGAAGTGACTCGGAGGTCTTCCCTGGGTTCCCTTACATGGCCCGCACGTGTCGCCGCCAGAGACTTCTGACGCCCAACGGAGCGCCCGAAGCCGTGCAGATTCTGCTTCTGCACATAGGCCAGCCGCAGTTGGTGAATCTGCATTTTCCAGGATATACCGAGTAGCTCCCTCCGCAAGGACTGTTGTCAACGCTCAGGAGTTGGAGGGAAAAGGCATTCGGTAGGGTGGTGGCTGACAGCCGATGGCGTACGGCTTTGCCGTGTGCAGTAGATTTCACGTGTCGAAGGAGGAGTTTTGTATGGCTACGAAGATCGAGGCGATAGTGAAGTACGGTCCCCGGATTGCGCCGGGGAGACCGGTGTCGACATCGCAGTTGATCGACCTGATGGTGCGAAATACGGGGCAGAGCAAGGGCGAGTGCAAGCAGGCGTTCACCAATGTACTGGAAGCGCTGACGTTTTATCTCTAAAAAAGGCGGTCCGTGCACATCGATGATGGGGGCAGCTTCGCATCCAAAATAGCGCTGGACGGCGGGTTCCGCATCAACTTCCAGGAAGACCCCGACCTGGTTAAAGACGTGCGGAAGAACTTCAACGGAGTCATCGAAAACGCCGAGAACATCGGGAAGACGTCGGAAGAACTGGTCGCGCTCTGGAACGCCGACCCGGCCAATGCCAACAATCAGATTCCCGCCTCGTGACTCCTTCCGGGCGGTTCTCCCAGTCAACGTTGACTTCGTTGAAGTCTCCATTAACTTCGGGCCTGTCCGAACAACGGGCTTTGTCCCATGATGGAGACACGAACGGTGTCCGGGCCGAGGGGTTCCCTTGCACGGCGCTGCAATGGTGTGCAAGGCAGATTTGTGCCAATTAGAGCTAACCAAGCCTACACCCTCCCACTGCCGCAGGTTGCCGCAGCCTCTCACAAATCTGACTTGCACCCCCCGTTGGCGAATGGTTGTCCACCGCTGTATACTATTCGCACTATGGACGAGAATGTAGTGCATCCTTTCGTAAATTCTTCGACATTAGACGCCGGATCGCTTCAGCGTCCGGTAGCTCACACAACTGACTACCGAGCGCCAAGAAAGGACATCTTTTCTCCCCTTTCAACCCGTGTTCGGCACGAACACGGGTTGAAAGGGGAGAAAAGGAGGGTAGCCTCCATCGTGTAGCTGCCTGTGTGAGCTACCGGACGCTGAAGCGATCCGGCGTCCTTTTGTGGGGGAACTTCCAAAACGATGCAGTAGTCATCTCAGATCCAGGCACCATGAGCGGCGCACCCGTGTTCAGGGGCACTCGCGTTCCCGTGTCTATTCTGCTTGACTATCCGAAAGCGGGTGACGCGATCGAGAATTTCCTGGAGGGATGCCCCACGGTCGGCCGCGATCAAGTCACGCGATTCCTCGAGGCAGTCAAGGAAATGCGTCGACCGGTTGCCACAGTTCGAACCGGGAACCTGTACCGTCATTTCGGCATGACGACCGCCTCGGTGTGTCCCTCAGCGTAAGGTCCAGTCCATACCCATGTCAAACTTGCAACACAAGGTGCTTCGGTTCATCACAGAGGGCGATCGACGTTTCGATGCCCTGTCGCTGGAAGTGTTCACGTATCAGTACACTTCCAGCGTCTCCTACCGGAATCTCTGCAAGCAACACGGAGCCTCGCCCACAACGGTCAAGCGGTGGGAGGAGATTCCCGCCGTTCCCGCCCTGGCGTTCAAGCATCTGGAAGTTGCGTGCCAACCTGTTGAGCAAGCGCAGCGTGTGTTTCTGTCCAGTGGCACGACCCAGGGCGGAAGGCGCAGCCGCCATCACATGTTCGACCTCCGACTGTACGAATGCGCCATCGAGCGCCATTTTAAGAAACATCTGCTACCCGACCGGGATGAAATACTGACGTTCGTCCTCATGCCCCCGGCGGATGAGATGCCCGACTCATCGCTGGCGTACATGCTTGATTTCGCGCGGCAGCGGTTCGGGACACCGGGAAGCGGACACTTTGTGTCTGTGTCCAATGGTATCGACGCCGCAAGGTTGGTTAACCGCATGAACTCTCGGGATGAGCCGGTCATGTTGTTGGGCACGTCGTTTTCCTTTGTGCACCTGCTGGACTACTGCGCTGGAAACCATATCACGCTCCAACTCCCGGAGGGCAGCCGCGTCATGGACACGGGCGGTTTCAAAGGCAAGTCCCGCGAGGTGGATCGAGATCAACTCCTCCGTCTGTTTTGGGATGTGTTGGGGGTTCCACCAGCTTTCTGCGTCAACGAGTACGGCATGTCGGAGCTAAGCTCGCAGTTCTACGACCACACAGCGGGAGAAAAAGAACGCACCCGCATCTACCGCCCACCGCACTGGGTGCGAACGCAGGTCATCGATCCTCGCACCTCGGGCGAAGCCCATCCCAGTGAGATCGGGATTCTCCGGCACTGGGACCTCGCCAACCTCCACTCCGCAATGGTGATTCAGACAGAAGACTTGGGGCGGGCCGTTGGTGAAGGTTTTGTCGTTCTCGGACGCGCATCGGGCGCGGAGGCGAGAGGATGTTCGCTGGCGATGGATGAACTCATCGGAGGGGAATGGGGCAATGGGGAGATGGGGGAATGGATGACTGGATGAATGGGAGAGTTCCAACCTTCCACTTGCCGGCGTTGACGCCCGGGGTTTTGTTGAGGGAGTTCGGGGAAGCACGTCTGCTTGTAGCCAACCTGAAGGCAGACGACATTGCAGCGCTCGTCTGCATTCTTCGCGAGCGAGCGGTGTGGTTGCGGGCGCAACCCATGCAACGCGTGATCGCCGCGCTGACCGAAGCCGCGCAGCGGTGGCTGGCGGAGGGGTCGCCGTACATGCGGACGACGCTTGACTTGCTTCCGCGAATCACCGGCTACTCCCGACCGGTCATCGAGCACCAACTTCGCCACCTGCTGACACAGATCATCCCTGACGCGCTGAAGAATCTCCTATCGGAAAACGAGCCCCCCTTTCCCCATCACTTGCCACTTGTCACTTGTCACTTGTCACTTGTCACGCAATTCTGCGCAGGCAACATTCCGGGGCTTGGTATCGAAGCAATCTTGTTCCCATTGCTGGCGGGAACCCCCACCTTCATCAAGGCGAGTTCCGGTGAACCGCTATTGGCTGCGCTGTTCGCCGACTCTCTCAGCGATGTCGACGCCGGTCTGGGGGAATGCCTGGCTGTTGTATGGTGGGAAGGCGGGAACCGCGAACTCGAGCTGGCGGCGTGCCAGTTGGCGGACGTGATCGTCGCTACCGGCGACGATCACACCATCGAGGCGCTGAGACGCCTGGCGCCTCCCACGGCGCGTTTCATGGCACACCCACACAAGGTCAGCGTTGGTCTGGTTGGCAAGGGCTACCTGACTCCCGAAACTGCCGCGGCGATTGCGAAGGACGTCGCGCTGTTTGACCAGCAGGGATGCCTGTCGCCACAAGTTGTCTTCATCGAAACCCCCTCGCAGACGTCGGCAGAGGAATGCGCGAGAGAAGTGCGTACAGCACTGCAGGGGATTGATTCTAAGTTCCCTGTGGGGAGTTTGCCCATCTCGGAAATAGCGGGTCTGCAGCAGTCACTCGCTACCCTAGAGATGAGTGGCGCACTAATTCTACGGACTTCAGGAATATGCTCTCGATCCGTTGCATTGCCCAATGCGAGTTCTCCTCCAACGGCATACTTGCGTCTGCGCGGCGGCGTTTTTCTCCAGCGTATTGAGGACGTCTCTGAGGTACGGCACAAGCTGGTTGCTTTCTCTGACCGCCTCCAAGCCGTCGGGACGGCCCTTCCAGAACAGGAGCTTGCCAACCTGACCCCTTTCTTCTACACTCTTGGTGTCTGTCGCATCTGTCCACTGGGAGAGATGCAGACCCCGCCGCTGGGCTGGTGTGCGGACGGCATTGATCCTGTGGCAGGTTTGATGTCGAGCGACCATCAAACCTGACACGTGCTGTTGTCAGACATCGCCAACGAGGGTTTTTCAGGAGGGGCGACCATGCAAACCATCACACTCCACTCACATGTCGGTTCCGATGGCATTCTCAAACTGAATGTGCCGGTGGACGCGTCCAACGCCGATATCGAAGTCGTTGTGGTTGTTCATCCCGTTAATGGGGGCGACCCGAATGACACAGGATGGCCGCCGGGGTTTATCGAACGAACTGCGGGGGTATGGGCCGGGGAGAAGCTGGTCCGTGAGCCGCAGGGAGAGTATGAGGTGCGAGAGGAGTTGAGATGACTTATCTCCTTGGCACAAATGCATGTATTCAGCACCTCAACGACCGGAAATCTGCTGCCGCGTGTCGCATTGCACGGACGCCCCCGTCTGAGATTGCCCTTTGCTCCCCAGTCAAATCCGAGCTATACCATGGGGCTTTCAGGAGTTCCCGACGCGTGGACAATCTGTCGCTTCTCGGCGAGTTCTTCCCCAAGTTCAGAACGTTCTCCTTCGACGACAAAGTTGCGGAGATTTGCGGACGGATAAGGGCCGATCTCGGCAGCCAGGGAACTCCTATCGGCCCCAATGACCTGATGATTGCCGCCATCGCCATTGCCAACGACCTGGTGTTGGTAACGCACAATATCAGTGAGTTTTCACGAGTTACCGATTTGGCATTTGAGGACTGGAAGCCTACCGGCGCGTCCGGGCAAACCACGTCATGTCCCCAAACGTGAATTCCTTCCTGATGCACGTTTGTCAGACTTCGGCAGGTCCGCTCAGTCTGGAGATTGATTACGCAGATGGTTGCTGGGTCCACACCACCGACGGCAGGCGTTACCTCGACTTCCTTTCAGGCATTGGAGTCGCGAACATCGGGCACACGCATCCCGCCGTCGTGGCCGCTATTAGAGAGCAGGTTGGGAAGTACCTGCACGTGATGGTCTATGGCGAGGTCATCCAGCAACCCCAGGTGGAACTGGCGGAGTTGCTGAGCAAGTGTCTCCCTAAGCCGCTGGAAGTAGTCTACTTCACCAACTCCGGCACGGAAGCCAATGAGGGCGCGCTGAAGACCGCCAAGAAGTTCACCGGGCGGCGACGGCTTGTTGCCTTTACTGGAAGTTACCACGGAGACTCGCATGGTTCCCTGTCCGTTACTGGACGCGGCGTCTATCGTGAACCGTTTGAGCCGCTACTGCCGGAGGTTACCTTTCTCCCGTTCGACAACGTGGATCGGTTGGAGGCGATCGACGACAACGTTGCAGCCGTCATCACCGAACCGATTCAAGGCGAGGGAGGCATTCGCGTTCCGTCCGATCACTTTCTTCCCGCCCTGCGCGAGCGTTGTGACAAGACGGGCGCGCTGCTCATCTTCGATGAAGTGCAGACCGGATTCGGGCGCACAGGGAAGCTGTTTGCCTGTGAGCGCTGGAACGTCGTCCCTGACATCATTACCCTCGCCAAAGCTCTCGGAGGAGGAATGCCTCTGGGCGCGTTCGCCGGAAGACGGGAAATCATGCGGACGTTGTCGGTTGACCCTCCGCTCTCCCATGTCACCACCTTCGGCGGTCATCCTGTCTCTTGTGCCGCCGGGCTTGCGAGCCTGAGAGTCATGCTGGACGAAGACCTCCCTCGCAAAGCTAAGGAACGCGGCGAGCAACTGCGCGCGGCGCTCCGGCATCTGGCCGGCAAATGCGCGCACATTCGTGACGTCCGCGGGCTGGGGCTGATGATTGGTCTGGAGCTGGATTCCCCAGAGTTCACGCAGCAATTCGTCGCCCGCGCGTTGCAGCGGGGTCTGCTCCTCGGTTGGACTCTCCACTCCAACACCCTCGTCCGCATTACACCGCCGTTGGTGATCTCGAAAGCGGAATTGGAGACAGGACTGAACATCATCGAGGAATGTCTGAAGGTCAAAACGTAGCGAACGGACGCCGCACCGTTCGGGGGTGCATCCCGGAATTACGGAGATTGCCGTAGGATAAAGCTCCAGCTTTGTCAGTGGATACATCGACTTTGTCGCCGTAGGATGGGTGTAAGTCAGATTTGTGACAATCAGCCCTATCCAGCCCAGCCGGAACCATAGGCGCCTATAATCTGGAAACCGACGGTGATTGTGTAACGGAGTTCGCGGTTTGTCGGTCCTGAGTGAGTTCTTGTAACAACCTCCATCCTCGAACCCAAAGGGTTCGCACCTTCCCCCGTTATCGAACCGAAACGGTTCGCACAGGGGAAGGAACCCCCATCCGGTCTTCGACCACCTTCCCCCGTTATCACAGGGGAAGGGCCGTTGATGTAAGTTGGGTGAACAGATTGATAGTAACAGAACACCGAAAGAAGTAGTTATTGCCTTCCCCTGTGCGAACCGTTTCGGTTCGATAACGGGGGAAGGTGGTCGAAGACCGGATGGGGGTTGTTACTGTCCCCTTTCACTCGCGTAGGTTTCCCCAACCTTTCGTTTACGCCTGCCCGGGCCCAGGACGCTGATTACCTCCGCGCGTCACAAATCTTACTTACACCCGATGTAACGCGGACCGTTGAATTCCCGCTAAGCAGTTGGTATAATTCCTTGCCGCGGAGCTGAGATGATACCGCAAACCGAACACTGGCTGGATATTGCCGATTACGACATGGAGACGGCGGACGCGATGTTCCGCACGGGCCGCTTCCGCCACAACGGAAGTGGATACTATCATAGAGCCTCACATCTACTCCACCGAAGAATACGAAGCCGCGACGCCCCTCGACTTCCTCGGCGAGATCAAGCGCACGGGGAAGGTCGTCTACTCACGCGACTGATCCTGTGGGCCGAGAGAGTCGTTCATCCGCCTTTGCCCACCCAGCACCCACGCGCCGCGGAGATGGAATGAGCGTGAAGAGCAACGGAATCTGGACCGATGGCGCTCGATTGGAGGGGTCATGCCATGGGGCAATCTTTCGGTAGAAGATATGCCGTGCGTACACTGCTGGCGTTGTTGTGGATGCCTGTGTCTGCTTCGCGCGCCGCGGAGCTCCGTTCTCGCACAGAATCCCTGGAGGGGAAGGCACGCGTCATCATCGGGAACGCGTTCATGTCGTTGACATTCGAGCCTTCTCAGGGAGGGCGGTGCTCAGTCTTTGGACTCTACACGCACATCCTGAACATCGACGACGCTCTTGCCGGCTGGAAACACAAGGGACAGTTCTCTTCTGAGTTCACCTGGGCAAACTGCCCTCCGAACGCCATCGAGACCTTTCCGGGAACATATCTCGAACTCTTCTCTTACAACACGGTTGTGCTGAGTGACGCCAACTACAAAGCCATCGGTGACATAGGGTTTGAGATGCTCTGTGACTACATCGAACAGGGTGGGAATCTTCTCGTCACCGGCGGCCCGTATGCCCTCGGGAATGGCGAGTTCGAGGGAACGCGGTTTCTCGACGTGTTGCCCGTGACGCTCTCTGGTCCCTTCGACCTGACGTGGGCGGGAAAGGGTAAGTCCTGGCCGCTCGCCGCGCCAGCCGGAGCAAGCCATCCCGTCCTCAACGGCGTTTCGTTCGCTCAGAACCCTCGGGTCTTCTGGCACCACTTCGTGACGCCGAGGAAGGATGCGATGGTCGTGTTGAAGGCTGGCGACCAGCCTGCGCTTGTCCTCGGTCGCTACGGCAAAGGCAAAGTGGCCGTTCTCACCCTCAGCCCGACCGGCGAGGGTGCGCCGGGCGAGACGGAGTGGTGGAAGTGGGACGGCTGGTTCCCGTTGGTGAGGAGCATCTTTGCTTGGTTGAATATGCGATAGGTGGCTAACTCGTGAAAGAGGTGAGTAGGATGGCAAATGGAATGCTCTGGTTGGCGGTGCTAATCCTGGCGACGTTTTCGAACTGCTGCGCCACTGACGTCACCTACGGCTCCGTCCGCAATGGCGCGTTCAACGCGAGCAGGACGCTGCGCGCCGACGCGCCGGAGCTGTCGGACCTGGCCAAAGCGCAGTGGAAGCTGCCTCAAGACCTGGTTTTGCCGAGCGACTGGGGACCCAACGCGAACACGCCCGGCGGTACGCTGGAGTTCGTGCGCCAGGGCGGATGGAAAGGGAGCGCCTTCGTCCGGCTGGATGGCGGCGGGCATATCGCTTCCTATTTCGGCAGGCCGGAGCAGGGCAAACCATACGTTGCGAGCCTGCGGGTACGGGGGAAGGGCAGGGCTTGGTTCGGCTGCTACGAGTTTGGCGAGGACGGCCAGATCGGCGGGGCGATCTTCGTCGAACGGGACATCGCCTGTGACAAGTGGACGGAGTATCGCGGCGTCTATCCCAACAAGAACCCGGCGGTCACCGGCATCAACCTTTTCCTGGCCGGCAAGGGGCCGGTCGAGGTGGATGAGGTCGCGTTTATCCCCGCTGACCCCATCGAGGTCGAGATGGTGCGCGAGATGGTCGGGTTATATGGCACCGGGGTGCTTATCGAGGACCCGGACGTGCAGGCGGTGAAGGTTGACGACGCCTGCAAGTCACGCCTCGATGAATACGACGCCGCACGGCAGGAACTCCGCAGGAATCAGGCGAAGATCGACAAGGCGATGCTTGAGTCCGCTGAGAAGAAAGCCGCAGCTCTTGGGCCCTGCCTTCGTGGTGAGGGGAAGATGTCGGTTCTCGCGGACTACTACAATGAAATGGTAACCTTGACGCGGGTGATGAAGCGACTCGCAGGGGAGACCCCAGTCCCCACAGTGGCAATCAAACTCGAAGCGGTCGCGAGCGGTGTCGGCTACAAGCCCGGGGAGCGCGCCGCGAAGCCGAACGCCGTCACCGTCACCGACGTGCGCTCGAACAAGGTCCGCTATGACGAGAACGAGACTGCGACCACCGTGACCACACTGGTGAACGCGACGAACGCGACGGTGCAGGGAACGGTGGTTGCCAACATGATTCTCGGATTGGATGAGTCGCGTGAAATCGCCCGCAAGTCCATGACACTCAACCCCGGTGAGAGCAAGTGGAGCTTCGCCTACAGCGTCGGGCCGGAAACCTACGGCCGCGCGGTCGAGGTGGAGTTTCTCGACGCGACCGGCAAGTCGCTCGACAGGTTCCAGGAGTATTACGTGGTGGCGGCGGAGTGGTTCCGAGTCCAGCACCACGCAGGCGCGGCTTGGTCGAAGAACTTCAAGACCGATTCCTGGGTCACCTACTTGAATCAGTCCCACTGGTTCGCCGGGGAGCCAACTGACTTCGGCGTCCACGCGGATGAGTTTGATGAATATCTGTCGCCCCAGGCCGGATATCACATGAACATGCCTTACCGGAAGAGCCTCATCGCACATTACAACAACATGGGCGTCCGCACAACCATCTACCAGAACATCAGTTACTCCGGCAACATGGGCTATGAAGTAATCAGGAAACATCCGGAGTTCGCTTTGTACGACGCTAACGGCCAGTTTGCCGTCGATCCCATCTACGGCGGCTACCCGAACCCGATGGAAATCGCCTCTCCTATCGAGATCGGTCCGAAGCGGAAAGTCACGAAGCCGTATCTCGACCGGAAGGTGACTCCGTGGGGACATGGGATTGTGAACACCGCGAACCTCGACGTGATCGAGTACGAAGCCAATACGGTGAAAGAATACTCCAAACACCTCGGCTTCAACGGCGTTTACGTGGACGGCAACCTGGGCGTCTTCAGTGGATACGGACACGACGGAAAACCCAACGTGTCTACGAGTGATCCGGTGGAGTTTATGAAACTGAACGCGCGCAACCATCGCGTCTTCTCGGAGATACTGAAGAAGGACGACCCTAACTTCGGTACCTGGTACAACTGGGCTTACGGTTACACCGACTACATGCTGGCCATGGGACAGAAAAGCTATCTGGGCAGTGGCGCAAAAGGCGATGTGGGAGACGACACCCTTCGCGCCGCGGCCGTGAACAACTCCGTGTTCCTCATGGAGATCCAGGACACCTTTCGCAAGACAGAGTCGAAGTGGTGCTCACCGCGCTACCACCTTCAGACGCTCTGCGACAACCGAGACCACATGATGCAGAAGTACGGCGCCAACATGATCATTGGCTACCAGTTCCCGTGGCCCGAGCCGGAAAAGCCCGGCGCCAATCGCTGGGGATGGCCGACGCTAAACTACTTCGGCGCGCAGCTCATCGCCACCCAACAGCATTTCGCGGGCGGCTTCGTGCCGAGTATGCGGCCGTGGCTGCAATTCCAGACTCGTTACTCTCGCTACCTCTGGGCGCCGGATATGAAGGTGGTGCCTAACGCAGAGAAGCTGGTGAGCGTCTCTCCGCCGGAGGAGTTGTGGTGGAAGCGGCTTGTCTACACATTCAAGACCGATGATGGGTATGATCTTATCGTCCACCTTATCCGGATACCGCCAACGGACAAGTGGGACGTTGACTGGCTCGACGAACCGAAACCGCTGACTGTGTCCGTGCGAGCTAATCTGGGGAAACAGAAACTGCGAGACGTGTGGGCCGCGCGACCGTATGACTTCGAGGAAGAACAGCAGACGGTGCAAAGCGTACTGAAACCAACGATGGAAAAGGGAAACGCGGTGGTGAAAACTCCGCCGTTTCGGTATCATACGATGATTGTGTTTCGGGTGACAGCGGGTTGAGTGGGATTTCGCCCGATGTTTGTTGCTTTGCCAGGCCACTGACACTGCAACCCCTGTTCATGTCGCCCTTCGTCGAAAAAAACTCCGGGCGATTGTTTGCACAGGTTGATTGAGCGGTTATACTTATGGCGTTTTCAATTTCTGCCGCAACGTCTGTAACAGTTCGTCGCAGCAACGTTCGTCGCTGATTCGCAATGAGGTGATGAGTGATGTTAGATCGGAGTCGTTCTTTTGGGAAGGCCGTACTTGCTTCCCCTCAGCGTTCCTTGGGGTGTCCATTCGCCTACGGTCGCGCCCGCACACACAGGCGCCTTCAATCATACGCCCACCTGCCCACCCTCTGTTTCATCCTCCTCTCCTGCTCCCTCGCCTTTGCCGCCACGGTCGATGATCTGTACAAACAGGCCGCAGAGAAGGAGACCGCGCGGGATTACGCGGGGGCCATCGCCGTGTATCAACGCGTTGCCGACGATTATCCTGAGGATGCCCGTTCGGCCCGCGCGCTGGTTCGGGTCGGCGACCTGCTGCTCCTCCTCAAAAAGCCTGACGAGGCGGTGAAAGCGTATCAATACGTTTCGGGGACGTACCACAACATTCCCGAAGTCGGTCAGGCGCTGCTCGGGGTCGCCAAGGTCTACCGGGATCAGAACAACGGCGAGCAACTGGAACAGACGCTTCTGGCCATGCTGCAGCAGCTTCCCCAGGACCTCGCCTGCGATGAAGCGGTGCAGATTCTCCAGAACTACTACATCGGCGACGGACACCCCGAGAAAGTGACCGAGTTGATCGAGAAGCTCAAGGCCGCCCGACCGCCGGTGCGGCAGGACGCCCTGCTGAAGCTGCAGATGGAGTTCGCCAAATACCTCTTCGCCCAGGGGAAGGTGGAGGAGGGCAACAAACTGTTGGCCGAAGTCGAAGGCAAAGCGGCGGGGCCCCATCTGCCGGCCCAGGTGTGTATCCTGGCGATCCAGGGACTCATTCAGGGCAAGCAGTTCGACGCCGCCGAAGCGAAGATCAAGGAAGGCGCGAAGAAGTTCGAGGACCAGAAATCCAACTGGGATGGCATCGTGGGGCAGTATCCCACCCTTGCCGGAAAGGTCGAAGAATCGGGCGACCCGAAACGGGCGTTGGCGATGACAGACTACGTTATCGCCACCTATCCCACAGCGCGGGAGCTGCACTGGATGTACGTGGTGCAAACCCGTATCTACGAGAAGCAGGGCCAGATGGACAAGGCCCTGGAAGCGTGCAACCAGTTGCTGGAAAAGTGTCCCGGCAGCGCCAACGCCCCTGAAACCTGCGCCCGATTGGCCAAGGTGTGCGCCGACCGGGGAGACGCTGCCAATGCGATCAAGCTGTACACGGCGCTGATCGAACGCTACCCCGACCACCGGCTCTTCGCCGACGCCGCCCTCTATCTGGGCGATTACTACTTCGGAACCGAAAAGTACGATCAGGCGATCACGTACTACGACGCCCTGTTGAAACGCATGGCCGCCCATCCCAAGGCCGCCACGGCCCAGTATCGCATCGGACTCAGCTACGAACGCCTGGGAAAAGCAGCGGAAGCGAAAGCCGCCTACGAGAAGACGGTGAAGAACTTCGGCGACCGCCCCGAAGCCGCCGCCGCCAAGAGGAAGCTGGGACAATAGGCGAACCGCAAAGGCGCAAAGGACGCGAAGAGGGTATGAAAACCGCTCACCATCACTCGGCACGTATTGAAGGCGTCGTCGGAAATCGACGACCGGTCCGGATAAGAGCTGTTGTGCTTTTCTTCGCGGTCTTTGCGTCTTTGCGGTTTATGGGCCCTGCTCTGGCCGAGTCGCAGAACCTGACACCGATCGAACACCTTCACCTCGTCTTGGCTCAGATCGCCGACCGGCAGTACGACAAGGCCGTGAAGACCTGCGAGGAATTCCTGCAGAAGTTCCCCGGACACGAACAGCGCCCGGAGATTCTCTGCCAACTGGCCGACGCGCACCTGAAGCAGGAACACGTCGCGGAGTGTGAGAAATACGCCACCCAGGTCATCGACGATTACCCCGCCGCAGGTCAGGCAAGAAAAGCCTGGTGGCTGCTCACCGGGGCGAAGATGGTTAAACAGGACTGGCCCGGTGTCGCGAAAACTCTCCAAGATGCCGACTTCAAGCTCGAAGACATCACGGGGTTGTGGAGTCAGTTGAAGTACGCCACACCCCACTTCAACAAGCGGGTCGACCTCCTCTCCCACCTGCTGACCACCCTCGAGCGCGACCTGAATATCGACCTCGCAGGGGCTTCCACCGCCTCCCCTCAGGCCCCGACGTTCCAGTCGGGACAGGCCCGCTACATGCTGGCCGACCTCTACACCTTCGCCGGACGGAACCAACCCGCCCTCGACCTCCTGCTGCCTCTAACTACCGAAAAATGGTCCGACAACCCAACCACTCACAATCGGCAATTGGGCAACATTTACTACCTCCTCGGCCAGAACCACGCCGCCGTCGGAGACTTCAGACAAGGGGCGGAATGGTACGAGAAGCTGGCAAACCTGGATACCGACGGAACCTCGCGGGCGGGAGGACTCATCGAATCCGCGCGGCTTTACATGAGGTTGGGAGATGAGAAGAAGGCCAACGAGCTCTACGAGCAAGTGGCGCAGTATGGGAATGGGTGGATGACGGGGATGGCGATTTCCGAGAAAGCTTCATTCCTGATTGACCGGGGAGATTACACATCTGCAAAAGCACTCCTCTCTTCGCCAGTGCTCGGCGCGGGCGCTGATCAGGTTAGAATCGTCATGTTATCGAGACTCGGGCTCACAAGCTTCTTGGCGGGACAATGGAAAGACGCGGCGATTGCGAGTCGTGAATGCTTGCGCGCGTATACAGAATTGAGAGAGCACTGGCCAGGCGAAGGGATTGAGGAACAGGTTGCGTTGAGTCACGCTCGCTTATTCTGGGTTGGCTTCTTTTCGGATTGCCCTATTTACACATCGACGGATTCTATTGCATTCAGTCCATCTCAACCGGTACGTAGCCTTGTGGTCCGAACGTACCAATCAAGCCAACTGACTTTGTCGACCAACACTCCGTTGTTTCATGCTGAGTTGGTGGAGATGAAGAATAGAGGCATATATTGGGAGCATGAGCTATGTATTGCTTTGGCATCCAGTCCCACTGAAGCCGATCTCGATGGAATGCTGACAATCCGAAGCGAGTCAATTCCACGTGCATCAGCAACCATACGCCTGCATTACGAAAGGCCATTGAGTGTCTTTTTTTGCAGACCGAAGGTCATTTGGTGGGGATTTGTCTCCGCTGGAGAAAGACACCAGCGTGCTATTGAGGTTCTGGGATCTGAGCCCTTCCAGATTGTTGAGATCAAGACCAATCATCCGGCAATTGACGCTATGGTGGACATTTCTCCACCAAAGGAGAGAAACTCCCACATTATAACCGCCACGTTAACCACTCGTCAGGGAGAGCGTAATAGCATCGTAGGGCAAATACAAGTTCTGACTGACAATCGCGACGGATCGAACCTTTCGATACCTTTTTATGCGATCGTGTCCTGACGGACAACCTGTAGTTAGCCCCGGTAGCAATTATCTGGTTTGGGAAGGTAGTCGATGAAAGGAAGGGAGGTGAAGAAATGTACAGGATCATCTCAAGCATGATGCTTGCTGCAACCATGGTGGCGATTCTATCAGCACCTACTCTTGGAGTCGGTGACCATCCAAAACAATACTGCGATTGGACAGTTCAGTGGGACTGCCGCAAGTCATGCGAACCCATTGGCCAATACGGGTCTTGGAAGGTTGTCGCAAATGGAGAGTTCATTCGTCTATGCAAGCCCTCCAGCAACTGGGAACACCATTGTTGCACAGAAGATGTGATCTGCGGCACGAAGTACACGTATCCCGATTCTAGCTGTGGAACCATGGCGGTGAGCGCAGACTATAGGGGTAATCGTTGTTTTCAGACAGCGACACAGTGCCCAACAGGAAACCCTCCTCCCGGCTAGCCGTTTTGAAGGCAAACTGAAAATCCGGCGATGAGCCAGCATGGCTCATCGCCGGAGCATCCATCAAGGATCAATCCTTTCAAGCGCCCATCCGGTATTGAGTCAGTCTGGAATTGTCATCGCGTCGATACAAGTGAATTGCCAGATTGAATGTGCGAAGGAGACCAGAGATGTTTCAACTCCAACTAACAACAACAGCACACACAAAACTAGGACACATTTTGGTAATGATGCTTCTCCTGCCTTTGGCATCCCAGCTACCGGACTCAGTCTGGTCCGCAGACAGTCTTCCGCCCATAGACTTTGTCATAGCGGGAATAAGGCATCATTTTGAGAATATCGACCGGGCAAGCGGAGTAATAAGCCTCAACCAGAGCGTCGAACCGAAGCTGCTTGACGTGCTCAACGCGCAGACAGGGGGAGGTATTGAGGCGACGGAGGCGTGGACCTATTTCTGGTATATTGATTCGCCCAACTTGTTTCTTTCCATGGCTCCCGGAAACCCTAAGCTGGTGGGTGGCAAGCGACTCTCGCGCCACGTAATGGTGCGCAACGGTGATAAGTTCATGGCATGGCGAGAATACCGTTTTCCAGATGATCCCAAGCGGTCGCCGTTGTTGACCGGCGTATACGGACCTGCCCAGGAATTTATGGAAGAAGAGTTGCCAAAGAGCGAGTCCATGAAAGATCCCAGGTACTATGGATATTTCCGTGGAGATAAGTTCTTGGGCGAACTATTGGCATTGTCGCGACCAACCACCAAGATCCTACGCACCGAGGAATTCGATGGAGCGAAGTGTGTCGTCATTGAGGTGCAAAGGACTCCAGGAAGAAGATCGATCATGTGGATCGACATGGAGCACGGCTTTATGATCAGGAAAGCACTGGAGTGTGAATACTTGGGGAATCGAGAAAGAACTCTTGAAGATTTCGCAGTACATTCCATTGTTGGAGGTGAGGGTAAATGGTTGCCAAGCAAGGTATCGACAAGAGTAACTTTCTGGAATCGCGAAACAGGTGACAACCTGGGGAGTGCCACCATCGCAGTTACGGTCAACAGGATTGTCATTGGGAATGAAGTGCCCCCTTCAATCTTTGATATTAGTTTTCCACTAGGAACAATCGTGAGTGACCGCTTCCGCGAAAAGGAGTTCATCGTAATGTGGTCAGATGTGGAAACTTCGCCCGCGGATGGCCATGTTGAGAATAAAGGCAATGAGTAATGAACGTATCTGCCGCGCCGGCACACACAGCTTCAGCTTACGCGTGGTCCACCCTATCTCAAGCAGAATCGGCAATAGTCAACACCAGTGCGGCTGAATGTTACTATGCCGTGACCTTTCACGAAGAGGAGGGGATCAAGTGCTACTCCGACGAGAATTCGATCGTGTGGTCATAATCGGCCGAGCTATGCGGCCGTGGCAGTTCTTACTTTTCTTCTTTGTGCCGTTTGTTCCCGAATCCTTGTGTCGAGGTAGTTTTGCGGAACGTGTCTTGGGCAGAATTCCGGGGGGGTCACTGAGGGAAGAATCATCTACTCAAAGTATCCCTTATACAGCTTTGTTGCATGACCCGCGAACTGCTGAGCATTCCATTTTCGCTCCCAACGGATTTTGTCAATCCATACTTCGAAAAGTGGAAGAGGGTCGGTTCCACCGTGACAACCTCTTTGCACGGGAAGAGTCCCCCAATGTCTCACCGCAGATGCACTTCGACGAAACCGATTTCCACTTTGGCGTCTCCGGCGTTGGTCAGACAATCCAACACGAATACCATTTCACCAACAGTGGGCAGAAGGATTTGACGGTTTCGGTGGCGGGGTCGAGTTGCGGGTGTACGACGGCGCTGTTGGTCGACGGTGGGGAAAAGAACGAGATCACGGTTCCACCGAAGGGATCGACGTCCGTCCGGGTGACCTTCCAGGTGCAGTCGGCGGGAGCGGTGCAGCAGACGGTTACGCTCAAGACGAATGATCCCTACCGTCCCATCGTCTATCTGACGCTGCGTGGCACCGTACCGCGGGATTTGCGGGTGTCGCCCGCGTCGCTTACGTTTGTGGTGGACAAAGGGGCTGTGGCGGAGAAGGTTGTGACCATACTCGGTCCTCCCACGATGGACGTGACCCAGACGACGTGCGACAACACGGCCGTCAAGGTGACGCTGACACCCGAAAAAGGAGATGAGGTGAAGGGGAAGATTGAGCCGGCAGCGGGGAAATCGTGGAAGCTGCAGGTGGCGGTTGGTGAGAAGGCGCCGGTGGGGGAGTGGAAAGCGACCGTGACCATCAATACCACGCACCCCGAGCGCCCGACCATCACGATTCCCGTCACTGCCTCCATCCGCGGCGACCTGGAGGTGTCACCCAAGTCGGCGTTCTTCGGGTTTCTGAAGGTGGGGGATAAGGCCACGCGCACAATCCGGCTCACCTCTCGATCCGGCAGCATGTTCAAGGTGACGAAAGTCTTGGCTCCCGATCCGAAAGTCGTAGACATGGCGATCGGCGGACGCCCGAAAGAGGGAATTTACGATTTCACCCTCACCGTCAACACTTCGGAGAAGCGGTTCGTCGATGCGAAAGTGACGATTTCCACTGACGTGCCCGGCGAGGAGACGCTGACCGTGCCTATCACGGCGCTGGTGGAATGAGGGTGTCGGTGTCAGGTCGGAACGCCGTGGAGATCCCGATGCGTCGGGAGGTTGAGGTGGCAGTTACAGTGGGGCAGGTGCTCTGTCCCCGTCTGAGTCTAAATGATTCCGAGGGACATTCGGGATGATTCCGCAGCGTTGGGGGGATCGTTCAAGGGAGATGCTGAATGATTCAGAAAGGCTTCGGAACCATTTTGAAGTTGCCGGAATGATTCCGCAGAGCGTCGGAATGATTCCAAGAGTCTACTGAAGGATTCAGCGGGAGCGCGGAATGATTCTGTCGGGCGGCTTAATCATTTTGGAACGGCAAAGACGATTCCTGTGGTCAACGAAATGGTTCCGCCAGTCAGCGGAGCCATTCCGCTCCAGGAGGGAACGATTCAGCGATGAGTGGAAACGATTTTGAGAGGGTTCGGAATCCTCTTGATCTCGGTGGAATGATTCAGAAGACCGTCGGAATCACTCCCCGAGGCTGCGGAATGATTCTGCGGGAGTGGGAGACGATTCCGCCGGGCCTTGGGAAGCCTTCGGCGACCCTCGGTAGGGGTGGGCGGTAAATCCGCAATCCCGTACGGCAAAATTCGGAAAGGAGGTAAAGAAATGGCTGAGAGAAAACCCGAAGACTGGAGGACTTACCTGGACGAGCTGATTGTGCTCTGGGACAAGTTCCCGCCTGACTTCAAGATCCACAACAAGGGCAAAGCGGATGTGGAGTCCATGCGCGGGGGTTTGGACAGCGGAATTAGCGCGCGGACAAGCGCGGCGAACACGTTGATGTTCTCAGATCGCGCGTTGGACGCGCTGGCTGCCGGGGTGAACGACTTCGCCAGCCACGTACTGCCCGCCATCGAGGGCCAGTTCGGCGTGGATTCCGTTGAGGCGGAAGTGGCGCCGCGCAAGCAGCTCCCCGACCACCACGGCGGTGGCAGCACGAGCGGCAGCACTCTGAATACGCCGATCCCGCCGCCGTCGTCATAGCAACTCACGGGTGAGGAGTGGCGAGTGACCCGCGTCCCTCACACTCCTCCTTCGTGCTCATGACCAGCCAACTGCGGATGGGGGTCGTTGTATACTCGTTAAGGCCGAAAACTGACCTCCTCTTGCCATCCCCCAAGGCTTGGTGCGGGGAAAAGGGTGTGTTTTCCTCCTTCACGAGTATAAGTATTCACTTCGTCGATCTTGTTTTTTCGGTTGAGGCCATGAGTTACACTTTTCAGTCAGTGAAAAAAACTTCCTCTTGGTGGCAAGGGCTCGTCTGCGCGGCGGTGCTGGCCGCGGTCGGGCTGTTGGCTCCCCTTGCAGCGCAGGAGCAGGAGGCCCGCGGGTACTTTACCGTGGCCGACAAGGTGAAGATCGGCATCGCTCTTCCGCAACAGAAGGGAATCTGGATTGTGGACATGCTGATCGACCACAAGCCTTTCGGCACGAAGGTGAGCAATGTGACTCCTATCGTGCTGGAATGGGACACCACGAAATACCCGGACGGGATGCACGAGTTCACTGTCAACGCCATGTTCAAGGATCAGCGGGTCTACATGCAGAAGCAGTACATCGTGGTGGCGAACGATCCCGGTAAGCGACCGGCCAACGTTACGCTCAGCACGGAAATCCTGTTCAACCCCACCCACCAACCCGCTTCCGATCTGCCCCGCACGCTCACCGTCGCCCCCGACCCGCAGATGATTGAGGACCTGGCCTGGGCGCGGCTGCGTGAGGCCGGGATGGAAGAGAAGGTAGAAGGCAGGGGGCAAAAGGCAGGAGGCGAGGCGGCGGAATCCGCCATTCGCCATCCCACATCCGACATCCTCCGGGAGGTGGTGGAGAAGTGGCCGGGGACGTTTGCTGCGGCGGAGGCGAGTCGGTGGCTGGGAGAATACCACTTCGAGCGGGACGAATGGGAGAAGGCCGCGCAATACCTCAACCAATATGCGGTGTGGAGCTGTCTGATTCGGAGTGCGGAAGTGAGGAAGGGGGGTGCGAAATCCGGAAAGCGGAGTGTGGAGCGGACGAAACCACCCGAGGCCACGGCCCTGTATCACCTGGCCCGGACGTATGAGCACCTTAACAACGCGTCCTCGGCCCTCGTTGCCTACCAGCGCCTTCTGGATTGCCACCCCACGGGCCCCCTCGCCGAGGCGAGCCGACGTCGACTGGCGGAACTGGACGCCCCGGGGCGGTGACACTTGGAAGTCCGGAAGAACGGAAGATTGCGGATATCGACATCGGCCCCTCCACTCACCCATTCCTCGAGCCTTCCCTTCTTCCGTATACGGTGGTATTGTTTCGGGTGAGGACGAGATGCAGGAAGACGTGCCCAATCACCCTCCTGTACGCAACTGTCATATACTCGTTTAGGCTGAAAATCCACCGTTAGCCGCACCTCGCGAACGAGGGCTTTTCAACCTTAACGAGTATACCGACGAGGAGAGCACGCTTATGTCCAATCGTTTGAATCACCAGTTAGACCTATCCCTGAACGATGGAGCGATCTTGAGAGTCACGCCCATCACGCCACACGTTTTTCGAGTGCGACTTCGTTCGGACGGGAAGTTCCGCGAACCAGGCCTGGTGCGGTATGGCATTGTGAAGACTGACTGGCCGGAAGTGGCAATTGAGGTTACACAGAGCGACAGCGCCGTCGTGTTCGAGACTGGCAGCACTCGCCTGAACGTGAACCGGGCGGATGGTAGCATCACGTTTTCAGACGCCTCGGGGAAGGTGTTGATCGAGAACGCTGCGCCTCCACACTCGGCACCTGAAGGTGGATTTGACGCGGCGTTCTTCCTAAAGGACGGAGAGCGTCTGTATGGCCTTGGCGACGAAACTCGCGACTGCCTCCAGAAGCGCGGACACGAGACGCCGATGGTCCTGCGGAACGTGGTCAGCTATGTCCCGATCCCCTTCCTCATGAGCACCGATGGCTGGGCGATCTTCCTGAATAGCACGTGATTCCATCATGTGGACGCGGGTGCCACGGATCCTGACCGACTCGTCTACTCCTCGCGGAGCGGCGAGTTGGATTACTACCTGATTGCCGGTGAATCGCTTCCGGAGTTGCTTGATCGCCATACGGAAATAGCGGGCCGTCCCGCTCTTCTGCCTATTTGGGCTTACGGGCTGACTTTCGTGTGCGACGAGCGCGGCGTGCGCGGTCGGGATGTCCTATACGACGCGCACACTTTTCGGCGGGAAGGTATCCCGTGTGACGTGATCGGCCTGGAGCCGGGCTGGATGGAGGAAAGGTACGACTTCTCCGTCGATAAGAAATGGAGTGAAGAACGTTTTCACCAGCCGGTGTGGAAGCCGCACCAAGACCCCGGCGGGTTCACCGCGGGTCTGAAGAACATGGGCTTCAAGATGAGCCTATGGCTGTGTTGTGACTACGACCTGAGCGAATATGAGGAAGCCCAGTTGCGGAGCGACGCGGCAAACGCCGACACCGCATCTTCTGAGCCTCCCACCAACTCGGACCGTTACGGCGAAGACGTCATCCGCGACCCGCACTTCCTCCCCTCCTATCAGGACAAGCTCACCAAACCGGGAGAGCCGTGGTTCGAGCACTTGAAGAAGTTCGTCGACAACGGCGCCGCTGCGTTCAAGATGGACGGGGCCAACCAGGTCTGTTTCCACCCCGACCGCAAATGGCGCAACGGGATGGACGACGAGGAGATGCACAATCTCTATCCAGTCCTGCTTGCTAAGCAGATGAGCCAGGGTTTCCAAGACTATACTAGTCGCCGCGCAATGATCTAC
>Ga0210056_1000317_pt1 | contig 37663 bp, 43 predicted proteins | sample CryGeyCG2014_080_2_FD_183965 | JGI IMG/M metagenome (GOLD analysis project Ga0210056, IMG submission 183965) | Groundwater microbial communities from aquifer - Crystal Geyser CG07_land_8/20/14_0.80 (SPAdes) (version 2) | ecosystem: Environmental > Aquatic > Deep subsurface > Groundwater | place...
AGTTATAAGTTATAACTTACTACAACTTAGCCTCATCAGCGCTTGCTGCTACTAATGCACCTTTAGCCACACTTCTTAAAGGCTGATCTGCCATCCTCACCGAGCCAACTGGAATGGGTAGCTTTAAGCGATCTAAAATTTGTTTAAACCTTTGAGAAAAACCATTGGGAAGAGAAGTGCCTCCAGAGAGGATGATAGATACAGGTTTTGTAATTCGCGGCAATCTCCTTGCTTTTGTAAACTCCTGTTTTATGTTTTCTATTACATATTCGATTAAGTGATTGTAATAAATTGATAAAGCACTCTCAATTTTACTTAAGCCTCCTTCCTTGCTTAAATCAAGGGAGGATTCTTTTATCGCGGAGACCCGGCTGGCGGTTTCATCTACTGCCATAGCCACCTGCTGGTCTATCCAATCTCCCGACTTGGCGACCGAAAATTTAAAAACAGGAACAGACATGAAACTTAAGCACACATTGACCATGCCGCCGCCAAAAGAAATTCCCATCCCGGTAAAATCTTCTTCAGCTAATTCAGATAATATAATCGCATGGCCTTCATTGATAGGCTTTGGAGTATATCCTAATGTCTTCAGGAATCCTTCAACCATTTTTATATGGTAGAGGACGTTAAATTCCGCATCCAGAGGTTCACCGGGAACAGAAAAATAAACTATTCCGTCCTTATAGGTTGGCTCACCTATGACACTCTTTATTAACAATTCAACCATGGGAATGGCCTCTTTTTCTGTGGGGCTTATCACTCCTCTTGATAGAGGCCTTCTTGTCTCTTTATTAAACATATTGGCAAATTCCAGGGCCTCATCACCTACTACGTATAATTTATCTTCTTTAATGATATATTTAACCTTAGAATTATCAAGGATCTTCTTGGTAAAATCAGTGTGTTCAACATCAAAGAAGGTATTTCGCTGCGACTTAAAGACGATCTCATTGCCTTCCTTATATGCGCATTTCACAAACATTGTGCCGATATCCACACCCTTACCTTTTTGTATCTGGCCTTTGAGGTTTTCAATTCCTTTTTCGCCTTTGGGCTTGGTCATCTCTTACTCCCCCTCTTATGAATTTCCTTAAATAATCTTACTGTCTTATCCATGTCATCGGATTTCTCCTTTTCTATCTTTATTCCAATTTTATCGATATTGCTTTCTAAAACCAGACTTTCATCTTCTACGGGATAATCAAAATCCGTATTTATTTTTATGGGTTCTTCTGGCGATTCAATCCCTGTCTCTTTTTTCATTTCTCTAACAGAAACGGGATTTTTGATACCTTTTGCAGTTCTGTTCAGCTCGCTATGGATTTCCTTGGCTATCTCGCCGGCAACCTCTTTAATTAACTCTCTATCAATCATAGATTCTTCAGTCAGTAATGTCTTTATTCCTGCCTTTGCTAAAGAGTAACGGCCTTGCGAAAAATTCAGATAACCTTTCCTTACCAGATAGCGGCATAACAATTCAATATAGGCTGAAGAAAAGTCCACCTTTCTTCTTATCTGGTCTTTAGTTGCCTCTCTTAATCTGGCAACGCTATTTACAATATCCGCTTCTGTTCCTGATAACATCAATTATCTCTCCCATTCCTCTGGATAAATCACAATATTGACAAAGTTAAATACAGGAAAGGGGCCGGTATACATAAACTTTATTCTATCCCTGCATTTATTACCTAAATCATCCATGATATTGTCAAATTCTTTTTCTTTTCCTTTATCTACCAGGAAGACGCCATTCATAAACATCTCATCACCGATGGTTTTATTAAGTTTGTACTCAATGGCTGTCCTTCTTAAGATATCTACAATTTTTTCCGCCTCTTTTTCCTTTTTCTTTGCTAGTGCCTGCTCAACCATCTTCCCAACTTCCGTCTTTAAATTTGAGATTTGAGATTTGAGATTTGAGATTTTGTCTCTTGCCTTCTTAATCTCTTTATTTTCTTTTACAATCTCTTTAAAAATAATATCCATATTCTTCCATATTCCTTTAACGCTTAACTCTATCTTATGATCCATGTCTCTCAAGAGATCCTTAAATTCTCTGCACCTTCTATCTAAAAGATTTCTTATCTCATCAGCGCCAGATGCAACCGTGCCAAACCTGACCGGTAACACACTATCAAATTCCTTCATCACCTCTTCAATTACCTTCTCATGAGCCAGCATATTCTCCCGGTTTACAACAAATTTGGTCATAGGATGACTGCTCACCACCATACTCAGGTCATCATAGCCAATAGTTAAGACCTCGTCACCCTTTCCACCAATGCCAATAGGGCCGAAGTTTCTTTCCTGGCTTGTCCCGATAATGCAATAAATATACTTTCCTTCTTTTTCCATAACGCTATTCCCTTACCTTTACAATGATGGCATTTTGGCTGAACCCCTTTTCGTTAAATGAACAGGCATCACCCTGGCAGTATTCGAGAAGGATTCTATATGCCCTGTATATCTCATTGAATCGTCTTTCTGCATTCGGAACGTCAGGGCTCTTATCAGGATGGTACAATTTGGCGCCGTTTCTGTAGGCTTTAATGATTTCTTCTTTTGTTGCCTTGTTATCAAGATGCAGCATCTTCCTTGCCCAGTCCACCTCTTCAAACCTTATCTTTTTAGTCTCTATCGTATAAAAACTATATGCCGGTAATGGTCCAACACATCTAAAATTTATTCTATCACCTGATAATCCCCCCTGCCCCCCCTTTATTAAAGGGGGGTAGGGGGGATTATTTTTATTGTACAACTCATTCAGCTCATCTAACCTTTTCTCGAATTCAGTCTTTTTGTCTTTATCTATTAGAAAGGCAATATTAAAAATCATCCTGTCATCCATCAGGTCATGCGCCCTCAAATCTATGCTCATCTTCGCTAATACAGCCTTTATCTCAGAAGCAATTTTTTCTCTCTCTTTATCTAAGATATTCTTGATAAGACTGCCTATCTTTACCTGGTCTTTTACAGATACACCTTCGGGTCCGGACATCAATTTCCTTTTGAGATCTTTGATCTCTTCCCGTTCGCCAATCTCTTTTATTACTGAATTCAAATCATTCCATGTTGCTACCACATCAAGTTCGATTTTGTTATCGATCTTCCTGAATATATCTTTAAACATTGCGTACCCATTTAATAAAATCTCTTCAACCTCTCTGATATTTAAGGCATAAGTGCCAAGCTTCATAGGGATGATGGTGTAAGAATCCATAATCTTCTCAATTACCTGCTGGTGAGCGAGAAGGTATTTTGCAACCTGATCCTTTGGAAGAGTGGTATAATCTACAAATGATGAATCACTAACAACCGCAGAAATATTCCGATAGGGGATAGTATAGACCCCCACACCAGAAATTTTGGTGTGGGGGTCTTCTGATGCCTCAATAATACCGTAAATATATTTAGCTTCCATCACTCGCTCTGCTTACTCACTTTCAGGGCCTCTTCAAAATGCCTCTTTGAAATCTTAAGCTCTCTGCTCTGTGCTCTATGCTCTATGCTCAAAAACTCCCTTATCGCAAGCATGGATGCCTTTCGGCAGATAAAGTCGATATCAGAACCGACCTTGCCTTCTGTCTCCCTGGCTAAGCTTTTAAAATCAACATCCTTAGCAAGCGGTTTATTTTTAGTATGTATTTTGAATATCTCTTCTCTTGTTTCTTCATCTGGTTCAGGTAATTCGAGCAAAAGGTCAAATCTACCACTACGCAAAAGGGCAGGGTCAATTAGGTCTAATCTATTAGTAGCGGCTAAAACTACCACGCCCTTAAGTTCTTCAATTCCATCCATCTCAGTCAAAAACTGGCTTATCACTCTCTCTGTTACATGGGCATCTGTGGAACTCGAGCCCCTTTTAGGCACAAGGCTATCTATCTCGTCAAAGAATAGAATTGTGGGTGATGCCTGCTTTGCCTTTTTAAAGACCTCACGGATTCCGCGCTCGCTTTCCCCGACATACTTCGACATCAAACTCGGTCCTTTGACTGAAATAAAATTAACTCCACTTTCATTGGCCACTGCCTTGGCTAATAAAGTCTTTCCCGTTCCAGGTTCTCCATAGAGTAAAATCCCTTTGGGAGGATTAGTATTTGCCTTCTTAAAAATATCTGAATGTTTAAGCGGCCACTCTACGGCTTCTTTTAATTCTTCTTTGATATTTTCTAAGCCGCCTACATCATCCCACTTAACATCCGGTACCTCTACAAAGAACTCCCGAATAGCAGAGGGTTCTACCTCTTTCATCGCCTCTAAGAAATTATCCATTGTTACTTCTAATTTAAGTAAGGTCTCGTAAGGGATATCAGCCATCTCAAAATCAATTTTTGGTAAGATTTCTCTCAAGGCCGACATCGCTGCCTCTCTGGCTAACGCCTCCAGATCCGCCCCGACAAAACCATGGGTAATATCGGCTAATTTTTCAACACTTACATCTTCGGACAAAGGCATCCCCCTTGTATGAATATGGAGTATCTCCAGACGGCCGTTTCTGTCCGGGATAGGGATGGAAATCTCTCTATCAAATCTTCCTGGCCGCCTTAAGGCCGGGTCTATAACATTAGGAATATTGGTTGCGGCTATCACTATAACCTGGCCCCTTGATTCCAATCCATCCATTAAGCTTAACAGCTGAGCCACAACCCTCCGCTCAACCTGTTTTTCTCCACCCATTTCCTCCCTTTTAGGTGCAATCGAATCTATTTCATCAATAAAGATTATCGCGGGTGCATGCCTTTGGGCGTCTTCAAATACACCTCTCAATCGGGCTTCACTTTCACCATAAAATTTACCCATAATCTCGGGGCCGCTTATGTGAGTGAAATATGCCTCTGTTTCATTAGCAACAGCACGGGCAATCAAGGTCTTTCCGCAGCCAGGAGGGCCATACAAAAATACCCCTTTTGGTGCATTGATCCCCAGCCTTTCAAATACCTCTGGATATTTAAGAGGCAATTCTATCATCTCCCTAATTCTTTGAATCTGGGTGGTAAGTCCGCCTATATCCTCATAGGAAATCTTAACCCCGTGAGGTTCACCCCCGCCTTTTAATTCCATTCTTATCAGGGTAGTTGGACTTACTATGACTGCGCCGTCAGGGATGGTATCCAACACCTTAAAATCACAATATCTCGACCCAAAGAGCGTAGCCCTAACCCTATCGCCAGCGATTACAGGCAATCCCTCTATTAGTGAACCGATATATTTGGTATCTTTATCTCTTTGAAGCAAACTTGACATAGTTAAGGGCGAAAGCGTGACCTTATTGGCGGGCTTGAATTCTGTCTTCCTAACCTCTACCTTTTCATCAAGCCCTATCTTACAATTCTCCCTTGTTATCCCGTCTATCTGGATAATCCCTTTGTTCCTTTCTTCAGCATAGCAGGGCATCACCTTGGCGGGGGTTTGTCTTTTGCCACTAATTTCGATAATCTCGCCTACTTCAACACCTAATCTCTTTATATCTTCAGGGTCTATCCTGGCTATTGCCCTGCCTACATCCTTAGGTAATGCTTCTTTAACTTTCAAGGTAATGGTATCTGCTTTTTTATCCATAGCGAACTCTGTTCCAATAATTTGTCATGCTGAATTTTTATGTTTACACACACCCCTTAATCCCCTCTTGATAGAGGGGAAACAATAGGTAATCTCCCCTCTAAAAAGAGGGGTAGGGGGTGTGTTGAAAAATATTCTACAAAACTTAAATAACTTTTAATATCTTTGAAGATTAATAGCATAACTCATGCCGCAAAGACTATACTCCCAAGATTTCTCAGTGCATCTACCCCTTTTACTTCGTGGGGTTGAAGGGGAACAATCGTTATTTTTAAATTACTAAATTTGTTTCTGATGTCCCCGATATATCTATCCTGACCTTCCCTCCTTGCCTGACAAAAAGGGCACCTACTTCCATCTGGAATAACATTGTTGATAATCAACTGTTTTACCTTCATCCCATATTGATTCAGACTTCCTATCAGCCGCTCTGTCTCTTTAATCGCCATATCCTCTGGTATGGTTACGATAATGAATTCACATCTGCTCTGATCCTTTAGAAGACCTTCGATCTTTTTAACCGTCTTTTTCATGCTCATCAGAAAATCATCAGCACTGTCAGGCTTATATTTTCCAGCAAAGCTCGTAACCATATATCTGTATTTCCACCTCATCTTTGCCAAAACCTTTATCCAGTCATCTAAAAGCTCCGGGAAGGTCAAAAGCCTCAGGGCATGACCTGTTGGCGCTGTATCAACTATGTATTTGTCAAATTTCCCTTCTTCGATTAGGTTCAAAATCGTCTTAAATCCCATTACCTCGTCTATCCCTGGTATAGGCAGAGCGATTATAGAATCTATATCCTCCTTGTCCAAATAAGTACTCGTATCAAAAAGCCTCCTTAACTCAGCATCATATTCTATCTTGAACCCTGAAAGTGCCTTCTCTGCACTTATCTCAAGGGCACTTAATTTATCCACACCTTCTATCTGCTTTATCTCGTCTCCTATCTCCTTTCCCATGCTGTCCGCTAAAGAATGTGCCGGGTCAGTGGAGATAAGCAGGGTATTCTTGTTGTTATTTGCTAAATACAGTCCGGCGATTGAGGCACAGGTGGTCTTTCCAACTCCTCCTTTTCCGCCAAATAGAATCAGTTTTAATGAAGTTTCTAAAAGTCCAGTTAACGCCATTCACTTTTTAATCCTGACTTCCAGGATACCGTTCTTAAATGTATAAGAAAGTGTTTCTTTCTTGACCTGCACTGGTAGAAGTACCTCTTTACGATACTTTCTGTTCTTACCCGCTGCTGAAATTTCTAATATATCCCCCTTTAAATCTACTGATACACCATCTTCACTAACCCCGGGAATCTCAGCTATAACCACTACCTCATCCTTCTCATCAAATACATCTGTTAGAGGTTCTCTCTCCTCTGTAACAGTTGGACCTTCAGGGGTTTTCTTGATATTGCCGAATGTCTCAACAATCGGCTTTCCTCCAACCGCAGTCTTTACAGAGAAACCATAAACCCCCTTCATACCCTCTTTAAGATGGCTTAAATCTATCTCGCCTTCCTTCCTGATTTCGCCACCTGCTTCTTTTAGTTCAGCAGCAAGGTCTATTAATTTCTCTATTCCTTTAAATAGCCCACCCAGGCTTAATTTCCCTATACCAAAATCAATATCCAAACCCTCTTCTTCCTTTTTTCCCTTTGGTTTTTTTTTTGCCACTTTCCCCCTCCCTCTTTATATTTTTAACCCCAATTATACAGGGGGGTGTTTTAATCCATTTCTTCTGATTATCTATTTTGAAACAACCCCTTTGCCTCTGCATGTTAAACAGGGAAGACTACTCCCTGCTTTTCTTCCTCTTCCTTTACAGGTAGGGCATGTTTCAATATCTTTGGTGCTTACACTCATAACCCCCTTACCAAAACATGCAGGGCAGGTAATATTCGTTCTCGGATATGCCTTTCCACTTCCATTACAAAAGGCACAGAGGACAGCCGGGGCCTTAGTACTTACGATTCCTTCTCCTCTGCAAACAGGGCATTTAATCCCTTTAGCCCCAGTTAAAAATCCGCTTCCTTTACAAAAGGCACATTCGAATACCTCACCTTCAATGACCTCATTCTTTCTCATCATCCTGCCGCCCCTCCACTGATATGTCTTCCATTCAGTCTCCATAATTTGCCTCTCTGTCATTTCAGTAACTCAATGACATCTTCTTCCATCTCTTTTCTTGAGATTCTTCCTCCGTAACCTCTTCACGGTCAGCTTGCCGCCCCTTCTCCTTCTCCTCTAAAGCCTTTAACATCTCTATCTCTTTGTTTACATCGTCTAGCCTTTTTTGGATTGCTGCCTTCCGCTTCTCCAGTACAGCATCTTCTTTCTCCAATCTTTCCTTCTCCTTTTGGAGCATATATAAATCTAAATAGGCAGTACCTGCCACTCTGGGTATGGAACGCTTGCCAGCGCTATGCATACTCCTGATATTTCGAAGGCCACTGATATCACTTACGCCTCTTGGCATCCTTATCCCTCCTATGCTAATTCCAAAATCCAAATGTCAAAATCCAAATACCTTTGATAATGACAAAATCCAAACCTTTCGTAATTCCAAAGTCCAAATATCAAAATCCAACTTCAGATTTTTATTTGTCATTTGAGATTTGTCATTTGTCATTTGAGAGTTTGCAAAACTCTCATTTTACCTTGCACTTTTCCTTGCTGTTAAGAGGATGCCTTTTTTAGCGCTTGCTCCGACAATCTTCAGTTCAACCAATTGCCCTTCTTTAAGGCCTGCCTCCCGTTGAATATTAGCGGGAATGGCAATCTTTCCCACTTTATCTACCTTAGAAAATGCCCTCATAAGCATTATCTTGTCTCACCTCCATTGTTATTAATTTAGCTATATTTTCCAACCAACTTCTCGACTATCTCTTTTACCCTGGCCTGATTTGTCTTTGAGCCAACCCTGCTTGTCTCAGAAGCCAATATATCCTGGCAAATCTGCATAAAGGCGCCATTAGACTTAGCAGGAGTAATGTTTTGAACCTTAAGGGTTTTTGCGATCATAATGCAGCCGCGAACAGTCGGAGCAAATTCGCACTTTCCAGATTCCCTTAAACCTCTTACAATATTGACTATCTTCTCAGAGTCCTTTTTAAAAAGTTTAGACTTTCTCTGTGTTATTGCCACCTCTGTCTCATAGTCAAAGTGATCCAGATCCATGGTTATCATCCTATCCCTCAAGGCATCCTGGCTTCTATGGACACCGGCGTATTCCTCAGGATTAGAGGTAAAAATAGCAGTAAAATCTGGATCAACCTTTAAATACGGTTCTTCGCCTCTTCCAACAGGCAAATCCATCATCTTTTCACTCAGGATAGAAAGCAAGATATTGTTTGCCTCCGGCCTTGAACGCGTGAACTCATCATAGATAAGGGTAAATCCATATTTACAAGCAACGGTCAGGCGATTATCCACCCATCGCTTTACCATATCTTCTTCTACCTTAAGCACCCGTGATACAAAACGGTCAACAATCTTTTTAAATCTGTAGCCATACTCGCCGCCGACCAGATCAGAAGTAGTAAACTCCTCATCTCCATGAATCATAACTACCGGACGTCCTATTTTACTCGCAACATGCATAGCAAGTGTTGTCTTGCCAGTACCTGAGGGCCCCCTAAAATGAACCGGTAAACCCGCCTTAATATAGAAAAGGGCCCTATTTGTAATATCCTTTACAGACTTTGTTTCCACAAAGTCTGGCAGAGGTCTTGGCTCTAATACTGTAGTCATCTCATCAATCATCTTATCTCACCTTCCCTTTTAATTTCAGGGCAACGAGCCCCACCATTTGAATCTTCCGCTCAATTCCCACCAGAGCCTATTTGCTTCTTCTAAATCTGTCTCTATATCCTTCTCCTTCTTTCTAAAATCTTCTCTGAAGGAATTAACTTTAGTCAAAGCCTCTTTCTTTTTCTTAAGAAAGATTTCTCTTGAAAAATTTAATTTATTCACTTCTTTAAAATCACCCCTTTGCCTCCGCATTTAATGCAAGGCAGACCACTCTCTATTTCTTGCCCACTGCCTTTGCATTTAGGGCACCCTTCGGTTTCACCTATTACTGTAACCATGCCCTTCCCATTGCATACGGTACATGTAACACGGCCATCATGAGGATAGACACCAGTGCCTTTACAAAAGGCACACTTAATCGCTGGCTCCTTAACCTCAACCTTACCTGTGCCTCCGCAGACCTGGCAGGTGGCAAGCTTGGAGAGTAGCTCAAAGGGGTCTTTGCCCTTTCCTTTACAGAATGCACATTCTATTACATTCATTATCTTCCCTCACTTCCTTTTTGCTTACAGTGGAAAATACATATTTCCTTCTTTACTGACTTTACCTTCCTCTAATAGTCTCTTGGCTATTATACCCAATCTTGTTCTGGCGACTCCGAGGGCCTCTTCCATATCGCCAACCTTAACCCCGTCTGGATGTTTCTCAATAAATTTTAACACCTTCTTTTCCAGCTTCATCTCAGGAGATACTTCCTCTTTAATTGCCTCTTTTACAGGCCTTACCTTTACCTCTGCCTCCACCTCTGGCATAATTCCTCTTTTCTTAGCCATAGTAGCAGTTAGAGCTTGCCAGTTAGCTGCCATCTTTTCTCTTTCGGTCTTGAAGGCTTCCAATAAATCGGCAACTTCTGCATTCCTTTCTTTCTGTCGTGCTTGAATATCCCTCATTAACCTCTTGGTCGCCTTAACCATATCATCTACATACTTGGCCAACTCTTTCTTGAGTTCTCCACTCATCTCAGCATGAGCATCTGAGAATTCCTTGAGTTTGTTTGCAACATAAGTCTCAATCTCTTTTATAGCCTTTTTAATGCCAGTCATCATACTCTTGAAGTCCTTAAGCCTCCCTGTTTCTCCTTTTTCAAGGTCTGACCTAAGCTTATCAGCCATCTCCTTATGGGCATTAGAGAACTCCTTAAGTTTGTTCTCCACATAGGTTTCAATTTCCCTTACTCCTTCCTGAATGTCTGCCATCATTGACTTAAAGGCCTTAAGCCTATCAGCCTCTCCCTGTTCAAGACCTCCCTTAAGGTTGCCAGCCATCTCCTTATGCTCGCGTCGGAATCCTTTAAGCATCTTGTGAGTATCTTTTACTAACACCCCTATTGCCTTTACTCGCATATCATAAGAGCCGGCAATATCCTCACCCAGGTTTTTAATATCATCAGCTATTCCCATTTTTACTCCTCCTTTCTTCTAAAATTTCACCCTTTTGGGATAATTTTATTCCCCCGATATTGATTTAATACCCCTTCTCTCAACCATCGTAGCAGTTAATGCTTGCCAGTTAGCTGCCATATTTTCTCTTTCAGTCTTGAAGGCCTCCAATAGATCGGCAACTTCTGCATTCCTTTCTTTCTGTCGTGCTTGAATATCACCCATTAACTTCCTGGTCGCCTTAACCATATCATCTACATATTTGGCCAACTCCTTCTTGAGTTCTCCACTCATCTCGGCATGAGCATCTGAGAATTCCTTGAGTTTGTTCTTTACATATATCTCGATTTCCTTCACTCCTTCCTGAATCTCTGCCATCATAGATTGAAAGGCATTAAGCCTATCAGCCTCTCCCTGTTCAAGACCTCTCCTGAGGTTAGCAGCCATCTCCTTATGTTCGTTTTGAAATCCTTTAAGCATCTTGTGAGTATCTTTTACCAGTTCTTCTAACGCCTTTACTCGCATATCATAAGAGGCGGCAATGTCCTCACCGAGCTTTTTCATATCATCAGCTATCCCCATTTTCCAATCCCTCCTTTCTAATAAGGTTTAAAATAAGACCCTGGCAACTTCTTCCCTTCCTTTGCTCTCACCTCCCTTTAGACTATCGGCTCTTTTTTTTTAGCCATAACAACTGTTAATTTATGCCACTGAGAAGCCATATCTTCACGTTCTCTCCCGAATTCATCCAGTCTTACCCTAACTTCTTTTGCCCGCTGTATCTGTCTCGCCCGAATATTTTTTACCATCTCTTTAAAATCCTTAATCCGTATGGCTTCTCCTTTATGTAAAAGGCTATACAGCGACTCAGCCATCTCTTTATATTCTTTCTGGAATTCCTTTAGCTTCGCACTTACTTCATTCTCTCTGGCCCTCTGCCTTGCCTGAATATCCTGCAGCATTTTTTTAAAATCATCTATCCTCACCTTTTCCCCATCTGCCAGATTCTTCTTAATGGTTTCAGCCATCTCTTTCTGTTCTTCCAGAAAAGTCTTTAAAAAATCCTTTACCTCTTTTTCTCTCTCATCTTGGCGGGATAATATATCTTTCATCATATTATCAAAATCTTTTTTTCTTAAGGAGCCTTCTCTGGCGAGGGTTTCTTTGAGTTCAGTACTCATTTCATTCCTTTTGGTCTTGAAATCTTGAAGAACGCGGTGGGTATTGTCAATAATTATGCCTACTTCTGAGATTCTGGACTCGTAAGAAGAGGCAATCTCCTGTGCCACTCTTTTCATCTCATCTGCAATTCCCATTAAATTTACTCCTTTGCTAAAAGTAAAAGAAGGAATTTCCTGGCGAATCATGCTTTTGCAATCACTTCCCATCAGTTCCGTGTCTCCGTGGTTTTAAGGATGACCCGGCAAGAATCCCCTTTACCCCGCTTAGAAATTCCATTCCTAACGGGGCTTGGTTACCGACCAATCCTTAGGCTGCTGTTGCGGTCAAACCGATTGCCTCAGCATACTTCAGGTAGGTCTCGACTGATGCCACTACAACCCTGGCCTCAACGGCGAGTAATTCAATACCCACTAAAGAAACCCTTACCCAGGCATCAATCACAACACCCTTGTCCAGGATTCTGTCAATAACCTCGACCAGACTGGAAGATGCTATTGCTTTTTCTACTGCCATCTCTTTTCACCTCCTTTCGTTAAACACAGATTACACTGCTCATCCGTGCCACCTGTGTTATGATTTTGCCCTGACTTTTTCAGTTAGGGCATCCTTGACAACCCTTACAAGTCTATCTAAATCAAAAGGCTTATCCAGAAACCGATAAGCCCCCAATTTTTTTGCCATTGATTTTATAGAAGGACTACCATAAGCAGAGATCATTATTACCTTAAGGGAGGGTTTTATCCTGCGGACTTCTTTAAGGACATTAATACCATCCATGTCTGGCAGTTTATAGTCTAAGATCATCAGATTGTAACCCCTTGCCTTAATCTTTTTAATTGCCTGTTCACCATCATATGCCTTATCTACCTTATAGCCTTCCTCTTTGAGAATGTTTGAGATCATGCGACAAATGTCTCTTTCATCATCCACCACTAATACCTTATCCAAATTCGAATGACTCTCCTCTTTAGATACAGTACCTATGTTTTTTATTCCAAATATTGAATTATGATTTATAAGAAAGCAACAATTATGCCACACTGTTTTTTGTTAAGGCGTGAGTGTGAGTGACAGGCGAGACGCCTGTCCTACTACCACAACTTTCGCAGATGTTATTTGGTCGTCATTCCTTGCTTGACATAGCCTGCCCCGTACTTGATACGGGGGAATCCAGTTGTTTGTTTACCTCTGGATTCCCGCTTTCCAGACTGTGTCACAATTGTCATCCTGAACTCGTTTCAGGATCTCAGTCGTTTGTAACATGTTGAAATTATGAGATTCTGAAATAAATTCAGAATGACAAAAGAGGCATTTCTCGGATTGTGACACAGTCTGTTCGCGGGAATGACGTATTGAAAATTCTTATGTAAGCATCGCTCAATTTGGGTCTATGAATCGAAGAATAACTGAAAATCTGTCGAGTAAACTCTACAATCTGTAGAAATAGCCTTACAGTCCGAGGGATTTTATCTTTGAAAATAATGTCATGCGGTCTATCTTGAGAAAATAGCCGAGGCATCTTGCCTCGGTTAAACTGGTTTTTAAAAGGGATTGGTCTTAAAGGCAGATATGTATAATTTTTCGTCTGCTAATCCTGCTGTTTACCAATCTGTTTTTTCTTTTATCGCCTGTCATGAGGCTTGAATCGCACTATGTATTTATTTCACTTGAGCTTGAGTTATTTATTTTCTTTTCTTCTCATTTATGAGTCTTCTCATAATGCTTCTTTGCCTTTTCATATATCTCATCAACTGTCATACCCCTAAATATCTTTTCCTGCAGTTCAAGGTAATCGCCGCTTCCTTTACTGAACTGCCTTATAAAACGTATCATACCAGCATGACCGAGTGTATTTATAAGGCTCTTCATACCCAGGTTTCTTATCTCTATATCATCCTTAACCTTCTGCATTTTTTAATACCTCCTTTCGAACTAATTCTATAGGGTTAATAGGTTTAACTTTCAATCCTATTTCTCCTGTTCTTGTCTTAATTGCTTTTATAAGCCTATCATCACAGGTTACAAAATATTTACAGATCCCGACTTCAGCTGAGGCCAAATGCAATGCATCCCTCGAATCAATATTGGTTCTCTGCATAATCTCCTTTGATAAACGATGCACATCTGGAGATGGAACAACAGATTCTCTACAAATAAACGACATAGTATATACAACCTGTCTTCTCTCTTTAAATGGATTTAAGATGTTTTCATAATCAAGGACAAATGACCACACACAAGTGAACCTTCCCTCTTCTATGAGAGTAAAAATAGATTCTATTGCAGTTGTTTCAAGCCTTATCTTTAACTGTCCTTGATCATCAAAACACCTGTTATATATATTCATATCACAATAAATACGCACAGCTTATGTTACTGCAAAAAACAGAACTTTTACAAGCTCAGATGCAGGGATCTGAAAATGATGATTTTAGGGTACTGCGGTTAAAAATTACCTCAATAGGTGTTCATAATGAAAACGTGATAACTTTACAGTCCGAGGGATTTTATCTTTGAATATAATGTCATGCGGTCTATCTTGAGTATCTTAGCGGCCTTAACCTTGTTATTCTTTGCCTCAGCTAATGCCTCTTTAATAATCTCTCTTTCTACCTTCTCTGTTGTTCTCTTAGTTATTTCTCGCAGGGAGATGCCTTCAAATCCCCCCTCTCCCCCCTTTTCTAAAGGGGGGCGGGGGGGGATTACTATTTCACTATTAGAAGCTGCATCCATAGATAGGTTAATCTCCCTGATATAATTTGAATCTGTTAAAAGCACCGCCTTCCTGATCTTGTTTCTTAACTCTCTCACATTTCCAGGCCAGGAATAGTTTAAAAGGGATTTCATTGCCTCGCCGGATATCCCTTCAATCTTTTTATTAAACTCTTGATTTGCTTCCTCTAAGAAATATCTCGCTAATAAAGGTATGTCCTCTTGTCTTTCTCTAAGAAGTGGAAGATTAATATTAAACTCATTAAGCCGATGGTAAAGGTCATCCCTGAATCTACCTTTTTTAATCTCATTGGATAGGAATGTGTTCGTAGCAGCAATTATCCTGACATCTATCTTAATCTCTTTTGTGCCGCCCAGATGCTGGACCTTGCGCTCCTGAATTACCCTTAAGAGTTTTGCCTGAAGGGACTGAGGGAGATTGGTTATCTCATCCAGGAATAAGATTCCCTCATTGGCTGCTTCAAATTTCCCCCCCTTTCTCTTATCAGCTCCTGTAAAGGCGCCTCTCTCATACCCGAAGAGTTCACTTTCAACAAGGTTTTCAGGGAGTGTCCCGCAATCTACTGTAATGAAGGGTTTATCATGCCGTGGACTTTCCTGATGAATCATCCTGGCAATAAGCTCTTTCCCTGTGCCGCTTTCGCCCTGGATAATCACTGTTAAATTTGTAGGGGCAACTATCTTGACCTGATTTAGGATAGCTTTTATGTGAGGGCCTTCACCTACAAATTGTGTGATAGTAGTCTTTTCCTCTAATCTCCTTCTTAAATCCTCAACCTCTATGCGGAGAGACCGGCTCTCAAGCGCCTTTTTTATATTCAGCATTATCTCTTCATTATCAAAAGGCTTGGTGATATAATCAAATGCGCCCAACTTCATAGCCTGAACCACCCTTTTAGTTTCTCCATAGGCTGTAAGCATGATTACAATCAAATTTTTGTCTATTTTTTTAATCTTCTCCAGAACCTTCATCCCATCCATTTCCGGGAGCTTGATATCTAATAAGACCACATCAGGTGAGTGCGCCCTGACTTCTTTAAGCGCCTTTCTGCCATCGCCTGCAGTAATAACCTCGTATCCCTCTGACCTTATAATATCCGAAAGGAGCTGCAGCGTATCCTCATCATCATCAACTATCAGGATTTTATCGAGTGGTTTAACGGGGTCCATCTTCTGAAACCCTTTCTCTATACACTGGTAATCTGACCGTTACCTCTGTGCCATAATCAGGTTTACTTTCTATATGAATCTTCCCTTTGTGAAGCTCGATAATCTGCAGTGCTAAAGAAAGCCCCAATCCTGTCCCCTCTCTTTTCGTGGTAAAGAAGGGGTCGAATATCCTGTTGAGATTATCCTCTGAAATCCCGCAGCCTGAATCAACAAAACTTATTAAAATCTCTTCAGCATCATGGTCGTAATAGGCAGTGATAGTGAGCCTTCCACCCTTTGGCATAGCATCCAGGGCATTTAGTATAAAATTCAGAAATGTTTCTTCGAGGAGTTTTTCATCCAGAAAAATTTTAGGCAGTCCCCTCTGAAGTCTCTTAGTGAGACGCACATGCTGTTTTAAACATCTCGCATTAACAAGATCACATGTACTGTTAATAACCTTATCAGCAGAGCCTATCTTAAAAGAGACGTCGCGCGGCTTTGCAAGATTGAGTAAATCTCTGGTAACCTTGTTCACCTTCTCAGAGCTCTTTAATATAATCTTAAGATGCTTTCTTATCTTTTTATCAAGTTCGTATTTTTTGAGACAGAGTTGCGCTGCAGCCTTGATATTGCTTAGAGGGTTTCGTATCTCATGGGCTATCCCGGCGGCCAATTTCCCGACCCCGGCTAATCGCTCTGAATAAAGTAATTGGTCTTCTAATTCAACCACATCGGTGATATCTTTAATATATTCAATTACCTGAATAACATTGTTATCCTCACCCTTTATAGGAAAGGTAGATTCATTCAATATAGTCTTTCTTTTGCCTATCTCCCTGCCGATTTTAGTGCGCTGGCTCGGCATGCCTTCCTCAAAGGTCTTTTCTGCCGGGCAGTTATCACAGATCGCATTACGCTGGTAGTACTCGTTAAAACATTTTCTACCCAGAATCTCTGAAAAATCCCTTTTCCCGAATATATTGAGAATCGCCTTATTGACCCTGATTATCTCGTACTCCCTGTTTATGACGGTTATCCCATCCTCTATACAATCAAATATGGCCTGGAAGTTATTTTTAATACCCTCTATGAGCTGTTTTACCTCTAATTCCTTAGCAAGATCAATAGAGGTTTCTATTTCTTTATTAAGTGCCTTAGGTTCTTCCATTCCGATTGTTCGAGAGGGTTCCCCCGACCTCATTTTTATCTATTTTATCTATTAAAAGATTGCAATTAAACAAATTCTACACATAAAGATAGATAAATTCAAGTTTTAAGTAGATTTCGAAGCTTCCCCCTTGACTTTAAAACAGGAGCTATCCTACCATTAATGATGAATCTGGAAGAGGTTTTTGCTTTATATGAGACGGAACTAAAAAGTATTGAGGACAGGCTTAAAGACCTTTTCAAGAGTCGTATCTTTACTATCCCGCTTATCGGAAATCACCTAATAGATGGCGGCGGCAAGAGACTCAGGCCGTTGATTCTGATAGTGAGCGCAGAGATAGCAGGTTACAAGGGAGATGCGCATTTAACCCTTGCAGGGATTATTGAATCAATACATACTGCATCCATCTTACATGACGATGTTGTTGACGGTGCAGAGATAAGGAGAGGTAAATCTCCAGCCCATTCCATATGGGGTAACCAGGTTGTGATACTTGTCGGTGATTTTCTTTACTCCAATGCCTTGAGGCTTGCTGTCATGCAGAAAAACCAGAAGATCATGGAGACACTCTCTGAGGCAACGACAAGGATGGCAGAAGGCGAGATCCTCCAACTTGGCAAAACAGGAGATACTGATATAACTGAAGAGGAATATCTTGATATTATTTCTGCAAAAACAGCTGTTTTAATCTCTGCTGCATGCAGAATAGGCGCTATCCTGGGTTCTCTGCCTGAAGATAGGGAAAATGCACTCACAAATTTCGGGATGAAGACAGGTATTGCATTTCAGATGGCAGATGACATACTTGATTATATGGCAGATGAGGGTAAACTCGGCAAGCGACTCGGCAATGACCTTAAAGAAGGCAAGATAACACTCCCGCTTATATACTTGTTGAAGACCGCTGCAGATACAGAGATAGAAGAGGTTAAGGATATAATTAAAAATGGGTTCAAAAAGAGCGGTTTAAAAAGGATACTGAGGCTTTTTGTGAAATATAATGCAATAGAATTATCTTTAAAAAAGGCGCAGGACCTTATCGCTGATGCAAAGACCGAGCTTGCAGTTTTTCCTGATTCACCTGCGAAGGAGGCACTATTCAAGATTGCTGACTATACACTCCTTAGAGGTAAATAGATGCATCCCATTGTTGAACTCGCAAAGAAGAGTGTAGAGACATATGTCAGGGAAGGCAGGACTATAGAACCGCCTGAACCTATTCCCTCTGAATTGGCTGAAAAGGCAGGTGTCTTTGTATGTCTAAAGAAACACGGCCAACTGAGGGGGTGCATAGGTACTTTTATGCCATTATGTGAATCTATAGGGACTGAAACTATAATAAATGCAATATCTGCCGCAACAAAAGACTATAGGTTCCATCCGGTGGAGCAAGATGAACTCGAAGAACTCACTTATTCTGTTGATGTCTTGTCCTGCCCTGAAAAAGTAAATGACATAGCTGAGCTTGACCCCCGGAAATACGGTATAATTGTTGTCAGCGGACAAAGAAAGGGGCTGCTGCTGCCTGACCTCGAGGGAGTTGATACCATAGACGAACAATTAAGGATAACAAAGATGAAGGCAGGTATACTACCTCATGAGGAGGTAGAAATTTACAGATTTGAGGTTAAAAGGTATAAATAGATTTTAGATCTTTCTTTTGAATTCTCCGCTTCTGCCGCCTCGTTTTTCCATGAGCATAATATCAGAGATGATCATTTCTTTATCAACTGCCTTGCACATATCATAAATAGTTAAAGCAGCCACGGCTACAGCGGTCAGTGCCTCCATCTCAACCCCTGTCTGGCCCACAATCTTTATACGTGCCTCTATGTCCACTTTATTATTTTTGCTGTCAAGCTTGAGGTCTATGTCTACTGAGGTAATATTCAACGGATGGCACATCGGGATAAGTTCGCTCGTCTTTTTTGCTGCCATTATTCCAGCAACCCTTGAAACACTAAACACATCGCCTTTCGGAATCTTTTTATCCTGTATAAGTTCCAGGGTTTCAGGTTTCATATAAACAGAGCCTTTTGCGAAAGCCTCTCTCCTGGTTATAGGCTTTTCGCTAATATCAACCATCTTTGCCCTGCCTTCTTTATCAAGATGGGTCAGTTTTTTCATCCATCCCCCTTTAAAATATTTTATTGGTGCCGAAGGCGGGATTTGAACCCGCACGGCCTTTCGACCACCAGACCCTGAACCTGACGCGTCTGCCAGTTCCGCCACTTCGGCCCTTAAGTATTATACGATTCTCTATTTAAAAATTAAACGGCAACCCCTCGGTCTTCATCACAAGCCACTTTGTTCTTTCTTTTTCGAGTGTAAACTTGAGATGAACCGGTTTTGGTAAATCTCCAAAGATATAACCAGTATCATTACCAATAGTTGCAATAATCCTCACATCCATATCTGCAGTAGCAACTTTATCATTGACCTTTGTCTCTAAATTTTCATATTCGACCTTGATATCACTCATCTGCTTGAAGACGGATTTCATGGATTCCTTTAGATAGAGGTATGTAAGACCATATTCGTCACTATAGTTAAAAGATACCTTTGACATCACCGTATCAAGGTCTTCTCTTTCTATCGCCTTAGAACCCTCCTTGAAAAGTTTCTTAATCCTGTTTTCATCAGAAGGCCAGAGGAAATAGAGGATGATTGGAGTTAGTATTAAGAGAAATAGAATTGCTATGGATTTTTTACTCAAGGCCTATCCTTTCAATCTCGCCTCAAGCTCTGACTTGAAATCCCTATAAGTTTTGTTCCTTAATGCTTTAAAAAATAAATCGTAACTCATTGGTGATAGAAATTTGAAATAATACTTATGTTGCTTTTGCAGTTCATTAAGCCTATTGAAATGTGCTTTTGCATACTCAAGTTTCTTTTGATTTTCATCCCCTGCTGTTCCATCATATGCTCTATCGTCTTTAATCTCTATTATGAGAATATCATTCCCAGTCTTGATAAAAAAATCAGGGTTAAAACTTCCCTGCTTAGGATGTTCCCCCTTACGCCATGAGTATTCAATACTATAGAAACCAACATCAAGGGATTTTATCCATGCATCAATTGCCTTCGCATTATCTTCTTTAATAAGTCCCTTAACAAATTTTCGTTCTGGCTCATATGCTGTCAATACCACATTGAGAGGGGTCTTAAAGTTATATTTGTTTCCCACTTTTATAACTGCTGATCTGGGAAGGCTCTCATCCTCTTCAAGCTCTTTAAGTAACTTTATATCTGTTTCTTCTCCAAGGGTTATGGAGTAGTCATCCCAAAACACTGTGCTGTCACGTCTGAGTGACCCCCCACCCAAGCTATTTTTGTTCATCTTTTTACTGCTGATTTTATAGGGTTCTTTTGATTTTGGCACTATCCTTGGAAATGTACTACTTTTCCTTTTGATAACACCGAATGCACGTAAAGCTTTATGGCTATTTCCCTCACTAATCATGCCTGTTTTATCTTTCACTTCTTTTAAAGACTGACAGATGATTTGTATAATTTTTTCTTTAGACCATTCCTCGCTATAGTTAGTTCCAGCATCCTGGTCAAAGACGTATAGTCTGTTAAAAATATCATTGGCAACGTCTTCTACTGGATACATTTTTTGTGTGACGAAATATTCCCTTTTCTCCCTAATTCCTGTTATCACTGTTTCATATTCTGTTTCTTCTGGAATAATTACGTCTTGACTCGAAAAAGTGATATATCCTTTCTTAAGTAATTCAAATTCATCCTCTTTTAGATATTCCCTGCTCTCTTCTATTACCTTCTCATAATCAATTTGGAAAAGGGCAAAGTTGTAGTCCTCTTTCTTCTCGACCGGATAAGAGTGGATACGCTTTTCAATCTCTAAAACCTCATCTACCAAATGCTTGATGCTGCTTGACCATTTGTCATGATTGAAGACAGTTACAATAGGCTGATTTCCCCTATAAACTTCCGGTATCCTCAACCCCCTTCCCAGGACTTGGGCGATAAGGAGTTTTGAATTAAATGCTCGCTCCTCGTGAGGGACGATCTGAAAGACATTTTTGACATCCCAGCCTTCCGAGAGCATACTGACAGAGGTAATCCACTCAATAGGGTTTTCCTTGTCATCCACCCTTCGTAGGATCGGGATATTACTCTTGTGCTCATTGGCAGAGGTAACGATCAAAACCTTCTCGGCGGCTTCCTCTTTGCTGATCTTCTCTTTCTTGGCAAGGAAGGCAATCAGTTTATCCGTGAGACGCTTGCAGGCGGCGATGTTTTTGGTAACCAGGATGGTGATGGGTTTAACCTTGCGGTATTTGGCGGTCTTGTTTTCAATATGATTGTCGTAAATCTTTTGAAACTTCTCGTCCTCACTCCCTGAGGAATCCTCCGCCACATACCGGATGGATTTGATAAACTTATCCTCAATGGAATCCCTCAGGGAAAAGCGATGGATTACATCAGTGAAATAGTCATCTCCTATGTAGCAAGTGCCGGAAACATTCACGATGAACTTGAACCCATATTTAGGATCAAGTAAAAATTCCTTCCATTTTTTGAGCGCCGTGTCGGAGGGATTCATCAAGTGGTGTGCCTCATCGTTCAATACAAGAGTATGCTCGCCTTTCCCAACAAGGCTATCCTCGATAGCGGATTTGGTGTTAATATAGGTGGCATGGATGTTCTCAATGCACACGTCGCCTTTTTGAATAGTGCTTGAGGCATTGATGATTCGGGGATTGGCTATCTTGGAATCAGCAGGCAAAAGGTCTTTTAAGGCTTTATCAGCAGAAAGCGTCCTGAACTTCTCCATCAGCCCTGCCTCAATAGTGTTTGATGGACAGAGGGCTAATACCTGATCCACGGCCCCCTCAGCCAGCATAATGCGGGCGATTCCATACATGACATAACTCTTTCCTGTAGCTGTTGCGTGATCAAGAGAACAAGAGAGTTTATCAGGCAGTTGCAAATGGTTGACAAAGTCATCAAAAGATAAATATTTCTCCTGAAGTTTCTGGTTATTGTGATAGTTTTCCTCTGCCAAATCTTTTAAGTTTTTATACTCTCCACCCAAGAAATACCTTGTGACCTCTCGAATAGCTTCTTTCTGATATTCTCTATCTCCGCAGAGGGCGTCCAGGAAAGCTTCGTATTTGTTTGGATCAAACCTTTTGGGATTGTAGTTAGGAGATACCTTGAGAACTAAATCCTTATTTTGAAAAGTCTGGCGCTCAAGCATGTTATTTACTCTTCTTTCCCTCTTTAACGATATTCATTTCTATAAGTCTCTGTTTTTCGTGTTCTATCTCGGTTTTCAAAACTTCGGGGTCAGGAAGTTGCAGTCTGTATTTTGAAGCGAATATTTTATTGCTCATGCCGCCCAGTGCATACTCGACTACCGTCTTCTTTTTATCAGTGCAGAGGATAATACCAACCGGGTCATTTTCTTCGGAAAGCTTTTCTTTGTCTTTTAGATAATTCACATAAAGGTTCATCTGTCCAGCATCAGCAGGACTAAATTCGCCAATCTTTAAATCTATAGCAACGAGACATCTCAAAATTCTATGATAAAGAAGGAGGTCAAGGCGATAATGGCTTCCTTCAAGAGTTATTCGCTTTTGCCTTGCAACAAAGGTAAAACCTGTCCCTAACTCAAGAAGGAAATGCTCGAGGTGCCTGATTAAAGCCTCTTCCAATTGTGATTCTGAGTATTCATCCTTCAATCCGAGAAATTCAAGTATATACGGGTCTTTGATTTCATCTTCGGGCTTTAAAGTGATAGGTTTTTCGTGTGCTTTTGCAATAACTGCCATCTTGCGTCTAGATAAAGCGGTTCTTTCATAAAGCATAGATTGAATCTGCCTGTCCAATTGCCTCACTGACCAGTTTCCCCTTATGCACTCTGCCTCGTAGAACTCACGCTTAAAAGACTCGTCAAGACGCATGAGAAGGCAGTAGTGCGACCATGAGAGCGGTAATTTCGCAGACAGTGTGTGCGAAATCTCCGATAGGCTAGACAGTGTCTGGCTTTTTTCTGGTAATTCGGCAGACGGCGTCTGCATTTTTGTTGCATGATTCAATTGGCTAGACAGTGTGTAGCTTTTTTCACGATAGATAAGGTAGAACTGACGAATATTTTTTAATTGTGGGAAGCTAAAACCCTTCCCGAATCTTTTAGTCAAATCAATGGATAATTTTTTCAGAAGTTGCTCTCCATACTCTGCTCTCTCTTTTCCCTTCTGCTCAAATTCAATAATCCTTCTGCCGATGAGCCAGTAAGTAGCCACCAGTGCAGTGTTTACATACCGCACCGCTGTCCTACGCCCCTGCTCAATGAGTGAGGCAAGGTCAGTAATGAGGGTTGAATAGTTTTGTGCCTTGGAGATTCTTTTCACTTTCTAAAATCCTTATCTTGAAAGGTCTGGCGGTCAAGCATGGGTTTTTTGCCTTTGTATTCTTGCCTTGCTCTATCAAAAAACGAAGAGTCTTTATGGAATTGTTCCAGTAACCAATCAACAAAAGCATCGCTATATTGCGGAGAAGCAAACTTCGACTTATAGAAGTAATTAGGTTTGTTCCCGTCAATCTTAAAAACTCTGCGAACACATAAGATATCATAAGAATTAATTGTCTTTCTACCATTTAATCGCTGGTTTACAAGTTGTTCTACTTCTTTCTGCCTATGTGGATGGGTGCTATCAGGACTTTTAGGGACCTCAACAATGAAAGCATCTTCTCCACTTGTTCCTGAGCTTAAAACAATATCAGACTTCTTAGGATTTCTAATAATAGCGAGCTTTAAATTGATGGAAATGTAGAATGCTTCTCTCCCTATTGTTATAGTTTGTGCCTTGTCTCTAACTGACTCCTGAAAATGTTTCCACCACTTCAAAGTTTCAGTTGGCAGTCTTCTTTTAATGACTGCACTATCGAGGGTTTGAAGACTTGGATCTATGTCATATACAAGCGCCATCATTCCTAGTGGTACACGTTTTGAAATGTCAATGCCAAGCCATTCATTAATTTTTTTAGTATAATTGATAACACCTGCTTGGAATAAAGCCATTACATCAGATGGGATAAAAGGTATAACCAAGTGTGTAGCATTATCTCTAAGTTGTTTTATCTTCTCAATATTTAATCTAAGTGGATCATCTATTGTTGTGAACACATGGTTAAGGCAATCATCAAGGCTTAAACTTTTTCTCGGTTGATTTCTTTTTTTCCTATAAAAGATTTTTCGTTTTTCCTTTAATAGCTTTGCTTTCAATAATAATTCCCATGCATTACAAAATAAGAATACAAAACATTCCAGACGATAAGATATAGAAAGTTTATTGATAACCTCCAATCCCAAAATAAATGCTTCAATACTACTTTCAGTAAGATTTCGCTCTAGTTTGGTCACTTATCCTTACCTTTGAAGGCCTTAAAAGTTTTTACCTCCCGCTTCTCATTCCCAAATATATCAATATAAATAACCATAATCTGCCCTTCGACCTTATCTTCCGCGAAATGCATTTCATACCCTTTCTTCTTCAAATCCTCAGCATAAAAAACTTCGTCAAGGTCAAAGACCTCTCCATCAAAGTCATAGTCCAGCATGATCATGGAAAGGGTTTCCAGATTGGCAAACTCTATGGGCTTGCGGGAGATGACCTTGCTCGCAAACTTTTCAATTTTGATGACGCTTTCCTTTGTCTTCTGATTGAAAAGGTCAGCCTTCTTGGGCTTATCCAGAAAATATTTGCACTCCACTGTCGGCACCTGAATAAAGTCAAAGCCTACAGCGTCCACCGTGTCATTGACATCCATCTCGCTGACCGGCTGTTTGATTTTGGTAAAGCCCCGATTGTGAATCTCCTCGATGATGGAATAGGGGATACGGAGGACAAAGTATTTTGTCTTGCCCTTCTCTATGTAGTCCTCAAGGAACTGCACCGATGCGGCAGGGGCGATGATAAAGAAGCGTCTGCCGATCTTGTCTTCCAGGTACTTGTAGAGGTCGTTAATAAATCCCCTGTCCATCACAGCGTTGGGATGTTTCTGGTAATTGAAGACCATGACGCTATCCGCACCCAGGTAGCCGTCCAGTTCAATCCTTGCGATCTCGTGTCTATCATCCCGGCATTGAAAGAGTCTTAAGGCAAAGTCCCGATACTGCTCCCAAGGGAGTTCCTTAATCATCTTGTAGTCATAGAGTCCAGCGTTATAGAGCGTGAATGGTTGGCACTGCTTACCATATTTCTTCTTGGGGTTTTCTAAATCCTTGCTCTCGGCAATGTTTAAGAGGCGCTTCTGCATGGTGTAAATAGCTAATTTCCCGCAGTCCACGCCAATCCACCGCCTGCCTAGCTTCTCAGCCACGGCCTGCGTAGTGCCTGACCCGGCAAAGCAATCCATGACAAGGTCGCTGGGGTTGGAGGAGGCTTTGATGATACGATTCAACAAAGCTTCTGGTTTTTGGGTGGGGTAGACTCGCTCCGCATGACTTTGGATAATGGATATATCTGTCCATACATCATTCAGAGGTAACACTTCGTCATCATGTAAATATTTCCTGTAAACCTTTCCATCTTTATGCCTGTATTCTTTATATCTTAATCCGTGTTTATCAATGCCTGTATATTTAACAAATTGTTTTTCTGAAAAAGGAGTTGCAATATCTCTCCAGTTAAAAATAGTGTTTTCTGTTTTTGTGTAAAAATAAATTACCTCATGTTTTCTCTTATATTGCGTTTCTGACTGGCCAGCTCCTTGATAACTCCAAATGATTTCGTTTTTTAGATTATTTTCTTTAAAAATCTCATCCATCAGGGCTTTGACATAGTGAGCCTTCTTCCAGTCCAAATGGACATAGATACTACCATCCTCACTCAGCAGCTCTCGCAGGAAAACCAGCCGTTTCCTCAAAAATTCCAAAAAATTCGCCCCGGCAATCTTGTCCTGATATGCCTTCTGATCCTGGCTTCCCCTGAACTCCTGCCTTGTTGCAAATGGTGGGTCAATATAGACCAGCCTCACCCCTGGGGTCCCATCAGCGTTCTTTAGCTTTCCTTCCTGCTTCATTTGCAAAAGGGTCTTTAAAACCTGAAGGTTATCGCCAAAGATGAGCATATTCGTCCATTGTTCGGGGACAGTCCCGATTCTACCGCCTTCGGCCAGTAAATCTGGGACAGTCCCCTTGCTGTTTCGGAAGGTCTTAAGGCCAGTAAATCTGGGACAGTCCCCTTGCTGTTTCGGAAGGTCTTAATCTTTTGCAGGGGCACGGCCATGGTGTCGGCCAGGATGTCCTCTTCCCGCTCCTTATCAGCATAAATAAGCTCATATTCTTTCTTTGTATCAAAAAGAAGTGAATTTTTGCTCTGTTCGAGGTATTTGAGGAGGCTTAGTCTATCATCCTCCGGAAAGGGAACGCCTTTTTTCAAAAGGCTTATAATCTTTTCAATCTGCTCATCAGATAATTCTTTCATAGCAATTCTTCATCCTTCTTCTAAATATTTTTGTGGTGTCACAATCTTCAATTTAGAAGGCATATCTTTTATATCAAGAAGGTCTCTATCACCAGTTATTAGAAAGGTTACACCTGCTTTAAAGCAACATTCAAGTATCATATTATCCTCAGGGTCTCTGCAGATCGTTACCTTTTTCTCCGGTTGCACAATCTTTACTTTCGTCACAAAAGCAGCTATTCCAGAAACCAATGCTTTTAACTGGACATGATCAATCTTTTCTTCAGCTTCAAGTTCTAAAGGGACGTCACGATATTCTTTTAGGAGGGTTGGTGATACATATATATCTGCCTCTGCAAACGCTTTATTAACAGCTTTCTCAGGAACTCCGCCGAATGCAAAGGCAGAGATAAGCACACCCGTATCAATGACTACTTTATTTCTTCTTTTCGTATGTCTTTCTCCTTACTGATTTGACCGCATTATCAATGTCCTTCATGGTCAATTTTGTCTTCTTAAAAACCTCTTTTGCAACTTTAAAAGCTGCGTCAAGCCTGTCTTCAGGAGAAAGCACTGAAAGGATATAATCTTCTAGATCAATCTTTTGTGCTGTTGCTCTCATTTTAATCACCTCATCCAAATTCGTTTTTATCTTATTCTATATCAAAATACCCAATTTTTCTATAACCGAAAAAACCATCTTCAGAGATCATAACGTGCACCCAAAAGCATACATCTACTTACATAAGTGCATGTTTACTCAATTTTCTAACTCTCTGTTACTTTCACAATAGAATCCTTAATCACTTTAAGCAACTGTCTTAAATTCTGATCGCTTATGCTTAATGGAGGCATGATGACTATGACATTTCCGAGAGGTCTGATGAAGACCCCGTTTTCTCTCGCACGGTATGCAACACGCCAGCCCATCTTCTCTGACCAGTCATAAGGTTTTTTTGTCTTTTTATTTCTTACCAACTCTACACCAGCCATCAGTCCTATATTTCTAACATCTCCTACATACTTTAGATTCAGGACTTCCTTAAGCCATGTATCGAGAATCTCAATCTTTTTCTTAAGGCTTTTCAATACCTCTTCCTTTTCGAATAAATCAAGGCATGCAAGGGATGCAGCACATGCGAGGGGATTTCCAGTATATGAATGGCCATGGAAGAATGTTTTTAAGTCTTTAAACTCTCCGAGAAAGGCATTATATATATCATCTGTTGCTATGGTTACCGCCAAAGGCATATAACCACCTGTGATGCCCTTTGATAAGCACATAATATCTGGCGCAGCAGATTCATGTTCACAGGCAAACATCTTCCCGGTACGGCCGAAGCCAGTCGCTACTTCATCCGCTATCATCAGGATATTATACTTAGTGCATAATTCTCTAACACCTTTAAGGTATCCTGGAGGAGAGGTTATCATCCCGCCTGCTGCCTGGATAAGGGGCTCTATAATCAATGCTGCTATCTTACCTGAATGGGCATTGAATATCCCTTCCATCTTATCAAGACATGCAAACTTACATTCAGGATATTCTTTGCCAAGTTCACATCTATAGCAGTAGGGTGAAGGAGCTTTATAGGTCTTGAATAAAAGAGGTGTAAATGCTTTATGGAATATATCAATCCCGCCAACACTCACAGCGCCCATTGTATCTCCATGATATGCATTGTTAAGGGAAACAAATTTATTTTTTCCATCAACTCCTTTATGTCTCCAGTACTGGAATGCCATCTTAAGGGCAACCTCTACAGCAGTCGAGCCATTGTCAGAGTAGAAAACCTTGCATAATCCCCCCATGCCCCCCTTTTCTAAAGGGGGGGTGGGGGGATTACCGGTAAAGGGGAGATGGGGGGGTAATGACTTCTGAACTATTTGTACGAGTTTTTCTGCCAATTTTATGGCAGGCACATTACTCAGTCCCAATAATGTGCTGTGGGCGATTTTATCAAGCTGCTTCTTTATTGCATCATCTATCTCCTTTTTTCTGTGCCCGTGGATATTTACCCAGAGGGATGAGACGCCATCAAGATACCATCTGCCGTAAATGTCCTTTATAAAACAGTCCTTACCTTCAAAAATGATTATCGGCTTCTCCTCAAGCCATTCCTTCATCTGGGTAAAGGGATGCCAGATATATTGCTTGTCGAGTTCTTCGAGCCGCCTGTTTTCTTCGATAATACCCATGTCAATTATCCTTAGATAAAACTATAACATATCTAATTTAGCTGCAAGTATTCTCTCAATCCCTGCGTAATCCTTTATCAATGAGATATCCACAAAGCCTGCATCCTCGGCCATTTTTCTGACTGCATCTGCCTGGCTGATGCCAAGTTCTAATATGAGGCAGCCGCATTTATTTAAATATCCTCTTGCCTCAGGGATTATTGTCCTATAATAATCAAGGCCGTCTTCCCCTCCATCCAATGCCTCAACCGGCTCCCAGTCTTTAATCTCTATCTGCAAATTTTTTATATCATTCCTTTTGATATAAGGAGGGTTTGAAACTATTAAATCAAATTTGAAATTTGAAATTTGAAATTTGGAATTCTTTTCTATCGGCTCAAACAGGTTACCCTTTAAAAAAATCACATTATTTATCCTGTTAATCTCGGCGTTTTCCCTTGCATATCTAATCGCAATCTTTGATGTATCAGTGCCATAGACCTGTGCATCAGGAAATTCTCTGGCAAGTACGAGAGCAATGCAACCGCTTCCTGTGCAGAGGTCTAAAATACTTACAAATCCCCCCATCCCCCCTTTACTAAAGGGGGTTGTGGAGGGATTATCTTTGGGTAAGTGTGGATTTGATTTTTGACTTCTGACTGTCTTTATCGCTTCTTCTACCAGTAATTCGGTCTCAGGCCTTGGTATAAGGACACCTTTACATACCTTTATTTTTAAACCGCAAAATTCAGTATAACCAAGTATATACTGCAAGGGTTCTCTTTTTGCCCTTCTTCTCAGGAGTTCATCTATCTTTGAAATACACTTTTCCGGAATCTGCGGATTATCTCTGTAAAGGGTTACTCTGTCTATCCATAGACAATCAGATATTATCATCTCAGCCTCTCTAATGGCATCTTCGATACCAGACTTTTTGAGAAAGTCTCTTGCCTTTTTTAATTTAGAGAGAGCGTTCATTTTTCATTCTTATAACCACACTTTTGTAAATACACCATGGAGCTTCTTGGGTGGGAACTTATAAAACTGGATGAATGTTGGTGTTGCCCGCTTTATGAAAGAGAATATTTTCCAGGCGATATTATCTGTGGCAATATCTTCAAGGCCATAGAATACAACCCTCTCTTCTATCCCTGCCTTCCTCATGATTTCTTCCACGTCTATCACTTCCATATATCCCACTTGTATCTCAAAGACCCTGAGGCCTTCTGCAATGTCCTCTTTAAAGGAACCGATAATACCAAAGGGATCATCCCTCTTGATGATAGACACAAATATGTTGTCCTCATAAATGATGCCATGAAAGAACATTGTTTGTGTTATGTAAAATGGGATCTCTTTTATATCCCTTATAAGAAATAGTGCCGTGCCTTTAATCCTTTCAGTTGTTGCGTGTACCCTTGTAAACTTATTAAGAAACTCATCTAAATGCATAAAATCCATCATCCCATAAAGTCTCTTCTGGCCCTTTGTATAAAAAATTATCATTGCAAGCGGTATCGAAGCAAGTAATAGTGACCAGTACCCACCATGAGGTATTTTATAGAAATTAGCACTAAGATAAGCTACATCAATAATTGTAGCAAAAAGAGAAACGACTACAAATATCCTCTTTTTCTTAAGATAAAAAATCCAGGTCATTAAGATGCCAGTTAGAAACATTGTCCCTGTAACTGCAAGGCCGTAAGCAGCAGCAAGACGATGCGATTCCATAAATTCCAACATTATGAAAAGGACTGCAGCAAGTAGAAACCAGTTGACCGAACCTATATATATCTGTGACCTCCTCTCAACAGAGGTATAATCCACCTTGAATATCGGCATAAGCCTTGTAGTTATCCCCTGATAAACTATCGAAAACATTCCGCTTATCATAGCCTGTGATGCTATGACGGTAGCTGAAATGCTCAATATAAGGAACGGTACATAGAGGTTTTTTGCATAGTGGAATACCATCTCGAAGAGTATATTCTTTGCTTCAGGATGATTCACTAAGAAAGCACCCTGTCCCAAGTAATTAATGACAAGTGCAAAAAAGACACCTATCCATGCCTGCCTTATCGGCCTGCCACCGAGGTGCCCCATATCCGCATACAGGGCCTCCCCTCCTGTTGCACAGAGTATAATCTCTCCAAGGGCAATGAAGCCTTTAAAGCCATTTTCAAGAAGAAATTTTATTCCCCAGTAAGGATTCAATGCCTTGAGAACATCGGGTGCTTCTGAGATAGAGAATATTCCCACAAGCGTAAGGGATATAAACCATATGCTCATAACTGGGCCAAATGCCCCGGCTATCTTTTCTGTACCCTTTCGCTGGAAGGTGAAAAGTACTATGGCAATCAATGCAGCAATAAAAACAATATTGGCCTTTGAAAGACCTTCGAGTCCAGGTATCAGTAAAGAACCTTCAACTGCGCTCAGTATGCTGATGGCCGGAGTGATTACGCCATCACCAATAAGCAAAGAGACCCCTATTATAGACAACAGCGCTACAAGGCCAACACTCCTTTTAGAGCGGAGGAGCGGCTGCAATATCTCTTTAAGCACAATCGTCCCGCCCTCACCCCTTTTACTCAGGCTCATGGCAAGCCATGCATACTGCACTGTAACAAGGGTTAATAGTGTCCAGACTATTAATGACAGGACTCCAAGGATGTTATCATTCGTGGAGCTAAGAAATAGGAATACTACTGTTACTGTATATATTGGACTTGTGCCAATGTCTCCAAAAACAAGACCGAGCGCCTTGATTATACCGCTCTTTGAAAGATTCTTTTCAGACATATTTTCTTTCCATTACTTTAACCAGAAAACGTCCTATTTATTTTATACATGGCGGGAAGAGTTAACAAGAAAAATCAGAAACATTTAAGATTTCCCTGAGATCCTCTCTCTTATATTTTTCTATTGGTAAATAGTAGCGATTGACACAAAAGAGAATTTTTTATAGTATAAGACATATTCGATTTTCGGGCGGATAGCTCAGCTGGGAGAGCACAGCCCTTACAAGGCTGGGGTCACAGGTTCAATCCCTGTTCCGCCTACCAACCACAACAGTGATTAGATATTAGTAATCTTGAGTGTGAGTGTAAGTGCTTCACTTTCACTTACACTTACAAGATTACCGTCGTTTATGGGGTGGTAGTTCAGCTCGGTTAGAACGCTGGCCTGTCAAGCCAGAGGTCACGGGTTCGAGTCCCGTCCACCCCGCCATAATTCTTATTTCTTCTTGCCTTTCATCAGCCTCTCATATTTTTCGATACCGACACATTCCTTTGCCGCTGGGCACCACTCAAGACATGTAGGCTTCATCTCACGGGATATAGTTCTTTTGCATCCCTTGCATACAATCTCTACCTCATCTGACCATATCTCGGAAGCAGTGTCACACCAGAAACACTTTATATTTTCCGGATAGGGCGTTTTTATCTCCCTGCTTCCCGGGCAACTATCCTTAATAGCCATAGTTACATTTTAAACAGTTTCATATTAATTTTCCAGAAATGTTCAGGTTTATTAAAAGCTTAGCAGAAAGCATTATCCAGGCAAAAGTTGACCTTTTAAAGCGGCATGTGTGCCTTTGGATTTAAATCAAGCCCTGAGATATTTTTTGTTATGAGATAGTGATATCCGGCTGCTGCAATCATGGCTGCATTGTCTGTGCACAATGATATAGATGGTATAAATATTTCTACTTCCTTTTCCTTTCCCATCTTCATTATTCTTTTCCGAAGCTCGTTATTTGAAGCCACCCCACCTGTAAGCGTAACCCTTTTAATGCGCTCTTTTTTAATCGCCCATTCTGTTTTTCTCACAAGCACGTCAACAATAGATGCCTGGAATGATGCGGCAATATCGTTTATTAGTTCTGGGTTCAGAGTTCTGAGTTCGGAATATTCACCCCCTCTCTCACCCTCCCCCCTCGAGGGGGAGGGAAGGGTGGGGGGGCTGACTGCTGACTTTGAAAAATTCAATACCGCTGTTTTCAATCCGCTGAAGCTGAAATCAAGGGATTCAGGCAGATATGCCCTCGGAAAATCTATTGCCTTTGGATTTCCATCCTGTGCGAGTTTCTCGATTATAGGGCCGCCAGGATACCCGAGGCCGAGAAGCTTTGAGACCTTATCATATGCCTCACCTGCGGCGTCATCCCTCGTCCTGCCGAGTTCTCTATATTTACCAAAGCCGTTAACCCGGTAAAGGCATGTATGGCCACCTGAGACAATGAGAGCAATGAATGGAAAGGACGGTTTTGGCTCCTCAAGGAATGATGAGAATATGTGGCCTTCAAGATGATTCACTGCGAGAAGCAGGAGTTGTTTTGAATAGCATACAGCCTTTGCAAAAGAACAGCCTACAAGCAAAGATCCTATCAGACCTGGGCCGTGGCAAACAGCAACACCGGATAAGTCTTCAAGTCTGACACCGGCAAGCTTTAAAGCCTCATTAACAACAGGCCATATCATCTCGATGTGCCGACGGGATGCAAGCTCAGGCACAATACCGCCATATTTTTTATGTATCTCTACCTGGTTCGAGATAATATTAGAAATTATTTTTATACCATTTTCGACTACAGAGGCTGATGTATCATCACATGACGTATCTATACCAAGGATAAGCATAACGGTTTCTCTTTCTCTCCAAAGTTAGCAAATAGCTTGCTACGGTCGTTTTATTGTTAAGATTTGTAGATTTTGTTAAGTAAAAAGATATTTCTTTATCCTTCCAACCTCGCCTCAATTTCTGACTTTAAATCTCTATAAGTCTTGTCCCTTAATGTTTTGAAGAATAAATCATAACTCATCGGTGAAAGAAATTTGAAATAATATTTCTGCTCCTTTTGCAGTTCATTAAGCCTTTTAAAATGTTCTTTAGCATAAAATAATTTTTTCTTGTTCTCATCACCAGCAGTTCCTTCATTTGCTTTATCATCTTTGATCTCAATTACAAGGATGTTATTCCTAATTCTGATGAAAAAGTCAGGATTAAAATTTCCTCGCTTTGGATGTTCACCCTTACGCCAGGAATACTCTATGCTATAAAAACCTATATCGGGAGACTTAATCCATGCATCAAGTGATTTGGCATTTTCTTCTTTAATAAGTCCTTTGATAAATCTTCGCTCAGGTTCATAGGCAGTCAATACTACATTTAGGGGTGTTTTAAAGTTATATCTGTTTTCCATTTTTACCATAGCAGATTTTGGTAAACTCTCATCTTCATCAAGTTCTTTCAGAAGCTTTATATCTTCAGCCTCTCCTAAATCCAGAGAATAATCATCCCAAAATATTGTGCTATCACGCCTTAGCGATCCAACGCCTAAACTATTACTCTTAATCGCCCGTGTATTAATTTTATATGGCTCTTTTGATCTTGGAACTATTCTTGGGAAAGTACTACTTTTCCTTTTGATTACGCCAAAAGCACGCAGTGTTTTCTGACGATTTTCCTCGCTAACCATTCCCGTTTTATCATTTACTTCTTTTAAAGACTGTTGGATAATTTTTGATATTTTTTCTCTTGTCCATTCTTCACTATAATCAGTACCAGCATCCATATCAAATACATAAAGCCTGTTAAAAATATCAGTAGCAACTTCTTTGACCGGGTACATTGTTTGATAGATAGAATATTCCTCTTTTTCTCTTATCCCTGTAATTACTGTCTCATACTCTGTTTCTTCAGGAACAATCCTATCCTGACTTGAATAAGTTATATAACCCTTTTTAAGCAATTCAAATTTATCCTCTTTTGAATATTCCTTTGTCTCTTCAAGCACTTTTTCATAATCAATCTGGTAAAGGTCAAAGTTATAATTTTCTTTTTTCTTCACAGGATAAAAATGAATCTTTTTTTCGATCTCTAATACCTCATCTACCAAATGCTTTATGCTCTTTGACCATTTATCATGATTGAAAACTGTTACGATTGGCTGAGTACTTTTATATGTTTCAGGCACTCTTAAGCCCCTTCCTAATACTTGTGCAATCAGAAGTTTTGAGTTGAAAGCCCTTTCTTCATGAGGAACAATCTGGAAAACATTTTTGACATCCCAGCCTTCAGAAAGCATGCTGACTGATGTAATCCATTCAATCGGGTTGCCCTTATCATCAACCCTTCTTAAAAGTGGAATGTTATCCTTATGTTCGTTGGCAGAAGTAACAATTAAGACCTTCTTAGCAGCATTTTCCTTGCTAATTTTTTCTTTCTTGGAAAGGAAGTCAATCAGCTTATCAGTAAGTTGCTTGCAAGCAGAAATATTTTTTGCAACAAGGATTGTTATAGGTTTTACCTTGCGGTATTTTACATTTTTGTTCTCAATATGATTTTCATAGATTTTCTGAAATTTCTCATTTTCATTGCCAGATGAGTCTTCTGCAACATAGCGGATGGATTTAACAAACCTTGCTTCTATTGAATCCCTCAAAGAAAAGCGGTGAATAACATCAGTAAAATAATCATCACCGATATAGCAAGTGCCCGAAAGATTGACCATAAATTTGAAGCCATATTTTTGATCAAGCAAAAATTCTTTCCATTTTTTAAGTGCAGCGTCAGAAGGGCTCATTAAATGGTGTGCCTCGTCGTTTAGTACCAGCTTCCTCCCGCTCTTTATCGGCATAAATAAGTTCATACTCTTTCTTTGTATCAAAAAGGAGGGAATGCTTGAGTTTATTGAGGTCGCTTATAAGAGCTTCTTTATAATGCTCAGGCAAAGATTTGCCCTTTTCTAAGTAGCTTATAATTTTATTAATGTGGTTTTCAGATAATTCTTTCATAATGCATCCTCGCAGGCTGAAGCCTGCGGCTACTTACCCCGTTCAGGAATTTCTGCTTAGAGAGGCCTAAACCAACATCCTGCTTCGATTCTTTTCCACATATCATTACCGATGTCCTTCATGTAGCCTTTCTTTTTTCCAAAGCCAATTTCAAGATAATCCCCTTCCTCGTCATACCATATCTTCATTTTTCCCATAAACTCTCACCTGCCTTTATTTTATCTGTAAAAAAAGAAGTAAGGATAAAACCCTCTCCGTTATCTACCTTTACAGCTACTAATAAATACTTCTTTGTAACTGGAGTTTGTTCATATTGGCTGCCATTTCTAACCTTGTAAGAATATGTTCTAATCTATTAGCTGTTAGTCGAATATTACGTCCTGAATAATCTTTGAACGTTATCATTTATAACGTCGATTTCTTCTTATGCCACTCTGTGCTATGTGATTGCAACCAGGAAACTCGAAGGCATATCTGTCTTATTCTATATCAAAATACCCTATTTTTCTATAGCTGAAAAAACATTATAAAATCAGAAGTTATGAATCCTCCAGACGACTTAAATCTATTGTCATATGCACAGTGATCTATTCTTCTTTAGATCTTTATTAGACAGGGGTTCAGGAGAAGAGGTTCGTTGACATGTAAGGGTTTTAGAATATGGGAGTTTGAGTGGTCATAATTGGCCTTAAGGATTATGCTCATATATAGTTACGTTATTTGGTAAAGAAGGTTCAAAAAATTTGTCTTTCAAGCCTGTATTAATTTTTATATCTATCAATGTTATCTCTATTCTGTTTGAATGAGTATCGTTTATGGTGAAGGAACCTATCGGGAATTCACCTTCTGAAGGCACGATTTCTATAGAGGATATACCTTCCAGGGGCTTTTTTGGTTTCAGGATCAGCCTGCTGCTTTTTTTCGATACATTAAACTCTTGCTGAATATTTCCAAATCCACTCAAAAGGGCTATTGGTGCCTGTCCATATGTATCCCTGTCAAATTTACCCCTGAATGCCTGCTTTTCTTTTTTCTGATATATGATTATCTCGCCATTATTAATCAAAACCTCCGGGGCTGTCTCGCCCTTATAATCCCACTTCATCTTCATCGGCCTTTTTATAAAGAACTGGCCTTTATATGTATCAGTGCGATTCAAGTCCTTTATATGGCTTTTCTGGATAAAATTCCCGCTTATATCTTTAATGTTCTCATATGCCTTTTGGATCCTTTTAATGTCCTCCCCAACGGATGCGGCAGCAACACTAACAGTGAACAGTAAAAAGTGAATAGCGAACAGTGAAAAAAAACAAACTGTAAAAGACAGGAGATTAATATTGAGCTGCTTATTAATTATCTTTTTAATTCTATTTAAATTTTCCATAGCTTCTGATAAAATCAACTCTATCATATTTTTGTTTATGTATAAGTATACCACGGGAGGGGGTGATAAATGGGCAAATACATGAGGTTTTTATTTTGAATTTATTCAATTAAAATCTTTATTAATTTGAGGCTCTTGCAAAAGTATGATAAAAGCCTTTTCTGTCATTCTGAGTGAAGCGAAGAATCTCATGTTTTCAAGGTGTTAAGAGACCCTTCACTTCGTTCAGGGTGACATTCTGAGGACTTTTGCAAGAGGCTCATTTGTCTGCATTTGGAGGTTACCATGTTTGGATTAGGATTCCCTGAATTAATAGTTATTTTTGTGGTTGCCCTTTTAATATTTGGTCCGAGTAAACTTCCATCACCTGGAAAGAGCTTGGGTGAGGCAATAAGAGGCTTTAAGAAAGAACTTCAAGACGAACCACTAAAAGAGAATAAAAAGATAGAAAAGCAGTGATTTTGTTTGCCTTTACCCTCCCCTTAATCCCCTCCCGTCAAGGGAGGGGAAACTAAAAGGGGGTGCCTCTCATCAAGGGAGGGGAACTTACCCACTTGAAATGAGAAAGAACCGATTAAGAAGAATAAAGCTGGCAGAATCCATGATAAATGCCGTAGTTTTGCTGCTCCGGCAAAACTGTCCATTCTGACTGTACCAGTTGAAGGGATATTCAAATGTGTTGGCTATCCCAGCGATGCGTAACTCCTCATTAGTCATGTCACTTATAGTGCTAAGTCATTTTACTCTTTAATCTGTTAGACAAAAGGATTATAATTTTTTTAAAATCAATCATGCGAGGGTGGCGGAACTGGCAGACGCGCTGGACTTAGGATCCAGTGGGTAACTCCGTGGGGGTTCAAGTCCCCCCTCTCGCACCAG